>FWWL01004217.1_pt1 | contig 24709 bp, 23 predicted proteins | sample 2228331 | NCBI WGS metagenome assembly FWWL01 (sample SAMEA103939775, study PRJEB20133) | metagenome | reverse complement strand
TGAACATCCAGTTGCAGAGGCAATAGTGAAGAAGGCAAAGGAAAATAATATAGAACTTAAAGAGGCGGAGGACTTTGTCTCTTCCCCTGGTCTTGGTGTTCAGGCAAGGATTGAGAAGAAGTCCGTTGCGGTTGGCAAGATTGAGCACATTCAGGACAGGGGCATTGATATATCATTATCAATTGATGTGATTAAAAAACTTACATCAAAGGGAAAGACAGCGGTTCTGGTTGCCATTGACAATGAGTTGTGTGGCATCATTGCCCTCCAGGATACACTTAAAAAATCGTCCCGCGAGACAATTCAGGCGTTAAAAAAAGAAGGCATAAGGACGGTTCTCATCACAGGAGATAATATGGAGACCGCATCAGCAATAGCAGAGGCAATTGGCATTGATTCCTTCAGGGCAGGTGTGCTTCCCCGTGAAAAGGCGGAGGTAATAAAGGAATTTCAGAAAAGCGGAGAGGTTGTTGCTATGGTGGGAGACGGGGTGAATGATGCGCCAGCCCTTGCCCAGGCAGATGTGGGCATTGCAATTGGCGCAGGCACTGATGTTGCCATTTCCGCATCAGACATAACCCTTATGAGCGATAACCTCGGGGATGTTCTGAAGGCAATAAGACTCTCAGAGAAGACATTCAGGACAGTAAGGCAGAACCTCTTCTGGGCATTCCTTTACAATACTCTTGCCATTCCCGTTGCAGCAGGGCTTCTCTATCCTGCATTTCATATCCTCCTGAACCCCATCATTGCTGCAGGAGCAATGGCAATGAGTTCGGTCTCGGTGGTGCTTAATTCGCTGAGATTGAGGAGCACGAGGATATAATTATTCACTTTAAAGTATTGACCGGAATGCTCTCTTTTAATAGAATAAAATAAATGAGTGTTCTCACAACAGTTAATTCACCATTTAATATCTCTATAACAGAGAGAGTTCTTGTTGAATTAATTAAAAAGAAAAAGTTTGATAAAAAATGGGCGGGGCATATTTACGCCTTTTTCACCGATGTGCCCGTTCAAGATATTGTAAGATTCGCAATTGAACATAAGATTTCCCTCTCAAAAATAAGGAGTTATTACGAGAAGTTTATCAAGGAATATTTTCCAAATAAGGAACTGGAGGATATATTTGTCATCTAAAGACCAGAATGTATGGAAAATATTATTAAAGTATGCATTGAGAATTCTCAAATCAGCCAGAATAGGCAAAAGTGATTGGACCTTTGGTGGTGGGACAGCACTGATGTGGTGGTTCAAACACAGAATAAGCAGGGATATAGATTTATTCTTTACTAATGCCCAATATCTGAATTATGTGACACCACGGCTAAATGATACAGTCCACTCACTTACCGACGATTACACTGAAAGTTCAAACTTTCTAAAACTTAAATTTCCTATCGGCGAAATAGATTTTATAGTTGCCCCACATTTAACGCCCAACCCTTATAAGGAAAGAATTGTAAACAAGAATAAAATCCTGATAGAAACGCCGGAAGAAATAATAATGAAAAAATTGTTCTACAGAGCTGAGGGATTAAAAGCAAGGGATTTAATTGATATTGCAGTCGTCATTAAAAATAGGGAAAAGGAAGTTTTGAATTATTTAGACCTTTTAAAAAATAAAAGAGAAATTATTCTGGAAAGGTTAAAGAAAATTAAAGAAGTTTATAATCTTGAAATAAATAAATTATACATTATTGATAAGAGGCTATCAAAAGATGCAATTTATATAGTAGATGAATTTTTCCAGAGGAACCTTTTTAAATAGCGGATTTCCTTGACAATCCTGTAGATTTTTGCTATGGTGTTTTTGAATGAAAGATATCTCCAGTATCAGTGAGATAATCCCTGGTATCATCAAAACCCTTGGCCTTGAGAAAAAATCAATTCAGATGCAGATAATGCTTGACTGGAAGGAGATTGTGGGCAAAAGAATTTCGGAAGAATCAATGCCGGTGACTGTAAAGAGAGGAATTCTGAAGGTGAAAGTAAGCAGTTCTGCCTGGATGAATGAGTTGCAGATGATGAAGCCGGAACTTATGGAAAGGATTGAGAAGAGATTTGGAAGGAACAGGATAAGGGATATAAGGTTCTGCCTCGGCAGAATTCAGAATAAAACTTGACAAAGAAAATAATTCGTGTATGATTTATGATGATAAATCTAATTCTTAGGAGGAGTGAAATATGAAGAGATTTTTACTATCAGGAGGATTGATTTTAACACTAGTAATGGTCATTGTCTCTGGCTGGATGTGTGGAGAAAAGAAGACGACAGAGAAACCAAAATTCTGCACCGTTGACCCTGAGTCCGCGCCCTATGTGAGCAAGGACTGTGAGGAGGGTAAACTCTGCCTTGATGGCTACTGCGTGCTTGTGCCGTCCGAGAATGTTCAGTATGCGCCTGGCGATTATGATGATGCCTGCGTATGGACTGCAAGCGCAACACCAGCGCCCTCTAATTATGCATGTCTTGGTAACAATCCAGACCCTGCAATAGGGGATAACCTCCCGATTGTCGGGCGCGTGCAGGACTTTGCAACCGGCGAGGATGCACCAATTGGCAATGCAAAGGTCTACATCTATTCATCGAGCGATGTGAGTCAGACGCCTGCATGTAGTCTTACATCAGACAATTCAGATTGTGGAACATCGTGTGGTAATCCGCCAAACTGCGGAAAGGTTAATGAAGATCAGACGAAATGCAGCCGGCCAGAAAATTCCCGCTTCACCTATAAAGTCACGGTTTCAGAGCAACCAGCCATTGCAGGTGGGGATGTGACGTTAGGTGCCCGGTGCGGAGATACTTATTCAGGCAGGGATACATATCAGTTTAATATACTGAATACAGATAATAACAACGGCTCTCATAAAGAGGAGTTTCTTGTAATTTCAAAGGGAATATTCAGCATTCTGCCAACAGCGGGTCAGGTAAACCAGCAGCCCGGGCAGGGCATCATCGGTGGTGCTGTCTGGGATTGCAATGGTGATGGTGTTAAATTTGCTGTGGTTACGGTTGTGAATGCTCAGGACGAATCGCCCGTTGAGGCATTTACACTGGAGAAGGACCCCGCAGTGGTAAGATACTTCCGGTGCAGGAGCGGGTTGGGTCTTGTTCCTGCGGTTGAGGGCACTGAGACGGAGTCTGAGGGGCTCTTCTCAATATTCAATATACCGCCCGGGGAGTATTTAGTGAAGGCATACGGAAGGAAGGATGGGACACTCACACTTCTTGGCAAGGCGCGCGTGAGGACATTTCCGGATGCAATCAGCATTGCAAATTTAGAACCCTGCCAGGATGCCTCCTGCACACCATTTGGTCAATAAGTCCTTAACCTTAATATCCATGACCTTTTCAGGGGCAGGTTTCAACCTGCCCTTTTTTATTTATTTTCATTCTTCCGTTGCCTTTTATAATTTTAAATTGTATAATTTATAGCCATGCAGAGGTGCGTTTCACTTTTATTTATCCTTATATTCTTTATCTCTCTATCCAGTGTTGCTGCCCAACAGAAGAAGTTCTCACTCTCCCTTTATCACTTCAACATCCAGTATGTTGCAGGTGGATTGAAGGGACTTCTTCCTGATAACCCTGACTTTGACCTCTCAGCAGAGGATGTGGAGGACATGATTATAAGGGAGAGTTTTGAGCCAGTCCTTGACCTTTACTTAAGACACCCTGAATGGAAGGGAGATATTGAACTTCAGGGATACTTCATTGAGGTTCTTGAGAAAAGACACCAGGATGTCCTTGAGAAATTGAAGGCACTTGCAAAATCAGGGCAGATTGAACTTGTAAGTTTCCACTACTCGGACCAGTTATTCCTTGCCTATCCCCGCAAGGATATGGAGTGGTCCTTGAGATTGAACCGGGAGGTCTTTGAGAGGAACGGACTTCCTCTTTCTAAGGTTGTATTCACCCAGGAGGGGCAGTTCGGCCAGGGAATGGCGCAGTTTATGAAGGACAATGGATTTAAGATAGCCCTTTTGCCAAAGAACCTCCTGCGATACCTCCATCCTGACCTGGATGTGAATCCATTTCCTTATTGCAAACTCAGGGGTATAGATGTAGTGCCTGCAGGCAAGGGGATTTACAGGAGCAATATTATTGCTGAATGGTCCTTCTTCGGTGATGGCGAATTGCTTGCCACAGGTGGGTTCTCCCCCTATATGGGCAGAGCCTTCTTCAAATACAACCCATCTGCGGTCAAGAGATATGAAGATGGGCTGAGTACAAAGGAATCAGGGGGATATAGAATTACCACAATCACTGAATACATAAATGAACTCGCCGGTTCAGGAATAATGCCTTCAGAATGCCCGCCCTTTCTTGATGGCACATGGCAGCCGGACGACACAAACAATCTCTACAGATGGATGGGTGATGACCCTGCACTGAACACAGTGAATGTATGGGACAATGTGGTTTTAACTCAGAACTTTAAGTCAAGAAACAAATTGGTGGCGCTTGAATCCTTGATTGATTATCTCAGTGAACTCAAACTTATTGATAAAGATGAGTGGATGGCGAAGTTAAAGGAGGCATGGGTTTATCAACTATTCGCAGAGGTGAGCGATTCCACCGGCTGGACTCCATGGGAGGGTGAGGTGCGGTATTCTATGGATAATGCGAAAATCGCCTCTGAGAAAGCAGATTTTATTGCCCAGCAACTTGCTGAAGAGATAGATTTTTCCTTTACTGCCATTGACTCACGGTCAGGTGAGCCATTAAAGGAGTTGCCCCCGGCTATGAGATTGAGGTCTCATGATGTCCTGGATGTAAAGATAGATGCAGAGGGCAGGGAGGTGGTTAAGAACTGGAACAGGGTTTCTGACAAGCCCATTTACGAACTGGAGATACATTTTTCTCCAACTATAAGTTATAGAACTGTTAGTGTAACTTTCCCGAGATTTAAGGATGAGATTATCTATTCACCTGCCCTCGTGGAGGATGAGATTGTTGAGTATAATCTTTCTGATTTTGCCTTTAAAGAGATTACTTTGCCTCTTTCCAATGGACTCATAGGCATTGATGACGACCTCTTTCTCATTAAGGACAACGAGACAGTTCATCTTGCCGGGATAATTCCAGTAAGCGAAAGGATTATCAGATTTACCGATGAGACAGCGCCAGTTGATGAGCCCTTTACCTGGAGATTCTATATTGTATACGGGGCAAAGGAGGATGCCCTAAATTTTGCAGAAAGCATAAATGTTTATCCTGTGGTTGCCTTTGATATCCCCGAGGAGAAGGGGTGCGGGTGCAGTGCAGGAAGTGAAAAAGGAGGAGGATTTTTGATTTTATTATTTGTTATTACAATATTCCTCATCAGTAATTTTTACATAAAGAGTAATCAGAAGATTAAAAAACTTGACAGCCCTTGAAAATATATGTAAAATAACAAAAAACTTACAGGAGGAAGGATATGAAGAATTTGAAGGTTTTAATTGTATCAGTAATTTTGGGCGTGGGGCTTTCGGGATTGGCAGGTGCAGTTGACATGAGCGGAAGGTTTGGGGTGGGATTTAATACACAGGTAGGACTGGCAAGGACCGATGCAATACTTCCTATTGAGACCGGAATATCTGATGCAACGGTCTCAGTGTCCTCTACACTCCTTGATATGTCAGCCCTTTCACTGAAGTATCATGCCTCACCGCTTGTAAGCATTGCTCTTCTCTTTGGTTTTGGTTTGGGCTCGGTGGATCCGGAAGGCGGGGACAATGAGGTATCCTACTCCAGCCTTGGGTTTGGTGGAAAACTATTCTACAACATCCGTGCGGAAAAGCAGTTAAACATGTATGCAGGCGGAGGATTTATGTTCGCGAGAACAGGTTTTGAGAGCCAGGCAGATGATTCAGAGGGCTCTCTATGGGCAATAAAACTCCCCATTTTTCTCGGTTCAGAATTCTTCTTTAATGGACTCACAAACCTCGGTATCTCCTTTGAGGCAGGTCTTGAGTTTGTGATAGGAGGCGGTTCTGTGGATGTTGGCACTGACAGCACGGATACATCCATTTTCAACATTGGAACCTTTGGAGGAGTCCTTAACGCAGGAATCCATTATTACTTCTAAAATTAAAAACACCATAAATCTTTACGGAGACCAGAGATGAGAAAATATATCTCTTTTATATTTATAATATTATCGCTTCCGGGTATCCTTTTCCAGAATGCCTTCGCAGGCGACAATGATATTGACCTCAGGCAGTTTGCAGGCAATCTCAAGGATAATGCAAATTCTGCCTTTAATTCCCTCTGCAAGGATCTCGGTCAGGGGCTCAATTTTATTCCCCTGACACCGCCGGACCCTTATGGACTGGCGGGCTTTGACCTTGGCATTGAGATGACTCTACTTAATATCAATGAGGGTTCTCATTACTGGATGTATGCTACAAAGGACATGAAGCAGCCGCCGCTCCTGCCGGTGCCCAAGATTCAGGCACAGAAGGGTTTGCCCTTCGGCATTGACATAGGTGTAATATATGCCTTTGTACCCCAGAGCAATGTGAAATTGGTAGGCGGAGAGGTGAGGTGGGCAATTATGAAGGGCGGATTCGTGAAGCCGGCAATAGGAGTGCGCGCCTCATATTCGCGTTTAATGGGTGTGCCTGCATTGAGTTTTCAGACAGAATCCATTGATGCATCCATAAGCAAGAAGATCGCAGTTATTACACCCTATGCAGGCATTGGCCAGGTCTTCACTCAGGGCAAGGCGCATGTGGATTATACGGACCCGGAGGCGGGCATAGGTGCCTCTATTGACCTGAAGACGGAGGGCATTTCAGAGACCCGTGCCTTCGTGGGATTGAGGTTATCCCTTCTCTTTTTCAATATTACCGCAGAGGTGGATTTTTCAAGGATTCTCTCTTATAACCTCAAGGTGAGTGCGGGAATATGATGGGTTCCCGCTTAAGGCATGCGGGAATGATAATTACGGTAAGCCAGGCATTACGCCTTTGACTCAGCGTTTGATTTTCTTCATCCTGATCTCAATTCCCTGAATTTTTATCTTGATAGATTCAGGGTTTCTGTAGGTCTTCTCAATTTCATGAAGGAGGTCAAGGGCTCTGGTAAACTCACCTGAATCCGCATAGGCAGAGGCAAGATAGAATTTGGCATCAGGGACTAATTCTGAATCAGGATATTTTTTTAAGAATTCCTCAAACCCTTTGATTGCTGCCTTCAGGTCTCTCTTTATGTAAAGAATAACATTTATTTCATACTCAACTCTCATTCTCTTTTCGGGCTCTATCTCTGTATTAAGAAGTCCATTGAATTCAATCAGTGCCTGGTCATAATTGCCGGAGTTCTCAAAGCACTTTGCAATTCTCAATCGTGAGTCAATGAGCATCTCTTTTGGCGGATTCATCTGGATTAATCTTGTGTATTCGCTCACTGCACGGTTATAGTTTTTTAACTCATCCATAAATATATCTGCCATCTCCTTGTGTGCTGGAAGATAATATTCGGAATCAGGATAATTGAGGACAATTTCGTTCAGGAATCTGAGGGCTGATTTTATATTGCCGAGGTAAAGACGGCTTATTCTTGCTGCTCGCATAAGTGATTCTGGCGCTAGTTTTGACTCAGGGTACAGGTCATGGACTCTTTCGTAGTATAAAAGAGCCCTTCTGAAATCGCCATTTTCATCAAATTCCTTCGCTTTTTCATAATATTTTGCGGGTGTGCTTCTGCATGAGAGAGAAAGAATAATAAGAAAACATGAGAATGTTTTAATTGTAGAAAAGAGGCAGCTCATCACTGGAGGGGTGGCGGACTATTTTGGTCTTTTATTCCCTCGCCATTCTCCTCTTCTTCCCTTTCCATAATAAGGCAGATTGATGCAACCTTTTCGCCCTGTTCTACATCTATGAGTTTTACCCCCTGGGTGTTTCGGCTGACTACGCGGATGTCCTTTACCTTCAGGCGAATCATTGTGCCTTTTGTAGTAATTAACATAATCTCATCCTCTTCCCTGACCTGAAGGACTCCGATTGTTTTCCCTGTTTTTTCCGTAACCCTCATGCATATTACTCCCTTTCCGCCTCTTGACTGAATTCTGAAATCCTCAATGGGCGTCCTTTTGCCAAATCCATTCTCGGAGGCGGTGAGTATGAAGGTCTTCTCCTCCACAACATCCATGCCAATTACCTCATCGCCCTCTTCAAGATTGATTCCTCTTACGCCGGTGGCTGTTCTGCCCATGGGGCGAACATCCTCTTCATTGAAACGAATTGAGATTCCGTTTCGTGTTGATATTAGAATATCGTTATTCCCGTTCGTCAGTTTTGCAGAGACAAGACGGTCCCCTTTTTCAAGATTTATAGCAATGATACCAGTTGAGCGGGGGTTGCTGAAAGCCATAAGATCTGTCTTTTTGATGGTGCCGTTTTTAGTAAGCATTACAATAAACTTTCCCTCTTCAAAGTTCCTCACGGGCAGATAGGCAGTAATTTTTTCATCGGGCTGGATATTTATTAGATTTACGATAGGTTTCCCCTTGGCTGTCCTCCCTGCCTTTGGTATCTCATGCACCTTGAGCCAGTATGCCCTTCCGCTGTCTGTGAAAAAGAGAATATAACTATGAGTGGAGGCGACGAAGAGGGACTCCACAATGTCCTCTTCCTTCATTCCCATTGCTGTCTTTCCCTTACCGCCCCTCCTCTGGGCTCTGTATAAACTGATGGGATTTCTCTTTATATAACCCTCCCTGGTTATGGTGACAACCATGTCCTCTTCTTTAATAAGATCCTCTATTGTGAAGTCCTTTGTTTCTGTGATAATCTGTGTTCTCCGTTCATCGCCGTACTTTTCCTTAATTTCTCTGAGTTCTTCTACAATTATGTTCATGATCTCCTTTTCGCTTCCGAGGGTTGCCTTTAATTTTTTAATAAGAGCCATGACCTCTTTATGTTCTTCAATGATCTTCTCCATCTCTAATGAAGTCAGCCGCTGGAGTTTCATATCCAGAATTGCCTGCGCCTGAATCTCTGTAAGTTTAAATTTCTTCATCAAGCCAGTTTTTGCCTCTTCAGGCGTCTTTGACCTTCTGATGAGGGCAATCACTGCATCAATATTTTCAACAGCAACCTTTAACCCCTCAAGGATATGGGCGCGCTCCTCAGCTTTCTTAAGGAGGTACGATGTCCTGCGAATTACGACCTCTTTCCGGAAGTCGATAAACTCCGTGAGGAGTGATTTGAGGTTCAGGACCTTTGGTTGCCCCTTGACCAGGGCAAGCATGATAATACCAAAGGATTCCTGCAGGGGGGTGAGTTTATAGAGTTGATTGAGAATTACCTCCGGCTCTTCATCTCTCTTCAGGTCAAGAACAATCCTGATTCCCTCCCGGTTTGATTCATCTCTTATTTCTGAGATACCCTCAATCTTCTTGTCCCTCACAAGTTCAGCGATCTTCTCAATCAGTTTCGCCTTGTTCACCTGATAGGGGATTTCTGTGATAACAATGCTTATACGCTCTCCCTTTCTCCTTTCAATGATTGCCTTTGCGCGAATCTGAATTACGCCCTTGCCCTTTGTGTAGGCCTCCTTTAATCCATCAATTCCGTAAATGTATCCGCCGGTGGGGAAATCCGGCGCCGGCATAATTTTTATAAGTTCTTCAAGGGTGGCATTTGGTTTTTTAATAAGATAGATGAGAGCATCAATTGTCTCATTGAGATTATGAGGAGGAATATTTGTTGCCATGCCGACAGCGATACCTGAGGAGCCATTGATTAAGAGATTGGGAATTCTGGATGGCAGGACGACGGGCTCTTCCGTTGTATTATCAAAATTCGGTGTAAAGTCCACTGTTTTCTTCTCAATATCAGCAAGCATCTCCTCTGCAAGTTTTGTGAGCCGTGCCTCAGTGTATCTGTATGCTGCGGCCGGGTCTCCATCAATGGAGCCGAAATTCCCCTGCCCGTCAATCAGTGGATAGCGCATGTTGAAGTCCTGGGCCATCCTCACCAGGGCATCATACACAGCGGAATCACCGTGGGGATGGTATTTCTTCAGAACCTCTCCCACAACGCCAGCGCATTTGCTGTATTTCTTGTCGCTCAGAAGCCCCTCACTGTACATTGCATAGAGGATTCTTCGGTGTACTGGCTTCAGTCCATCCCTGACATCAGGGAGGGCCCTTCCGATGATTACGCTCATGGCGTAGTCCAGATAGGACTTCTTCAGTTCCTCTTCAATGTTTACCAGAATTTTTTCCCGTGCCACTGGCTGGTCCATAATTAAAACCTTCTTTCAATAATGTATTCTGAAAGTTTTTCAAGGGCAAGCCGTGCCTCAGTGGGCTTTAGTTTTTTTAACTCCTTTACTGCGCTCATGGAGAATTCCTTTGCTTTTTTCTTGGCGTAATCAATGGAATTATACTTATCTATAAGTTTATGAATGTAATGGATGTCAGGTGACGATGATTTTATGGTTTCAAGGACCTTTTTATGTTCTTCCTTAGAACATCTCTTGAGAACATGTATGAGGGGAAGGGTTAATTTTCCCTCCCTGAGGTCATTTCCTATTGCCTTTCCGAATTCATCCTCCGTTGATGTATAATCAAGGGTGTCATCAATAATCTGGAAGGCAGTCCCGAAATATTTTCCAAAGTTGCTGAAGGATCTAATCTCTGATTCTTTTGCTCCCGCAAGAGATGCACCAATCCTGCAGGCGATTGAGAGAAGGTCCGCTGTTTTTTTGTCAATTATTTCAATATAGTCCTCTTCTGTTGTGCCATGATTTTTGTTCTTGCTCATCTGAAGGAGTTCTCCCTCAACCATTTTTAACATGGTATTTGAAACCATTCTGGTTACTTCATATTCTGTATATCTGGAGAGAATTGCAGATGCCTTGGCAAAAAGGAAATCACCGACGAGAATGCTGATTCTGTTGCCCCATACCGAGTTTACAGATGCTGTTCCCCTCCGCAATGTTGCTTCATCAAGGACATCATCGTGAAGCAAACTTGCTGTATGAATTAATTCAATTGCCGCAGCAAGTTCAATAGTTGCCCTTCCATTGTAGTTATAATGTTTTGCACTCAGAAGGAGAAGCGCCGGACGGAGTCGTTTGCCTCCGCTTTTAAAGACATATCTGCTGACCTCGGCAGAGAGCGAATTAGCAGAAGAAACCTCCCTCAATAGTGCCTTTTCTACTTCTTTAAGTTCTTTCTGGATGATTGTTAAGGAATCTATTTTCTTCACCTGGTGCGCCTCTTTAAAAAAACTACTGGAGCAAATTGATTCTTCCCTGGAACTGAACCGGCTGGATTTTAATCTCCCCAAACTTTTCTTCGTATTTTCTCACATTCTCCTGAACTGCCATAAGAAATCTTTTCATGTGGAGTGGGCTTGTTATAATCCTTGCTCTCACCTTTCCCTTTGGCTCCTGTGGCTGAAGGTAGATAAAGTCAATAGTGAATTCTGTCTCCGTATGGTTCACAAAGGCAAGATTGGAATATATTCCCTGTGCTGTCATTTCATCCAGCTGAATTTGTATGGTTATTTCCTTTTTTTCTTTTTCATTCATATAAACTCCTTAATCAATATAATTCATGGTGCCGCAGGTGGGATTTGAACCCACACGGGACGCACCCGCCACCCCCTCAAGATGGTGTGTCTGCCAGTTCCACCACTGCGGCACTTTTAAAAAATTATACTACAAAAAAATGTCAAGTCAAAGTAAAAAAGAATTTTCTTGACAGGGGTTTTTGTTTATTTTAAAATGAATGAAGATTCATTCAGTATAAAAGGGAGGTTACTATGGCTGAGATAAAAAAAGGTTGTTCTTTTCTTTTTGAACCGGTTGGATCCACAGAGTTCTTTACAATTGAGGATATTCCTGAAGACCAGAGGATGTTTGCAAAGACCGCTGAGGATTTCATCAGAAAGAGCGTTTTACCGGTAGAAGAAGAACTGGAGAAGAAGAAGGGAGAAGTGGCTGTTCCGCTTCTCAAAAAGGCGGGTGAGATCGGCCTTCTCATGGCTGATATTCCAGAAAAGTTTGGCGGCCTCGGGCTGGATAAGGTGGTCTCAGCCCTTGTTACAGAGAAAATGTCTCTTAATGCCTCCTTTTCAGTCACCTTTGGCGCCCATACAGGAATTGGAACACTGCCAATTGTTTTTTATGGGAATGAGGAGCAGAAGAAGAAGTACCTTCCAAAACTTGCTACAGCGGAATGGATTGCTGCCTATGCTCTTACAGAACCGGGCGCGGGCTCTGATGCCTTAAACATAAAGACAACGGCAAAACTTTCTGCTGATGGTAAGTATTACATCCTGAACGGGACAAAGCAATTCATTACCAACGCTGGCTTTGCAGATATTATTATTACCTATGCAAAGGTAGATGGCGATAAGTTTACTGCTTTTATTGTAGAGAGGAATTTTCCTGGTGTTTCAATTGGCCCTGAGGAGAAGAAGATGGGACTAAGGGGCTCTTCAACCTGTCCTGTAATTCTTGAGGATGCAAAGGTGCCTGTGGAGAATGTCCTGGGAGAAATAGGAAAGGGACACTATATTGCCTTTAATATCCTGAACATGGGCAGATTCAAGCTCGGTGTTGCATGTTATGGCGGAGCAAAGGAGATCATCAACCAGATTGTAAATTACGGACTGGAGAGAAAGCAGTTCAATACGCCCATTATTGAATTCAGTGCATTAAAACAGAAACTTGCTGATATGGCAATTCTCACCTATGTCGGTGAGAGCATGGTATACAGGACAGCCGGTATGATTGATGAGGCAATACACACCCTTGATCCGAATGATCCGGAGTATATCAAAAAGGTCCCGAAGATGATTGAGGAGTATGCAGTTGAAGCATCAATCATGAAGGTTGCCGGAAGCGAAGCACTTGGGATTATACTTGACGAGGCGGTACAATTCCTCGGCGGCTATGGATTTATTGAGGAATACAAGGTAGAGAAGGCATACCGTGATGCAAGGGTGAATAGAATATTTGAGGGCACGAATGAGATCAACCGTCTTCTGATTCAGGCAATGATAGGAAAACGGGCGATGAAGGGACAGATTCCTCTGATGGAGGTCGTTCAAAAGATAAAAGAGGAATTAGAGAAAGGCGAAAGACCCGTTGTTAAGGACGGAGTCCTCAAGGCAGAGATGGAAGCAACAGAACTTGCAAAGCGTCTTGCCCTCTATGTATCCAACGAGGCAGTGATGAAATATATGGGTCCTGAACTTGAGAAGCAGGAACAGGTCTTGATGAAATTGAGTAACATGATAATTGACCTCTATGGAATGGATAGCGTTCTCGGGAGAGTGTTGAAACGCAAAAGAATTGTGGGCGAGGAGAAACTTCAGACAGAAATTGATATTGCAAAGACCTATGTGACTGAGGCATGTGATAGAATCATGAATGAGGCGAAGAGAGTTCTTGCAAATCTCTATCAGGGCGATGAATTAAAGGCGCAATTGAATAAGATCAGCAAATGGGACCTCTTCCTGGGCTTTGATACAATAAGGGCAAAGGAAAGGATTGCGGACCGGATAAAAGAGGACAGGGGCTGGAAGCTCTCAATCTGAGACATATTTATCAATTAATTCCTGAGGGAGTTTGTTCTGGCCTGCAATCTCACTATAGACCGATGCATTCAGTTTTGCTTTTCTCTCCTTTGTCTGGGGATCATAGGAAAACATCCCCATTTTAAAGGCAGTACCATGATTCCACTCGTAGTTGTCTGTATGCGTCCAGTAGAAATAGCCGCGCACATCTGCGCCCTCATTGATTGCCTGAAGTAACCAGTACAGGTGATTCACAAGGAATCTGGGTCCTGTCTCATCCCCATTCGGGTCATTTGTGCCATTCTCTGTGATATAAACAGGCACGCCATAGGATACAGCAGCCTTTACCATTTCATAGATTCCTCTGGGATAGTCCTCCCAGAGGGATACAGGGAAGAATGTAAGTTTTGGATAATTGTTGTTTACAGGTGTTTCTAATCCCCTTACAGTGACGCGCGTGTAATAGTTTATCCCCACATAATCAAGGCGATTCTTCAGGTCATCCCTGATTTCATCGGTTATCCCATCAATGTTGCTGTCATATTCACCCCTTATTAATGCATTTAAAAACATTAAGTTATATACATAGTCTGCATTCTTTGCACCCATTACGTCTATTTCATTTTCCGGATCTTGAGGTTTGAATGGCGCCATGTTATGCACAATGCCCACCATTGATGGGACCCCATCGCCGTCCGCATCTATGGAGTCGTTCTCCTTTACTGCATCATACATCCTCGCGTGTGCCTCAATCATATTGAATGCAACAGTTACACCCTTGCCCATTGTGAGGTCAGTGATTCCGGGCGGGTTTGTCCTGTCTCGTGATTGAAATACGTAGCCTGCGACAATTACAGCGAAGGGCTCATTGAGCGTTGCCCAGAGGTCAACCTCACCGCCGAATTCCTTTGCCACAAATCCAGCGTATTTTGCTATTTCGGTTACAATTAGGTTTCTGTCAAGCCAGCCCTTTGCGCCGCATGTGTCTAAATCCCTGTGGCAGGCAACGCCATCGTGAATCCAGAGGGGCAAGGAGTAATGATTGAGTGTGACGAGCGGTGTAATTCCATGCGCCTTCATTGATGCGAAGACATCGTGATAGTGCTTGATTGCTTTTTCGTTTGCTATTGACTTTAAGTTATCATAGCCGGTGATGCCCGCGGTGCTTCTGGGGAAGATCCTTGACCATTCTATTGACATCCTGAAGGCATTGTTTGAGAGAACCTTTTGAGATAGTTCAAAATCCGTATCAAACAATTCCCAGTGGCCAGGGCCATTCTCCACTGGCTCACCGCTCACCAGCCCTTCAGCGATAATTGACGGATCAGTGACCCACTGGTACCAGTCCGAATTTGGGTCATTGCATTCTGATGCTTCAAGTGTGGGACAGCCCATATCTGACTGAAAGCCGGCAGTTGCAGTGCCCCAGAGAAAGCCCTCAGGGAAATTTAGGTTCTCCTTCTTTTCCTTGGAACATGTGAGAGCAAAAATTATGGAAAGTAAGGTTAAAACATAAAATTTTTTCATACACTCCTCCACATTTTAAGTTTTATTCCAGGGTAAGATTATTTTATAATAATATTATGAAAAAGGGAATTTTATTTTTCTGTACCGGGAATTCCTGCAGGTCGCAGATGGCTGAAGGTTTTGCAAAAGCACTTGCCCCCTATGGAGTTAAGGTTTACAGCGCGGGGCTTGAACCAGCAGGGTTGAATCCGCGGGCAGTGAAGGTGATGGCAGAGGTGGGGATTGATATTTCAAGGCAGTATTCTAAGCCCATTGAAGAAATTCCTGTCACTGAAGTTGATACTGTTATTACTCTCTGTGGAGATGCGGATGAACGCTGTCCTTCATTCCCGGGGAATGTTGTGCACATTCACTGGCCCATTCCTGACCCTGCAAGGGCAACAGGTAGTGAAGACGAGGTTATGAGTGTTTTCAGAAGTGTGAGGGATGAGATAAGAAAGCGTGTGGAGGAATTTTTTTCACTTAACCCTTAATCCAAATTTTTCCGGTTTTAAAAGAACTTTTTTATATATTCATTGAATTTATCAAAGTCCTGGAGATTGTTCTGAATAATGTGGTACATTTCATCTAAAGTTACCTCATAGTAGAAATGAATTAATCGGTTGCGGTATCCAGCCATTTTTATAAGGGTTTCTTTCGCAAATTCCGAAGAGACAATTTTATGTTCACCAAGTTTTTTAGCAATTTCCTTATATCCGGATACTTTGCCTCCAGGCAATCTTGCTAATATATGGGAGCCAATTCAAAAACTGCTTCAAGTGCTCGCCTGAGAAGTGTTCTGAAATTGCAAAATTTTCTCCTGTTTTGAATTCATGCAGCGCCATCCCCTGAAATTGTTTCAGTTTTTCTACACAGCGTTGAATCTCGTCAATCTTTACAGTTACTGTATGTTTATTTACTGGCAACTTTTTCATATTCTTTGAATGATAGTCCTCTCCATCTCTTCTTCTAAAGGGAGAAAATCTGCATATTTAAGCATGAGCCAAAAAGATAAACCACAGCGACCCCTCACTCATTAAGTTTGTCCTTCTGCATTTTTTTCATAGGATAATTATAATATTAAAAACGGGGATACTCAATCTTCTTAAGGTTATAAAAATCTGTTATTGCGCTTCTGTGCTTTACTTCCATTTTATGTCAAGAAATTACTAGGGTTTATGAATAGTTATATTGGATACCCCTTCCGAAAAGATTTCGTCTGGATAGTTGTGGCAGAGGATATGGTGGAGGCGGGGGGAATTGAACCCCCGTCCGGAAAAGTTCCGGCTTATGCCACTACATGCTTATTCCGCAGTCTTTTTATTCGGATGACACCTCCTGCGGACGGGAAGTTGTCATCCTGAGCCCCATACGGGTTCAGCCCCTGCGTCATGGGGCGGACAGCAGGAACTGCCCTGCTTCAGTGATGTGAATGCAATTCAGCAGGGGTCAATTGCATTCACACTCGCCTGCTTATGCGGCGAGAGCATATTCCGCGTTGGCGGATATTGGGTTCCACCGGATTTACGAGGCAGTGGTGCTCGGCATGCGGCATGGGCCTTTCCTTTTCCGTCGAACCCAATCGCCCCCATATAATAAATTATATTCTGGTAATGAAATAAAGTCAAGGGAAATGACATCGGGTTTTTTATTTTTCATCTACTGATTCTGTGATATAAATTTATTTATGAATCCAATGAATAAAAAATGGCTTCTCTACGGTGCCTACGGATACACGGGCAGATTGATCCTTGAGGAAGCCATGCGCAGAGGCCACAGGCCGGTGATTTCCGGTCGTTCAGAAGAGAAACTGTCAGAACTTAGAGAGCGATATGGAATTGAAGCAATTCCAATAGATCTGAATAATGAGCAGAAGTTGCTTAACTCCCTTGAGGAAGTAGAACTTATATTCAATGCCGCGGGACCATTTATCTACACCAGCGAACCAATACTCCGGGCATGTCTCAAAACAGGAACAAATTATGTTGATATTACCGGAGAGATCCCTGTATTTCAGAGAGTTTTTTCCCTTGATGAGGAGGCAAGAAGGAAGGGAATCTGCTTACTTCCGGGCGCGGGTTTTGATGTGGTTCCAACGGATTGTCTTGCAAAGTATCTTTCGGAACAAATGCCTGATGCTCGTTTTCTTGAACTTGCCTTTGTCGGATTAACAACCCCAAGTGCAGGAACGGCAAAGACAATGGTTGAGATGCTTCCGAAGGGTGGGTTAATCAGAAGAAATGGAGCACTTGAGTTATATCCCATCGGGAGTGGTGCAAAAAGAATCAGGTTCCCAAACGGGACATATCTTGCCGTTCCAATACCCTGGGGTGACCTTGAGACCGCCTATAAATCCACGGGAATTCCGAATATTACCACACGTATAGTATATCCTGAAGCAATGATAATAGGAATGAGGTTATTCTTTCCGTTGGTTAAAGGATTAACATCAGTTGCCCCCTTCAGGAGATTGCTTCAGAGGATAATTGAAATGTTTCTCTCAGGACCTGGAGAAAAAATCAGGGAGAGAGGGAGGTCCTATATTTACGGAATGGTTCAAAACAGTGCGGGTCATGTTAAAGAGGCATGGCTTGAGACCGCTCAAGTTTACAGATTTACAGCCATTGCAGGTGTTAGAATTGTTGAGGAGATTTTAAAAAGGAGTCCTTCCGGGGCACTTACACCTTCTCTCGCCTTTGGTGCTGACTTTGTCCTTAAAATTGAAGGAACAAAGCGATACGATATTTTACCCTGACATTTCACCATCATAACTTAAAATCCCTTCTCAATTCTCTTTTGAGGTCCCGCTCTTTTATTAGTTCCTTCTTCTCGTATTTTTTCTTTCTCCTTGCAAGGGCTATTTCAACCTTGGCATAACGGTTTTTGAAATATACTCTCAGGGGAATCAGCACAAGTCCGCGTTCCTTTGTCTTGCCAATCAATCTTTTAATCTCATTTTTTTTCAGGAGTAATTTTCTCCTGCGAGTTGGTTCGTGATTGAAAATGGTGGCAGGGGGATACTGACTGATGTGCATGTTTACTATAAATGCCTCGCCGTTTTTTATTATGCAGAAACTATCCCTGAGATTAGCATTCCTGTTCCGCAGGGATTTTACCTCACTTCCGGTAAGCACAATCCCCGCTTCATAACTCTCAAGGATTTCATAATCAAACCTTGCTTTTCTGTTTACACAGACATCATTCATTCTACCAATTATATCATTTTTTCTTGACAAAACCTGAATATCCTGTAAATTATAATTTTCATGAAGATAAAAATCCTGAGAATTATAATTGTTTTATCAGGGCTCGTAACACTTTATAATTGTTCCCTGAAGAAAATGGGGGTCAGGGCAACCATGCCAGTTCTTCGCGGTGGTAACGCTGCGCTGACAAAGGAGTCTGATTATGAGTTGGTGAAGGCATCCCTTCCAGGCAATCTGATGATGCTTCAGGGCTTGCTTGAGGTGGATCCGGAAAATGTGGAGATTCTCACCATTGCTGCGCAGGGCTTCTGTTCGTACGCCTTTGGTTTTGTTGAGGATGAGGACAAGGAGCGAGCGAAGGGGCTCTACAGGAAGGGTATTGAATATGGAATCAAAGCTCTCCGGTTAGGAGACAGTGACTTTGACAGGGCATTGAAGAATGGTTCGCCCCTCTGGGATGCAGTGAGGGTGCTTGATGATAAGGACCTTGTTCCTGCAATTATGTGGACAGGACAGTGCATTGGAAATCTCGTTAACCTTGATATGTCTGACCCGGAGAATCTAATTGAACTTCCCAAGGCAAAGGCATTGATGGAGAAGGTGATTGAACTGGACGATACATACTTTTACGGCAGTGCCCATCTCTTTATGGCTGCCTATTACGCAGGATTGCCTGCAACCTTTGGCGGTGGACTTGATAAGGCACAGAAGGAATTTGATATTGTCTTTAAGATGACGGAGAGAAAATTTCTTCTTGCCCAGTATTTTTATGCGAAGTTATATGCAACAACGAGCAAAGATGAAAAACTATTTGATGATACAATAAAGGAGATTCTGGAGACGCCCTCTGATGTTCTCCCTGAACAAAAACTCGTAAATGAGATTGCCAAGAGAAAGGCAAAAATCCTTTTAAAAACCAAAAGTAAATATTTCTAATGGAGAAATTTATGAAAAAAAGATACGCCTTAATTTTTACATTGTTACTTAATCTTGTCCTTATTTTTTCCCTTTCAGCACAGGAGAAGAAGGAACCAGAATTTGTTTATAAACTCGGGACACTGGCTCCGGAGGGCTCTGTCTGGATGGAGCGCTTAAGAGAAATTATGGGAGAAATAGAGGCTGAAACGGGAGGAAGGATTAAGACGCTCTTTTATCCCGGTGGAGTCATGGGCGATGAGCCAGATATGGTTAAGAAGATGCGATACGGGCAGTTGCACATAGGTGGCTTTACCATTCATGGCACAATAACTATTGCTCCTGAGATGGCTGTGATGAGTTTACCCTTCCTCTTTGATGACTTTGATGAACTGGATTACATCCGGAAGAAGATGCTTCCTGAATTTCGTGAAATCTTCAAGAAAAAGGGATTCATGCTTTTGTCCTGGGTTGACCAGGGAGGATTTATAAATTATTATTCAAAATCGGAGATCCATACCCCGGAGGATATGAAGAAACTGAAGGTCTGGGCATGGTCCGGAGAGCCCGTGAATATTGCCACAGCCAGGGCTCTTGGCGTAACGCCCATCACCACGCCGGTGCCAGAGGTGCTTCCATCGCTTCAGACAGGACTGATTGACACATTTCCAACAACGCCGCTTGCCTGTGTGGCTCTCCAGTGGTACACCCAGATCAAGTATATTATTCTCATGAATATAAGATATGAGCCGGGAGTTGTAGTTCAGACGCTTGAGTCCTGGAATAAGGCGCCGGAGGACATCCAGAGGATTACATTAGCAGCGGCAGATAGATTTGAACCAAAGGCAATTGCCTCAATCCGTCTTGCCAGCAACAAATCCCTTGAGTCAATGGTCAGGCAGGGAATAAAACTTATAACTCTTACAAAGGAGGAGAGGGAATTGTTTAAAAATATGACCCGGAAGGTTTACGATGAGCTCGCAGGTAAATTATATTCAAAAGAACTTTTGGATAAGATTTTAAAGGAAATTGACGATTATCGTGCTCAAAAAGGTAAGTGAAGTTCATCCAGAAATTAGAGGACATAATAAAGAAGATTGAGGCGTCCTTCCTGTTTATAATAACATCCTTTGTTCTTATCATAACATTTCTGCAGGTAATACTCAGGAATTTTTTCCATAGTGGAATTACCTGGGCGGACGATATTTCAAGACATCTTGTCTTCTGGATAGCAATGTTTGGAGCGAGTTTAGCCACATCGGAGGGGAGACACATTAATATTGAACTTCTACCGAGATTTTTCTCGGATCGGTGGAAATACCTGAACAGGATTTTTCTTGAGGCAGTGGCAACAGTGCTCTCTATCTTTCTGTTTTACTATTCAGTAAAGTTTGTGAAATTAGAAAAGGAAGCGCAGGAGGCACTCTTAAATATAAATGTGAAGGTCTGGATAATTGCCCTTGCATTTCCAATCGGCTTCGGGATGGTATCTCTTAAATTTTTTATTCGTTTTTTACGCGCGTTGTTGAGGGCTTAATTGTTAACCGTTCTTCCCTTTGCCATATTGCTTGCCTTACTCGGTGAACCCCTCTTTGTGGTCTTGGGAGGGCTTGCCCTCTTTGCCTTCATTAAGGTTGCTGATATAAATGCAATCGGGATCATTGCTGAGTTTTTCCGGCTCGGTAGCGCACCGGCAATGGTTGCCATTCCTCTCTTTACGCTTGCAGGCTACTTCCTCGCAGAGAGCAAATCGCCTGAACGCCTTGTCCGGCTTGCCGATGCCTGGATTGGCTGGCTGCCCGGTGGGGTTGCCCTTGTGGTCTTGATTTCCTGTGCTGTATTTACCTCCCTTACAGGTGCCTCAGGAGTAACGATAATTGCCTTGGGCGGTCTTCTGTACCCCATCCTGAGGAAGGAAAGATATTCCGAGAGGTTTACCCTGGGAATTATAACAACCTCTGGCAGTAACGGACTTCTTTTACCTCCCAGTTTGCCATTGATTATCTACGGCGTTGTATCCCAGACGGATGTGGAAAAACTATTCATTGCGGGAGTTATGCCCACTGCCCTGAAGATTGCACTTATGGGAATCTTTGCAGTAGCCCTCAGCCCAGCAAGGAACAGCAGGAGGCAGAGATTCAACCTGAAGGAGGCATACGATAGTTTAAAGGCAGCGGCATGGGAATTGCCAATACCCGTAATAATCATTGGCGGTGTCTATTCTGGATTAATTACTGCTGTGGAGGCATCAGCAGTTGTTGCCTTTTATGTATTTATAATAGAGGTTTTTATTTATAAAGACATTAAACTTAAGGATGTGCCGGGTGTTGTTTACAGCAGTATGTCCCTTGTGGGAGCCCTGTTGATAATTCTTGGAATGGCACTTGGATTTAACAGTTTCCTCATTGACCAGCAGGTGCCCCAGAAGTTGTTTTCCTTCATCAAAGCCCATATCACGAGCAAGATTCTCTTTCTTGTCCTTCTTAATATATTTTTACTTATAGTTGGAGCACTAATTGATGTCTTTTCAGCAATTGTTGTCATTGTCCCCTTGATTGTGCCGGTGGCCCAGAGTTTTGGTATAAATCCCATACACCTGGGGATTATATTTCTCACGAACCTTGAGATTGGATATGTCACTCCACCTGTGGGGATGAACCTCTTTGTCTCAAGTATCAGGTTTCAGAAGCCCGTGTTGGAACTTGCTCTTGCATCCCTTCCCTTCATGCTGGTCTATCTTGTGGCGCTCATTATAATCACCTATTATCCTGAACTCTCTTTATTTCTTGTCCGTTTTTATCATCCTTAATTCCACTTATTTCCAGTTACTTTAAAATTCAACGCTGTTCTTCATCGCCAGCCCGCTTCCTGAGTGGTTAGCACGTCAATCCCTCTTGCAGATAGCCCTTTTACCACGGCAACATCTACATTCTCATCCAGGTAGAGTTTTATTCGCAAATCTTAAAGGCCTTTCTAACATTTTCTTCAATGTCTTCTATCTCATGCTCAATTTTATCCATATTTTTGCAAAGGAATGTATTGATTACATAACATCAAGAATTTCTAAGGTCAGTGTTAAAATACTTTCTGAAAGGTTTAACATGCCTCCCAATTTATTCTGTTATTATTTTAGAAAGGTTACAGGGAAAACATTTAAGAGATTTATCCTTGAGAAAAGATTAGAACTGGCAAAGTTTATGCTTCTAAATACGGAAAAGAGGGTCTCTGAGATCGCAAGTAAATTGGGTTATTCTGATACGAGTAATTTTACGCATTTCTTTAAGAGATTAACCGGAATGAGCCCTGCTGAATATAAGAAGAGGCACTCAAGTGGTAAAAATCTATGAATTGAGTGAGAATTATTATAAAATAAGGAGGGAATAAATATGGGATGGCTATTGAGGAGAATGTTTTTAAAACCTTTCTTTATCACAGGAGCAGTTTTTACTGCATTACTTTTTTATGCTGGGTGCGGATGTGAAAAGGAAATGGATAGAAGGCCACCTGATACAATCATTACTGCATCACCTGCAAATCCTGCTGGCTCAACAACTGCAACCTTTGAGTTTACCTGTGATGAGGAAGAGTGCCTTTATGAGTGTCAGATTGACTCTCAGGGATGGGAAGCATGTGAGTCGCCCAAAACATATACCGGGCTTTCAAAAACAGAGCATGTCTTTGAGGTCAGGGCACTGGATATGTCAGGGAATCTTGACGAAACGCCAGGGACCTACTTATGGACAATCATCACCGCAGAGCAGGTCTCTGCTGGTTATGCTCACACCTGTGCAGTTCTTTCCGATGGCAGGGTTAAGTGCTGGGGATTGAATAATCATGGTCAACTGGGAGATGGGACGAATAATGATTCTCCTGTTCCTGTTTTTGTAACAGGAATCAATAATGCAGTAGGAGTTTCAGCAGGATGCGCCCATACCTGTGCAGTTTTGAGTGATGGCACAGCAAAGTGCTGGGGGAGTAACACATCAGGCCAGTTAGGGGACGGAACGAATATTGACGCAAATTCCCCTGTATCTGTGAAAGGAATAAATGGAGTCATTGAGATTTCTGCAGGGGGTTATATTTGCGAGCCTTCTTTTCCTCCAAATGGACATACCTGTGCACTACTTGATAACGGAAGGGTTGAATGTTGGGGGTTTAATTTCGCAGGTCAGCTGGGAAATGGAACAATTCAGGATTCAAATATTCCGGTACAAGTAAGTGATTTATACAATGTGAAATCTATCACAACAGGAGCGCTCCATTCCTGTGCGCTTCTGAATGACGGCAGGGTTAAGTGCTGGGGGCTGAACGTTTTTGGTCAATTGGGAGATGGAACAACAAACACTTCTGCATTTCCTGTATCAGTGAGCGGGATGAATTCAGCGGTATCGGTTTCTGCAGGTGCTTATCATACCTGTGGGCTATTATCTGATGGCAGGGTTAAGTGCTGGGGGAAAAATGATAATGGGGAATTGGGAAATGGAAGCAATACGGATACTAATATCCCGACACAGGTAGTAGGCATTAATACTGCAATTTCTCTCTCAGCAGGAGGATACCACACCTGCACCTTGATTTCTGATGGAAATGTTGAATGCTGGGGTGCAGGTGTAAGAAATGGAATAGATATCTCTATTAATGTACCAGTTACTGTTGTTGGATTAACTTCAGTATTTTCAATCGATTCTGGAGGAGGTCATTCGTGTAGCCTGCTGTTTGATGGAACAATAAAGTGTTGGGGTTACAACACACAAGGTCAACTTGGCAATGGTGAAAATAATGATTCCTCCAGTCCAGTTACAGTCATAGGATTGCCATGATGTTTAATTGTGATTTTTTCAAAAAGAAATAGTTAACTAATTCTTAAATCATTGTTAAAAATCAAATAGTTATACTTTTTCACTATAATTTTTTCATTTGTTTAAATCACAAATTTGTAGAAATCACAATTGACAGTGATTGTTATTTCATTAAAAAATTATTACAAGAGGAGGTAAAAAATGAAAGTGAAAATGTTAGTAATTTTCTGCTTTTTGATGATAGGTATCAACCAAGTTTATTCACAGACCTACATCAAAAATGCAAATTCATGTAATCTTGCGTCTACAGACCTTACACACGATGCTACTGTTTTCCAAAATACATTAAACTCCCTATCTGCCAGGCATTCGGAATGATATTGATGACCAATTAAAGGGTTTTTTTGAAGGACCATTGTGTGAGGCGGTGCAAAGTTTTCAAGGGAATTTAGTTGATAATAATTATGTAGAATCATTAATTACAGCAGATCTAATTGATGCAGTTGTGGCAGGATATTATCCTTCACAAATAATATACTTAAATCCTGGACAGTCAGTAAACCTTCAAATGAGCTTCAGAAATGTGGCAAATCGTGTATGGTCTCCCTCTATTTTTGGAATATCAACATTCTTTTTTGCACCAGGATATGGCTCAACATTCCGTGTTAGATCAAAATTCATTGTCCTTGAAATGCGGGTCTGGTTAGATCATATTTTTTGTCCCTGAAATTCACCTTCGTTTCTCTTTCC
>FWWL01004215.1_pt1 | contig 24716 bp, 25 predicted proteins | sample 2228331 | NCBI WGS metagenome assembly FWWL01 (sample SAMEA103939775, study PRJEB20133) | metagenome | reverse complement strand
TTGATCATCATTGCGCACGCTCCTCTCGCTGGTTGGGCAGCCGGATCGGCACCATAGCGCCGCCGTTGGGCGGGGGCGTCCACATCATCAAGCCCGGCGCCTGCTTCCCCGATGTCGAGACCCATGTGATGGAGCATGGGCTCTACATGCTGGAAGGGCAGGGCCTCTATTTCCTCGGCGAAGACTGGCACGAGATCTGGGCACACGACTTCATCTGGATGGGCGGCTTCTGCCCGCAGCAGTTCTATCCGACCGGTTTTTCCGACGCCGCCTACCTGCTCTACAAGAACGTCAACCGCGACGTGGCGCTGTGAACAACGACGGCCATCCAAGCGGATTTTGGCCTGACACCGGGACGACGTGACATCTCATCCCAATTGTCAGTCGCGCCGTTTGCGATTTTGTCCGAAACTTGGCAGAAAGCCCGCCGACACTGGCGATCCGAAATCCGGGGCTAAGTCTCTTAGCCCCGTTTCTGCATCTTTGGCGTTCAAGAACCGATAAGGCACGGCCGATCGGCCGTCCGGGACGAAATCTCGAGGTCAGGAAACCGAATGTCCGCTTTGCTCATCATCATCCTCCTGAGTGCGCTCTCGATCGCCTATGGCGTCTGGGCCTATGCCGACGTCATGAAGCGCGACGCCGGCAACCAGCGCATGCAGGAGATCTCCGCCGCCGTCGCCGAAGGCGCGCAGGCCTATCTGAAGCGCCAGTACATCACCATCGCCATGGTCGGCATCGTGCTTTTCGTCGCGCTGGCCTGGTTGCTCGGCCAGTGGGTCGCGATCGGTTTCCTGATTGGCGCGGTACTCTCGGGCGTCGCGGGCTTCATCGGCATGAACGTCTCGGTGCGCGCCAATGTCCGCACCGCCCAGGCTGCGATGCAGTCGCTGGGTGACGGGCTCGACGTCGCCTTCAAGGCCGGCGCGGTTACCGGCATGCTGGTCGCTGGCCTCGCGCTGCTCGGCGTCGCCGTCTATTACGGCGTCCTGACCTCCATGCTCGGCTTCACCCCGTCGAGCCGCGTCGTCATCGATTCGCTTGTCGCGCTCGGCTTTGGCGCCTCGCTGATCTCGATATTCGCCCGTCTCGGCGGCGGCATCTTCACCAAGGGCGCCGATGTCGGCGCCGACCTCGTCGGCAAGGTCGAGGCCGGCATCCCCGAGGACGATCCGCGTAACCCCGCCACGATCGCCGACAATGTCGGCGACAATGTCGGCGACTGCGCCGGCATGGCGGCCGACCTGTTCGAGACCTATGCGGTCACGCTCGTCGCCACCATGGTGCTCGCCGCGATCTTCTTCGCCGGACAGGCGACGCTCGGCACGATGATGCTCTATCCGATGGCGATCGGCGCGGGCTGCATCGTCACCTCGATCATCGGCACCTTCTTCGTCAAGCTCGGCGCCAACCAGTCGATCATGGGCGCGCTCTACAAGGGCTTCATCGCCGCCGGCGTGCTCTCGATCGGCGCGATCGCGGCCGTGAACTGGCTGATGTTCGGCGGCTTCTCGGCCTCCTTCACCACGGTGCAGGGCGTCACCTTCACCTCGGGCGGCCTCTTCGCCTGCGCGCTCGTCGGTCTCGCCGTCACGCTGCTGATCGTCGTGATCACCGAATACTACACCGGCACGGGCAAGCGCCCGGTCGTCTCGATCGCGCAGGCCTCGGTCACCGGCCACGGCACCAACGTCATCCAGGGTCTCGCTGTCTCGCTGGAATCGACCGCGCTGCCCACCATCGTCATCATCGCCGGCATCATCGTCTCCTACGGGCTTGCCGGCCTGTTCGGCATCGCCATCGCCACCACCGCCATGCTGGCGCTGGCGGGCGTCGTCGTGGCGCTCGACGCCTTCGGCCCGGTCACCGACAATGCCGGCGGCATCGCCGAGATGGCCGGCCTGCCCAAGGAGGTGCGCCACTCCACCGACGCGCTCGACGCCGTCGGCAACACCACCAAGGCGATCACCAAGGGCTACGCGATCGGCTCGGCCGGTCTCGGCGCGCTGGTGCTCTTCGCCGCCTACACCTCGGACCTGAACTTCTTCATCGCCGAGGCCAACAAGGCGGGCTCGACCACCTTCCAGTACTTCAAGGGTGTGGTCGTCGATTTCTCGCTCTCCAACCCCTATGTCGTCGTCGGCCTTCTGCTCGGCGGCCTGATCCCCTTCCTCTTTGCCGGCATGGGCATGACCGCGGTCGGCCGCGCCGCAGGTTCGGTGGTGGAAGAGGTCCGTCGCCAGTTCAAGGAGAAGCCCGGCATCATGGACGGCACCGAGCGGCCCGACTACGGCCGCGCGGTCGACATGCTGACCAGGGCTGCGATCAAGGAGATGATCGTGCCCTCGCTGCTGCCGGTGCTGGCTCCGATCGTGACCTATTTCGCCATCAACGCCATCGCCGGCAAGAACCAGGCGTTTGCCGCCGTCGGCGCCATGCTGATGGGCGTCATCGTCACCGGCATCTTCGTCGCCATCTCGATGACCTCGGGCGGCGGCGCCTGGGACAACGCCAAGAAATCCTTCGAGGACGGCTTCGTCGACAAGGACGGCGTGCGCCATATGAAGGGCTCGGAGGCGCACAAGGCCTCCGTCACCGGCGACACCGTCGGCGACCCCTACAAGGACACGGCGGGCCCCGCCGTGAACCCGGCGATCAAGATCACCAACATCATCGCGCTCTTGCTGCTGGCGATCCTGGCGCATAGCTGAGCCCCGCACCTGCCAAACGAAACGACCCCGCGGAGCGATCCGCGGGGTTTTTTGTTTGCCGATCAGAGCTCTTTGAAACTGCATTGATTCAAAGCATCCGGTTCGTCGCCTGCCTTAGGAGGCGACAACCGCCCCGCGGCTGGCCGTTCTGTGATCTGACGGACGCAAAAAAGCCCGGGCCTGACGCCCCGGGCTTGTGTCTTCAGACGGCTGGCGCGATCGGCCTCAGCCCCCGAACGGGTTGAACCGCGTCACGCCCCTGAACAGGTTGCGCAGGAAGCTCTGCTCTTCGCCGCCGGTAGCGGTGGTGCGGCTGATGAAGTCGAAGATCACGCCGTCCTGGAGGCCGTAATTGGCGATGCGCTCGACTTTGAAGGCCTTGTTGAAATAGACCACCAGCACCTTCTGATCGACGACGCTGAGCTCCTGGAACTGGAAGCGCCGGCGCACCGTCTGGCTGATGTAGTAGAAGGTCCGGTTGCCGACGGTCGATGTCGTCGAGGGCGTGCCGAGCGTCGAGAGCACCGTCTGGACGTCCATGCCCGGGCGGACCTGCGCGATCAGCGCGTCGTCCATGACGAAGCCGCGCGTGTACTCCTCGTTGAGCCCTGCCGAGGTCGGGATCCGGAAGCCGCTGGAATCGGGGCCGCACCCCGCAAGCGCGAGAGACGAGGTCGCGAGCAGGCCCAGCAGGGCGACACGGCGGGTAGGGACGATCATGCGCTAAGCGATCCGAAAGCCGGCGCGGCCCTGGGGCGTGACCCCATGCCGCTTGTCAAACAGGTAGGGCTTGGCGTAACGCCCGAGAATGGCTTTGGCAAGGCAACGGCGCGGGGGCGGCATCTGATGTTCGGCCTGTTCCGCAAGCGGGAGGAGCGGCTCGCGCCGGTCAATACGCTGTTCGCCCGTGTGGCCGAGGCGTCGCGCCTGCCCGCGCTCTATATGGATGGCGGCGTGCCCGACACCTTCGAGGGGCGCTTCGATTCGCTCTCGCTGCACGCCTTCCTCGTGATGCGCCGGCTGCGGGCGCTGCCGGCTCCGGCGGCCGACCTGGCGCAGGATTTCGTCGATGCCTGCTTTGCCTATCTCGAACTCGGCCTGCGCAATGGCGGCGTCAGCGATATCGCCGTGCCCAAGCGCATGAAGAAGATTGCCGCCAGCTTCTATGGCCGCGTCCAGGCCTTCGAGACAGCGCTTCTGTCCGATGAGCCGAAGGCTCTGGTCGATGCGCTTGCCCGCAACCTCGGCGCGGGCGACGGCGCGGCGCTTCTCGCCGATTACGTCAGGCGCAGCGAGGCGGCGCTTGGCGCGCTCGATCTCGACGCCCTGCTGTCGCGGCCGGTGCTGTTCCCGTCCATCTCCGCCGCAGAGGGCGCCGATGACCGCTGATCCCGCCGCCGGGCTGCCCTTCAGCCATCCTGTTCGGGTCGAGACGATTCGCCAGCGCGGCACGAAGGCTGAGGTCGCCGTCGACGCCGCGACGCTGCCGCGCATCGCGGCCGCGCTCGACATCGCCTCGCTGGAGCGCCTGGACGGCCGCTTCACCCTGACGCGCAACGGCGAGCGCGTCCGGCTGGAGGGGCATGTCGAGGCGGCGCTGCACCAGATCTGCATCGTCACGCTCGAGCCTTTCGCGGTTGCGCTGTCGGTCCCGATCAGGCTCGATTTCCTGCCCGAGGCGGAACTCGCCGTCATCGCAGCTCGCGCCGCCAAGGATAGCGGTGAGGGTGCGATCGATATCGAGGTCAATCTCAACGAGGACGACCCGCCCGAGCCCATCGTCGATGGCGTCATCGATCTCGGCGCGGTGATGCTGGAGTTTCTCGCGCTTTCGCTCGATCCTTATCCGCGCAAGCCCGGCGCGGCCTTCGAATCGCCTGAGCCCGATGTGCTGATGCAATCGCCTTTCGCCGCGCTCGCACGTCTGAAGCGGGACGAATGAAGCGCGCGGCGTCGCGTTCCGGCGCTTGCGGCTGCGTGCTAAGTCGCTATTGTCCCGGCCGCATCGCGCCCGCTCCTGCCGGCCGTCACCGGGACTGACCAGCACCTCATGACACGACCGGTTACAATCGCGCTCGATGCGATGGGCGGAGACCACGGCCCGTCCGTGGTCATCCCGGGTGCGGCCCTGACGCTGGAGCGGCGCCCCGACGCCCGCTTCGTCATCTTCGGCGACGAGGCGCTGGTTCTGCCGCTGCTGGACGCGCATCCGAAGCTCAAGGCCGTGACCGCGTTCCACCACACCGAAGTCTCGGTGAAGATGGACGACAAGCCGAGCCAGGCCCTGCGCTATGGCCGCTACAAATCGTCGATGTGGCGCGCCATCGACGCCACCAAGACCGGCGAGGCCGACGTCACCGTCTCGGCCGGCAACACCGGCGCACTCATGGCGATGTCGAAATTCTGCCTGAAGTCGATGCCGCAGGTCGACCGCCCGGCGATCGCGGCGCTCTGGCCCACCGTGCGCGGCGAGAGCGTCGTGCTCGATGTCGGCGCGACGATCGGCGCGGACGCCCGCCATCTCGTCGATCTCGCCATCATGGGCGCGGCGATGGCGCGCGTCGTCTTCGATCTCGACAGCCCCACCGTCGGCCTCCTCAATGTCGGCGTCGAGGAGATCAAGGGCGTCGAGGCGGTCAAGGAGGCCGGCCGCATCCTGCGCGAAAGCAATCTGCCGCATCTGACCTATCACGGCTTCGTCGAGGGCGACGATCTCGGCAAGGGCACCGTGGACGTGGTCGTGACGGAAGGGTTCACGGGCAACATCGCGCTCAAGACGGCCGAGGGCACTGCGCGCCAGATCAGCTCTTATCTGAAGGCCGCGATGAGCCGGTCGCTGATGGCCAAGATCGGCTATGTCTTCGCGCGCGGCGCCTTTGCCGCGCTGAAGGACAAGATGGACCCGCGCAAGGTCAATGGCGGCGTCTTCCTCGGGCTCGAGGGCATCGTCATCAAGAGCCATGGCGGCACGGACGCGATCGGCTTTTCCAGTGCGACAGAGCTTGCATACGAGATGGCCCGCGACGATCTGATGGCGAAACTGCGCGAGATGGCGACGATCGCGCATCCCGACGCGCTGGCCAAATCCGCGCCTGCAGAGGCGCACGCGAAGCCGGCCTCCGCCGCCGAGTAAGGAAGGCCAGACGTGTCGATTCTGCGCTCCGTCATTGCCGGCTGCGGCTCCTATCTGCCGCAGCGCATCGTCACCAACGCCGAACTCGCGACGCGCGTCGACACCACCGACGAGTGGATCGTCCAGCGCACGGGAATCCGCCAGCGCCATGTCGCGGCCGCAGACGAGCCGACCTCGGTGCTGGGGCTGAAGGCGGCGCAGGCCGCACTCGCCGATGCGGGGCTCGACGCCGCGCAGATCGACCTCATCATCGTCGCGACCGCGACGCCGGACCACACCTTTCCCGCCACCGCGACGCAGATCCAGTCGGCGCTCGGCATCAATGGCGGCGCGGCCTTCGATCTGCAGGCCGTCTGCTCGGGCTTCGTCTTCGCGCTCACCACGGCCGACAAGTTCCTCACCAGCGGCGCGGCGCGCGCGGCCCTCGTCATCGGCGCGGAAACCTTCTCGCGCATCCTCGACTGGGAGGACCGCACCACCTGCGTGCTCTTCGGCGACGGGGCCGGCGCGGTCGTGATGGTCGCGGAGCCGGCCGAGGGCACATTGGCCGATCGCGGCGTGCTGACCACGCATATCCGCTCGGACGGGCGCTACAAGGAGAAGCTCTATGTCGATGGCGGCGCGGGCTCGACCAGCACGGTCGGGTTCCTGCGCATGGAGGGCAAGGAGGTCTTCCGCCATGCGGTCGTCAACCTCGCCGAGACGGTGCGCCACACCTTCGAGGTCACCGGCCTGAGCGGGGCAGACATCGACTGGTTCGTGCCCCACCAGGCCAATCGTCGCATCATCGACGCCACGGCCGACAAGCTCGGCATCGGCACGGACCGCGTCGTCGTCACGGTCGATCATCACGGCAACACCTCGGCCGCCTCGATCCCGCTGGCGCTCGCCGAAGCGCATGCCGACGGGCGGATCAAACGCGGCCAGCTCGTGCTGATCGAGGCGATGGGCGGCGGCTTCACTTGGGGTTCGGCGCTGATCCGCTGGTGACGCACAGCGTCGGATTCATTCCATTTATGACAGTTTTATCGGGTTTTTCTGCTTTTCCGTCAAAGCTGCCGACAGATTGGCCAGTGGATGGATTGACCCGCGTGGCGGGTGCGCCTAGCGTCCGGCGTCCGTAATGGCGAAGGGCAGGCGGCAAGCCCGTCAGCCGAAATAACGCCTTGGAGGATATGAATGGCGGGGCAAACGGTCACTCGCGCGGATCTGTGCGAGGCTGTCTATCAGAAGATCGGTCTGTCGCGGACGGAGTCGTCGAAGCTCGTCGAGGCGGTGCTCGACGAGATCTGCGACGCGGTCGCGCGCGGCGAGAACGTCAAGCTGTCCTCGTTCGGCTCGTTCGTCGTGCGAGACAAGGGCGAACGAATCGGTCGTAATCCCAAGACGGGCGTGGAGGTGCCGATCGAGCCGCGTCGCGTGATGGTGTTCAAGCCGTCCAACGTGATGAAGGCCCGCATCAACGGCGAGGTTGGCGAGGACGACGACGCGTGACTCTGGAGTTTCCTGACGGCGACCAAGAGGCCGAATTGGACAACAAGAGCCCAGATGCCTTCCGGACCATCAGCGAGGTCGCCGAAGACCTCGACATTCCGCAACATGTGCTGCGTTTCTGGGAGACGCGCTTCAGCCAGATCAAGCCGCTCAAGCGCGGCGGCGGCCGGCGCTATTACCGGCCCGACGATGTCGCCCTGCTGAAGGGCATCCGCCGGCTGCTCTACGGCGAGGGTTACACGATCAAGGGGCTCCAGCGCATCCTCAAGGAGCAGGGGCCGCGCCATGTTCAGGCGATCGGCCGAGGCGGCCCCGTCGGGCCGCGCCCGGCCGACCAGGCGCCGAAGCCAGCCGAGACTGGGCCGGCGACGTCCTTTGGCGGCCAACCCGCCGCCATGCCACCGCCGCGCCCGCAGCCCGCCGCAGAGGGGCCGGACCACCTGACTGTGCTGTCCGTCATCCTCGCCGAACTGGGCGAATGCCGGCGCATCCTGCAGGGCGCGATCCAGCCGCGGACCGCCGAGAGCGTCTGAGCCCGCATCCACTATCCGAAGGAGCGGCCGCCATGGCCTGGATCTATCTGGCTATCGCGGGCCTGTTCGAGGTCGGCTGGGCGATCGGCCTGAAGTATACGCAAGGCTTCACCCGCCTCGTGCCGACCGTTCTCACCGTCGCCAGCATGGTCGTCAGTCTCGGCCTGCTCGGCCTTGCGCTGAAGAACCTCCCCGTCGGCACGGCCTACGCGATCTGGACCGGAATCGGCACGATCGGCACTGCGATCCTCGGCATCGTGCTGCTTGGCGAACCTGCGACCGCGCTGAGGCTCGCCTGCATCGGCCTGATCGTGGCCGGCATCGTCGGCCTCAAGCTGGTGTCCTGACCGCCGGCAGCGGCTCAGCGGCGGAAGGCGTCCGGCCAGTTGCCGCTGCGCTCGAGCAGCACGATCACGACGATCACCGCCAGCGTGACGGCGAGCGTGAGCAGCTTTGCGTTCCACGGCGTGCCGCGGCCGATCAGCCAGATCAGCGTCAGGCCGATCAGAAGGGGGACGAAATACTCCATGCGCCCTGTCTAGCCGATCGCGGCCGGCCGTGAAACCCGCAAGCCGGCCGTCTTCGTCAGGCCGTCGCAGCGGCCTTCTTCTTCGTCGGCTTCGCCTTGGGCTCCGGCGGCGGCTCGGCCGCCTCTTTGGCGAGCCTGAGCGCCCGCAGCGCATCGATCTTCTTGCGGGCTGCGGCTTCCTCGGCGGCGATCTTGCCGCTCGACTTCTGCTTCTCGCGCGGCGCGTCCTGAACGGCGTTGACGTCGTGCCATCCGCGCGGGCCGTGATGATCGCCTGCCATGATGCTCTCCCCAAACTCTGGAACCCTGCGCCGAAGGTGCGCCGAGGCCGCGCCGGGCGCAAGCCCGTTCGCGGCGCGTCGCGCCATGGCCTGCGACGGCGCATTTCTTCACGCTTCGGTAGGCAAAAGGCGGCTAAACCGAAACCGGGGGTCAAAGGGCGGCCGGGTCGGCCGCCATGTCGCAAGGTTTGGGCGGTGTCGTGGAGGCCATGCGGCAACAATTCCGTCTCGACGTAATTCGGGTCTGCACACTTTTCATCCTTGCCGCGAGCGTGGCCGGCCTGTTCCCGTTCGTCTCAGCCGGTCTCGGATTGCCGGCGACGGCTGCTCCGATGGTCCAGTTCATGTGCTGGGCTGCGGCCGGCGGGGCGGCGCTGTTCGCCATGTCGCGCATGCAGCGACGCTTTCGCGCCTATCTTGACCCGCTCGAGGCCACGCTGGCAGAGGCTCTGGCGCGCCGCCTGGACGGGGAGGCACGGGCTGCGCCCGTGCCAGCCGCACCGCACGGACATGACGAGCCCATGGCCGCGGCGCTGCGGCGCTCGCAACTCGCCGCCATCAGCGACACGGTCTCCGCGAGCTCGTCGATGCTGCGGGTCTCGACCACGGAACTCACCTACGCCACGGCCGAAACCCGCGACGGCCTGACCGCTCTGGCCGAGCACTCGCAGCGTTCCGAAGCCGCGGCCGGCGATGTCGCTCTGGCGCAGCAGCGCATGCTGGCCGCCAGCTCCGCGCTGGAGGAGCGCCTGCGCTCGACCTTCGACATGGTGGTCAAGGCCGACGAACTCGCCCGCGACACCTCCGGCCTCGTCGGCCAGCTCGACGCCGGCGCCTCGCGGATCGGCGAGGTCGTCTCGCTGATCCAGTCGATCGCGGGTCAGACCAATCTGCTGGCGCTCAACGCCACCATCGAGGCGGCCCGCGCCGGCGAGGCAGGCAGGGGCTTTGCCGTCGTGGCCGGCGAGGTCAAGGCGCTCGCCCACAAGACGGCGCAGGCCGCACGCGAGATCGCCGAGCAGATCAACGCGATCCAGGACACCTCGATTCGCTCGGCCGGCGCGATCCGCCTGATCTCGGAACGGGTCGGCGAAGCGGAGTTGCATGCCTGCGAGATGTCGACCGCGCTCGATGTGCAGGCCAAGGCCGTCGGCCATGTCGCCGCGCTGGCGATGGAGACCCTCCAGCACGCCAGCGAGAGTTGGCGCGGCGTCGCCCATATCGAGATCCAGGCCGGCGCCTCGGAGCAGATCGCGGCGATTCTCGACCGCACCGCCCAGACGATCACGGATGCAAGCCGCGATCTGGAGCGGTTGCTGGCGGAGACGGTCAATCAGGCGTCTGCCACGGGAGACGTGCCGAAGCAGGCCGTGGCCAGCTGACTCCGACAGCGGGAGCCAGCCGCGCGGGCGGGTGCGTCAGCCGTCGTTGGAGGAGTTGAGCTCGCCCGTCGTCAGGGCCGCGTCGCCACCGATGCCGGCCGCCTGCCGCAGCGCCTCGTTGACGCGGTCCTGCCAGCCCGGGCCGGCGCTCTGGAAATGCGCCAGCACGTCGCTTTCGATCCGCAGCGTCACCATCTCGCGCACGCCGGGCACGAGCTTGCGCGCCTGCGCGGGCGCGGCGGGCTTCGGCGCGGCCGGCCTGAAGAGCGCTTCGGCCTTGTCGCGGGCGCTGCCGGGCCTGCGGGTGCGGTCGATGCTCATGGGGCGGAACCTTTGCCGGGACAACCAGACCGCGGGCGGCGCGGCCGACTGCGCGAGACTGCGGCGATTCCACGATTCGCGATATGAAGAAAAATGGTCGGAGCGAGAGGATTCGAACCTCCGACCCCTTGTCCCCCAGACAAGTGCGCTAACCGGGCTGCGCTACGCTCCGACGGCTCGGCTTATAGAGTCGGGCGCAGGCGGATGCAATGCGCTTTGCGCCGCTATCCGCATCCGGCCAAAGCGGCACAATGCGCCAGCCCCGCCGTTAACTGTCGCTTAAGGCTGTGATTGCGCGCGGCGGCGCTTCTCGGCATCGTCGTTTCGGGACGGGGGTCCTGACGGCGGAGATGACCATGTCGATGGCGACTGCCACGGCCGGGCGGCGTGAGCCGGCGGCCCTGTCCCCCACGCGGCCGGCGGGTTCGGTCGAGACCTTCTTCCGCGCGCTTGCGCCGGATTGGCATTCGCAATGGGCCTGGGACCATTACGAACCGACGATTCTCGGCCTCGCCCATCAGTTCGGCCTGCGCCGCGTCTGCGAGATCGGCGGCGGACGCGACCCGCTGTTCTCGGTCGAGGCGGCCGTCCGCAACGGCATCGCGCTCACCGTCAACGACATTGACGCCGGCGAACTCGCGCTGACCCCGCCGGGGCTGGCGACAGCGCGCTTCGACATCGCGGGCGATCTGTCCGAGCCCGACATCGCGCGCGGCGGCTACGACCTGATGGTCTCGCGCATGGTCTTCGAGCATGTCCACGACGTCGAGAGGGCCTGGACCAACATCCACGCTTTGCTCGCGCCCGGCGGCGTCGCGCTCGCCTTCTTCCCGACGCTTTGGGCGCCGGTCTTCGCGCTGAACCACATCCTGCCGGAAAAAGCCTCGCGCGCCATCGTGCATGCGCTGTTCCCGGCCCGCCGCGACGATGGCGGCGATCCGAAGTTTCCCGCCTTCTACGACCAGTGCCGCGGCAGCCGTGCGACGCTCGAGCCGATGCTGCGCCGCGCCGGCTTCAGCGATATCCATGTCCAGCGCTTTTGGGGTCATGGCTATTTCGACCGCATGCCGGGTCTGAAGCAGGCGGACCACGCCTTCAACGCGCTGGCCGCGAAGATCGGCTGGGATCTTGTCACGACCTACGCCTATGTCGTGGTGCGCAAGGACAAGGTCTGATCAGGGAGCGACGGCAGGATCGCGCTTCGCTGGATCCTTCAGCGCCGCCAGCCCCCAGACCAGCCCGAGCAGCAGGTAGAAATGCCGCCAGTGGTCGGTGTCGATCTGGATGCCCTGCAGGATCGTCACGAACAGCACCGACCAGAGCACGATCGCGTGGTTCTGCGTCGGAGTGCGGCGAAAGACCAGCGTCCAGCCGACATAGGCCGTCGCGCCCATCAGGCCGAGCCAGGCGAAGCCGCCGAGCCAGCCATAAGAGGCGAAGGCGTTGATGTAGACGTTGTGCGGGTCTTCCGGAAAGAAGAAGCGGAAGCGCAGCGGCCCGAAGCCGTTGGGCAGGTCGAGCAGCAGCGGAATCGAGCGCAACTGGTTGCCGAAGCGGCCGGTGACGCCTTGATCGTAGCTCTGGTCCAGCGTGGCGCGCACCTCGAAGACCGCCCGGATGTTCTCGAACGACAACGCGATCAGCAGCGCCGCGACGAGTGCGCCAAGCGCGACCAGCGTCAGGAAGACGATGCGCGTGCGGCGCGAGGCGTTGGGAGAGGTCAGGAAGGTCAGCGCGATCATCATCAGCGCGGCGGCTGCGAGGTTGCCCCAGGCGCCGCGCGAGAACGTCAGGAACAGGGCCGCCAGCGGCAGGCTCATGATGACGAGCCCGCGCAGCAGGCCGATCCGGCCGATCAGGATGTGCTGCAATGCAAACACGATCGGCAGCACCAAAAAGGGGCCGAGCACGTTGGGGTCCTTGAAGGTGCCCGAGGCGCGCCCGTAGAGCGAGAACACGGAGCCCAGCCCAGCCACGTCGAAATAGCCGAGCAGGCCGGCGAAGCTCGCGCACCATGCGGCGAAGAGGTAGCCCTTGCGCAGCGTCTCGATGCGGCCATACGCGTCCTCGGCCATGATCGCCGCAAGGAAGATCGCGGTGATCATCAGGTAGACCGAGACGGCGGTGAAGCGCACCGAGGGCGCCTCGTCCATCCACGGGATCAGCGAGATGACGCCGCCGAGATTGTAGAGCAGCAGCAGCAGCGCCAGCGGGATCAGCTTCTGCGAGAAGCGCACGCCCGTCAGCGCGAACACGAACAGCGTCAGCAGGAAGACGAGTTCATAGGGCGAGGGCTCGATCAGCGCGAAGCCGCTGCAGGCCGCCAGCAGCCAGAGCGTGCCGCGCTTGATCGCGGCATAGGAGATCGTCAGGCCGCGTGAGCGGCCATGGCCGGCGTCGGTGCGGTCGGCGAACGCGCTCAATAGGCGTTCTCGTTCTTCGTCATCAGCGAGAGCGGCGTCTTGACCAGGATGTAGATGTCGAGCAGCACCGACCAGTTCTCGATATAGTAGAGGTCGTGCTCGACGCGGCGCTGGATCTTGTCCTCGGTGTCGGTCTCGCCGCGCCAGCCATTGACCTGGGCCCAGCCGGTAATGCCGGGCTTGACCTTGTGGCGAGCGAAATAGCCGTCGACGACCTGCTCATAGGCGCGGTCCGAGGCCTTGGCGTGGATCGCGTGGGGGCGGGGCCCGACCAGCGAGAGATCGCCCTTCAGGATCACGTTAAAGAGCTGCGGCAGTTCGTCGATCGAGGTCTTGCGGATGAAACGGCCCACGCGGGTCACGCGCGGATCGTCCTTGGTGACCTGCTTGCTGGCGGCGAAGTCGCTCATCTCGTGATAGAGCGAGCGGAACTTGAACACCTCGATCAGTTCGTTGTTGAAGCCGTAGCGCTTCTGCCGGAACAGCACCGGCCCCTTCGAGTCGAGCTTGATCGCGATCGCGGTGGCGATCATCAGCGGCGAGAGCGCGATCAGCGCCAGCGTGCCGACCACCTTGTCGAACAGGAACTTGACGACGATGTCCCAGTCCGCGATCGGCCGGTCGAACACATCGAGCACCGGCACAGCGCCGATATAGGAATAGGACCGCGGCCTGAACCTGAGCTTGGACATATGCGCCGAGAGGCGGATGTCGATCGGCAGCACCCAGAGCTTGCGCAGCATGGTCAATAGCCGCGCCTCGGCCGAGATCGGCAGCGTGAAGATCACGAGGTCGAGCTTGGTGCGGCGCGCGAATTCGACCAGGTCGTCGATGGTGCCGAGCTTCGGGTAACCCGCGACGAGATCGGGCGAGCGGTCGTCGTTTCGGTCGTCGAAGACGCCGCAGACGCGAAGCCCCGTGTCGCGCTGCATCTCCAGCGCCTTGATCAGCGCCTCGCCGGCCTCGCCGCCGCCGACGATCGCGGTGCGGCGCTCCAGCCGGCCCATCCGGGTGAGGTGGCGCACGCCCAGCGTGACGCAAAGCCGCTCGAACAGCAGCGCGCTCAAGCCCCCGGCATAGAGGCTCGCCAGCCAGACGCGCGAGACCTGGTCGCCGATCTTCAGAAAGAAGAACGCCGCCAGCGTGATCAGGAACAGGGTGGTCCAGCCGGCCGTGAGCCTGACCGCCATGGTGATGAAATGGCGCAGCGCGCCGATATGGTAGAGCTGCAGGGCCTGGAAGGTGCCCAGCGCCCCCACGGCGAGCAGCGGAATCGTGATCTGGTAGGTCGTCGCGCTCTCGACATTGCCGGCGACGTAAAGCCAGTAGACGAACCCGCCGACGCCGACCACCGCCAGCACGTCGAACAGCCGCACGAAGCCCTCGATCATCACCGGAGAGAGCGTCGGCTTGACTGGCATGGCGGCGATGCGTTCGGCCAGCGGGTGGAAGACGCGGGTCGGGCGGGCGGCGTCAGCGCCGGCCATGTCCGCCGTCGCTGCGGAGGCCGCATCGACCTTGATCAGATCGCGAACATCGAAGGCGCCCATCACGTCACATCCCTGGCCGACCGGCGCGGCGATGCCCGCCGATCTTGACCAAGCGCTACTCCAAAATGCTCACGGAAGGCTTAATCCGACGCCTCGCTGTTTCCGGGGATTCGCCGATGGCCGGGTCGGGGAGAGCGCGCTATCGGGCTCCGTTTCGCTGCGAAAGCGCGTCCGAACGGCGGTTTCGGGAAAGCCGTTTTTCGCCTGACGGCTCAAGGTATTGATGCAGGTTTTCTTGATACAGAACCCGAGTGAGGTTTCCAGAGAAATGATGAAATCGCCACTGATCGTTGACAGAAATAGAGTTTTCACTCATATGAGTTCGTGATGAGTGTCTGAGAAGCACATTTTCGAGCGGAACATGTCCTCGGCGAGAGCCGTTTCTGGATATGACGCTATGCTGCTTGGGTGGCGATCCCCACCGAAGTCTTATTCTCGAACTCATCCTGAAAACTCAAACGATTGCCGAACCGACCGGACCTGCACCCGCACCGTCCGACATCCGTTCCGCCCTGTGTGCTCCATGTCTTTCCATTGGTTGATTCTGCTCGCGGCCATCGCCGTCGAGATCGTCGCGACGGCCGCGCTGAAGTCGTTCGTCTCGGCCCCTCTGCTCGTCGCCATCCTGCCGCTCCTCCTGATCGGACTGTCCTTCGCCCTCCTCAGCGTCGCGCTGCGGGTCATCCCTCTGGCGGTCGCCTATGCGGTCTGGGAGGGGCTCGGCATCGTCGGCATTGCCGTCGCCGGGCATTGGCTCTTCGGCGAGCACCTGACGCCCGGGCGTATCGCCGCGCTCGCCGCGATCATCGCCGGCATCGTTCTGCTGGAGCGTGGCGTCGCCAGCGGCGGAGGCGACGAAGAGGGGAGCCCGGCATGATCGCCCCCCTTCTTCCGCAGTCGCTCGCCCTGCTCTGGCTGGCGCTGGCCGTCATCCTCGAAGTCGGCGGAACCTGGCTGCTCAAGCTCTCCGACGGCATGAAGCGCCGATGGCACGGCGCGCTCGGCGTGGCGCTGGTCATCGGCGCCTTCGCCGCGCTCGCGCAGGCGATCCGCGGCATGGACCTCTCGGTCGCCTACGCAGTCTGGGGCGGGGCGGGGCTGGTTATCACCGCGATCATCGGCGCGCTCGTCTTCGGCCAGCGCATCCGTCCGGGCGGCTGGGCCGGGATGGGGCTCGTCATCGCCGGCGTCGTGGCGCTGAAGCTGCTGTAGCGCGCGTTCCGGTCGGCTGGAATCAGCCGAGCGAAAAGACTTCGCGCGAGATCATTGTCTCAACCGCAGCGCTCAGCGTCCGCGCGCTGCCATGGCATCCGCATAGGCCGCCAGCACCCCGTCGATCATGGCGTCGAGCGCGAAGTTCTGGCGCACATGCTCGGCGAGATCGGCCGCCTGCACCAACCGCTGCGCCTGGGGCGTCGCCAGCATCGACAGGATCGCGTCGGCGAGGATCACCGGGTCGTCGGGCGGGATCAGCCGGCTGCGATGCGCCGGGCCGTAGATCTCCTTGATGCCGCCGACATCGGTCGAGATCAGAGGCTGGGCCGCGGCCGCCGCCTCCAGGATGACATAGGGCAGCGATTCGGCCCGTGACGGGATCACCATGATGCGCGCCTGCGACAGCGCCTTGCGGATCGGCCCCGGCGGCTCGAACACGCATTGCCCGTCGACGCCGTGCTGCACCGTCATCCGCTTGAGTTCAGCCTCGTCGGGGCCCGAACCGACGATCAGCATGCGCGGCGTCAGTCCGTCCCGCGTCTTCAGGAGGCTGAGCGCCTCGATCAGCGTGTCGACGCCCTTGGCCGAGCGCAACTCGCCGAGATAGACGAGGTCGAAACCCGCCTGCGCGTGGTCGATCGGCTCGAATTCGGCCTCCGAGATGCCGTTCAGCACGATGCGGTGGTCGGTTGCCGGCATATGTCCGATATGGGCCTCGAAACGCCCGGCGATGAAGGCGCTCTCGAACAGGAACATGTCGGTGGCGCGCTCAAGCAGGCGCTCGACCGCCATATAGACCTTATGTTCGATGCTGCCCGGCTTGTAGTTGAAGCTGCCGCCATGAGGGGTGTAGGCGGTGACGTAAGCGCGCTTTGGCGTCACCAGCGCAGGCAGGCGCGCATAGACGCCGCCCTTCGAACCATGGGCATGCACGATATCGGGCGCGAGCCGGTTTCGCGTCGAGGCCGCGCTGGCCTGCGCTTTCGCGTCGGTGAAGCTGGGATAGCGCGACATCGGCACCCGCGTCACGCCAAGCGCGAGCTGGGGACCAAGCTCGGCGAAGACCTCATCGGCGCGCGCGCCGCCCGTCGTCGAATCGCAGAAGATGCCGACCTCGTGCCCGCGCGCGACCTGTCCGCGCGCCAGATCCTGGACATGGCGGAATAGCCCGCCGAGCGGGGCCCGGAAGACATGCAGGATGCGCAGCCGGCGCGCGGGGGCGGCGTCCGTCATGGCGATCTCCCGCTGGTCTTCAGAACCAGCGTTCCTTGATGACGATGGTGTCGCCGGGTTGCACGGCATAGGTGATCGGCACCGAGGCCGTGATCAACTGGCCCTCGACCTGCCGCGTGACCTCGGCCCAGGAGCGCTGCCCGCGCGGCGTGAAGCCGCCAGCGATGGCGACCGCGGTCTGCACGGTCATGCCGTTGACGTAGGGGAACTGGCCCGAATTCGCGACCTCGCCGAGGACGAAGAAGGGGCGGTAGGCGTCGATCTCGACCGAGACCTTCGGCTCTCGCAGGAAACCTCCGCGCAGCTTGGCCTCGATGGCCCGTTCGAGCTGCTGCGTGGTGCGGCCTTGCGCCTCCACCGTGTCGATCAGCGGCATCGAAATCCGCCCCGCGCCATCGACCGCGTAGATATTGGAAAGATTGTCCTGCCCAAAGACGATGATCCTGAGCCGGTCGCCGCTGGCGAGGCGGTAGGGCCCCTGCGTCTCGGCGACAGCGTATTCGGACGCGACATAGCGCGGCGCGCAGGCGCCCGCCGCCAGGGCGGCGGCCAGTGCGAGAGAGGCGAGCTGTCGACTCATCACGTGCGATACCCATGCAGAAACTGCATTCAGAGTTAGGTCGACGTGGTTAACAAAGCGTGACGCGCGATCGGCGGGACTCTCGAAAGTTGTCGCCCCCAGCTGGAGCGTCCGTTTCCGACATTAACCGGCCACTAACCTTAATCGGGTTTGCTTGACCCTGCGTCCCTGTTCAGGGGGCGACAGTTTTGCGTGAATGGATGGGTCATGACCGCTCACACCGATAGCCAGATGCGGGATGCCGGCGAGAACCGGGGCGACATGCTCGATCTCGCGGCGCTCTGGGCTGCGATCAAGCAGCGCAAGGCTTGGATCATCGGGCCCACGCTGGCGGCGCTCGGCCTGTCCTTCGTCGCCGTCAACCTGATTCCGGCGCGCTACACCGGCGAGGCCCGCATCCTGCTGGAGAACCGCGACAGCTTCTACACCCGCCCCGGCCAGAACGGCGGGGAGGGCGGCGGCCAGCAGTTCGACAGCGAGGCCGTGCAGAGCCAGGTCCAGCTCATCATGTCGCGCGATCTGGCGCGCGAGGCGATCAAGCGCATCGGCCTCGTCGGCAACAGCGAATTCGATTCGGGCGCGGGCGCGCTCAACGCGCTCAAGAAGATCGGCGTGCTGATCGGCCTCGGCGCGCATCCGGCCGACCGCTCGCCGGAAGAACGCGTTCTGGAGAAGTATTACGATCGGCTGCTGGTTTTCCCCGTCGGCAAGTCGCGCATCGTCTCGGTCGAGTTTACCTCGCAGGATCCGGCGCTGGCCGCCAAGGGCGCCAACATCATCGCCAACACCTATCTGGAGACGCAGGAAGCCGCCAAGCAGGACACCGCCCGCAGTGCCTCCTCCTGGCTCTCGACCACGATCGAGCCCTTGCGCAAGCGCGTCGCCGAGGCCGAGGCCAAGGTCGAGGAGTTCCGCTCGCGCAACGGCCTTTTGGTCGGCGCCAACAACACCACCATCACCTCCCAGCAGCTCGCCGACCTCTCGACGCAGCTTTCCGATGCGCGCCGCCAGCAGGCCGAGGCGCAGGCCAAGGCCGGGCTGATCCGCGATGCGATCCGGCAGGGCCGCACCTTCGAGATCCCCGACGTCGCCAATAACGAACTCGTCCGCCGGCTGATCGAGCAGCGCGTCAACCTGCGTGCCCAGATCGCGCTCGAATCGCGCAACCTTCTCTCCGAGCATCCGCGTATCAAGGAACTCAACGCCCAGCTCGCCGATCTCGAAGGCCAGCTCCGGGCCGCAGCCGAGCGCACCGTGCGCACGCTGGAGAACGAGGCCAAGATCGCCAGCCAGCGCATCGAGAGCTTCACCGCCGCGCTCGACGGCCAGAAGAAGAACGTCTCCAGCGCCAATGACAGCGAGGTCCAGCTCCGCGCGCTGGAGCGCGAGGCCAAGACGCTGCGCGACCAGCTCGAGCAGTACATGCTGCGCTATCGCGAGGCGGTCGCCCGCGACGCCGTCAACGCGACGCCCGCCGACGCGCGCGTGATCTCGCGCGCCATCGAGCCGACCGAACCGTCCTTTCCCAAGAAGATCCCGACCATGATCGTCGCGACGCTGGCGACCTTCCTCGTCGCGCTCGCCACCATCGTCTCGCGCGAACTGCTCAACGGGCAGGCCGGCGCACCCGTAAATGCGCCGCGCCGCGCGCCGGGCTGGGTCGGCCAGGGAGCCGATGTGCCGCGCACCGATCCGCGCCGCGAGCGCGTCGCCGGGCTGCTGACCCATGCCGGCAGGCTCGGCCAGCTCACGCTTGATCCCGACAGGCCGGAGCAGACGCTGGTCGAACTCGCCGCCCGCATCGAGGAGCCGGCGCGCGGCATGGCCCCGCTGCTGCTGGTGCTCGATGGCGGCGCCGCCGGCGCGACCACCGCGCGCGACCTCGCCGAGCATCTCTCGCGCCGCTGCCGCTGCATCATCGTCGATCTCGTCGCCGACCGCGACCGCCGCGAGCCCGGCTTCTCCGAGCTGCTCGCCGGCGAGGCGTTGTTCTCCGACATCATCATGCGCGAACCCGGCTCGCGGCTGCACCGCATCGGCCCCGGTCATGCCGGCCGCGACGCCGTGCTGGCCGCGCCTGACCTCGTCGAGGTCGCGCTCGACGCACTCTGCGAGACCTATGACTGGGTGCTCGTCGCCGCCGCCTCCAACGACGACAGCGCCGTGCTCTCGCCGCTCGCGGGCCGCGCTCAGGGCGGTCTCGTCATGGCCGGCACGGCCAGCAACGGCCATGCGGTCGAGGCGGCCTATCGCCTCGCTGACCTGACCAAGGCTCCCGTGTCGCTGGTGCTCGACCAGTCCCATGATGGGCAGGGCCTGCCCTTCGACGCCCGCGAGCGCGACGCGGCCGAGGCCTGAGCCTTACTCCTCGGCGGTGCGGCTGCGGCCGCGCGCCTTGTCGAGCAAACCCCACGCCCGATGCGCGAGCTTCAGCAGGCGCGGCTGTGTCTTGATCCAGCGTTTGGCGGAGCGTCTGGCGCGGGCGACGCCGGCGAAGAGCCGGCCCTTCGCTGTCACGGACACGAAGGTATCCACCAGTTCGTCGCGCTCGTCGCAGATCGTCGTCTTGTAGCGCGCCTCGCCGACGCCGAGGTCGAAGCAGGTGATGCCGGCCTGGCATTGCAGCTTGATCAGGTCGATCAGCAGGATTTCGCCAGGGCTGGTTCTGGCGACTTCGCTCTCCATGTCGAACGAGGTCGCCATGCCCGAGAAGCGCTGCCCCTGCACCGCGCCGACATAGGTCGCGATCGAACGGCCGGCGAGATCGAGCGAATAAAGCTGGAGCGCCGGCCGCTCGCCGCTGGCGCCCTGTTTCAGGAAGCTGCGCATGGCGGGGTCGGCGAAGGGGTCGGCGATGCCCATGGCCGCGAACCGCATCGCCTTTTGCGCGAGGAACGCCGCGATCACGCGCTCGATCTCGGCGTCGCTCGTCGCCCCGACCACCTGCGACGGGCCGAAGGTCGAAAAGCGGTTGCGCTTGTTCTTGAGCTTCTTGTGGGCATGGCTGCTCATCGCGCGGCGCAAGGCGCCGTCGCAGTCGCCGGCCGTGAGCGCGAGCTTGTATGATCCGCTTGGGCTCGGGCCGGCCGCCAGCAGCGCCATCGGGTTGGCGACGCCCCGCCACTCGACCGGCTGGTTGACGAAGGCGAAGGCGTCGAGCCCGCCGATCGCCGCGGCGATCTCCAGCAGCATGGCGCGCGTCGACGCAGCGTCGAGGCCTGCTGCGAACTCCGGCGCATAGACGCCCATGTGATAGTTTGCGTGCTTGCCGCCGATGAACTCCGCGAAGCGGATGCCGTTGCGCCGCGTGATCACGAAGGGCAGGATCGCCAGCGGCTGGCCGCGCCCATCGCGCAGCACGACATGGCGGAAATCCATGCCATGCGAGCGGCCGACGGTGGCGACGAAGGCCGCGACCCATGCATGCGCCTGATAGGGTGTCAGCAGCGCCATGTCCTCGAGCGCCCGCCAGTCCGCAGCGACGGCCGAGATATCGCTTTCCACCGTGACGCTGGTGTAGCCGCGCGCCGCCGCGCTCTGGCGCGGGGCCAAAGCCAGGGCTGCGGGGCGTTCGGCGAGGGCGGACATCGGCGGTCGATCCGGGGGCTGCGTGGAATTCGCCAGCGTTTTAACCCGGCATTGTGAACAGACCGGGCAGGATCGACCTGTCGGCCAAGAGCTTTGGCGAACAGCGTTAGCAAGCGGTTGCCGCGGACGAGAGATAATGAGCCTGCGCCACAAAGCCTTCTCGGCCGTGTTCAAAGCGATCGCGCTGACCCGCGCCGATCGCTGGGGCAGGGGTTTTGCGCAGGGCATGGGCGTCATCCTGACGCTGCACCATGTCAGGCCAGCGCGGGCCGACCGCTTCCAGCCCAACGGCCTGTTGGAGATTACGCCCGATTTCCTCGACGCAACGCTGCGGCTGATCCGGGCCGAGGGCTACGACATCGTCTCGCTCGACGAGGCGCTGGTGCGGCTGACATCGTTCAGGCCCGGCCGCTTCTTCGTCGCGCTGACCGTCGACGACGGCTATCGCGACACTGTCGAGCATGCCTGGCCGGTGCTGGCAAAGCACGACGCGCCCTGGACGCTATTCGTCACGCCCGGCTTCGCCGACCGCACGGCCCGGCTCTGGTGGCTTGAGTTGGAGGAAGCGATCCGCGCGCTGCCGCGTTTTTCGGTCGAGCTGCTGACGGGAGGCTTCTCGGCCCGGACGGAGACGCCGGCGGAAAAGCAGCTTGCCTTCGACCAGCTCTACTGGCGTCTGCGCAAACAGCCCGAAGGGATTCTGCTGTCGGTGATTTCCGATCTCGCGCGTCAAGCCGGCGTCGATCCCGTCGCACTGGTCGAGCGCGAATGCCTGCCCTGGGAGACGCTGCGCGCATTGTCGGGTGCGCCCGGCGTCGCCATCGGTGCGCACACGCTGAGCCACCCCATGCTGGCCAAGCATCCGGCCGAAACGGCCCGCGCCGAAATCGCCGACAGCAAGGCGCGGCTGGAGGCCGAGCTCGGCATCCCCGTCCGCCACTTCGCCTATCCGGTCGGCGACACGACCTCGGCCGGCCCGCGCGAGTTCGCGATGGCTGCGGAGGCCGGTTTCATGAGCGCGGTGACGACGAGGCCCGGCCATCTGTTCGAGCCGCATGCACGCCATCTGCAAGCACTGCCACGCGTCTCGCTGAACGGCTATCACCAGAGCGAAGATGCGGTACGGGCGCTGCTCTCGGGACTGCCGTTCTTGCTGTGGAACAGGGGTCGGAAGGTGAATGTGGGGTAGAGCGGAGAGTCGGGCATGGGAGAACCCTCTCCTCACGGGGGGCTCCCATGCTCAAGCCCCGTCCTTTCGCTCCATCCACCGGATCAGCGGCAGCAGCGGCAGCACCCAGGCGAGCCCCAGCGCGATATAGGCGACCGTCTGTACCAGTTTGGGCGCGTCGGTGATCCGGCCCTGCGCCAGCGCCATCGCAACGAGCGCATAGACGCAGACGAAGACGAGGATCGCGACCGTCCCGACGAGCTTGCGGCGGCTCTGGGTCATCGCATCGTCTCCCTGCGCAAGAGAGCGGCTGCGGCAATGCGGGCGTTGTCGGGCGTTTTCATGGGGTCTATCTGTCACCGGACGCCGCGCTTGTGAAGCGCTCCCGCCGCGACGGAAAGCCCCAACCCGTGACCATCGCCCTCGACAGACCCGTTATCGAGACCAGCCAGGGCGGTGGCCGCGCGGCCGTGCGCCGCTGGCTCTGGTGTGTCGCCGCGCTGGTTTTCGTCATGGTCGTGGTCGGCGGCGCGACGCGGCTGACGGGCTCGGGCCTGTCCATAACCGAATGGCGGCCGGTCACGGGCGCGATCCCGCCACTGTCGGACGCCGCATGGGCGCTCGAATTCGAGAAGTATCGCTCAAGCCCGCAATACCAGCTCCTCAACGCCGGCATGAGCCTTGGCGATTTCAAGTTCATCTACTGGTGGGAGTGGGGCCATCGCCAGCTCGGCCGCTTCATCGGGCTGGTCTATCTCGGCGGCTTTCTCGTCGTCGCGGCCCTGCGCATTCTGCCTTGGCGGCAGACGCTGATCCTCTTCGCCATGGGCCTGCTGCTGGCGCTGCAGGGCGCGATCGGCTGGATCATGGTGGCGTCGGGCCTCCAGCCCGGCATGGTCGCGGTCGCGCCGGTCAAGCTGACGCTGCATCTGACTTTTGCGGGGCTGTTCTTCGCCTCGGTCGTCGCCTTCGCCACCGCGATGACGCCGCCGCGCCGGACAGAAGCCGCGCAAGGCAGGGCGGCCGCCTGGGCGCTGCTGGCGCTGACCTTCATCCAGATCGCACTGGGCGGGCTGGTGGCCGGCTCAAAAGCCGGCTTCACCTTCAACACCTGGCCGCTGATGGACGGCGCGCTGGTTCCCTCGGGCGCGCTGTTCTTCGCGAAAATCCCGTTCTGGGAGAACTTCGTCGACAATGTCGCGCTGGTGCAGTTCAACCACCGCATCGGGGCCTATCTGCTTCTCGCCTTCGCGCTCTGGCACGCCGTGTCGATGCGCCGCGCCGCGCCGGGCTCGGGCGGAGCAAGACGCGCAACGGCGCTTGCCGGCATGATGCTGATGCAGGGCGTACTTGGCATCGTCACGCTCATGCTGGTCGTGCCGCTCTGGGCCGGCCTCGCCCATCAGGCGCTCGCCTTCGCGATCCTCGCGATGGCGGTGGTGCATGTGACACAGACAACCGCCGGCTAGGATTCCCGTCATGCTCGCCCTTGTGGGGAGCATCCACGTCTTGGGCGTAGGGCGCGACGAAGGAAGACGTGGATGGTCGGGACAAGCCCGACCATGACCAAAAAAGCCGTAGACTCGGTTATCTCAACTTAGCGCCTGATCCAGATCGTCGATGATGTCGGCGACGTCCTCGAGCCCGATCGAGAGCCGCACCACCTCCGGCCCTGCGCCCGAGGCCGTCTTCTGCGAATCCGAAAGCTGGCGGTGGGTGGTCGAGGCCGGGTGGATCACCAGCGAGCGCGTATCGCCGATATTGGCCAGATGCGAGAACAGCTTCAGGTTCGTCACCAGCTTCACGCCGGCGTCGTAACCACCCTTGAGGCCGAAGGTGAAGACCGCGCCCGCGCCCTTGGGGCAATAGCGCTGCGCCAGTGCGTGGTACTTGTTGTCGGGCAGGCCGGCATAGCTGACCCACTCCACCGCCGGATGCTTCTGGAGGTGTTGCGCGACGGCAAGCGTCGACTCGCAATGGCGCTGCATGCGCAGCGGCAGCGTCTCGATGCCGTTCAGGATCATGAAGGCGTTGAAGGGGGCCAGCGCCGGGCCCATGTCGCGCAGGCCGAGCACGCGCGTCGCGATGGCGAAGGCGAAGTTCCCGAAGGTCTCGCCCAGCACCATGCCGTTATATTCCGGTCGCGGCTTGGAGAGCATCGGGTAGCGCTCGTCGCCGACCCAGTTGAACGAGCCGCCATCGACGATGATGCCGCCGATCGAGTTGCCATGCCCGCCCAGGAACTTCGTCATCGAATGCACGACGATGTCGGCGCCATGCTCGAACGGTCGGATGAGGTACGGGCTCGCCATCGTGTTGTCGACGATGAGCGGAATGTTGTGCTTCTTCGCGATGGCCGCGATGCCGGCGATGTCGACCACGACGCCGCCCGGATTGGCGATGGATTCGATGAAGATCGCCTTGGTCTTCGGCGTCACCGCGGCCGCAAACGCATCCAGATCGTCTGAATCGGCCCAGATCACGCTCCAGCCGAAGTTCTTGTAGGAGTGGTTGAACTGGTTGATCGAGCCGCCATAGAGCTTCTTGGCGGCGACGAACTCGTCGCCCGGCTGCA
>FWWL01004212.1_pt1 | contig 24746 bp, 20 predicted proteins | sample 2228331 | NCBI WGS metagenome assembly FWWL01 (sample SAMEA103939775, study PRJEB20133) | metagenome | reverse complement strand
GGGCGCGCTTCCCGCCTTCCGTGGCCCCCTTCCTTCGTCGCAGGAACGCCGCAGGCATCCCTACGAACACCCGTTCTGTGTGCCGCAGTTCGCGCAGCGGTAGCAGCTGCCGCTGCGCATCATGATGGCTCCGCACTCCGGACAGGGCGGGGCGTCCTGCTGCTGCAGGATGCCGCCCGGCTGCTCCCGCGTGACGGCCGGCTCGATGCGTCCGGCGGACGTCCCGTTCGAGAGCGCGGGCCGCTGCTGCACGCCGATGGCCTCCCTCTCCTCCGGGGTCAGGAACTTCGAGCCCAGCCACCGGAAGATGTAGTCCACGATGGACTTGGCGATGGGAATCTCCGGGTTGGCGGTCATGCCGGCCGGCTCGAAGCGCATGTGCCCGAACTTGTGGACCATGTCCTTGAGCGGCACTCCGTACTGCAGAGCCAGGGACACCGCCGTGGCGAACGAGTCCATCAGGCCGGAGATGGTGCTGCCTTCCTTGGCCATCACCAGGAAGATCTCTCCCGGCTGTCCGTCCTCGTACATCCCCACCGTGATGTATCCCTCGTGCCCGGCCACGTCGAACTTGTGCGTGATGGCCTGGCGCTCATCCGGCAGCCGCCGCCGGTAAGCCTTGCGCTCCCCGCTCTCGCCCTTTGCGGCGTCGAGGGATGTGTTCAGCGGCTGAGTGCGCTTGGAGCCGTCGCGGTAGACGGCCACCGCCTTCAGGCCCAGCCGCCACGCCTCGATGTAGGCCTGCCGGATGTCCTCCGGCGTGGCATCGTTGGGCAGGTTGACCGTCTTGGAGATGGCCCCGGACAGGAACGGCTGGACGGCGGCCATCATCCGGATGTGCCCCATATAGTGGATGCTCCGCGTCCCGTTGAACGGCCGGAACGCGCAGTCGAAGACCGGCAGGTGCTCGTCCCTCAGGTAGGGCGCGCCCTCGATGGTGTCGTTGGCATCGATGTACTGGACGATCTCCTGCACCTCGTCCGGCGCATACCCCAGCCGCTCCAGAGCCATCGGCACGGTGCTGTTGACGATCTTGAGCATCCCGCCGCCCACGAGCTTCTTGTACTTCACCAGCGCGATGTCCGGCTCGATGCCCGTGGTGTCGCAGTCCATCATGAACCCGATGGTCCCGGTGGGAGCAAGCACCGTGGCCTGCGCGTTGCGGTAGCCGAAGCGCTCGCCGAGGTCCACCGCCTCGTCCCACGCCCTGACAGCCGCATCCCGAAGCGGCGCCGGAGTCAGCTCCGGGCTGATGCGCTCGGCCGCCGCCCGGTGCATCCGCATGACTTCGAGCATCGGCTTACGGTTCTTCTCGAAGTAGCGGAAGGGTCCCAGGGTGGAGGCGATGCGCGCGGACTGCGCGTAGGCCTCGCCGCACATCACCGCCGTGATGGCGGCCGCGTGGGAGCGCGCCTCGTCGCTGTCGTACGGAAGGCCGATGGACATCAGATAGGCGCCCAGGTTGGCATAGCCGAGTCCCAGCGGCCGGAAGTCGTGCGAGTTCCGGTCGATGGCCGGCGTCGGGTAGCTCGCGTTGGAGACGATGATCTCCTGGGCGGTGATGGTGACCTGCACGGCGTGCCGGAAGCTGTCCAGATCCAGGCTTCCGTCCGGCAGCCGGAACTTCATGATGTTCAGGCTGGCCAGGTTGCATGCAGAATCGTCCAGAAACATATACTCGCTGCAGGGGTTGGACGCGTTGATGCGCGCCGTGTTCTTGCAGGTGTGCCAGACGTTGATGGTGGTGTCGAACTGCAGCCCCGGGTCCCCGCAGACCCAGGCAGCCTCGGCGATCTCCCGCAGCATGTCCGAGGCGTTGTACTCTCCCAGCACCTCGCCCGTGGTCACCGCTCGGGTCTGCCACTTCTCACCCTTCAGCGCCTTCTCCATGAACTCGTCCGTCACCCGGACGCTGTGGTTGGCGTTCTGGAACTGGACGGAGTCGTAGGCTCCCCCGGGCACGTTGAAGCCGCCGTCGTATCCGGCCTCGATAAGAGCCCAGGCCTTCTTCTCCTCCTCCGCCTTGCAGCGGATGAACTCCATGATGTCCGGATGGTCGGCGTTCAGGATGACCATCTTGGCCGCGCGGCGCGTCTTGCCGCCCGATTTGATGACCCCCGCGAAGGAGTCGTATCCCCGCATGAACGACACCGGTCCGCTCGCCGTCCCTCCGCCCGCCAGCCTCTCCCGGCTGGAGCGGATGGTGGAGAAGTTGGTGCCCGTCCCGGACCCCCACTTGAAGAGCATCCCTTCCGTCTTGGCCAAGTCCAGGATGCTGGACATCGTGTCCTCGACGGAGTTGATGAAGCACGCGGAGCACTGAGGCCGCTCTTCCACGCCGCAGTTGAACCAGACCGGCGAGTTGAACGACATCATCTGATGCAGCAGGAGATACTTCAGCTCGTCGCGGAACGTGTCGCGATCGGCTTCCGTGGCGAAGTATCCGCCCTTCTCTCCCCAGGCGGTCAGGGTATCGACGACCCTGCCGATGAGCTGGCGCACGCTGTGTTCCCGCTCGGGCGTCCCGATGGTCCCGCGGAAATACTTGGAGACCACCACGTTCGTGGCCATCTGGCTCCACGACTTCGGGACCTCGACGCCCTTCTGCTCGAAGACGACCTCGCCCCTCTCGTTGGTTATGGTGGCGTCGCGGACGTCCCACTCCACGCCGTCGAAGGGGTCCTGCCCCTCCCGGGTGAACAACCGGCGGAAGGTCAGTCCTGCCGTCCTCTGAACCTGTCCGGGCTTTCCGGGCTCCATGGCCTGATGGTCCTGTGCGCCGATGCTGCCTTCGGTCAGGGAGACATTCGCTTCCATTCGAAGTTCCATCCCTTTCGATTCTTTTCTCGGGGCCGCGTCTCCGCGCAGCCCGTCCGCCGGGGGCCGTGCCGCCCGGGCGGACCCAGCGGAACAAACTCAGACGGCCTGGCGCGCAGAGCGCAGGCCGGTGCTGGCGGGACGCATCGCCGGGTCTGCCGGCCCGTGGATCCAGGTCTCTCGTATGAACCAGGCGCTTCTGTCGGGCGTCCTTGCCGCCGCCTGCCGGGCAGGGCCGCGGAACCGGCCGTCCGCGGCGGCGCGCCCCCCGCCAGCAGGAGAAGTGTAGCGCTCCCGCCCGCCACCGTCAAGAGGTTTCAACACAATATGTTGTGTTTTTTTCTCCCGAGGGGCTGTAGATATTGTACCCAAAGGTGCAGGTTTTGTCACGAAACCTGAGCCGGAAGGTTGCGGCGCTCTCATGGCAGGGTTGCACGGGCGTCAGCACTGCGCGTCCTGCGGAGCTCCGCCCCGCCCCCGCCAGAGGGCCGGGACGCGCTCCCAGTCCTCCGCGAGGATGGGCTCGCCCGTCCCGTCCACCCCGGTGATGAAATAAAGCGAGGGCACTCCCAGAGCGGGCTGGAGCATCATGTATTCCAGCCACTCCTCGCGGGTCGGCGCGCTTGAGTTGTCGCAGTCGATGAGCCAGTCCGGACACGCGATGAGAGCCAGGCGCTGGCGGTGGCGCATGATGTCGCAGACCCCGCGCTGGAGATAGCTGATGTCGTTCAGCCGCAGCATGTCCGTGACTTCGGCGAAGTAGGGGTTCGCCATGTGCGTGATGATGAGAGCGTCCGGCTTCACGCTCTTCGCCTCTTCGTAGATGATGCGGGCGAGAAGCTTCAGCAGCTCCACACCCCAGACGTCTCGCGCCACCTGGAAGCCCTCCCCGAACGGGAGGCCGTTCGTCCAGTCCACCTTGAACCCGTCGGCATCGAAGCAGCCCGGCGCGTCCGAAAGCAGGGTGCGGATGGCGCTCCGCAATCGCCGCTCGTACGCCGGGCTGGAGGGGTCGGCCGCCACGGGCTCCCCGCCGCGCAGGATGCATTCCTCCCGGGGAAGCCCCTCCGGCGACCAGGCGCCGAACCACAGCAGCACGCGCCGCCCCCGCGAGTGCTGGCCATCGACCCATGCGCGCAGGCCGGGCCACTTCTCCGTGTCCACCTCCAGCGTCCCGTAGCTCCTCTGCCACTTGTCGTCGATGATGACCGTCCCCGGGTCGATGCCGCGTTCATCGAGCATCCGGAGGAACTCGTCGTAGGTGTCCTGTCTCGCCCACTGCGGCGCGCTCCCTCCCCGGGAGACGACCGTCATATTCTGCTGTCCCCACCCGCAGAAAATGGGCCGGCTCCACCAGGCGGGCCGGCCGCTCCGGTCCGGCCGCACCGCAAGCCCGTGCTCGTAGAGCCACCCGACGCAGCGCTCGATGGCTTCGTACTCCCCGGCAGCGGGCAGAAGAAGAACGCCGGGCGAGCTCCAGCCGCCTCGCATGCGCGTCATCCCGTCGTACGTTACGCGCAGCTTGAAGCAGTTGGCCACGGGCCAGTGCTGGAAGCGGGTGAAGCCGTATTCCCCCGGCCGGGGCGCAAGGCCCACGCCGAGCCACGGCCCGTCCTGACCGCGCGTCCAGGCGAAGGCGAACGGCGGCGGTGTGAAGATCCAGTGGGAGGTCTCCTCGCGCGGAGCGGGAAACGGAGCGGTCTCCCCCGACGTGGCATCGATGCAGGCATACTCCAGCGGACTGAGATACCGGCGGTCCAGCAGAGACACCTCGGGAGTGAACAGGCGGTCGAAACGGCAGAGCGAGGGCGGCGCCCCGGCCCCCTCGCCGCTGAAGAACTCGACGGCCCCGATGCTCCCGCAGCCCGTGACCTCCACCCGGTATATCAGGCCTTCCGGACGGCATTCCAGGATGAAGCGCTTCTGGTCCCACAGAGAGCTGCCAGCCCGCCAGACGAAACGGACCGTCTCTCCGGCAGCGGACACCTCCGGCTGCCCGAGTCCCGCGGTCACATCCCCGGAGTCGCCGGGACCGTTCACGGCCGATGCGATGCACAGATCGGCGAACCTGCGTCCCCCCACCGAGAGCGCGAGAAGCCGCCCGTCCAGAGACTGGACCGAGTAATCCCTTCCCGAATAGCTGACCGCCTGCGAAGAATCCCGTGCCATTGCGCGCCACTCCCTGCGGCATTCGTTGGTCTCACAGGGTTCTACAGCAAGCTCTGCGCGCCGGCAAGAGGCGCCGCAGCAACAGCAAATGGTTCTCATTTAGCTTGACAGGGCCGCTTACCGGCCTGCATAATCCCTTGTGACGGAGTGCACAGAGCGGCCGACAGGATGGCGCGGCACGGCCGCGGAGGCGGATGGACTCCTGTCGAGGTGAGCTGTGACAGTTGGCGATGCTGCCGTCGCCGGGGGGCGCCTGACGCTGAGGGCGGACAGCCTGGGCAAGAGCTTCGGGTGGCGCCGGGTGTTTCGAGGTCTCTGCCTGGAGGCGGAGCCGGGTTCGGTGCTGGTGGTGCGCGGCTCGAACGGTTCCGGGAAATCGACCCTGCTGCGCATCCTCGCAGGCCTGCTACGCCCCAGCGAAGGGACCGTGCGTCTGGAGCCTGGCGGCGGAGACCCCGGCGCGGCGCGGCGCAGAGTGGCTCTCGCGGCCCCGTCCATCAATCCGTACGCTCACCTGACGCTTGCGGAGAATGTCCTGTTCTTCCTTCAGGCCCGGGGATTGCCGGGCGGACCCGGGGAGGCCCGTCGGGCGGCCGCGATGGTGGGTCTGGAGGACAGGCTGGACGAGACCCTGGCGTCGTTCTCGAGCGGGATGACGCAGAGGGTGCGGCTGGCGCTCGCGGCGGCCGTGGCACCGGAGGTGCTGCTGCTGGACGAGCCGTCGCACTGTCTGGACGAGGACGGACGCGGACTGGTCCGGGAGATTGTGGAGCGCCAGTGCCGGAGGGGCATCTGCATCCTGGCGACGAACGACGGCAGCGAAGCCGGTCTGGGCGACCGGCACATCTCGATGGACGACTACCGGGCGTGATGGAGGTGCTCCGGAGCGCTGCGGCCGTCTTCCGGAAGGATGTCCGGGCAGAGCTGCGCACCCGCTATGCTCTGAGTTCCATCCTGCTGTTCGCGCTGGCGTCGGTTGCGCTGGTCAGCTTCACGCTGAAGGGCGAGGCGCTGACTCCCAGGCAGCACGCGGCGCTGGTCTGGGTGGTCATCTTCTTCGCGGCGGCGACGGGCCTGTCGCGGGGGTTCGTCCAGGAGGCGGATGCGGGGACGGAGCTGCTGCTGAGGCAGGCGGCGCCGCCGGAGGCGGTCTGGCTCGGCAAGCTGCTGTTCAATCTGGCGCTTCTGGCTGCGGTGGAGGCGGTGGTCTTCCCGGTCTACAGCGGGCTGATGTATGCCGCCGTGGAGCAGCCGGTGCAGCTCGCGGCGATCGCGGCGCTCGGCGCCGTGTCCATCTCGGGATGCACCACCATTCTGGGAGCGATGGTGGCGCGGGCGCGTTCCAGGGCGAGCGTCTTCGCTCTGACGGCCCTGCCCATCCTGCTGCCGGCGCTTCTGCTGCTGGTGCAGGCTTCCGCGCCCGCGTTCGGCGCAGGCGGGCCTGGCTCCGGAGGGCGCGAGGCGGCCCTGGCGGTCGTCAGCTACACCGGGATCCTGATGGTCCTGAGCTGGCTGCTCTTCCCGGCGGTGTGGGAGGATTAGCCCGGATGCGGCGTTGGGAGGGTGAGCCCGGATAAGGAAAGGCTGCGGACGTTCCGTTGATGCGCTTGGTTCTGGGAATCTGGATGGCCGGGGTGGTGGCGGCGGCGTTCTTCTGGTCTCCTCCGCTCCAGGGGCTGGGCGAGGCCGGCCGCATCTTCTATTTCCACGTCCCCTGCGCGTGGGTGGGCACCGTGGCCTTCCTGTGCGCGGCGTACGCCGGTCTGAGGTATCTCCGGACCCGGGACCTGGAGTGGGACTGCTCCGGAGCCGCGGCGGCCCAGGTGGGCTTCCTGTTCACGTTCCTGGCCACGGTGAGCGGAGCGGTCTGGGCTCAGGAGGCGTGGGGACGCTGGTGGAACTGGGACCCCCGGCAGACGGCCATCCTGATGGTGCTTCTGATCTACGGCGCGTTCTTCGCCCTGCGCTCGTCCATCGAGTCGCCGGAGCGGCGGGCGGCCGTCAGCGCGGCGTACGCCATCCTGGCGATGGTGGCCGCCATCTTTCTCGTCTATGTGGCCCCGCGTCTGCCCGGACTGGACACCCTGCACCCCTCCCCCGTGCTGCCGGGAAACGACCCGGACCGCGGCATCGAGCCGCGCATCCTGATGGTGCTGCTGGCCGCACTGGCAGGGTTTACCGGGCTGTTCGTCTGGATGTGGCGCATCCAGACGCGGGTGGACCGTCTCCTTTTACGAAGGGAGCAGAACAGGTGAGCGGAGTGACGGCACTGGGCATCGCGATGCTGGTCATCTGGGGGGGCATCTTCGCCTTCCTCTGGGTATTGGAGCGCCGGGTGGCGCGACTGGAGGAGACGCAGTGAAGAGGGCCTATCTGGTCGGCGGCGTCCTGGTGCTGGTGTTCGCCGCGCTCGGGGCGGCGCAGTTCAAGACGCTGCTGACGCCCTACGTGGGATTTCCGGAGGCCATGGCGTCCGGGGCGCAGGTGCAGGTGAAGGGCAAGATCGACCGCGAGTCCGTCCGGTTCGACCGCGAGGCGAACCGCCTGGTGTTCGACATCACGGACGACGAAGGGCGCAGGATGACGGTGGAGTACGGGCGCGCGGCTCCCGGCAACTTCGCGCAGGCGTCGCACGTGGTGGCCGTGGGACAGGCGAAGGACGGCGTGTTCGAGGCGCGCGACCTGCTGATAAAGTGTCCGTCCAAGTATCAGGGCGAGACCTATACAGGAGAGCAGTGACGTGACCATCGGGAATGCCCTGATCCTCGCCGCGCTGGGTGGCTCGCTGGCCTCGCTCACCCTGTATGTCCTGACGGCTCTCGGCCGGGACGGGCTGCGGGATTACGCGCGCAGCGCGTTCACCGCCACCACGGTCCTCGTGGGCGCCGCAAGCGGCCTGCTCTGGTGGCTGATGCTCACGGACCGCTTCGACATCCGCTACGTACATGACTACAGTTCCTCCGCGCAGCCTCTGGTATTCAAGATATCGGGGTTCTGGGGAGGACAGGAGGGGAGCTGGCTGCTGTGGCTGCTGTTCATCTCGCTGGCGGGGCTTCTGCTGATGCGCCGGGCCGCACACGCCGAAGGACCGGCCATGGCGTTCTGGTCTAGCGTGCAGACGTTCTTCCTGACCATCCTCGTCCAGCGCAGCCCGTTCGTGGCCACTCCGGCGCCGGTCGAGGACGGGATGGGTCTGAACCCCCTCCTGCAGAACTACTGGATGGCCATCCATCCTCCCGTCATCTTCATGGGCTTCACGCTGCTGAGCGTCCCGGCGGCCTTCGCGGTGGCGGCTCTGGTCAGCCGGGATTTCGGCCGCTGGTCCAGGCTGGCGCACGGCTGGGCGCTCGCGGGATGGACGGTGCTGGGGGTGGGCCTTCTGCTGGGCGGCATCTGGGCTTACGAGACCCTGGGCTGGGGCGGCTGGTGGGGATGGGACCCTGTGGAGAACTCCTCCCTGGTGCCCTGGCTGGTGGGAGGCGCGCTCATCCACGGGCTGATGCTCGAGAAGCGCCGGGCAGCGTGGCGCAGGCTCAACCTGTTCCTCGCTTATTCCGCCTTCATCCTGATCATCTATGCGACCTTCCTGACGCGCAGCGGGGTGCTGGGGGACTTCAGCGTCCATAGCTTCGCCTCCTTGGGGAACCACCACTGGCTGATGGGGTTCCTGCTGGGATACACCGCGCTCGGCATCGGGCTGGTGGCCTGGCGGACCAGGGGGCTCGAGCAGGGGGAAGGCTACGACAGCATCAGCAGCAAGGAGTTCCTGGTCTTCCTGGGCATCGTGCTGTTCGGGCTGGCCGCCGTGCTCGTTGCCATCGGGATGTCCAGTCCCATCCTCTCGGCCGCGCTGGCCGGGACTGCCGGGAACGTTCCCGTGGAGTACTACTACCGCGTCACGACCCCCATCGCTCTGGCGATGATGGCGCTGGTGGGGATGAGCCCGCTGGTGGCGTGGTCGCGGAGCATCCGGCCCTCCCGCGCGGGGACGCGTCTGCTCCGGCTGCTGTGGGCGTCGCTGGCGCTCGGGCTGATCGCCGGCGCGCTGTTCTGGGCGCGCGCCGGGGCGGAGATCGGGGCTCGAGTGGCGGTGGGATGGTTCGCACTGTCCATCCTTTTGCCTAATCTCTATACTCTGTTTGACAGCCTCCGCCGCCAGGGAGCCCTCGCGTCGGGCGGCCACTTCGCCCACGTCGGACTCGCCATCCTGTTCCTCGGGATGCTGGCGTCGTCGCACAACAACAAGGCGGAGCCCGACCGCCTGTTCCTGACCCAGGGCAAGCCTCAGGAGCATCTGGGGATGCGCTGGACATTCACCGGGGTCCGGGACGGACAGGGCGGCGACCGCCGGCAGACCCTGGCGCTGCGGGTGGAGCGGCCGGACGGCAGGACGCTGGCGGTGAACCCGTCGCTCGAAGAGGTGCGCGACGGGTCCGAGATGCGCCGTCCGGGCATCCGCTCGGGACTTGCCGGCGACCTGTATGTGGCGCCGGTGGAACTGGACGTGGAGAACCCGCCGCCGCACGCTCATCTGGACCGGGGCACAAGCGGGCAACTGGGACCTTACCGCGTCGAGTTCGCCGGATTCACAGCCATGGAGCAGAATCCGGACGGCAGCGTCCAGGCGGCGGCGCGCCTGCTGGTGCACCGCGAGGGCACGGACCGGCCGTCCGAGGTGCTGGCCGGTCTCCGGCTGGGAAGCGGCCGGCCGCAGTATCTGCCCGGACAGGTGCCCGGCACCGAGGACCGCATCGTGCTCACCCGGATGAGCGGGGAGAGCGGCAGCGTCTCGGTGCTACTGGACGGCCCCCGGTGGCGGCAGGACGCGGCGCTCAGGGCGGTGGTGGAGGTGACGTTCAAGCCGCTGGTCTGGGTGCTGTGGCTGGGAGCCGGCATCATCGCGCTCGGAGGCGGGCTCAGCACGGCGCGCAGGGCACGGGAAGCCAGGTTCAGAAGGCGGCCCGAGGAGGCGCTGGTGGAGCAGATCCAGGGAATCTCCACCGAGCCCGGGGCTCTGGCTTCGGAACCGGAGGAGGCGGCGGCCCGGCGCTGAGGCGGTCCGGCACTGCGGACGGAAGGAGCGGCACGTGGCAAAGTACTTCCCCGTATTCCTGGACCTCGAAGGGACGGAATGCCTGGTGGTGGGGGCGGGAGACATCGCCACCGGGAAGGCCGCTCAGCTTCTGAAGTACGGCGCCTCGCTGACCATCGTGGCGCCCGAGGCGACGGAGCAGGTGCGGGAGTGGGCGAGTCAGGGGCGCGTACGCTACCATGCCCGCGAGTTCCGGGAAAGCGACCTGGACGGCAAGGTGCTGGTCGTGGGGTCCACGGACCGCCCGGATGTGAACCGCTCGGTCTTCGAGGCGGCCAGGAGGCGGGGCATCCTGGCGAACATCGTGGATGTGCCCGAGCTGTGCTCGTTCATCTACGGGGCGGTGGTGGAGCGCGGAGACCTGCAGATCGCCATCTCCACGTCCGGCCGCTCGCCGGCATACGCCGCGCATCTGCGCCGCGAACTCGAGCAGCAGTTTGGTGAAGAATATGCCCTGTACGTGGACATCCTGGGGCAGGTCCGGCGCGCCGTGCGCGAGGCCATCCCGGACCTTGAGGAGCAGAAGCGGGTGTATTCGCGCATCCTGGAGATGGGCCTGCTGTCCCTCATCCGCGCCGGGAGGAGCGACGAAGCCCTGAAAGCCGCGCTGGAATGCATATCGCCGTCGTCGGACTGAACCACAGATCGGCGCCCGTGGCCGTGCGCGAGCGGCTGGCTGTCGCCGCGCACGCCCTGGGGGATGTGCTCTGGCGCTTCCGAAGGCGGCCGGGCGTGAGCGAGTGCGTGCTGGTCTCCACGTGCAACCGGACGGAAGCCTACGCCGCCCTGGAGAACGCCGCCAGCCAGCATATGGCCGAGGAGCTGGCCCGCCTAGGCGACCTGCCGCCCCGGCAGCTGCAGAGCCACCTGTATTCGCATCTGGACGAGGGCGCCGTGCGCCATCTGCTGCGGGTCGCGAGCGGCGTGGACTCCATGATCCTCGGGGAGCCGCAGGTGCTGGGACAGGTCCGCGCGGCTTACGAGAGCGCTCTGGCCTCAGGCACCACCGGCGCCGTCCTGAACCGGCTTTTCAAGACGGCCCTGGAGACGGGGAAGCGCGTGCAGACCGAGACCGACATCAACCGGGGGGCGTTCTCGGTGGGTTCGGCGGCGGTGGAGCTTGCGCGCTCCATCTTCGGCAGCCTGGAGGGCCGCCGCGTGCTGCTTCTGGGAGCGGGCAAGATGTCCGAGATCGTGGGCTGTGGCCTCAGGCAGGAAGGCGCGGCCGGGGTCATCATCGCCAACAGGACGCACGAGCGGGCGAAGACCATTGCGGAGCAGATCGGCGGCCGGGCGGTCCGCTACGAGGACTTCGAGACGGAGATGACGGTGGCGGACATCGTCATCGCCTCCACGGGAGCGCCGCACTTCATCGTCCGGCGGGAGCAGTTCGAGAAGATCATGGCCGCCCGCCGGATGCGCCCGATGTTCCTCATCGACATCGCCGTCCCGCGGGACATCGACCCGTCCATCGCCGACATCGACTGCGCGTTCCTGTACGACATCGACGACCTCAACGGCATCGTCTCCCGCACCGCCGACGGGCGCAGGCAGGCGGTGGAGCACGCGGAGCGCATCATCGAGGAGCACGTGCGGGAGTTCATGGACTGGAGCCGGTCGCTCGCCGCGGCCCCGGTCATCCGGGGTCTGCAGGGGCGGCTGCGCAGGATGGCCGAGGAAGAGCTGGAGCGGTATTCGCGCCGCCTCTCGTCGCTGGACGAGCGCCAGCAGGCCGTGGTCCGCGAACTGGCGCACAGCCTGGTGAACAAGATCACTCACCACCCCATCACGCACATCAAGGACTACGCGCGCTGCAAGGGGGACGAGCAGCTCCGCACGGTGGTGGAGGTCTTCGGACTGGACCACGAAGAGGAATTCCCGGACGCCGACTGGAGGGGAGACGGGATCTGATGCGCGGTGTCTCACTGGCGGACTCGCTGACCGCGGCCGGCATAGCGCTCCTGTTCGTCGCCTCGGCCGCTTACGTGGCGAACATCTTCCGCTCCGGCCGCAGACTGCCCCGCGCGGCCCATCTGACCACCCTGGCGGCCCTTGCTTTCATCGGAGCGGGACTGGCGCTCAGGATGACGGCCGGGGGCCCTCCGCTTTCGACGGGACAGCAGGCGCTGACCGCCGTGGCATGCGCGGTGGTGGCGGCCCATCTCGTCCAGGCGGCGTGGAAGGACATCCCGTCCTTCGGCGCGGCCGCGGCACCGCTCGCCCTGCTGCTGATGTTCATGGCCACCGCCCTGCCGGGAAGCGCCACGACCTATTCGCAGGAGATGCTGGCCAGCCACTGGCTGAAGCTGCACGTGGCGAGCATCCTGGTCTCAATGGCCCTGCTGGTGCTCTCGGCCGGGTGCGCCTTGCTCTGGCTGGCTCAGCACTCGATGCTGAAGGCCAAGCGCTGGGCCGGGGCGTTCCGCAGGCTGCCTCCGCTGGAGCAGCTTGCCTCGCTGGCGTTCCTGCTGGCCACCCTGGGATTCGCCGCCCTGACGCTGGGAGTGGGGACCGCCGTGGTGTGGTCTCTGACCCATCCGGGCGAGGACGAGGTCCCCGGCGCGCTGACCCGGACGGCGGCGGCGTTCAGCTGGTGTCTTTACGCGTTCTACATCTGGGCGGCCGGCAGGCCGGCCTGGCGCGGGCGCAGGGCGCAGTATCTGCTCGTCTTCGGGTGCCTGGCCGTGCTCGCCGCCACGTCCGTCCACCGGTTCTTCGTCACCCCCCACCCTGCCGCGCCGTCTCCCTCCAGCTCGCAGGCCATCCTGTCACCCGGGGGCAGGGCTTCTTGAGCGGCGGCATTCTGGTGCTGGGCACGCGGGGGAGCGCGCTTGCCCTCGCACAGGCGCATTTCGTCGCCGAGAGGCTGCGGGCCCTGCGGCCGGGGCTGGACGTGCGCATCCGGGTCATCCAAACGGGCGGAGACCGGAAGACGGACCATCCCCTGGCGGCGTTCGGGCAGAAGGGCATCTTCGTGCGGGAACTGGAAGAGGCTCTGCTGGACGGCCGCATCCGCGCCGCCGTCCACAGCCTGAAGGACCTGCCTTCCACGATGGCCGGGCCGTTCCTTCTGGCGGCCGTCCCGGAGCGGGAGGACCCGCGCGACTGTCTGGTCTCGCGGGAGAATCTCCGTCTCGAGGAACTGGCTCCCGGCGCCGTCGTCGGGACGGGAAGCCCGCGCCGGGCGGCTCAGATTCTGGCGATGAGGCCCGACCTGACGGTCCGGGACATCCGCGGCAACGTGGACACGCGGCTTGCGAAACTGGAGCGGGGGGACTTCGACGCCATCGTGCTGGCGGTGGCGGGCCTCCGGCGGTTGGGGTTAGATGGAGTCATCAGTCAGCGTCTCGAGCCCGGGCAGATGACGGGCGCCGTGGGACAGGGCGCCCTGGGCATCCAGATCCGCGAGGATGACACGGAAGCTGCCGGACTGTTGAAGGTCCTGGACCATCCCCCGTCGCGAGCCGCCGTGGAGGCGGAACGGGCGCTCGCCCGCAGCCTGGGAGCGGGCTGCCAGACGCCGCTGGGGGCGCTCGCGGTCTTCGAGGACGGCCGGCTGCGTCTGACCTCCGTGCTGGCCAGCCGGGACGGCAGCACGCTCATCCGCCAGGACGCCGAGGGACCCGCGGACGCACCGGAGGCCGTGGGGGAAAGCGCCGCGCGGGGCCTGCTGGAACAGGGCGCGGCTCGACTGCTGGACCGCCGGGAGCAGAATGACGGACAACTCCTCTCCTGAACGCATCACGTGCGACTTCCTGGTCATCGGGACCGGGATTGCGGGCCTCACGTTCGCGCTGAAGGCCGCCGACCACGGCGACGTGGTGGTGGTGACCAAGAAGAACGACACCGAGTCCAACACCAACTACGCCCAGGGGGGCATCGCCGCGGTGATGGGCTCGGACGACTCCTTCGAGCTGCACGAGGAGGACACCCTGCGGGCAGGGGTGTACCTCTGCAACCGCGACGCGGTACGCATCCTGGTGCGCGAGGGGCCGGACCGGGTGCGGGAGCTCATGGAGATGGGCGTGCGCTTCACGCAGGAGATGATTGACGAGGAGCACGCCCGCATCGCTCTGGGTCGGGAGGGCGGGCACTCCCGGCGGCGCATCGTCCATGCGGCCGACCTGACGGGGCGGGAGGTGGAGCGGGCGCTGGTCCATCAGGCGAAGAAGCGGCCGTCCATCCGCATCCTCGAGAACAACATGGCCATCGACCTCATCACGCGTCCCTCGGAACGCGCGGACAGGCGGGCCTGCCTGGGAGCGCACGTGTTCGATACCCGCGCCGCGCGAACGCGCACCGTCCTGTCGAGGGTAACGGTGCTCTCCACGGGAGGGCTGGGAAGGACCTATCTGCACACCACCAACCCGGACATCGCGACGGGCGACGGGGTGGCGTTCTCGTATCAGGCCGGGGCGCGCATCGCGAACATGGAGTTCATCCAGTTCCATCCCACCGCGCTGTTCCACAGCCAGGGGGACTCGTTCCTCATCTCGGAGGCCGTGCGGGGCGAAGGCGGCGTGCTGCGGCTGAAAGATGGCAGCACGTTCATGGAGAAGTATCACGAGATGGGCTGTCTGGCTCCGCGGGACGTCGTGGCCAGAGCCATCGACGCGGAGCTGAAAGCGTCCGGCGAGGAGTGCGTCTGGCTGGACGTCACCCATCTTGGGGAGCAGATGATCCGCGAACGCTTCCCGAACATCCACGAGAAGTGCCTGTCGCTGGGCATCGACATCGCGAGGGAATGGATCCCGGTGGTGCCGGCGGCGCATTACGCCTGCGGAGGCGTGATGACGGACGAGATGGGCCGCACGGACATCGAGCGCCTCTATGCGACGGGAGAGGTCTCCTGCACGGGAGTGCACGGGGCGAACCGGCTGGCCAGCAACTCGCTTCTGGAGGCGCTGGTCTTCAGCCACCGGGCCGCGCTGGACTCCGCCGGGGCAGTACGCGACATCCCTCTGGAGACCGGAGCGCCGGACTTCCCGGAAGCCGAACATACGGGGCCGGTCCCGCTGGAGCTGGTGAAGGAGCTGATGCTGCGGCTGCGCACGGTGATGTGGGTATACGTGGGCATCGTGCGCACCACGGAGCGCCTGCGCGAGGCTCTGCGCGAGGTCAGCATCATCGCCGCCAAGACGGAGGAGCTCTACGCGCGCGGAAGGCTCTCGCGGGAGCTGCTGGAGCTGCGCTCCATGGTGACGGTGGCGGAGCTCATCGTGCGCTCCGCACTCTGGCGCAAGGAGAGCCGCGGGCTTCACTACATCCTGGACTATCCGCAGCGCGATGACGAACACTGGCTGAAGGACACCGTGCTGCGGAGAGAGTCCGTCTAGCGGCGGGCTCCGTGCCGCTCACCGGAGGGCGGCCTGCGAGGAAGCTGCGGCCGGGGCGGTGTTGTTCGTCTCGCACAGTTCGAACACTTCATCCCGCGGGTCCGCCACCACCCGGCTGCCGGGCGGGAGGGACTGCGCGAGGCTGAAGACGATTTCCGTGGATGACGGGAGAAGGTTCCGGGGCGCGGCCAGTCCGGGAAGCCTCCGGTGCGCGACGGTCCTCCAGCCTGCTCCGTCCGGCCGCTGAAGCGCCACCGTGAACGGCCCGGAGGGAGCGCTGCCCAGGTTGCGGACCCTGACCGCGACGCGGGAACCCTCGGAGTCGACGTCCTTGCCGCCGATAGCCAAGTCCGGAGCGGCGGCCGGGACCGGGACCGGCTCCTCGAGCGCCACATCGACGACCCACTCCCTGCCCGGCGGGACGGTCACCATCAGTCCCTCCGCGCGGCGAAGCAGGCTTACACGCTTCGGAGGCAGCCAGGCGTAGCGGTACTGTCCGGGACGCTCCCCCGGAAGCTTCTCTCCCTCGAGGACCCGGTATTCTCCCGGTCTCAGCATCCAGAAGCGAAGCCCGATGGGACGCGGAGCGTCCGCAAAGCTGTACAGCCACACGCGCACCCGCTCCGGCCGGCTTTCCACCACGAGCGCCGCGAAGCCGGTGTCCTCCGTCTCGTAGGTAACGGCGAACGTGGGGGTGCTGGCGTCCCGCAGGAGCTGCACGGCTCCGGTGTAGGCTCCGAAGACCGTGAGGGCCGAGTCCAGAGCGGCCCGGTCGGTGGCCAGCACCTCCGTGGTGCGCAGTTCGAAGTTGGTGCGCAGGGACTTCGCCGCAGACTCGAAGTTTCTCTGGAAGCGCTCCAGGTCGGCGGTGACACGGTAGGCCTGAGCCGGGTCTGCGAAGCGCAGGGTGTATTCGTCGTAGGTCCTGTCATCGGTCAGGAGCCTGTAGAGGGCCGTGCGGGAGGGCTGCACCGTGTGAGTGAGCACCAGGTGGCACCATTCCGGCGACGGAGGGTGATGCTCCCCCTTCGGGAGGGGTCCGCGGGTGCCCTCGTCCGTCGAGGCCCGGAACGCCTGCAGGAACCGGTCGCCCCCTCCCAGCGCATACGCCGCCAGGAAGCAGTCCAGGATCATATCCGGAAGGCCGGGCGCGCCATAGTAGTTGTAGTGCGGGTCCCACCAGGTCGCCCCCGGAACGGGAGGCACGATGTCGCCGGACGGGTAGCAGATGCCCGGAGGAGGCAGCCCGGCGGGCTTGCTGCCGATATCCGCCATCGTGGCCTGCCGCCAGCCCTCCACCCAGCGCACGAACCAGTCCCGGGCATCGGGGTCTCCCCACCAGGCCTGCCAGAGAAGATGCTTCATCGCGCGGGCGTGATAGCCGGTGTCCGCCCCGGCGCGGGGGTCCATCCTGACTCCGCGGGAGCCGAACTCCGTGCTTTTGAAGCGGGGATGCCCCTTCGCATCGATGCCCATGAAGCGCTCCCGGATGGTGCGGCAGGAAAGCCGGTTCCTCTCCACCCACTCCGGGTCTCCGTAGCGCAGCAGCAGCATGCCCGGCACGCTGTCCGCGGAGGGCTCGGCGGAGTGCTCCACATCTCCGATGCCGGGGTCGTACCCGTCTTCGAGGGTCTGCCAGATGCCGTCGGCGAACCGCTCGATGCCTTCCCGGACCTTCGCCGCCCCGGTGGAGATGGCCGCCACCGGGACCCAGGTGCGCATCAGCTCCACGTCGTCGCCCCACCCTCCGCCGAGCTGCCCGTCGAGCTGCTGGCGCAGCTCGAACCAGGCCTCCATGATGCGGACCTGGCGCTCATATGCCTCGCGCAGCCAGGCCGCCCACGCGGGATGGCGCTCGACGTCCGCGTCCAGCTCCTCGCCCCAGGGCACCTCCTCCCCGGTGTACTGGCGCAGGACGCTCACTTCGGGCCAGGTCTGTCTGAGCGCTTGCATCGTGGCGACGGCATCCGCCACCCGCTGATGGTCCCCGCCTTCCTTGCCGTCCCAGTAACGGAAGCGCGCATCGTAGAGAAGCGCCTTGTGATAGAAGGGGTTGGTGACGCGGTCCTCGCCGTCTCCGGGACCCAGTCCGATGAGCCTGCGCGCCGCGGGGGATGCAGCCCGGCTCATGCGAAGCTCCCCGAACCAGCCCGCGGCGATGGCGGCGTCCCGGAGCCAGGAGTCGCCGGGATGCTCCTCCGCGAACCGGCGGAAGTCCTCCGCAAGCGCGCGCAGTTCTCCTCTGTGCTCGCTCTCCCGGTAGGCGAGGTCGCCCAGCACGAACGCCCGCCCCCACAGGGACAGGGAGCGCGGCTCCATCCGCTCGAACAGCCGGAGCGCATCCTCGAGCCGGGCCTCAATGAAAGCCTCCAGCGCCTCCGCCAGTGCTGCGGCGGACGGCTCCTGCGCAGCGAACAGCGTCCGGCCCTGCCGGTGGAACGGTACGTCGGCAAGGCGAGCCGGTAAGCGCGGGGAGCCCGGCGCCGGAGAAGCACGCTCCAGCACGCGGACCTCGTCCACCAGCATCCCGGTCCACGTGACCAGCGCGACCCGGTCGAAGCCGGGGCCCGCCAGCGGGTCCGGCGTCTCCGCGCGGAGCAGTTCGCGCCCGTCCACCGAGAGGGTGAGAAGCCGTCCCTCCTTGCGGGCCTGCACGAGATATCTGCGTCCGTGTTCGATGACGAACGGCGGACTCTCATCCACCACGCGCACGTCCGGCCCCAGGATCTGGTTCACCCGGTTGCTCTGCCCTCCAAAGGCGAGCAGATAGCACCCTCCGTGCTGCAGGCTGGCGGCGAGACCGGCGGAGAGGTCGCAGGGGACCATCGACGGGTCGGCCTCGGCCACGAACTCAAGCGTCACGTCCGCGGCGAACGGCCTGACGCAGACCAGGGTGGCTCCGGCGCCAGTGAGACGCAGGCGACCGCCGGAGACGCTCGCCTCACCGGAGACCGCCTGCCAGTCCGGGCCGAGTTCCTCACGGTCGAAGGTATCGTGGAAGGCGAGCCTCCAGACCGCGTCGTCCGCGGCGCAGGCCGTTGCGTGCGCCCAGAGCAACAGAAAAGCGAAGCAGTGCGAAACCTTCATGGCGCGGCTATGATAGCATATGGCGCAAGCAAAGCCGAAGCCAGCCGGGAATGCGGACCGAAAGGGGGCCGGGACAGACGATGGGCGCAGGCGAAGCGGTGGTCATGACAACGGTGCTTGTCATCTCGGTGGTGACGGGCCTTCTCATACTGGCCGCACTGGCGTTCTGGCTCTGGATGCTGGTGGACTGCGCGATGAACGAGAGCGACGAGGGGAACATCCGGCTCATCTGGGTGCTCATCATCATCTTCGTGCACTTCATCGGGGCCATCCTCTACTTCTTCTTCCAGCGCAGGAAGCGGCTCGGGCAGGCCGGAGGCGCGGGAGCGGCTGCGTCCCCCCCTTCCAATCCCGCCTAAAAGCGCAGCGTCACCCCCGTCCTGTTACGTTCGGAGGTCCTGCCGACGTCTAAGTTCCACGGGAGAAACTTGCTCCGCGATGTTCCGCGTGGGAGGACCGAACCGATGATCCAGGTCAGGGTGCATCATCGGCCGCAGGCGGGTTGCAGACAGATCCATCTTACGTCAGAGGGAGAGGTCAGGGTCGAGCCGGCGGGTGACCGGTGGTCGGGGCGTGCGCGCGGGCTGGGGGCGATGGCCATCCTGGTGCTGGTGGCCCTGTCGGCGTGGTTCTACGGCCAGCCTGCCGGCGACCCGGCGCTCGCGTCGGCCATCCAGTCAGAGAAGCGAGAGGCCTTTGCGGCCACACAGGCGTTCGTGGCTGCGGAGGTCCGGAGCGGCAATCTGCTGCGCTTCCAGCCGTTCTCTCCGGACAATGTGGAATGGCTGGGAGCCGGCCGCTTCGCCATCTACTCCTTTGTGGACGTAGTCCCGGAGAGGGATGCCGGAAGCCGGGAGCGCCTGCACTACTCGTGCGTACTCGCCCGCACACCCGAAGGTCGCTTCTGCCTGGAATCCCTGGCGCTGGAAGGGGCGGAGGTGGAAGCTCCTCCGGGACGCTGACTGCGATCGGCCGGCTGCGATTCCCTCCCGCTCCGGCGCCGGACTGCATCGCAGCCGGGGCATACCCCTTCTCCTCGATACAGTCCCTAACGACACGGCTTCATAGGCGGGCATTCCTCTCAGTTTTCTTGAGTTTTCATTGCAAAACCCATTTACCGGACGTCAACGGTGCGGTATCCTGATGACAGAGAGGCCGTGAGACAGGCACGGTCCTCCCCCTCCTGCAGTTTCAGACATCGACGGCGGGCAGGGATAAGGTGCACGGGCAATATGCACATTATGAACGTTATTGATGTAGGGGCCTGCGGCCCGGCTACCGAGCAACGGTAAGAGAAGATGATGTCCCGAACGCTTGCAACGAACGACAGATGGTGGTTTCCCGGCCGGCGCGGAAGCGCCGGGCTGATGTCCCCGGCAGGCCGAAGCGGTTTCACGCTCATCGAACTGCTGGTCGTCATCGCCATCATCGCCATCCTGGCAGCCATCCTGTTCCCGGTGTTTGCCGCCGCGCGGGAAAGGGGTCGCCAGTCAGCTTGCCTCTCTCACCAGAAGGAACTCGGGCTGGCGATGATGATGTATGTGGATGACCACAAAGGCTTCTTCCCTCGCGGCTACTTCACTGTCCAGGAGCCGCGCCCGGGTTCGGTCATCCTTCTCAGCGTGCCCGGCCGGACCCCATGGGGATACGTCTACTGGGGGCTGGAGAAATACTGCAGCAGTTCCTGGAAGATCCTGATCTGCCCGTCCGACCCCCTGACATTCAACCCGGGATTCGGCGGCTCGGCGTCCTATGCCTACAACTCCTGGTATCTCGGAAACATGACCCCGGACTGGCAGGTGCGGGGACCTATGATCCGATCCGCCCAGATCGCCGATCCTTCCCGGACGGTGATGATTCTCGAGACTCAGCCACACCCGGTGCAGTATCAGGGACAGTGGATCCGGACCGACCACGCCTATCCGCCTTCCATCTCGCAGGGACAGTATCCCGGGTACGGCGGCATCCCGAAAGGCTACGAAAGCTTCACCGCATCGCGGCACAGGAAAGGCCTCAACGTGACCTGGGCTGACGGCCACGCCAGCTGGATGCCCAAGCACGGCGAGCTGAGCCGGGACGACACCCTCTGGGACCTCGAGTGAAGCTGAGGTCGAGAGAGAGTCATCCTGAGACACTGAGACCGGACAGAACACAGAAGGAAGCAAGAGAAATTGAACACAGTCATCATCGGATGCGGCGGGATAGCCCGCGCTCACGCAGAGTGCATACGGATGTCCGATACGGACAGACTGGTGGCTGTCGCCGACATCGACACGGAAGCCGCCGGCCGCTTTGCCGAGCAATGGGACGCGAGACCGTTCGCCAGCGTGTCCGATCTCCTTCGCGAGGTGACACCCGATGCAGCCATTGTCTGCACCCCCCCGAATACCCATCGCGAGATCGTGAGCGTGCTGCTTCAGGCGGGAATCCCTGTGCTTTGCGAGAAGCCTCTGGCCCATAATCTGCAGGACGCCGAAGAGCTGGCCGGTCTGGCCGCTCAGACGGGCCTGCCTGCCTACGTCGCCTACTGCCACCGCTTCAACCCCGCCGCCAGGCTGATGCGCGACTACGCCCGGCAGGGACGCCTGGGACGAGCGCACACCTTCCGGAATGCCTTCATAGGCTACGCTCCTCATCTCACCACGGCGTGGCGGACCGAGGTCGATATCTCGGGCGGCGGCTGTCTGATGGACAACGGGAGCCACAGCCTCGACCTGCAGCAGTTCATCCTGGGGCCCATCGCCTCGGCGACGGCCCGGCTGCATTTCGATGGCCCGGGACGGGGCGACGTCGCAGCCGACCTGTTGACGATCTCCGAGGGCGGTGGAGCCGGGCTGATCACCGTGAGCTACGTCAGCCCGAAGCCGGAGGCCCGTTTCGAGGTCATCGGGACGGAGCTGTCGCTGGAATACGATTACGCCACCAGCGGCAAGAGCGTCACGGTCTATCGTCCGGGCGCTGAGCCCGAGCGGCAGGAGATGCCGGCGGGGTGCGAGGTGCGGTTCCTGGAGCAATACCGGGCGTTCAGGGAGGCGCTGCAGGGCCGCCCGACAGATCTGGCCACCTTCGAGGACGGCCTGCGCGTGTCCAGGGTCATCGATGAATGTCAGCGCAAAGCCGGAGTGACCGGGAAGAGGCCGTGACGGGCGAGCTGTCATCCGGAACAGAGATGCCCGGGATCGGGCTCGTGGGCTGCGGCATCATCTCCAGCTGCCTGCTGGAAGGAGCGAGGCTGGCCGGGATTCCCGTCCGGGTGGTCTGCGACGTGGACAGGGAGAAGGCCGAACGCGCTGCGCAAAGCATCGGAGCGGCTGTTCAGACATCATACGAGGCGCTCCTTGCGGACCCGGGAATACAGGCCATCATCATCGCTCTTCCGAACGATGCCCACTACGATGCGGCGTCGCAGGCGCTCGAAGCGGGAAAGCACGTCTTCTGCGAAAAACCGCTGACCACATCGGCAGCGCAGTCGCTGGACCTTGCCACAAGGGCGCAAGCCAGCGGGCTGGTCTTCCAGATGGGCTATATGAAGCGGTTCAACCCGGCGTTCGCCGCCGTCAGAGACCGGCTGGAGCAGGTGGCCCCTCTCACGTCGGCATCATTCCGTCTGACGGTCTCGGGCGACCCGGCGCTGGAAGGACCGGGACGGGAACCGTCCAGCTGGCACTCCGATCCCGGTCGGGCGGGAGGAGGCTTTCTGGTCCACTCCGGCAGCCACCTGCTGGATCTGATGCTGTTCTACTTTGGTAAGCCGGAGGCCGTCTGGGGTTCCCTGAGACGCGACGCCAGCGGCAATGAGTATATGAACCATTTCCTGTTCCGCTTCGCCGACGGACTTCACGTCAGCCTTCAGATGGTCCAGACGCGGGCCCGGGGGCTGGGATACGCGGGAAGCGTCTGGGAGGAGATTGTGGAAGTCAACGGGGTGAATGGCCGCCTGACCGCCCGGGGAGCGGACTGGATGGGCAAAATACCGCCCCGAGCCTCCTTCCATCCGGCGGATGGGGACGGACCGAGGGAGCTGTTCACATTCGCAGGGTCGCAATGGGCGGAAGAACTGAAGGCCTTTGTCGCCGGGATATCTGAGCGCCGGTGCCTGGGCAGCACGGCAGTAGACGGATACCGCGTGGACTACCTGCTGGAGCAACTGAAGAAGCTGGAAGGCCACCGCGGTCTGCTGGAGCTCGACTATGAGCTCTGAGCCGGGGGTGCAGGGTCGGATGCGGGCGATGGTCCTGACGGGAAAGGGCAGACTGGAGCTGCAGGACGTGGAGCCGCCGGAGCTGCATCCGGAAGGCGTGCTGGCGAGAGTGGAAGCCGCAGCCATCTGCAACGCCACGGACCTGCGCGTCGTGGAGGCCGACGACCCTGAAAGCGTGTGGCCGAACAGGCCCTGGCCCCTGATCCTCGGGCACGAGGTGTGCGGCGTTGTGGAGAAGGTGGGACGGGAGGTGACCGGCTGGCGGCCGGGTGACCGGATCGCAGGGTGGTGCCCGCCGTTCGGGGGATTTGCGGAGGTCTGTCAGTTCTACCCGTCCTACATGGCTGCGGTGCGGGTGCCCGACGGCATGGCTGCGGAAGAGGCGGCTCTGCTGGAGCTTTGCATCGGCACCGCCCGTTTCCTGTGGGCGGACACCGTGCAGGCGCTGCTCGAGAACGCCGGAGCGGCGCTCGTGCTGGGACTCGGGCCGTCCGGATTGCTCTACGTCCGGGAGTGCGCCCTGCTGGGAATCCCGGTGGTCTATGGAAGCGACAGACACCAGTCCCGCCAGCGTCTGGCTGCAGAAATGGCCGCCTGCGAAGTCTTCGCAGGCGGCAATGAGCCGTTCCGCATCCTGAAGGAGCGGGGCGAGCAGGTGGACATCGTGATCGACACGACGGGCAGGGACCTGCTGGAGGGCATCCTTCAGGTGCTGCGTCCGGGAGGAGCTCTCATCCCCTTCGGGGTGGGAATCGACTGGGAGGACAGGAAGGCGCTTCTGAGCGATAGAGGCATTTCGCTCGTGAGCGCGCACCTGCAGGAAGCACGACGGGCTGCTCCCGTCGTGGTGGACTGGGTGTCGAGCGGCAGGCTTCCGGCGGCGAAGCTGATAACGGGCAGGGGAGGGCTGGAAGACATCCCCTCGGCCCTCGAATCGCTGCGGGAGCGGCGAGACGTCAAAGTGGTCATCTACCCCGTGTGACGAAGCCCTGTGAGAGGCGGCTGTCCCGGGCGGTGCGACTCGATAATACACATTATGCACCTTATTTCACGAACCGTGGGAGGTTCCGATGGTGAGAGTGAGACGGTCCGGAAAACGAGAGCGTCTTCTGCTGACGGCACTGGTAGCGATATTCTGTGCGGCCGCAGCGGTGGCTGAGGCGTCCGAGTTCGACCCTCTGCAGGAACTCCACGAGCGGGAGAGGATCGTCCTTGCGTCTCCCGCCACGAAGGCGCCCGTGTTGGACGGCAGGATATCTCCCGGCGAGTGGGACTGCGCCGCCGCGACCACAGCCTTCCACAGCTACGCGGACGGCTCGATCCTCGCGGATGGGCCGGTCCTGTTCGCAGCCTATGATGATAAGCACATCTACCTGCTGGTCCTTACGCCTCAGGACCCCTCGCGCCCCCTGTCGGCCCGAGCGACCGTGCCGGACCAGGCTGCCGTGGCAAATGACGACAGCATCGAACTCTACCTGTGCCACGACGGCGAGAACGTCTACCAGATCCTCTCAAACCCGGCGGGCGTCACGGCGGACCTGAAGAACAACTCGCTGGAGTGGGATGGTGAATACACGATCGTCCCCGGCCAGTGCGAGGCGTCGGAGCTGCCGGCAGAATGGGGGCTTCCCGAGGGAAAATACTGGTTCGCCGAGGCTGCCATCCCCTACAGCACCATCGAAGCAGGCCCCCCCTCCCCCGGTTCGCGGTGGCTCATCAATGCTGCCGTCAACCGGAGCGGGCCGTGGAGCGTGCTGGCGGTGAAGACCGCGAAGATGTTCTCGGACATCACGACCCATCCGACCCTTGTCTTCTCAGGCCCGGGAGAGCCGTATGTGCAGCTGACCACCCTGGGGCGCTTTCATTTCGGCGAACCCGCTCCACGGGGAGTCGTGTTCAACCCGGGCGACACGGCTGTCTCCATCGGGCTGGACCTGGACCTTCGCAAGGAAGGCAGCCGGACCACGGATGACGCCTACCGGACCATCATCGGCGCGATCAAGTCGTTCAGCGAGAAGCTGACAGTCCCGCCCGGCTCGAGCGC
>FWWL01004211.1_pt1 | contig 24750 bp, 25 predicted proteins | sample 2228331 | NCBI WGS metagenome assembly FWWL01 (sample SAMEA103939775, study PRJEB20133) | metagenome | reverse complement strand
CATCGCAGGTGTTTATGGCAAGCCTGTGCTGTTGACGCCACTGTTAAATAAGCACCTTAAAAGCCTGGAAGAACTAAATAAAGATAATGACAGCGTATATAAAAGTGCTGCTAAAGCCGCCCGCGCTGCCCGCCACGCCCAACTGCCCATCCTCGCGCTGGATGGCAATGAAGATGGCGACTTCAAAGAAGCTCTTAATAAAATACTCGGCATTTTATAAAAAACAATAATCAACCATGAGCCATACACCTGACTATTTCCGCGCCTTAATAGGCTTGCGCACCATCACTCCGCTACATGCCGGTGTACTGGGCGGCGACCATATCATAGACCGACCTATACACCGCGATGTCCACACTCAGGTGCCTAAGATCAGCAGTAACGCCCTCAAGGGTGCCCTGCGCGAGCATGGAGTGGCCCAAAATGCCGATAGGGTATTCGGAACCTCTGAAAACGGAGATGGAAGAGGCGGCAAGTCTGGCCAGCTCAATCTCACTGATGCGCGGCTTTTGCTTTTCCCTGTGCGCTCTGCCGTAGGTGGCTGGGCCTGGGTTACTTGTCCTTCGGTGCTGCGCAAATTTCGGGAGGAAGCTGCTTTGGCCGGGTGCGATGTCAGTGCGGAGGCCATCAATACATTCTATCACGCCTTGGTCAACAGCATTGACGACCGCGCTGTGTATGCCGGGAGCACACTAAAAGCCGATAAACACTTCATACTGCAACATCACGTCTTACCTATAGACGAGCGTCTGACGAAGCCGCAAGTGGAGACTTGGGTAACCGCGATGCCTCTTCTAAGCGATCTGGAAGCACTGACCGAGCGCTTGGTCATCGTATCTGATGAGAACTTCTCAGCGCTCACCTTGCGCTATACCGAAGTCTATACTCGCAACAAAATCAACGACGCTACAGGGGCTACTGGCGGTGGCCTGCTCTTTACCGAAGAATGCTTGCCCGCTGGGTCGGTGCTCTATGCGCTGGCTTTCTCCATGCCTGATGTAAAACAGAACGACTTGGAGCAACAACTGAAAAAAGATATTCAGACTATTCGCATAGGTGGCAATGCCACCCTTGGAAAAGGCTTTTGCCGCCTTTACTGGTATTTCCCTCATCACGAAAACACAAAGCAACATGAGCATAGCCACGCATAACCGCCAAATAGCGCTGAAGGCCCTGGAACTGTTCAAACAGGACTTAGAGGATAAAGACCCTAAGCCCTACCTGAATGCCGTACAGAAAGCTATGCTATTGCTCGGTAGCCAGGGTTTGCGCCGCACCGTGCTGTATATCACAGCCCAGATGAGTAAGGATGACAAGGCTGAGTCCTCAAATGGAACACTGACCAGCTCGACGGCATACAATCTGCTCTACCGCCATCTTGCAACATGGATGAAAAAGGAGGAAGAGCAACTTCAATACCACATCTTAAAGGGGTGTAATGAAGAACATTTGGCCCAAATAGAACCTGAAGCAGCGTACTTCCTCCTTTGTTTGAAGCGTCTGGCTGAAAGTCGGAAAAAGGAAGAATAGCAGAAAAGAGGAGTATAATGCCCCGTTGAGTTTGGTCAGACGTGAGCGGGTGAAGATCTTCGCAGTTTGACCGAACAGGTGAGGCAGCAGAGGAAACAGCACTCGCCTCATTGTCGGCAAATCAACCTGATCTTAGGCGTGGCAATCTGGTTGCTAAAATGGCCCGCCCGGTCGCGGATGCGGATGTAATAAAAGACGCTGTCGAACTGGGTGGGTACGTTCTCGCAGGAGAGCTTAAAGCCGGTGAGGGGGTCTGTGTAGATGCAGCAAGTGGTAGGCAGCAGGATGGAGATTTCGCCTGAGATGCCATTGCCCGCTCCCTGCTGGTCAATGTAGGGCAGGCGATAGGGCGGCTTGGAAAAGGAGTCTCGGCCATCCACGATGAAAATACTCGGCTCATCGTTCTGGAAGCCCAAGTCTCCGTCGCCGTCGGTGAAGCCGATGGTAATGATGATGCTATCTGGCCCAAGCGGTGCTTGCCGCAGGGTGTTCTTGGAAAAGCTGATGAACTCAATAACTGGTTCAATGGGATAATCAGGCGGTTGTACGCAACGCCATGCTATCCAGCCAGATAGAAACAGCAACACCAAAACACCGGTAATTTTTTTCATGACCACTTATTTTGCTGACAAAAAACGCATTTTTGTGTTACAGAGAATACCTCAGCGGGCGGAATTATTGTCTCGGCTACAGCATCTGGAGGCAGCGAACTGGGAAGATCTGGCCTTGGATATTTTTCGTTATCAGGCTTCTCATAACGCACTGTATGCTCGATTTCTTCATCTCCTGGGCCGGAGCGCAAGGCGTATTTCGGCTATAGCTGATGTACCCTTTCTGCCCATTGGTCTGTTCAAGCGATATTGGGTAAAGACCGGGCGCTGGAAAGCCCAGGAGGTATTCACCAGCAGCGGCACGACGGGACAACAACCCTCGCGCCATGCAGTTCGAGACCGGCAGTATTATCTGGAAAATGCTCGACGCGGCTTTGCCCATTACTACGGCGACCCTTCGGCATGGTGTGTATTGGCTCTGCTGCCTTCCTACTTGGAGCGCAAAGGCTCCTCCTTGGTGGCTATGGTAGATTATTTCATCCGCAGTTCGCGCTATGCGGAAAGCGGTTTTTTCTTAAAAGATACCGACAGGTTAGCGCGTATCTTAGAACACTGCACCGCGCAGCGCATTCCCACACTCCTGCTGGGAGTGAGCTTCGCCCTACTCGACTTTGCCGAGCGATATCCCATGCCGTTGCCAGGGGTGGTGGTCATGGAGACTGGCGGCATGAAGGGCCGGCGGCAGGAACTGACGCGCGAAGCGCTGCATGCTATCTTGTGCGAGGCCTTCCAATTGGAGGGCGTACATTCGGAATACGGCATGACGGAACTGTTCTCGCAGGCATATAGCCAGCCGCAGCCACACCAGCCGGCGCGCTTCTCGCCCACTCCCACCTTGCGCGCTGCGGCCGCTGAAATATACGACCCACTTACCCTGACGGCTCCGGGGCGTTCGGGCACCTTGTGTTTCATTGACTTAGCCAACATAGACACTTGCAGCTTCATCGCCACCGAAGATGTAGGGCGCGTGTATGCTGACGGTGCCTTCGAAGTGCTGGGCCGATTGGATGCCTCCGAGTGGCGCGGTTGCAACCTCATGGTAGAGTAACTGTTTTTTGCGTACCCTATGCTTATTGGTCTCATGTCAGACACCCACGGCGTTCTGGAGGAGCGCATCTTCGAGCACTTTGCTGCCTGCGACGAGGTGTGGCATGCCGGCGACTTTGGCAGCATGGAAATAGTGGAGCGATTGCGCACCTTCAAGCCCTTGCGCGCGGTGTACGGCAACATTGACGACGCGCGCATTCGGGCGCAGATGCCCGAAGACCTGCGTTTCACATGCGAAGGAGTGCCAGTTCTCATGACGCATATCGGCGGTTATCCGGGCAAATACGCTCCTCGCGTGCGCAAACTACTGCAGACTGACCCGCCCAAGGGCGGCCTATTCATTTGTGGGCACTCACACATTTTGAAGGTCATGCCCGACCGCCAGCTGGGCTTCCTGCACATCAACCCGGGTGCCTGCGGTAACGAAGGCTGGCACCGCGTCAAGACAATTGTACGCCTCCGCTTGGAGGAGGGCGCTATTCTCGGCGTCGAGGTTGTCGAATTAGGCCCAAGAGGGCGCTTGGTATAGCCGATTGTCTTCCTACCTTTGCCGCCATAAGGGTCCCGTAGTTCAATGGATAGAATAGAGGTTTCCTAAACCTTTGATACAGGTTCGATTCCTGTCGGGACCACCGCCATAAACAACCATCCCTGCCGGCAGATGTGCGGGCAGGGATGGTGTGTTTTGGTATGCGCCGGATGCGCCTGTGGCTTATTTGCCGCCTTTGCTTACTGGGCGTTCTTTTCCGCGCACTTCGCCGGTAATCTCCAGGTGTGTTTCCGTGGGGGTTGTATTAGCTATCACCGTTACGTGCTTCGTTTGGCGGCCCGGTTTGCCTTTGGTGTCAAACTCCACTGCGATTTCGCCGCGACCTCCGGGCGGGATGGGCTGCTTGGGCCATTGAGGCACCGTACAGCCGCAGGAGCCTTTGGCATTAGAAATGATGAGCGGCTCCTTGCCTGTGTTGGTGAACTTGTATACGTGCTTCACGATGGTGCCCTCATCGGCCACGCCAAAGTCGTACACAGTCTCATCATACTTGATGGTCGTAGTGGGTACGTTGCCCACTTGCACCTCGTTGACGTTAGTGCCCGGGATGTTGCCCGTGCTGAAGGGCGAGGGTGTCTGTGGGGTGCTGGCTTCCGCTGCGGAGCGAATTTTGTCAGCTTCCGATTGGCCAAACCACTCCTTGAAGCCTCCAGTAGCGAAGTTGATGGCCAACAAAACGGCCACCAAAGCCAACAAGCCTAGTTGGATTTTTTTGTTTTTGTCCATAGTTGCAGCAGTATTTTTTTGTGAAAAAAAGCCGATAAGAGGCCACAAAGGTACGCTATTCAAAGGAGAGCCGCGTTTAGCCCAGAGGCTTCGTTTGCAAAAGGTTAACGCTACCGCCATTTTGCCCGATCTCCATTACTTTAGCGGCCACAAGTCAACTTTCTCATGGCCTCACTTTTTCGCAAAGCGTTGCGCCTTTTTGTCATCTTGGATGAGCCAGAGGAAAAGGCCGAACCTGCTCAGGGTAGCGCTTTCTTTAAGCCGTCAGCACCGGCTTCTTCTTCTAAAGCGCAACCCACCCTATCGGCTGCTGACCTGGACAAGTACGAACGCCATTTTGAGCAGCTCTTCGAACAGGCCAATTTGCCAGGGCCAGACTACTTTGAATTTTGGCGAACACTGGAAGCCTTGGAAGAGCACATCCCCGACGAGGCCGCGCGCATGAAGGCTGCCTTCGCCTCGTTGCAGGTGCAAGGGCTGGACAAGGCCAAATTGCTCAGCACGGCCGCTCAGTATCGCGAAGTAGTGTTACAAGACAAAGCCAGCTTCGAAACGGTGTTGCAGCGCAAAGCCAGCGCAGAAATAGCAGAGCGCCAAAGCGAATGGGAAAACCTCAGGCAACAGAACGAGAGTCGGCAGCGCCAGATAGCTCAGCTGCAACAGGAAATGGCCGCAGCAGCAGAACGTATGGAGCAACTCCAGCGCGAAATAGAACAAGAAAAAGTTAAGCTTACCCAAGTACAACAAGGCTACTTGACGGCCTGCGAAGCCATGGTCGCCAAAATCAACGCCGACATCGAGCGCATTCAACAAATTCTGTAAACCTATATCATTCACATGCCCATGTTCAGGATTATGCAAAAATCGCTTCTACCCGCCCTGCTTATCGCCGCCTTAGGGCTTTTCATGGCTCGCTGCGGCAAGGATAACCCTCAGCCCGACAACGCCGATCTTTGGGTGGTTTCCAAGTTCGTGGATATTTACGGCACCGATGGCCAAGTGGCCAACGATGACGACACCCAGCGCTTCGCCGGTTATGCCTTCGAGTTCCAAAGCGGCGACTTGCTCGTCGTGCGCCTGCCCAATGGCAGCCTGAAAGAGGGCAAGTGGCGCCTGCACACCAACGACACCAAGCTCTCTATTGGCATGGAAAATCCGCCTGCCCTCCTAGAGGAAATCGTCGGCACCTGGGATGTAGAGCTCTACTCGCTCACTTCCATCAAGTTGACCAATCCCAATGCCAACGGCGGAGTAGTGGACTTTTCCAAACAGGCGCTGCGTATCGAGTTTACCAAGCAGTAAGGACGAGCGGGTACTGCCCAACAAGCCGCAGGGCGTGCTCCTTTCTGGAGGCACGCCCTGCGCTGTTGTGGCGGTGATACCAGGTAAAGGTTGCGCTTACATGCCCAGATACGAGCGGAGCAACTTACTGCGGCTAGTAGCGCGCAACTTGTTGATGGCTTTATCCTTGATCTGCCGCACGCGCTCGCGCGTCAGGCCGAAGCGGTCACCAATGTCTTCGAGCGACAGCGGGTGGTCAACCCCAATGCCGAAGTACAATTTAATGACATCCGCTTGTCGGTCGGTTAGGGTGCTGAGCGAGCGCTCAATTTCGCGACGAAGAGAGTCTTCATACTCCAAGTGTTGGTCGGTGCTGGGCATATCCTTGTTTTCGAGAACGTCCAACAGGGAGTTGTCCTCACCTTCCACAAAAGGCGCGTCCATGGAAACGTGGCGTGCTGCTACGCCCAGGGTGGTTTCCACTTCCTCAGGAGTGATCTCCAGCAGTTCGGCCAGCTCTTCTGCGCTTGGCTCGCGCTCGTATGTCTGCTCCAGCTCCGAAAACGCCTTGTTGATCTTGTTAAGCGAGCCGACCTTGTTTAGCGGAAGGCGCACTATACGGCTTTGTTCGGCCAGCGCTTGCAGGATGGATTGCCGAATCCACCACACGGCGTAGGAAATGAACTTAAAGCCGCGCGTTTCGTCGAAGCGTTGGGCGGCTTTAATGAGGCCCAGATTGCCCTCATTTATCAAGTCTGAGAGGCTAAGACCTTGGTTCTGGTACTGCTTGGCCACCGAAACGACAAAGCGCAGGTTTGCCTTGGTGAGCTTTTCCAAAGCGGTTTGGTCTCCTTGCTTTATTCGCTTGGCCAGCTCCACTTCTTCTTCTGGCGTCAGAAGGTCAACCTTGCCTATTTCTTGCAAGTACTTCTCTAACGACTGGCTCTCTCGGTTCGTGATGGACTTGGTAATCTTAAGCTGCCTCATGGCGCAACGCGTCTATTGTTTTAGCCCGCAAAGGTACGATTTGCGGAAAGGGTGTGTCAACAAAGTATCGAAGGAAGTGCTTGGGGAATGGACTTTTGGCGCAAAATGCTCCTATAAACACCAGTATAGCTGCTTTTGTTCCCAGGCCAAACGCCGAAATGGCGCCTATTTTCAGGCACACCATGACGCAGGCCGACGCCAAAAGTCACACCGCGTTGTGTCTATCGGATGAGCAGTTTTTGGGCAAGCACCTCTGCGGGGGTGCGTACCACCACCCAGTACGTTCCGGCAGGCAACCTGTCGGCGTGGAGGAAAAGGTTCTTTTCGCCGGCAGGCAGCTCTCCGCTGTGCAGCGTCAGCACCGTTTGCCCCAGCGCATTTTGTACGCTAATGGTGGCAGTAGTGGTGCGTTCGGCATATAGTGGCACCACCGTGATGGCCGATGCCGGGTTTGGGTAAATGGGCCGCAATGACAGGGCGGCCGGTTCAGGGCGTGTGCTGACGCTCTCTTTCACGCAGAAACGCCAATAGCCTTCAGGTGCGGGCATGGGGCGCTTCATGTGCTTGCCATCGGCCGCAGCGGCCTCGAGGTAGTAGTGCACCGTACTGCCGGCGGGTTGCTGTGGTATGGCGCCTGTGAAGTTCCAGAGTGTATCGTCCGGTAAGTAGGGTTGCATGGGGATGCACGTCCAGGGGCCACCAGGATCGAGGGCATAACACACACGGACGGTATCCACAGGCGCGCGATAGTAAACAGAGGCCCATATCGGATAGCCGTTAGGCCACTGAGAATTGTCCATGCAAGGCAAGGGTTGGTGAAAGATGCGCAGCTGGTGCGGGGCGCCTATTTCCTTAGTGATACAGTGGATGGCCCCTAAGGCTGCTATCATGTCATTGCAATCAATCCCCTTAACGCGATAGCCGGGCAATGCCTCTCGCAAAATGCGCAGCGCTGTGGTATCGTACTGCTCCTCGTAAATAGGTACAATGAGTGTCTTGTTGACAAACACCGCGTTTGCGTATGTGCGGTAATGCCCGCCTTGGTCTGGGTATTTGCCATTGTGCGGCGGCATTGGAATGCGTATAACTTTGTATGGAGTGCCAAAGTAAGACTTGAAATGGCTCAGCACGTACTGGAGGTTGGCCTCTATCTGCGGCCCATCGGCCACGCCTGGTGGGTATTGCCCCACCAGTAGCGTTTCCTCGTCTAATAGCTTCATGTGCATGTCAATGTGATGAATGCCGTCGTAGGGCAAGACCTCCATTTTAACGTACCGGTGCAAGCCGTGATAGTCGCCCATAATACGGTCAATATCGGCCTCCGTCTTGGGCGTGGCGCCAAACGAATTGCCAGGGCCGTTTTCCATCAGCACTAATTTGGAGGAGAAGCCCGTGCCCAAGCCATCGGACATAAAGTTGCCGCCCGTGTGCACCAAGTCTTCTGGCGGAGCAATTGCCTGGTAGATAGGTACGCTGAGATACTGAGCTATGTGAACAGGCAAGGCATCATCCAACGGCCGCGGGCGGTTGTAGCGCCAGTCAATGAAGCACAACGAGTCTTCATTATCCACTTGCATGTAGGCGCACTTAGGGCCATAGTCGCGCACCCAGACGGAATTGTTGGGCACTACTGTGAACTCGACGTTGCTCGCGATATCCACGTTTCTGCTCATCAGATAATTGCGAGCGCTATTAACCGTCGCCTGGTCGCGGCAGGCGATGATGACGCGGCACTCCTCTCGGGCTGCTCGGACGATTTCCGCTTGAATGGCCAGGTAACTGCCCCACGTGATGAGCAGGGCCTGTAGCTCTTCCCACTCCGCCATGCTACGTACAGGATGCGGGGGCGGAGCCGAAGTTCCTTCTTCCTCTCCGGGCACGGGTCGGTACGTGCGAAGCAGCGCTACTTCCTCTGCCGTCATGTAGCGCGGCAGTCCCTCCTCCCGCTGGGCAAAGCCCACGGCGCAGAAAACCAAGAAAAGCAAGGCAAGAGAAAATAAGCGGTAATTCATGCGGATGTAACTGTTAGGTGTGAATATCTTTTTAGTAGAGGGAGTTTCGGCAGCGTTTACGGCCCACCAAGGGCCTTCTACCGGTTGCCTGAAGACGATGTAATGACGAGCAGTAAAGATACGGCTCTGGGCGAGAAAGCGCGAAGGGAAGTAGACTACGGGGTGGATGGGCGTGGTGTCGGTGTGAATGCGAGTTGAACCGATATTTGCACTTGGCACAGAGACGCCGAGTCGCAGCTATGTCATTATTAGGGGCCGAAAGCATGACCGGCACAAACCAAGCTCCGGCAAAGGTTCCAAGGTTGCTTGTGTGTGAAAAGGCTAAGCAAAGGATCCAGGGCCGTTTTTTCTCAAAAAAACAGTTGTAGTGGCGGTTTTTGACTTTTTACACCATCTCTGAACAACCTCATGCAGCGATGTCGGCCTATCTACTCCTGCAGCCTATGCCTCACTCCAGCGTAACAACCGGCGGCCTCAGAATGCGCACTTGGCCGTACTGGTCTCTGCGTTCCTGGACGAAGATGCCGGCCCATTTTTGGCCGCAGGCATTGTGTATCCGGCAGCCGTCGAGCCACAGGGTGCCTCCGGGCTGCACGATGATGCGACTGCCCGGTGGCATAGACAGTCGGCACTGCAAGCGCAGGCTGCCGCCCGGAGCAATGATCAGATCGCCTTCCAGGTCGCGAGAGCCGGCCCAGGTAACGGTGTCGGTAATCGTGATGGACTGCTCGGGCTGGTAGGTGCACCAGGTGGGCACCAAGCACCGGCGCACGACAGCTCCTTCGTTGGACAGCACGGTGTGTATCTTGCCTATCTGGCAGGGCGTGAGGGCTATTTGATAGGCGTTGTAGTCCATCATGTTGTTAGTTGCCTGGTCGCGGCAGGGTGGGTCGGGCGTCCATTCCCAGCACTTGTTGGGGTGGTCTTCGGTGTCGGGGCAGCCGTCGTATAGCCAAGCGTGCCCCAAACCGAGGACATGCCCAATTTCGTGGTTGAGCACGCCCACACTGGCCTCTGGCCCAAAGGGCCGCTCCAAGGCGCCCGCTATCTTCACTGAAGTGCCTAAGGCAATCCCTTGCCCATCGGCCTTGTACGTAGGAGAGGCCACGCTGTCGGGGTGATGCACCAGAATGAAGATGTTGATAATGGAGTCGGTGCCGATACCGTAGCGCTCAATGACATCGCGCTTATAGTTATTCTGATGTTGGCCTTTGGATACAAAGAAATAGAGGTCGTCGTCGTAGTGGTAGTAGATGCCGTCGTCGTCGGAGTGGTTGGGTTGGGGCGTCAGTACATAGCGGTAGCGCTTGGGCAAGGGCAGAGTGCCGGCGGGTGAGCGCCAATTGATGACGTTGGTGTCCAGGGCGATGTTGGCCAACCGAATGAGTTCGCGGGCAAAATGGCGTGCTGAGTCGGGGTGCCGATGCGCCGTGCCGCTGCCGTTGTCCATGATGTGCACGTTGACGCGCAAATGGCGCATGGGTGTGTGCTCTGGATGCCGAAAGTTTGGGACGTAGTTTTCCCAGCCAAAGCACCCTGCCATAGTGCCGGGTGCCGACGCATTGCTCCACTCTGGAGGAAGCGCGTACAGGTGCGTGCGCAAGCGCGGCGAACAGCCAACCGTTGCCCATAACAGCAGCCCTGCGAATACCCAGGCGCAAGCGAGCAACTCACTACGGCCGCACATCGCCGAAAGTGCTGCGCCAGGCCAACATGCCCCCGATGAGGTTGCGCACTTTGCTGAAGCCTTGCGCTTGCAAGATGGCCTGTGCCGTACCGCTGCGCACACCCGAACGACAGTAAACCACCACTTCATCGTCTTTGTGTTCTTCCAATTCCCACCATTGGGCAGGCAGCGTACTTATGGGTATCAGCCGGCCACCGATGTTAAACTCCTCGTGTTCCCAGGGTTCGCGTACATCCACGAGTACCAATGGCTCTCCTTGGTGGAGCCGTTCGCGCAGTTCTTGGATAGTGATGTCCATGCCAATGTCATTATGCGAAAAAGAAAGGCTGCCCTCTCAACGACGACTGCCTTCCGAAGGTTCGGCTCATTTTGAAAACTTCGTCAGTTCCATGCGACTTTCCTCGCGGCCCTTGCCGTCATAGAAGACAGACTTGACTGTGCCCACCGAGGGCGAATACCACGTTTCTTCGCGAGAAGTGCGCTTGCCTAACATCTGATACTCAAAAGTAGAGGAGATCTTGTAGCACTTGAACGTCCCTGCGGGTGTCGTTACCGTCTCTTCTGCCTCCACCCGGCGGTCTCTGATGGCGTAGCGGTTGCGCATCAGCTGCATGCTACCCATGCGCACGGTCATTTCCATCTCGCTGTCGGGGAGTTTATCGCCTGCCCTCATGTTTCGCGGATAGCTCAGGTCAGAACCCGCAAACTCCACCTGCATGTCCGGGCTTTGGGCCGCTTCCACAGGCGGCAACACGTTGCGCATACTGAAGAAGAGCGTACCTTCATGGCATTTGATGGGTACCGTGTACTTAGACACCTCTTTGTCGCCCTTCACTTGCTTGACAATTACTTCCGTGTGGGCAATGACGGTATCGCGGCTTTTTTCCAATTGCTTGACGCTGTGCGAGTGGGTGCTTTCAGCCTTGCCCTTTTTGTCGTAGTGCGTGTACTCTAAGAATACACCCTCGCGAAAGAACTCGAACAATTCCGAGCAACTCTGCGCACGGAGGGCAGGCATCAACAGCAGCAAGGCTGACAGAAGTGAGAGCATAAGTCGGTACATGGGAAATCTATTTTTTTAGTGAGCGTGAAAAAATTCTACAGGCAAAGAAAGCCAAAAACCGAAATCTGCCCCGCCTTTCGCTTTTCTTTTTTCAGGTGTTTGGAGAGTAGGAATGTCTTTTTAGGGAAATTGCGAAGGGTGCCATTTCTCTAGCGCGCCCGCAGAGCCTGCTATTTTGAAGTGAAGAGTTAAAAGTGATAAGTGAAAAGTAGAGCCGGCCACTTGCAACTTCTGTCGCCTTTCTCCCCTCCGTTCTCTTTTTGGGGTGAAAAAACGGTTGCCGGCTTCGGAGCGGCTGCTGCGGGCATAGTAGTTGGGCGCGGCTCCTGTTTGGCCTCGTGCGTGTTTTCGTCGCGCTTTCGGGCGAGACGGGCACATGCTCAAGCCCAAGCTCCGCAGGTGCAGGTGAGCGAAAAGGCCGAGCCGAAGCGCTGGAGCCGTTTTCCCCAAAAACGGCTTAAGGGAGGGCAGTGCAGGTGGCGGCGGACGCAGAGCGGGTGGTTTGGGGAACAGCCCTCACCGGAAAAAATGTGTACCCTTTCCAATGGGGCAAAATACGCCGTAGGGCGTGGCCTTTTTGCACAGGCATGGTTAGTTGGGTGGCGCGCTGCGCTGGGTAGGCTAAATGCCGCGCATAGACAGGGCGACGCGCTGCCGCTCTAAGTCCACCTCCAACACGCGCACGCGCACCTGTTGATGGAGTCGCACCACATCGGCCGGATTGCGCACAAAGCGGTCGGCCATTTGCGAGATGTGCACCAGCCCGCTGGCCTTAACGCCGATATCCACGAAGACGCCAAAGTTGGTGATGTTGGTAACAATGCCTGGCAGCACCATACCCGGAGCGAGGTCTTCGATATTGCGCACAGCAGCAAACTCAAAAGGCTGAGCTTTACCGCGCGGGTCGAGGCCCGGTTTGTCCAGCTCGCGCATGATGTCTTGCAGCGTAGGCATGCCCACATCGCCGCCTACGTATCGCTTCAGGTTAATCTTTTGGCGCAAGCTACGGTGGGCAATGAGGTCGGCCACCGTACAGCCCAAGTCGCGCGCCATTTGCTCCACCAAGCCGTATCGCTCCGGGTGCACGGCCGTATTGTCCAGTGGGTGGTCGCCGTTGCGAATGCGCAGAAAGCCAGCGCATTGCTCAAAGGCTTTTTCTCCCAGGCGAGGCACCTTCTTCAGCGCTGAGCGCGAGCGGAAAGGGCCGTGCTCTGTGCGGTAATTCACGATGTTTTGTGCCAGCACAGGCCCCAGCCCCGACACATAGGTGAGCAGGTGCTTGCTGGCCGTGTTGAGGTTGACGCCTACCGCATTAACGCAAGATTCCACCGTGCGGTCGAGGCTTTCGCGCAGCAGCGTCTGGTTGACGTCGTGCTGATATTGCCCAACGCCGATACTTTTGGGGTCAATCTTGACCAATTCGGCCAATGGGTCCATCAGGCGTCGCCCGATGCTCACGGCGCCGCGCACGGTAACGTCCTCGGCGGGTAGCTCTTCGCGCGCCACGGCAGAGGCCGAGTACACCGAGGCGCCCGCTTCGTTCACCTGGTAGATGTCCACTGGCCGAGCAAAGGCAATATCGCGCAAGAAGTCCATGGTCTCGCGCCCGGCGGTGCCATTGCCCACAGCGATGGCTTCTACCTGGAACACCTCAACTAAGTGCGTGAGGGTTTTGCGACTTTCCTCCTGCTGGCGCTGCGGCTCGTGCGGGTAAATGGTGGTGTGCTCCAACAGCTGGCCTGCGGCATCGAGTACGACGACCTTGCAGCCCGTGCGGAAACCTGGGTCAATGGCCAATATGCGGCGCTCACCCAACGGTGGAGCCAACAACAGCTGGCGCAAGTTGTCGGCAAAGACGCGAATGGCCTCTGCGTCAGCTCGCTCTTTCGAGCTATGGCGGAACTCCGTCTCGATGGAGGGCTGTAGCAGGCGTTTGTAGGCATCGCGCACGGCCATTTGCACCTGTAGGGCGGCATCGGCGGCGCCTTTTACCCACAGGCGTTCCAGGTCGGCCATGACGGTTTCTTCGTCTTCCGGAGCGATGAGCAGGCGCAAGAAGCCCTCCTCCTCGCCGCGGCGCATGGCCAATAGGCGATGCGATGGGCATTGGGCAAGTGGTTCGGTCCAGGTGAAGTAGTCGCGATATTTAGCACCTTCCGCCTCTTTGCCCTTGACGACGCGCGCCGCCACCACGGCGCTGTGTTCGAAGTGGAAGCGCACGCGGTCGCGACTGCGGCGGTCTTCGCTAACCCACTCAGCGATGATGTCGCGAGCGCCCTGCAGCGCCTCTCCGACAGTGGGCACTTCTTCAGTAAGGAAGGCTTGGGCGAGCGCCTCGATGTCGGTGCGGTGTTGCTCTTGCAGGATTTGTCGCGCCAGCGGCTCCAAGCCGCGCTCGATGGCCACGGTGGCGCGTGTCTTGCGTTTGGGCCGGTAGGGCAGATACAGGTCTTCCAGCTCGGTCAGCGTCGTAGCGGCCAGCAGGGCGTTGCGCAGCGCTGGCGTGAGCTTGCCTTGCTCCTCAATGCTTTGCAGGATAGCCTCGCGGCGTTTGTCCAGCTCCTGCAGGCGCTTGAAGGCGCTCTGGATGTCGGCAATGCGCACCTCATCGAGCGAGCCAGTGGCTTCTTTTCGGTAGCGCGCGATGAAAGGAATGGTAGCGCCGCCTTCCAGCAAGCGCAAAACAGCCTCTACCTGGCGCGGAGCAATGCCCAAGGCTTGGCCGATGCTTTGAGCATAAGCACTCATTTTTACGCATTCTTGAAGTCCCAGGTATTCAGGAAACCAGTGTGGAAGTTGCCTTTGCGGAAGTCCTCGTTTTGCATCAGTTTCTGATGGAAGGGCACCGTGGTCTTAATGCCTTCGACGATGAACTCATCCAGGGCGCGCTCCATTTTGGTGATGGCTTCATCGCGTGTGCGGGCGCGCACGATGAGCTTGGCTATCATCGAGTCGTAGTAAGGTGGAACGGTGTAGCCGCTATACACGTGGGTATCCACGCGCACGCCGTGCCCTTTGGGCGAATGGAAAGAGGTAATGCGCCCAGGGCTGGGGCGAAAATCGTTGTAGGGGTCTTCGGCGTTAATGCGGCACTCGATGGCGTGCATTTCGGGGAAGTAATTGCGCCCAGAGATAGGCACGCCGGCAGCAATTTTGATTTGTTCTTTAATCAGGTCAAAGTCAATGACTTCTTCGGTTACCGTGTGTTCCACCTGGATGCGTGTGTTCATCTCCATGAAGTAGAAGTTGCGGTATTTATCCACTAAAAACTCCACGGTGCCTACGCCTTCGTAGTTGATGGCGTTGCAGGCTTTGATGGCTGCGGCGCCCATTTTTTCGCGGAGTTCGGGTGTCATGAAGGGCGATGGAGACTCCTCGACGAGCTTTTGGTGGCGGCGCTGGATGGAGCAATCACGCTCGGAGAGGTGGCAGGCCTTGCCGTACTGGTCGCCAGCCACCTGTATTTCGATATGGCGCGGCTCTTCAATGAATTTTTCGATATAGATGCCGTCGTTGCCAAAGGCCGCCTGGGCTTCGCGGCGAGCGGTTTCCCATTGACTCTCAAACTCGGACTCCTTCCAGACAATGCGCATACCCTTGCCGCCACCACCAGCGGTAGCTTTGAGCATGACGGGAAAGCCGATATCCTTGGCGAGTTTAAGCCCCGTCTTGGCGTCGGGCACTAAGCCTTCAGAGCCAGGTACACAGGGTACCCCTGCGGCAAGCATGGTCTCTTTGGCCGTGATTTTATCCCCCATCTTGCGGATCTGCTCAGGAGTAGGGCCGATAAATTTGATGCCGTACTCGCCGCAAACCTCGGCAAAAGTGGCATTCTCAGCTAGAAAGCCGTAGCCCGGATGGACAGCATCAGCATTGGTGATTTCCACTGCGGCCATAATGCGCGGGATATTGAGATAACTTTCTACCGAGGGTGGTGGGCCAATGCACACGGCCTCATCGGCAAAGCGAACGTGCAGGCTGTCGCGATCTGCCGTGGAGTAAATCGCCACGGTCTTGATGCCCATTTCCTTACAGGTGCGGATAATGCGCAGGGCAATTTCGCCGCGGTTGGCAATGAGTATTTTTCGAAACATGGTGTGTGCGTCGGTTTGTGGTGAGGAACCTGATTTAGGCCTTAACTATTAACCGAGGTGTTCCTGTTTTTCAGGCCATCAGGCTGGCTCTACCAGAAACAGCGGCTGGTCGTACTCTACCGGTGAGGCATCTTCTGCGAGAACCTTAACTATCTTCCCCTTGACCTCAGACTCGATTTCGTTGAACAGCTTCATGGCCTCAATGATGCATACCTTAGTGCCGACATCTACCATGTCGCCTACCTTGACAAAAGGCGGCTTATCTGGCGATGGAGAGCGATAGAAGGTGCCGACCATAGGGGATTTGATGGTGAGGGTGTTGCCGCTTATAGTGGGTTCAGAGGCTGGTGTTTCGGCAGCTGGTGTAGGAGGTGGCGTCGTAGCAGTAGGCGGCGCTGGAGCAGCTGCTGGCGATGGTGGCGGAGGTAGAGAAGGAGTCCCTCCTGGCATGCTGACCATCGGCGGAGGAAAAGCCACCACTTGGGTGGTGGTGCCGCCGCTGTGCTCTGTGCTGCCTTGGTTGCGAATAATAATTTTGAAATCGCCCTCCTTAAGGATGAGCTCAGCAATCTTGCTCTTGCTAACCAGCCTGATAAGTTCTTGTATCTGATTGATGTCCATAGAAAAACATGATTTTGGCGAGTGCCAAATATAGGGCGCTCCTGAATGGTCAATGGCGAAAAGGCTTCTTATTTTTTCACGCGCTCGATGTACTCGCCGGTGGCTGTATCAATTTTGATGTAGTCGCCTTGCTCGCAAAACAACGGCACGCGCACTTCGGCACCCGTTTCCACCGTAGCAGGCTTTAGGGTGTTGGTGGCGGTGTCGCCACGAACGCCAGGCTCAGTGTAAGTGATTTGGAGCACAACCGTCTGCGGCATCTCAACTGACAGAGGAATTTCCTTTTGGGCGTGATAAAGCACATCCACCGTGTCGCCCTCTTTGAGGAAGCGGGCATTCTCTATCATGTCGGCCGGCACGGTAATCTGCTCGTAAGTCTCTTGGTTCATCAGCACATAGGCGTCGTCTTCAGGGTAGAGGTACTGGAATTTGCGCCGCTCAACGCGTACCTCCGTGATAGTGTGGCCGCTTTGGAAGGTGTGCTCGATGATTTTGCCCGTCGTGGTGCTCTTCAACTTCGTCCAAACCTTGCCGCTGCCGCGGCCCACTTGGAAGCGCTGAAAGTCAATGACTTTCATGATGTCGTTGTTTAGTTCAATACACAGGCCGTTTCGGATGTCTGCCGTGGTTGCCATTGCTCGATGCTGTTTTTGGTGTAGTAAAATTGTCGGTGACAAAGGTGCGCAAAGGTATGCCGCCTGGGCATTTGCAACTGCATGAGGGTGCGCACAATGCGCCAGCTTTTGCTCATCGCTCGCCCAGTAGGCGATATTTTCGGGTAAACTCCCATAGGGCAATACCCGCAGCAACAGCAATGTTGAGGGAGTGTTTGGTGCCAAATTGCGGTATCTCTACGGCGCCTTCGCAGCATTGCAGCGCCGCTTCGGACACACCGCCCACCTCATTGCCCAAAACGAAGGCGTAGCGCTGCTGTGGCTCGATAACCAACTCATGTAAAAAAATGCTTGGCGTAGCCTGCTCAACAGCCAATGGCCGGTAGCCTTCTGCCTTGAGCTGCTGAAGCGCCCGCACAACATCCGTCTCGTATGACCACACCACGGTTTCAGTGCTGCCCAGGGCAGTCTTGAGTATCTCCCGATGCGGCGGGCACGCCGTAATGCCGCACAACACCAGACGCTCCGCAGCAAAAGCATCAGCAGTGCGAAACACAGAACCCACATTGAGCGCCGAGCGCACATTATCTAATACAATCACCAAAGGCACCTTCTCAGCGGGCCGTTTCTCCATGGTATCAGGCCGATTTTTGGGGGTAAAGGTAAACCCCGCGGCATACGGCTCGGAGCGGATGGTGCCGCAACAGGATTAAATAAAGGTGCGACACCTTAGCCTTGAGGAGCACCAAACCGTACCTTTCAGGGCATTTTGTGCGCATTTTTCAAACTACCCTTCTCAACCCGTGCGAAAAATGAGGAGGAGATACCCCGTAGAACGCATCAAATGGGCCTTGGAGCACTATCCGGCAGTGGCCATCTTAGGGCCGCGCCAAGTGGGCAGCACAACTTGGGTGTAGCATCAGCTGTGCTTCATGTAAAAGGTAGAACATCTACTTTTCACTATCATCGCCTTTCTCACCTCCATTTTTTAGGGTGAAAAAACGGCTGCTGACTTCGAAGCGACTGCTGTGGGCGCAGTGGCTGAGTGCGCGGCTCCTGTTTGGCCCCGTGCGTGTTTTCGTCCCGCTTTCGGGCCTTAATAATGGTGAAACAGGAGCCTTTCGCCTCCGCGCCTGCAAGCACGGCGCCTCTCCGATGCCGATACGCCGTTATTAAGACCCCGGGGCGAGACGGGCACATGCTCAAGCCCAAGCTGAAGCACCACGAGTGCAGGTGCGCCAAAAAGCCAAGCCGAAGCGCTGGGGCCGTTTTTCCCCAAAAAAACGGCCCTGGTGAAGGTGGCGCAGATGGTAGCGAAGGCAGTGCAAATGGCTTGGGAAACGTCCCCCGGACTTCTATCCAGAACGTGTGCCTTTTAAAAAATAATGAAGGAAAGCCCTCGCCCACAAGACGCCACTCCTCCCTCCTATCCGAGAAGACTGAAGAAGAGACAGGCCCCTCTTCAGCCAAAAGCAGCGCCGAGAAAGGAGAAGAGGGAGAAAAATAATTGAGGCGACCCAACAAAGCAAAAACGCCGAGCAATGCGCTAAATTTGCCTTACTTGCTCGGCGACGCCCTGCTGAGCCGCCCAGTTTGCAGCATTAGCCTCACTAAATCCTCATCACGCGACTGAGGGAAGGGTTCGAACTTTTATTTTGCGGCTGCGTCTTAATTTAGCGCCATTCCAAACAATCACCGTCGAGTCTTCAAAGAGTGCCATTTTTTCTTTAAAAAATTTGCCCACCAAGTTCGGCGTATTTTTCTATCTTTGGCGGCTTTTTCAAGGCACCCCGCCTCACCAAGCGAGAACCTTCCCATTCCTATCGGTTAGAGCGTTTGATTTTTGGTTATTAAAACTGTTTTCGAGAAATGTCATCCATTGTTGGCACACCCGACATCCTACAAGAGAACCTGCTCAAGTACTTCGGTTTTGAGGCTTTCAAAGGCCAGCAGCGCGAGATCATCCAAAGCTTGCTCGACGGGCACGATACCTTCGCCATCATGCCCACCGGCGGGGGCAAGAGTTTGTGCTACCAGCTACCTGCCCTGATGTTGCCCGGCACCGCTATTATTATCAGTCCACTCATCGCGCTAATGAAAAACCAGGTGGACAACATCCGAGGCTACTCCGACACAGACGAAGTAGCGCACTTCCTCAACTCCTCCCTTACGCGCGCCCAAATGCGCAAAGTGAAGCAAGACATCGTGGACGGCAAAACCAAGCTGCTCTACGTAGCCCCCGAGACCCTCACTAAGGAGGAGAACATCGAGTTCTTCCGCAATAACAACATCTCCTTCGTTGCCGTGGACGAGGCGCACTGCATCTCCGAATGGGGGCACGACTTCCGGCCTGAATACCGGCGCATTCGCCTGATGCTGGATGCCATCGCCCGCGATGTGCCCATCATTGCCTTGACGGCTACCGCCACTCCCAAAGTGCAGCAAGACATCATCAAGAACCTGGACATGCAGGACTACAATCTGTTCGTGGCCTCGTTCAACCGCGAAAACCTCTTCTACGAGGTGCGGCCCAAGGTCAAAAAAGAGCAGACCATCCGCCAAATCATCCAGGTCATTAAAGAAGAATTCCGCGGCGAGTCGGGCATTATCTACGTACATAACCGCAAGACCGCCGAAGACCTCGCCCAATTGCTGGTGGTCAACGACATTAAGGCCGCTCCTTACCACGCAGGCCTCGACCCCAAAACGCGCTCCAAAACCCAGGACGACTTCCTAATGGAAGAAATTGACGTCATCTGCGCCACCATCGCTTTCGGCATGGGCATTGACAAGCCCGACGTCCGCTTCGTCATCCACTACGACATGCCAAAAAGCATAGAAAACTACTACCAAGAAACCGGCCGCGCCGGCCGCGATGGACTCGTAGGCAAGTGCATCGCCTTTTACAACTACAACGATATCCTGCGCTTAGAGAAATTTCTGCGCGACAAACCCCTGGCCGAACGCGAGATGAGCGCACAACTCCTGCAGGAAGTAATCGCCTACGCCGAAACAGCCTCCTGCCGGCGCCGATTCCTACTGCACTACTTCGGCGAAGAATTCGATGAGGCCAACTGCGGCAAAATGTGCGACAACTGCAAAACGCCCAAAGAGCGCCTCACTGTCCAGGAAGAAATGGTCCAAGCCCTCAGGGCTGTCGTCGAACTCAAGGAAAACTACATGATGAAAACCATCGTGGACTTCCTGCTGGGCCGCGAAACCAAGGAAATGAAAGATTTCCGCTTCAACCAACTGGAAGATTTCGGCATCGGCGACGAACGCGACGAAAACTTCTGGAACTCCATACTCCGCCACGCCATCATCAACAACTTGATTTACAAGGAAATTGAAGAATTCGGCATCCTCAAAATAACAGAAGAAGGCCGCAAGTACATCAAAGAGCCTTACCCCATCCAAATAACCATCAACCACAACTACGACGACGGTGGCGCCTACGACTTCGACGACGAAAAGGGCGGTACGGCTGTGCTCGACGAGGTGCTCATGAACATGCTCAAGGACCTGCGCAAGAGCGTGGCTAAAAAGCATAACCTGCCCCCATACGTCATCTTCCAAGACCCTTCCTTGGAAGAAATGGCTACCCAGTACCCCATTACCATGGAAGACTTGGCCAAAATCCAAGGCGTATCCTTGGGCAAGGCTCAACGCTACGGACAGCCCTTCCTCGAGCTCATCCGTAAATACGTCGAAGAGAATGAAATCGAGCGCCCCACCGACTTTACCATCAAGTCCGTGGCCAACAAGTCAAAGACGAAAATAAACATCATCCAGGCTGTTGACCGCAAAATACCGCTCGAAGACATCGCCAAAGCCAACGACCTTTCTTGGCAAGAACTCATGGACGAACTATACACCATCGTCCAGGCAGGCACCAAGATCAACCTCGACTACTACATCAACAACGCCGTAGACGAGTACGTGCGCGAGGTCATTCTCGACTACTTCGCCACCGCCGAAAACGACAGCATCGAGGCTGCCGTAAAGGCCCTTAAGGAAGACGAGGTTACCTGGGAAGAAGTGGAACTCATGCGCCTGAAGTTCCTGAGCGACAACGCCAACTAAACACGTGCCATGCGTGCCGGAATGGTCTGCTGCGCTCCTTGCGAGTTCTTTAGCCGCAAGGAGCGCAGTGCCTTTCAGCCCATAGTACAGACAGGTCTTGACTGACATCCCACTTGTCTCGACCTTTGGGCGAAAATACCGTCTCTGCTCCGTCCGCACAAGGTAGATACGGAACAGTGTCCGCGGTACAGAGGGCCTTCAGAGGTAAAAAGAGTTGGCGAATACTGCCAACACATTTCACTACATTAAGCAAGATAACCATGCGCACAGAAGAAGAACTCAAGGCAATCGTCCGAGAAAAGTACGCCGCCATCGCCACCCAAGACAAGGCGACAAACGCCAACTCGTGCTGCGGTGTAGGCACCCCAGGTACCTACACGATCATGTCGGAGTCCTACGAAGGCCTGGAAGGCTATACCCCGGAGGCCGACTTAGGCTTAGGATGTGGCTTGCCCACGGAATTTGCGCGCATCTGCGAGGGCGATGTAGTGCTGGACTTAGGCTCGGGTGCGGGCAACGATGCCTTCGTAGCTCACGTAGAAACAGGGCCGAGTGGAAAAGTTATTGGCGTGGACTTCACCCCAGCAATGATCCAAAAGGCCCGGGAAAATGCCGAGAAACTGGGCTACAACAATGTGGAATTTCGCGAGGGCGACATCGAGCAACTGCCCCTATCAAACAATTCAGTGGATGTGGTCATCAGCAACTGCGTGCTCAACTTAGTGCCGAATAAAGCCAAGGTCTTTGCCGAAATCATGCGAGTACTCCGCCCAGGAGTCCATTTTAGCATCTCCGACATCGTCCTCTTGGGCGAACTGCCCGAAGGGCTGCGAATAGCAGCCGAGCTGTATGCCGGCTGCGTCTCCGGAGCCTTGCAGCGCGAGGCCTACCTGAGCCTTATCGAGCAAGTCGGCTTTGAAGAAATCAAGGTCGAGAAGCAAAAGCCCATACTCATACCAGACCATCTCTTGCTCGAATACCCCTCCGCAGCCGAACTGGAAACCTTCCGCCGCCAGCCGGTGGGCATTTTCAGCATCACCGTCTTTGGCCGAAAACCCGGCGCCAGTGCCAAGCAGCTCACCCGGCGCCGCACCGCCAAGCCCAAGATAGCCCTGCGCGACCTGGGCCAGATCCCTAATTGCTGCTCTCCCGACAGCGGCTGCTGCTGACTTCCACCAGGCAATGGCACCGTACCGATGAAACCCTACATCCGAGCAGAGCGCATTGAACTGGTGCACAGCGGCGAGGACTACTTCACCCGCCTGCTCTCGCTCATCGAAGAAGCGCAGCAGAGCATCCACTTGCAGGTGTACATCTTGGCCGACGACCGCACAGGGCGCGAAGTGGCCGAAGCACTCCTGCGCGCCGCCGCTCGAGGTGTCCAGGTGTGGGTCATCGCCGATGGCTACGGCTCCAGCGAGCTGCCCCAGGCATTCGTGGAGCGCCTGAAAACGGGCGGAGTACACTTTCGCTTCTTCCAACACGTCGTCTCCCTGTGGCGCTGGCAAGCCGGGCGCACACTGCATCACAAAGTAGTGGTGGTAGATGCCGCCCGCGCCATGGTGGGCGGCATCAATATCGCCGACAGGTACCGAGGCTCGCAACAGGAGCCACCTTGGCTCGACTTCGCCGTGTACATCGAGGGTGAGGTGTGCCAATACCTGCACGACCTGTGCTCAGACATCTTCCGACACCAATACTGGAAACGGCGCTGGCTGCGAAAAGGCCAAAAAGTCGAGTGGTTGCCGCCACCGCCGCGCGAAGGATTAGTGCGCTTCCGCCTCAACGACTGGCTGCGCCGAAAATCAGAGGTCTTCTACAGCTACCTTCACGCCCTGCGCGGCGCCCAGCACTCGCTCACGCTGGTGGCCAGCTACTTCTTGCCCGGCCCGCTGGTGCAGCGCCGGCTACTGCGCGCCGCCTGCAGCGGCGTACAGGTTCGGCTACTACTGACAGGGCCATCCGATGTGCCGCCGATGAAATGGGCCGAGCGCTACCTAGCCTACTTCCTCATCAAAAAAGGAGTGCGCGTCTTTCTGTGGCAACACTCCGTTATGCACGGAAAGGCCATCATCGCTGACAACATCTGGGCATCCGTAGGTTCCTTCAACCTCAATCCCTTGAGCCGTTTCCGAAGCTTAGAAATGAATGTGGACATCGCCGACCCCGTCTTTGTGCGCACCTTCGCCGCCCACATAGAGCACCTTTTTGAGGAATACTGCATGGAAATCACCGCCGAACGCCTGCCCGAATTGGCCAATCGCTGGACGCGCCTCAAAGCGCGCGCCGCCTACTACTTTGCCGTCTTTGCCATGCGCGTCCTTTTCCCTCCTAAACGCTGGGAAAAGTAGCCCTTGAAAGAAAGGGCGAAGCGCACGGGCAGACACCTCTGACACCTCGCCAGCAGGCAAGCACAAGGGCTGAGCACCGCTCGCCATTTCGGTCGAGGGAAAGCTTGTAAGAAATCGAACCGTCAGGTTTATACGGGCACGGCCCTTACCGCCTCCGTTTTTTGGTGTAAAAACCTGTAGCAGTCTTCCTGCTTAAAGGCTTGCTCAGCGCCCCTGTGTGGCCCTCGGCATGGCTTCGTCCCGCCCTTAACCTTAATAATAGCGCAACGGCAGCCGCATCACTCCGCGCCCAACCCGCATTGTTGGTTTCACTGCATGGGCACGCACGTGTACTCCGACTTGCGCACATACATGCGCTGTGCCATGTCGTAGAGACACCGCTGGCCATAACCAATAGTGAAGCCTTGTTTGCGCCATTGTTCTGCATCCGGGCAGATGGGCTTTTCCCGCATATCCTCTGCTTTGATTGGCCCATAGAACCACAGCGAGCCGGTTGTCGAAACCAAAGGCACCTCATGCGGCAAATACTCCGTCTGAAAAACCTGGTATAGGCCTCTGTTTTCCTCCTTGTACACATTCAGCTTGCGCACATCAGGCGCCGTGCCTAAATCCACGAAGAAATGATTGCGCCACTTGCCCTGGAAATAGCCACCCTCGTCCAGTGGCGGAAGCATCAGGCGCTGCCCGGTCGAGTCAATGATGATAGTAATCTCTTGCCCCGGAGCATTTTCCCGGTCTTTCACTTGCACTCGGTAAGCGCCATAGATCATCTCAAAGCTTCCTGCCGAGTCTGCTCGGTAGGTTCCCTTGTCGCAGCCCTGAAAGCCAAACACAGAGTCGGCCCTCTCGTAGGGGTAGCTGACCTCCACGGCAGGTTTGTCTGCCTGGGCAGAAGGCTTTTTGTCTGATTGGCAGGCCCATATCAGCAGGGCCAGCAGCATCATTCCTCCAATAACTGTTTGCAGCTTCATAATGCGGTGTAATTCGACTTTTGTTGCAGGTGAAGAAAGGGAGAAGGTCAATTTCTCAGGCCATAAGACCACCGAAAGCGCCTCAAAATAAGGCGGGCAAAAATCCGCAGAATGCGGCAAGCGCCGTCTTCCTTTGGGCTATATTTTTCTACTCTATCTTCGGCAACGGGCGTGTAAAGCGCCTATGAAGTACCAAAAAACGTCTGTCATAATAGCCTTACGTGGACAGCGACACTCTCTCACCTCGGCCCATATCCAAAAAGTGGATAATCTCCCCCGAGCTCTCTGATACACCTTAAGGAAGATGTTTCATATTTTCATTTAGTACCAATTTGTTAATAATATGTTAAATAAATGAGATTGTTTTGTAATTTAAAAATTACGATGCGTAGCTTTGTGTACTGATTTAAGTATTGTCAAAACATGACTTTGCAACAGACTAAACTGATTTCAGTAGATTGGGCGCTCATAAAGGCCAAGCGGTTATCTTTATCCAGTTCCCGTATGATAAGGACTTCATCA
>FWWL01004205.1_pt1 | contig 24775 bp, 20 predicted proteins | sample 2228331 | NCBI WGS metagenome assembly FWWL01 (sample SAMEA103939775, study PRJEB20133) | metagenome | reverse complement strand
CTCGGTTCCGACATGATAATTGTGGCGTTCGACCCCAGCGAGCGCATCCGCAAAAACGAGCGCGGTGGCACCGTTGAAAGCCTTACCCTCGACGACCTTTCTGCCATCCGTGCCTTACCCGAACTCCGAATCGTCACCGCAGAGCGCAGTCTGGGACAGAAGGAGATTGTCTATCAGGGCGAGAAACTGAATGCGAACCTCAACGGGGTAGGGGAGCATTACCTCCAAGTGCGTGCGTTGGAGCTGGAGGCAGGGCGTTTCTTCGAACCCTACGAGTTGGAAAATGGCGAGAAGGTCGCTCTGCTGGGGCACGAGACCGCCCAACGCCTGTTCGGCAAGCAAGACCCAATCGGGCAGGATATTTTGGTGGACGGCACCCAGGTGCGAGTTGTGGGGGTACTGGCAAAGAAGGGGCGCATGTTCGGTGAGAATCTGGATGAGGGCGTCTATATTCCCCTGCGAGCCGCGCTTCGTCGATGGGCAGGCGACGAGAATCTCTCGTTCATCCTTGCCCTGCCTCACAATCGCGAGGAGACCAAAGTCGCCCTCGATGCGATTTGGGAAACCCTTATGCGCATGCACAATAACCAGCCCGTGTTCCGCGTGGATACCCTTGAGAGCATCGTGAGCGCGATTACGCGGGTGATTGCGCTCTTTGGAGTGCTGTTGGGCGGGATTGCAGGGCTGGCTCTGTTGGTGGGGGGCATCGGCATTATGAACATCATGCTGGTCTCCGTTACGGAGCGCACGCGCGAGATTGGCTTGCGCAAGGCGGTGGGCGCGCAGAAGCATAACATCCTCATCCAGTTCCTCATCGAGTCGGCGACGCTTGCCACCATAGGTGGCTTGATTGGCATGGCGTTGGGCTGGGGCGTTGGCGAGGCGATAGAATGGGCAACGCGCCAATCGGACGCCTTCGGTGAAAACGGCTTGAACTTTTACTTCCCCATATGGGCCGCGATAGGGGCGTTCCTGTTCTCAGCCTCAGTCGGGATAGTGTTCGGTCTCTATCCCGCTTGGCGCGCCGCGAACCTCGACCCGATTGTCGCCCTAAGGTATGAATAACCCAACTTTCCTGTCGCTTCTGGATGAAACAGCTTTTGAGAGCCTTTTCTCTGAGGCTCGCAGGCGTCACCCTGAGCGAAGCGAAGGGTCTGACTTGAGACTCTTTGAGATTCTTCGCCTTCGGCTCAGAATGACGACAGAGGGGCAACAGGAAAGTTGGGTTATGAATAATCTATTTGAGACAGGTTGTAGGTTGGGGTATCCTATAGCCAAAGCCGATAATCCATAGCAGAGAGGTAACCAGTATGTGCGGAATCACGGGCTATATTGGACCCCGCCCCGCCCTTGAGGTGGCATTAGATACGCTCAAGCGGTTAGAATATCGGGGCTACGATTCGGCAGGCGTCGCGTTCTGGGGAGGCGACCAGCTTCGGGTGACGAAACGCGCTGGCAAGATTCAGCAACTGACCGAACTGTTGAATGGCGTGGAGGCACAAGGAATTGCCGTTTCCCATACACGCTGGGCAACACACGGCATCCCAAACGACCCGAACGCTCACCCCCACACCGACGAGAACGGTACGGTAGCGGTCGTCCACAACGGCATTATCGAGAACTATCTGGAACTGCGCCAAGAGCTGGGCGCGCGCGGGCACAAGTTCAGCTCCGAAACCGACACCGAGGTGCTCGCCCACCTGATTGAAGAGCAACTTCCACTATGTGAATCGCCTGAAGAGGCGGTTCGGCGCGCCCTGCAGGGTGTGCGCGGTTCCTATGCGATTGCGGTGATGTTCGCTCAGTACCCTGACCGTGTGGTCGTCGCCCGCAACGACTCGCCTCTGGTAATCGGGCTGGGCGACAGGGAGAACTTTATCGCCTCCGACATTCCTGCCCTTCTGCCTTACACACGGCGCGTGATACTCCTGGAAAATGGCGATTTAGGGGTCATCACTCGCGATAGCGTGCGCCTGCTCAGGCTGGACGGTTCGCCCGTAGAGCGACCGCCCGTCGAAATCACCTGGTCTGCCGAGGCAGCAGAAAAAGGCGGGCACGAGCACTTCATGATTAAGGAGATTCTGGAACAGCCCGAAGCGGTGCGCGACACCCTGCGCGGACGGCTCAAGCCAAACGGCGGTATCACCTTCCCCGAACTGAAACTGGAACTGGAAGACTGGCAGAAGTTCCGCCGTATCCTCATCGTGGCGTGCGGGACCGCCTATCATGCGGGGCTGATTGGCAAGTTCCTGCTTGAACGATGGCTGCGCAGACCCGTGGAGGTCTACTACTCGTCCGAGTTCCGCTATGGCGACCCGATCCTCCAACCGAACACGCTTGCCCTCTTCATCAGCCAGTCGGGTGAGACGGCAGACACGCTCGCTGCGTTGCGCTTGTGCCGAGAGGCGGGCTACACCACGATGGGCATCGTGAATGTGGTCGGGAGCAGTATTGCCCGTGAGTGCGACCATGTGCTGTACACTCAGGCGGGACCCGAAATCTCGGTAGCCTCCACGAAGGCATATAGCACTCAGGTGGCGGTGCTGGCTCTATTGGGGCTTTATCTCTCCAGTGTGAACGGAACCATGCCGATGCAGACCTATACCGAAGCGGTGAAGAGCCTGATGCAGATGCCCTCGCTGATTGCGCGCAGTCTGGAGACCGAACCACAGGTGCGCCAAATCGCTGAGGCACTCTACAAGACCCCGCTGGCATTCTACTTAGGGCGTGGGGTAGACGCTTATGTGGCGATGGAGGGCGCGCTCAAGATTAAGGAGATTGCCTATGTACCCACCCAAGAGCCACCTGCTGGCGAGATGAAGCACGGTCCGCTTGCGCTGATTGAGCCAGGCGTAATAGCAGTGTTCGTCTCTACCCAAGAGCGCACCCGCGAGAAATTGCTCGGCAACCTAAAAGAGGTCAAGGCACGCCAGGGCACGGTGTTCCTCGTGACCACCGAAGACGATGACCTGCTTCCTCAGGAGGCGGACTATACCGTGCGCATTCCGCGCCTACCGATGGCGGAACTCTCCCCCTTAGTCTCCATTCCTGTGCTTCAGCTGTTTGCCTACCATGTCGCACGCCTGCGCGGGTGTGAAATCGATCAACCTCGCAACCTCGCCAAGAGCGTCACAGTGGAATAGGGTTATCAGATTACTGGATAATGAAGGTTGTGAAATAGACCTCCAGCACGCTTTCCTTATCGTGGGTTTTATGCTCTAACACTTCGTTCACGCGCTCGCGGATTTGTTCCTTGATTTTATGCTTGCCCTCTAACGAGGTAAGTTCGGAACGGGGGCGACCTGAAAACGCCATCAGCACCGCATCGCGTAAGGCGGGTGTCTCCTCTTTGAGTTTATCGGCAGGAATGGACGCTTTCAAACCCAAAGCGACCCCCACCTTGAGGTAGCTCTCCTCGCCGATGTTGAGGATGAACTCCCCTAAGTCTAAGGGTTTGCCCAACTTAGGCGGTTCGGGCTTGGGTGGGGCTTTGGCACCCATTAGATTTTTGCCTGCGAACACACCACCCGCCATGCCCGCTATCAGCACAATCACCATCATCAGCAGAGGGCTTTTTCCTTTGCCCCCACCGCCACCTTCCGCCTGCTGTTTTTCCTTCTTGCCCGCCATCGATGCTCACCATGAGGTTTTTTTCCATCCTTCCGTGCGTAAGTGGACGGTAGTTTTACGAGGTACGGTAGGGATTCGCCCATAGCTGGTGAATGATAGCATAAGGTGAGCGAGGTGTCGAGCGGGCTTGGATTGCTTGCGATCGATATAGGAGCTGAAAGCGGACGCGCTGTGCTGGGCATTCTGGAGGGCAGGCGTCTCACTCTACAGGAACTTTATCGCTTCCCCAATCGCCCAGTGCGCGTGGGCAATACGCTCTATTGGGATGCGCTACGGCTTTACGATGAAGTCCTCACCAGCATTCGGACTGCTCTCCAACAGTCCCCAGTGCCTCTTCAGACGGTGGGAGTAGACACTTGGGGTGTGGACTTTGCCCTGCTCGATAGGCAGGGACGCCTGATAGCCAACCCTGTGCACTATCGCGACCGCCGAACTGAGGGCATGATGGAGCGCGCCTTCCAGCAAGTGCCTCCTAAAACCCTCTATGAGCGCACTGGTATTCAGTTCATGCCTATCAACACGCTGTACCAGCTCTATTCTCTCGTGCAGAGTGCTGACCCTCAGCTGGAATGGGCGGAACACCTGCTGATGATGCCCGACCTGTTCCACTATTGGCTCACGGGCGAGCGCGTCAACGAGTTCACCATCGCCACTACCAGCCAATGCTATGACCCCCGTTGCCAACAGTGGGCTTGGGAGATTTTAGAGGCGTTGGGGATTCCCACTCGCCTGTTCTCGGAAATACGCACGCCGGGCACCGTTCTCGGCTCTGTGCGGGTGGAGGGGCTTGATTCGTCGACCTCTATTCAGGTGGTGCTTCCTGGGAGCCACGACACCGCCTCCGCTGTGGCAGGCACGCCCCTCAGCGACCCGAAGGCGGTCTACATCAGTTCGGGCACTTGGTCGCTTGTGGGTGTAGAGGTTGCCGAACCTATCATCAGCGAAGAGAGCATGGCGCATAACTTCACGAACGAGGGAGGTGTAGGAGGCACTTTCCGCTTCCTGAGGAATGTGATGGGGCTATGGCTTTTGCAAGAGTCGCGTCGTACTTGGGAGCAGGAGGGCACTTCCTACTCCTACGAGCAGTTAGTTGCATTGGCAGAGCAGGAACCGCCGTTCCGTTCACTTATCGATCCCGACGACTGGCGTTTTCTGCCCCCTGGCGATATGCCTGCGCGCATCCGCGCTTTCTGCCACGAGACGCAGCAGCCCCTTCCCGAAACGCCCGGCGCGGTGGCGCGGTGTATCATAGAGAGCCTTGCACTCAAGTACCGCTGGGTTATCGAGCGCATCGAATCGATCGGTGGGTTTAAGGTTCCCGTAGTGCATATCGTGGGGGGTGGGGTGAACAATCAGATGCTGTGCCAAGCCACTGCGGATGCCACTGCTCGCCCTGTGATGGCGGGTCCCGTGGAGGCAACGGCGGTTGGCAACCTGTTGGTGCAGGCGATGGGGATGGGACTGTTAGGAGGGCTATCCGATATCCGTGAGGTCGTGCGCCATTCGTCCGAATTGCGCACCTACGAACCCCAGAACCCCGATGCTTGGAGCAAGCCGTACGAACGCTTCCGGAACCTAATTGCGCGTGACTAAGTAGACGATACTCAAGATGAGCCATAGCACGCGCAACGGCTCCTCAGGGGAGCGTCTGCGCGCCTCGCGGATTGCGGGCACTTCAACGGTGTCGCCTGCTTGAAGGGGTTCATCGGCGCGAGTGCCCTGCGCCACCTCCAGCAGGTTGACCGTGATTTTCTTACGCGCACCAGGGCGTTGGATGGTAACGCGCTCCAAAATCGCCTTATCGGTGAATCCCCCCGCTGCCTCAATCGCTTGGCTCAAGGTCATGCCGTCGAAGTAGTTGACGATACCCGGATTGCGCACCGCCCCGCGCACCACCACGAACTGGCGCACCCGACGAAACGGCACGGTAATCTGGTCGCCCGCCTCCAGCTGGAAATCGCCCGGAAGCGTATTGAAGTTCACCACGAGCGGTTCCTCACGGTTGACACGCTTGATAGTGATTTGGCTCATATCCGCTTCGGGAAGCGTTCCCCCAGCCTTACCGAGCGCTTGGATGAGCGTCTTTGCCTCGTCGTAGGGATAACTGCCAGGGGTGCGCACAGCCCCAAGCACGACCACCGTGCGCCCGCCGATCTGGAGGGGCACAAACACCCTATCGCCCGCTTTCAGAACGGGATTCACACTCTCATCGCCCTCTCGTTCATAGCGCAGGTAGTTAAGGGTCCTGGTAGTACCGTCGGCGCGTTCCAGTCGGACAGCAGTCAGGTCGGCAACAGTAGTGGGGTTCGCCTCTCGGAGTGCGTCGCTGAGGCGCCACCCCGCACGCAGTTCGAACTCTCCCGCTTTGCGCACCGCCCCCGTGACGGTGACAACGGCTTTGGCACGCTCGACCAGTTCCACCCGCACGGTCGGCTCGCGCAAGAACCGCCCCTCCTCTAAGCGTCTGGCTATCTCTTGCGCAACTGCGGTCGTCGTTTTGCCCCCCGCCTGAACCGTGCCAATCAGAGGCATCTGAAAGTTGCCCTGACTATCTATCTTGTAGGCACGCGTGAGCGACTCATCCTCTTCCACAATCACCCGGATTGTATCGCCCGGTTGAAGGACTATCTCCTCCTGCGCCATAAGTGCCTGCACCAGCCACGCTACGCCCACCAGCCACACGAACCATCGCATCGCCTTCGCCCTCTGCATACCCTTAGTGTACCCTGAGCCCCTCCACTCCTCCAAATCCCTTCCAAAACCAGCAGGAATCGCCTGAAGCCTGCCGAACTTCTTACATAAGAGGATCGCAACGATGCAATCCCTCACGGTTCGACTGACGACAACCGCTTCCACACGCTGGAGGCAAAAGAACATCCACCTGTGCGGGGGGGGGCAGACAGATGAACGACCCCGCTGTGCCCCCGATTGTGGTCGCTTGCGCCCAACGCGCCCTGCTCCTCTTCCAGCGCTTTGTCTCCCTCTCGCACGACCAGCAAGCCGACGCCCGCCAAGTCGCCCTCCTCTCTGCGTGGGAGGCATACACGGCTCTTTCTACACCCAACGACCCTGCACCGCTCTTGCGCTCTGCGTGGAACGCCTTGCGTCGGTGGTGGCGTTCAGAGCGAAGTTGGAGGGGGCATACGACGGAGTTGGACTATCAGGATGAGGAAGGTGAGTGGTGTGTGATTGAGATTATGGACTGTGAGGATTGCGTTGAGGAAGTGTTGGCGAGATTGGAGGTAGAATCGGTGCTTGAGCGGTTAGGGCTAAGTGATAAAGAGCGGGAGATGCTGAGGCTGTTGAGCGAGGGATACAGTCAGCAGGAGGTGGCGGATGTGTTGGGTTGTTCACGGCAGTGGGTGGCGTGGCGTTTGGGGGCGATTCGCCGTCGTGCTGTGGGGCTTTCAAAGGATTCTGAGTGAGGCCTAGCATTTTGGCGCGTTGGATGGTAATATATAAATAGGAGAGGTGTACCATGTGGAAAGCTGAACGATGCTACTATACGAAGCAAGTTACGATTTCTTTTGTACTGAGCGTGTTCGCGATGGTCGCCAACATCCCTTCATTTGCCAATTCAGGCGTGCCATCAAAGTCGCTTCAGTCGTCAACGGGTTTTGCGCTTCTTGTGGTTCCACCCAAACTCAAGCTGACTTTTCGTTTATATCCATCGCTCCCTTCGCATCGCTTAGATGGAAACAGCCACTGGGTAGCGCTGACGGGTGACATAATAGAGGCAAATGATGAATATGTTATCTATCAAGCACCTGCGAGAGGCTTTGACTTTTTGCATTGGAATAGCGACCCTCTGAGTCACTCCCCGCAAGCAGGACTGTATATTTTAGTGAGAGATGATACTGTTGATGTTAGCGAATGCCCTGCGCCAGATTTGGTTGTTTACAAGGGGCAAGTTGGGTTCTTTGCCCCGAGCTATGGGGTCAGCATGTTTGTTCCCTGCAAGAGTGAAAACAAAACACCTCCTCAAGATGGTGTTTCTGCAGATCCAGAACCATGCCTTACCATAGGCGATGATGGGTATGTACGAATCTGTGCGATAGGGGCGAGAGAAGTTATAAGGTTAGCACCCCCACTGAGCGATCGGAAATGTGACAGAGAGGGTGAGGTTACAACCAGCACATCTGACACATACACAGCCTATAGAGAGGTACCACGAAACTACAGTTTTACAATATCCCCACAACTTGCACAGCTCATACGGGAAAGGTTAGGAATCGATATCCAACCAGGCTCTCAAACTGCTGTGGCTAGAGTTGGTATCTCGGTAAGATATAGATATGTGGACTGCTATAGATGCGAAAATGGGGAATGGAAGCTGGTAGGGCAGAGGGTGGAATATGCACTTTGTTCTAAGGTTCTTTCCTACACAAATCCCCCTTGGCTATCCCGAGCTTTTCAAGATTCCGAACTACAACAAGCGTTGCGCAGAGCGGGTTTACCTGCCCCTGGTGATGAAATCGAGTCATTTTCAAAGTGTGTTGGTGGGGGACAAGAGTGTGAGTGTCCTCCTGATAATCATCCATCGCTTCCCGAACCTCGATGTTAACGGCTAATGCTTCTCGAATCCTACTGGACATTTGTCTGATGTTGGGAGTGCTGTGGGCAGGAAGCAAAGTGAGCTTGCCCACGCTCAGTATGAGCGCCTCCCCCGCCCAAACGACCTCGCAACCCCTACCCCGACGGCTCTTCACTATCCCCTATGGCTCCCAACCCCACCAAATCAACCTCTTCCCCCACGAAGTGGAAGATGAAACCCGACCCCCCGCCGAAGGGGATATCTACGACGACGACTTCCCACCCCGCGGCGGACCGACCGACTTCCGCGTCAGCTGGGATGGACAACGGTTCTACCTGACCGACCCGATGGTCTTGCGCGAGGGGGATGAGTTCGATGGTTTGGAGTACGAAGATTATCAGGTGGTCGTGAAGGTGTTTGATCGACGGGGTCGCTTAGTGCGTCAGCTGGTGTCGGAGATGGGCGTCGGGCTTTCGCCCGAAAGCAAACGGTTCACGGGTCTGATGGCTGTTGCGCCCGATGGGAAGGTCTTTTTGCTGTTTCGGAGGCGTGGGATAGAGCGCGTGGAGGGTTCACAGGGTCAAGGAGGTCAGTCGGGCGGTGGTGGTCGTGGCGGGTTGGAGACGAATGAAGGGGTTGAGCGCGCCGAGCCTGTGTGGGTGTACGAGGTGGAGGTGTTGAATAGCGACGGCACGGTAGATAGAGAGTTGTCGCGTCGGTTGAGTGGGTCGCTTCAGCGGGCGTTATCGCAGTGCGAGGGGAAGATCGATTTAGACTATGGAGGCCATATGGAAACGGATGTAGAAGGTACACTCTATTTGGTATTTTCTTGCATGACATCCGATACTTGGCGGTTCAAGACAGTTCGGGTGGAGAGGTCAGGAAGGGTTGTAGTATTACCTAGTGGAGAGATTGCGCGCCATACGGGTGAGGTATGGAGTTTCTCGCGAGAAGGAGACATAGAGGATCAGGAGCGGATAATCTACAGTGGCGATCAGGTGATACGGAGTGTGTTCATGCCGTATGCTCCAAAACGAGTAGTGGTCTACAATCGGGAGGGTCAGGAGGAGCGGTCTTTTCAGGTTCCTGCTTCAGGGGTGCTGAGCGAGTTGGAGCGGTCGCTCGGTTTCACCGACTGGTTAGAAGTCAAAATAGACGGGCGTGGACACCTTTATGCGCCGACGGAGACTCGAGAGGCTCGTTGGGAAGCGGTGTGGGAAGGCAGGGAAGTGGGTGATCCATACTTTGAGGTGCTTACGGGCTTTGTGATTTTGGAGTATGATGCGGAAGGCAACTTTGTGGGTGAGCGGGCACGGGTGAAGATGCCCTATTTTGGCGAGTCGTTGATGAGCATTCGGTATGAGCATCCCCATCAGGTGTATGATGTCGACCGCGCGGGCAACTTGTACTACTTGGAGTTTCGTCGGGATGGGATAGAGGTGTGGGTTTCTCCACCAAGGTAGCTCAAAGTGCCTGTGCCCTGTACAAATCCTAATATAACCCAACTTTAACCCAACTTTCCTGTTGTCCCTTCTCTTGTCATACTGTGTTTCTCTTGTCATACTGCGTTTCTCTTGTCATACCGTGTCTCTCTTGTCATTCTGAGCCGAAGGCGAAGAATCTCAGCCCTCACCCCCAGCTCCTTTCCTACAAGGCTTACTGCACGACACTTTTTTGAGGAAGAATAGAAAATGGGCGCACACAGGGGTGCGCCCCTACCGAACCGCCTTACCTGTAGGGGCAGAGACCCCCGTGTCTGCCCTTCTAAATAGAAGCCCACCTTAGGCACGAGTTCGAAAAACTGTCGTGTAGTAAGTCCTACAAGGAGAGGGGAGCAGCCCTTCCCCCTTCGCTCCGCTCAGGGGCAGGCTAACGGAGGAAGGGGTCACTTCGCCTTAGCCCATGCTACCTCTCAGGCATGTTCATTCCAATCGAGTAATACCCTAAGACTTGTTGAAGCGTGCTTGCCATCGGCGTCGTACTGCCAATAGCATAGTACAGCCAACAACAACACCCAGAACGCTTGAAGGTTCGGGCATTCTCATAGTAGAATCAATCCAGTCCGCATGCGTAGATACCCTGACCGATGACATCCACGAGTTGTATCTACCCCAGCCACCTCCAAGAGAGATTATCCCCGCAAGATACCAAACACCATTTTCTTGGATAAATGCAGGACCTCCGCTGTCTCCAGGTGAGCCTGTGCCTTCTAAATCCAATACAGATGGAGATTCTGGAGGATCAAACATCGTTTGAATCCAGTAGTCACTAACATTAGCAATACGGTTTTTCATAGCCCGCTTAGGTTGTGGGAAGGGGTAACCGTGCCCATCGTATCCTGTAACGCCATCTCCACCGATACCGTACCCTACCCAGTAGCCGATTTGCCCCGATTCATTACGCCCCCGATAGATCTGGGCAGGTGTTACGGAAGTTATCTGTTGATTGAGACGAATCAGTGCAATGTCGAAGTTGTAGTTGGGACTGTTTGGATTCCAGTTAGGATGGAAATAGATAGCGGTAGAATAGTGAGATGGGGGATGACTGGGATCACCAAGCCATACTCCGACCTGCGCATTGGGATTGAAGGGCAAGCCGTGAGCGGCGGTAAGTACCCACCAACCATTACCGATAATCGTGCCGCTCATCCAGTTAACTCGTACCACGGGACTGAACTGGGGACTTTGGGCGAGTATCTCATATGGACCTGGGCCTACATCGTGTCGCCAAATAATCCCTAAAGCCATTTGACAGGTGCAACCCGCCGTTGCCACAAGGAGAGCGAACTTTTGCATCGATTCTCTACGTTCCGAGTTCTGCAGTGTGCGGGTTGCTATAGATACGAGATATGAAAGCCTATTGCGCATCAGTCCTCTCATCTTTCGCCTCCATCTGGACGGATTATACCCTAACCCAACTTTCCTATAGTCGATTTAGCATCCACTGCCGAAGTTGAACAATACTATCAGCAGGTCGGCATCATCCACGACTCCATCCTTATTGATGTCCTCGTGGCGGGTGTAGCCTGTGCCGGGCGTGCCGAAGGCAAACAACACATTCAGGAGATCCGCGTCATCGATACAGCCGTCGCCATTTGTGTCTCCTGTGCGCCAAGTGTCCAATAAGAACGCTTCCCACTTTGCACTGATATAGCCTCCGCCTACAATATAGCGTCCATCAGACGAGATGGCACGCGCTTCCGTAAGATAGGCGTTAGAGGGCAGCAGGGACGCATAGGTGATGTTGAGGTCTTCCATCCCTTGACCTTGCACCCAGCGAAAGGCACGCTTCTGACCAACGGCGTTATAGGCAGCACCTATGACCACCGTACCGTTCGCTGATACATCCAAAGCCTCGCTGTAGTCCCCACCGAGTGTGCCCAAGTCCTGCATCCCATTGTTAGGTGTCCAACGGAAGGCGCGACCATAACCGCTGGCGTTCTGAGCCATGCCTACAACCACCGTGCCGTCCGCCGATGCACCCCAAGCTTCGCTATAGTCCCCACCGAGTGTGCCCAAGTCCTGCATTCCACCGTCAGGCGTCCAACGAAAAGCGCGTAGCCGACCGCTGGCGTTATATGTCTTGCCCACAACTACTCTGCCATTTGCCGAAACGCCATAAGCCCAGCTTGTACGCCCCTCTGGAAGGGCGCCTAAATCTTGCATCCCATCAGGCTCCCAACGAAAGGCGCGCCAGGGACCATAGGCGCTCTGAGCTGAGCCTACAATCACATTCCCGCCTGCTGAAATATCATATGCCGCGCTCCAATAGCCACCGAGCGTACCCAAGTCTTGCATTCCACCATTAGGTGTCCAACGAAAGGCACGCGCCTGATCGTTGTTGTTTTGAGTCCAGCCTACAACTACACTACCATCTGCTGAGACGCCGTATGCCCAGCTACGGCTCGTACCAAGCGTGCCAAGGTCTTGCATCGGTCTACCTCGTACCCAACGAAAGGCACGGTCTTGATAGCCGGCGTTCCGAGACCAGCCTACAACCACTGTACCATCCGCCGAAACACCATATGCCCTACTATAGTTCCCACCAAGCGAACCGAGCCAAGTAAGGGATTGGGCATACGCGGAGACAGTTATGCCAGTACTGAACCCAAATACTGCAATCAACGATACCCAGCTCTTCGATAAGCGCGCAAAACACGCTGCTCTTTGTACCATCACTCTCTGTCTCATGGTTGTTCCTCCTTCATTATGCTCGCAAGTTCACCAGCATAGCCTTTCTCAATTATAGCCCATACACTCCCGATATGTCAAGACTCAGGGACGCTGTTCGAAAAAAAATGGCTTGGGCATCCTGCCCATATGGCACTTGAGTTGGACGCCCGTACTACGATGATGCTGATGGGCAGGATGTCCGTGCTACAAGTGGCTTGGGTGAGACGCTCAAGCAAGCACAGGGGCGGGACGCCCCTGCTACGATGGAACTGCATACCCCACGCCAGTGCCGTCCACCATCGCATAAGGCGTCTCGGCAGTGGGGGTCTCTAACGCCATCCCCAGTTGCGTCAGCCACGCTAACAGTGGGTGGAGACGGTCGGCGTGGCGTTCCACCAGTTGTTGGAAGCGATAGACGAGCGTGCCAAGCGCAGGGAGGGGGGTATCGGGGAAGGCGTAGGGGCGTGGCAAAAGAACAGGTCGCTGTAGGAGGCTTGGAAGCGGGTTTGGATGGGGTCGAGCGTGAGAATCAGTTTCTCAGGATATTGGGGGAGCGTTCGCGTGGTTTGGGTTTGGGATGGAGTTGGCAGAAGGTACGGACGAGGGCGTAGATAGGGTGCGGTGGGATGGTCTTCAGGGTTGTCAGAGCAGGGCGTTGTTTTGGTGTGCGGGGTTTGGGTTTCATCGGTTTGAGTATACCTGCTTGCTCCCGATTTTTCGAACAGCCTCCCTGTGCTACTGTTTGGGGCGTTCTTTGGGGGTGATGGTCATCGTACCGCGTCGGATTCCGCCTTGTTCCCGCCCGGTGGCAACCACGCGCTGTTCCTCTTCGCCCAGATAGAGGGTCATCTGCTCGTTATCGCGCCACTCGATGAGGTAGAAGTCGTCCTCTGCCTTCACCACCACATCGCCTGAGACCACGAGCGTCTCGGTTTGGGCGTTGTAGGTGGCGCGGTTGGCGGTCGCATCCACTCGGCTGAACGGCTCCTTGCGAAGATAGCGAAACACCACCTGCCCTTCCGATTGAGCGCTCTGCAGAACGAACTGCCCCTGCTCGTTGGTGGTAAGCACCGCCTGCATCTTCAGCGCGCTCATCGTGAAATGTTGGTCGGGCGCATTCACCACGACGGGGTTTTGGCGTGTGCCTTCCACCTCCACCGTAATCATATTATCTTTGCGCCTCTGGGTGGACTTGAGCTTATCGTACTGAAGGGTGATGTTGCCAAAAGTTATCCCCCGCTCCTGCGCCTGCTGAGCCAGCCCGAAACTACCCAACAGAGTGAGAATTATCAAGCCGTGCATCACCCGTTTCATAGGGTGGAGTATACCGCAAAGAGCCTACTTGGTGGGGTCACACCTCTGTGGTTCGCAGGAAACCGAAACGCAAGCCCGAAACCTTATTCTATGCTACGCCCGTGGAGTACGCTTGTGTTCCTCCTTCTGTGGGCAGTGGGCATCAGCCAGCCCCAAGGTGATACCTCACCTCTGTATGACCCGATGCGTCCTGTGATGGAGATTGGGCGCGACTATGTCGTGCTTCAATACTTTACTACTACCCCTTGTGAAACGCGGGTGCAGATTCGCCAGAGCAACCTGCCCGCCACTGCTTGGCGTCCTCCCGACAAGCGTCAAGACCTCTGGGCATCAGCGGTGCGTACTGTCTATGGTGAGCCGGGAACCCGCACCTATCACCGTATTCGTATCACAGGGCTAAAGCCTGGCACACGCTACTACTATCGCATCTATGACCCTGGTGCTCAGCCCACGGCGGAGGAGCGCAAGTGGGGTGCCCAGCCTCCTTGGCGACGCGAGTTTGCTTTCGCCACGCTCGCCCCCGCAGGCTACAAGACGATTATCCGCTTGCCTGTGAAGGTGCTTTTGATGCCGAATGTAGTGAATGTGCAATCGGCTTATGCGAACCCGAACGCTCCTGCGTCCCCACCTCCCAAGATGAGTGAGCAAACCTTAGCGCGCATCAAGGAGGAGTATGCGGTTGCCTCCCGCTACTTCTGGGTGAATAGTGGCATGCGCCTGTGGGTCGATTTCCACATCTTTGTGGATGACCGCTGGCAACGGTGGGGACCCGAGCCAGAGCAGGCGGAAGGGTTCTACAAAGGGTTGCCCCCATGTCGCGCCTATGCAGGGGTCGATTTTGCTCCACCGGGTGGTGGGGCTTTCACGATTGTAGATACCCAAGACATCACACGCGTGAACTTTCAGCCTGTGTATGAGCCGATTCCCTATGCAGGGCAGATAGAGCAGGCGTTCCCCCAGCGGTGGAACCCCCAAACCCAACGCTGGGAATACTACGCCAGCGGGGGCGGAACCTTCGGGGTGGACAGTTTTCCCGATGGCTATCCCGCCCGAAGCCAGTTTCTTGGCGGAGGCGATACTGCGTGGCTTGTCACTCACGAGTTCCACCACCAGATGGAGTCGTTTGGAGCGTTCTCGCTGGCAAACCGTGAGGACGAGCGAATTGTGTTCAATCATCCCGAACCACGCGCCCGACGCACTAACCCCGACGGCTCCGTTTCGGTCAACGCGTGGAACACAGCAGGGCGACACGGAGAACACTGGAATGTGATGGCGTATTGGGACCGCACCCTCACCGATGCCCAGTGGCTTCGGCTCTACTTTGGAGAAGCGATGATTGTGCGCGACCGCGATGGCGATGGCTTCCCCGACGATGACCCTCGCTTGCCCTTAGACGAAAGGCGGTTCGGCTCTGACCCTCGCAAGGCGCGCACGGATGGACAGATGCATGACCTCCAGAAAGCGATGCTCAGCACTTGGGCACCAGCCCCCTTGCAGAATACCTTCGTCAAGCCTGCCTTCCAATCGCGCCGACCGAATCCGCGCCATCCCGATAGCGACGGGGATGGGCTTCCCGATACCATAGACCCCTACCCCCTCTATCCGTGGCAACCATTCGTCTGGTACGCTCCTATCCGAGTGGATGGGGACGAGAGCGATTGGCAGGCAATTCCCCCTGCAGGCGAGCTGGAGCAGGAGGGACGCAGGCTGGTCTACAAACACGCCCACGACGGACACCACTTCTATGCGATGATACGCATCACGGGCGATTGGCAACGAGTCTACATCGGCTACGATGGTGAAGGGGAAGGAATTTTCTCGAATAAGGGCACCTTTGCGATCGAGCTGGTCAACCGCGAACAACCCGAATTGCGCACCGTGTGGGGCAATACGAACGGTCTCGTATGGAAAGCCACTCGCCTTCGCGATCAAACCACCCTCTACGAAATCAGTGTCCCTAACGGGGGCGATAGCCCGTGGTTCTGGCAGGGAGGTGGGCGCGAGATTGGGGTCTCCATCGACCTCTACACACGCGAAGGCACAGGCTACTCCGCCTACGAACCCTACGACCTCTTCTACTGCCGAATGCTGGAAGCGCTCGGGAAATTGCCCCCCTCAGCAGACCCTCCCCCCATCCTGAGCCGTGAAAATGCTACTCGCGTGCTAACCCCAGCCAATGCGGAGGGACTCAAGATAGGTGAGGGTTGGCAGGTTCAGGAGGGCGCATGGGTCTACGAAGGGCATCCCGAATCCCATCTGGAGATTGGGGGGCTAAATGCGCGTGAGTTCGACCTGTGGATGGAGTTTGAGGCAGTTCAAGACGGCATCTTAGGTGCTTTTCTGCCTACCACGACCGAGCGCAACGCCGGGAGAGACTATATTGTGTTCGTCGGGGGCTATGCGAATACCCGTACGTGCCTCCGCCTCTTCGGGCAGGAAGTGGGGGAGAGCGACACCCTAATGACACCAGGACGCCACACCCTCCAACTTTCACGGCGGAACGGCTATGTATGGGCACTGATGGACGGCACCCCCATCCTGTGGGCACGCGACCCAAACCCCCAACAACCCATCAGTGTTCTTGCGGTTATCGGGGGTTATAGTGGCAAACAGCGAGTCTACGAAATCCGCTATCGGGTAGAGTAGGGTACAATTGAAAGTCGGGGATTCATTCGTGCGATTATCCGAGTTCAAACAGCGTGTTGAGGCAGAGTTCGGGGTCAATCTGAAGAACGCAACGCCTGCGAATGTGCGCGAGTTCCTGGAGAAGCTCCAGCAAGAGGCGTACCAGCAGATACGGGCGGATGGCAAACCCTACGAAATCCGAGAAGATGACGCCTTCACCTACGAAGAGGTCATCAAGGATTTCTTCGCGCGTGTGCTGGATATGCCCCCTGAAGAGGCGGTCATCCTCCTCTGGACGGTTGCTATAGAGCTCGCCTTCTCTGCGATCGAGCATCACTATGCAGAGGATTTAGACCCGCTTTTCCGCTCGCTCGAGGAGGAGATGGAATAGGGTAGAATCTGCCCTATCGTGGGGCGTATTTGGAGCGGATGGCTGGCTTGGCTCTGCTTAGTGATGGGCGTGAGCGCACAGAGCGCACCCGATGGGGCGCGTCCGCCTGGCGTTATTGTATTTATGCAGGTTCAGCCCGACGGCACCTACTTCGCCAGCTGGACTTTTGACCGTCGAGTGCCCCACGCTCAGGTGCGAGAACGGCTTCAGCAGTTCCATAAGTGGAGCGGTCAGTCGGTCGCAGAGGTAGAGATAGGCGATGACAGCCTCAAGCGCGATGCCAAGCCGCACGAGCTAATGACGGTCGCCACCTTCCGCTCGCTGGGGCTGGTGAACCTCCAAGAGGGCACTTTGGACTTCACTCCGATTGTGCGCACCTTTGCCGACATCCCCGTGATTCATATCTACACCCTGCTTCCGCACCAGGTGAACTACAACGGCTATCCCTCCTATCGAACGCCCCATCTGAGTATGTGGACTCAGGCGGAGCCTCAGCTCTGGCGCACTGTGGTGGAACTCCATACGCCCGACCCGATGCTTCTCAGCATTCCGCTCAAGCGTCCTGCGGAACAGCCCCAGCCTGCTCCGACGCCTGCACCCGCTTCGCGCATAAGCGCGTGGAGCATCGTGGCGTTTTTGGCACTTGCGTTTGCCGTTGGGGTAGGAATCTTCTGGGGCGTCTCGTATCTTTTGAAGCGACAAACCGAGCGCGAAAGCGTCTCATCGAAACAAGAACTTGGAGGCTGAAAAAGGATGCTGAACTACGAGTTGAACGACCTGCTGAAGATAGCGTTTGAACTGCGTGCCTCGGATGTGTTCATCAAAGCAGGCTCACCCCCCGTGATGCGCCTGCACGGCAAGATTACGCCTTTCCCAGAACAGTACCCGCCCCTCACACCGTCCCAATCCCGCGACCTGTGCTTTAGCCCGATGACCCATGAGCAGATTGCGAAGTTCGAACATCGCTTGGCGATCGACCTTGCCTTCACCGTAGAAAATGTCTGCCGTATCCGTGCGAATGTTTACCAACAGAGGCAGACCGTGGCAGGCGTGTTCCGCCTTATCCCGCTTCAGCACTGGAAGCTCGATGAACTGTGGCCTGAAGAGCCTGAAATTGCCCGCGTGCTCGCAGGGCTTACCCAATACCGACAGGGACTCATTCTCGTCACGGGTCCTACAGGCTCAGGGAAGTCTACCACCCTTGCAGCGATGATTGACCTCATTAATGAAACCCGTCGCGGGCACATCGTAACGATAGAAGACCCGATTGAGTTCGTCCATAACGACAAGCAGTGCATCGTCAGCCAGCGGGAGGTAGGCATCGACACCGAGTCGTTCATCGATGCGATGAGGTCGGTTGTGCGTGAAAGCCCCGATATTATCCTCATCGGGGAGATGCGCGATGTGGAGACGATGCACGCCTGCATGCAGGCAGCCGAAACGGGGCACCTTGTCTTCTCTACCGTTCACACTCCCAGTGCCTATGAGACGATGGACCGTATCGTCAACATGTTCCCTCCTGACGAGAAGAAACATATCCTACAACGCCTTGCGAACACTCTGCGGGGGATTGTCGCTCAGAAACTGGTGCCGCGCGTAGGAGGTGTCGGACGTATTGCCGCGGTGGAGATCATGATTAACACCCCCACCATCGAGAAAGCCATCGAGGATGGGCATATCGGGGAAATTTACAATCTCATCCGTGAGGGAAGCCACTGGGGCATGCGCACGATGAACCAGTGCCTGTTCAGCTATGTGCAGAAGCAGATTATCACGCCAGAAGAAGCGATGAGCTATGCAGGCATCCATTCCGAGATGCGCCAGATGCTCCGACGCATGTGAACCTATCGGGCTGGGGCAACAATTCCTCCAACCCGCAATTTTACGGGTTTTTGCTTCCGGTGCCCCAACTGCCTTCGAAATGTGCTATAATAAAGGCGGAGGATCGCTCCTGCCGCTGAAATCTCTAATTCGCCCTTAAACTTTGGTGTCTCCCGAAAACGGGGGCTGTTGCTGAGAATACGATTTCTCAACAAGGCTATGGGTGAGTCATCTCACCCACTACGAAAATCGAGGAGGTTTAGTGAGATGATGAAATGGAGCGCGCTTTTGAGCGCACTGATGTTGAGCCTGAGCGCAATCGCTCAGCCCGTGATTGACGGCACGCGGGATGCCGACTATGGTATCCCGTTAGTGGTTCAAAATACCCCCACAGGTTTTGGGGATAGCAATCTGGGGCAGGTGGATTATGCGAATGGCTCTGAATTGGACGCCGCATACGCCTATGTGGACATGGCGAACTCTATTCTCTACCTGTTCTTGGCAGGCAACCTGGAATCCAACTTCAACAAACTCGAAATCTTCTTCGACACAGGTTCAGGTGGGCAAAATCGCCTGCGCGGAGACAACTCGAATGTTGATTTCGGTGGGCTGAACCGCATGGGCGATGACGGAAGCGGAAATGGGCTAACCTTTGATGAAGGCTTTTTCGCCAACTACTGGATTGGCGTTACCTGTGGTGGCTCGCCTTTCGCCCTCTACGCCAACTGGGCAGAACTGCTCACCAACGGCGGTGGCGATGGCTACTACCTTGGCTCTACTGGTGCAGTGTCGGATGGTATCCTCTCAGGTGGAAATAACCCCTTCGGTATCCGGGTCACGATTAACAACAGCAACACGGGTGGGGTCACAAGCACCGACGCAGACCCAGATGCGGCGGCAGCTGTTATGACGGGGATTGAACTGGCGATACCTTTCGCTGCAATAGGGATTACCAGTCCCACCATCATTCGTGTATCTGCCTTCATCAATGGACAGGGGCATGATTTCCTCTCCAACCAGGTGTTGGGAGGTGTTGGTGGGTTAGGCAATCTCGGTGAGCCGCGCAATGTGAATTTCGCCAATATCCCTGGCGACCAGTTCTTCACGATAGTCATTCCAGAGCCTGCCAGCATGCTGGCGTTAGGCACGGGGCTGGTAGGCTTGCTGGCTCTGCGACGCTGGAAACGCTAAGCCAAGCCTTCTCTGCACCTCATCACCCTCTCCTCCATAGCCCCTGTTCTGCCCAAGAGCAGGGGCTATGGCTCTTTTAGGCGACTCGCACCCGCCGTATCAACTTGCGGAACAGCCCAGGCGCATATTTGCTGAGGTAAAGCCCGATAATCTCGGGTCCAGCAATAGCGACCTCCTCTTTGCGCTTGGCAACAGCGTTCACGATGCGCTTGGCGACCTTGTGAGGGTCTAAGCCTTTGGCGATTGTGGGGTCCATCTGCCCGTGTTCACTGCCATCCCCGCGCAAGGCGTGCTGGGAGACCTCCGTGCGCACAAAGCCCGGACAGACCATCGTGACCCGAATCCCCTTGTCGTACAGTTCGGCGCGGAGCGACTCGAAGTAGCCATGCAGGGCATGCTTAGAGGCGCAGTAGGCAGAGCGCAGAGGCGTGCTAAACTTCCCCAAGAGACTGCTTATCACCACGAGATGCCCCTGCTCGCGCTGAAGCATATAGGACAGGGCATGCTTCGTGAGGGAGATGACGCTGAAATAGTTCAGTTCCATAATCCGTCGATCGACCGAGAAGTCGGTCCCCACTATCAGCGAGCGTTGGGACACTCCTGCGTTGTTCACCAGTACATCGATCTGCCCGAAATGTTCGATAACGGCGCCCACCATAGTAGAGTGGCAGTCCAGCTGAGTGACATCGAAGGGCAGAAGAAGCACCTTTCCCTCGCCTTTACAGGCATCCCGCACGGCTTGCAGGCGGTCTTGGCGTCGTGCTGTCAACACCAGATGTGCCCCCTCTTCGCTGAAGGCATATGCCAGCGCTTCGCCAATCCCAGATGAGGCTCCTGTAATCCAGACAACCTTATTTCGGAAACGCATAGACTAATTGTAGCACGGGCGGGATGCCCGTGCGCTTGCTTGGGCGAGACGCCCAAGCCACGAAACCGTAGCACGGGCGTCTCGCCCGTGCAATAGCCCCTTCACCCCCAGCCCCTCTTTAGCCCTCACCCCCAGCCCCTCTCCCATAGGGAGACTTGCCGCACGACAGTTTTTCGAACTCGTGCCTAAGGTGGGCTTCTCTTTAGAAGGGCAGACACGGGGGTCTGCCCCTACAGGCAAGGCGGTTAAGTAGGGGCGCACCCCTGTGTGCGCCCATTTTCTATTCTCCCCCAAAAAAGTGTCGTGCAGTAAGTCCCATACGGAGAGGGGAGAATCGGGCTCCCCCTTCTCCTTGTGGGAGAAGGGGGCTGGGGGGATGAGGGCTATCTGGACAGAGTGGGGGCGAACCTCCGTGACTCATTCCCTGATGTGCGTGACTCATTCCCTGATGTCCGTGACTCGTCCACTGATGCCTTTGACTTATCCACTGATGCTCGTGACTTATTCCCTGACATACGCATCGAACAGGTAAAATGAGGGCGTGCGACGCAGAGACTAAGTTCCTGAGCGGGATGCCGACTTTGATAGTTGGCAAGCGAACTTTCGGGCGTAGGGGAATGCGAATCTTGTAGGGCTGGTTGGGTGAGGAGGCATTTTATCGGGCGATGGGTGAATAATCGGGGCGAGGCGGAACCGCTGAGCGAGACGGTGTCGGCGACGATACTGGGCTAAATGGGCAGGGATGCCCAAGCTACGCTCTGCACGGGCGGGACGCCTGTGCTACGGTTGATGGGAAGGATGCCCAAGCTACGCTCTACACGGGCGGGACGCCCATACTACTGAAAAACCCCGCAATCGTACCGACGGCTCAGTTCGCTTTGGATGGCACAATCCCTATAGGCGGTGAGAGCGATGCTAAGCGAACTGAGCGCCCTTCGGCAAGATGCCCTGCGGGAACTGAGCAACATCGGCTTGGGCAGTGCCGTAACTGCCCTTTCCGACCTGACAGGACTGACCTTTGCGCTTGAAGTGCCCCAAGTCCACGCGTTGGAGGTGGGCGAGTTGGGGGCTTTTTGTGCCCACCCTGAATGTCTTGCGGTGGGCACGGTGGCGCACATCGAGGGCGACTGGGCAGGCGACTCGGCGTTTCTGTTCCCGTGGGAAAGCGCAAGGGTACTCTGGACGGCGCTCGTGGGTCAAGCCCCCAAAGAATTAGACGAGCTGAACGAACTCCACCAGTCCGTTATTACCGAGATTGCCAACATCATGCTGGGCAACTTTCTGAATGGACTCTCGCAGATGACAGGCTTCGAACTGCACATGTCGCCACCTGCCTTCGCTGCGGATATGGCGTTGGTGATTCTCAGCTCGCTGATGGTGGAGGCACTTTACGAGAACCGTGAACTGCTTGCCATTGAGACCCACTTTTACATCCCTGATCAAACCCACGCTGGGGGCGCGCTCCAGCGGTTTGAAGGCTTCTTCTTCTATTTCCCAGAGGTAGGCAGTTTAGAACGGCTCTTTTCCGCATTGAGTATCTGAAACGCAAGTGAGGTACGGACGATGGCGGTGGTGGCAAAGGTGGAAACGGCGTTGGCGGGGATGGGCGAGATTAAGCTCGTGCGTGGGATAGGCGTTCTGGGCTGTATCGGGCTTGGCTCCTGCGTGGGCACCGTGCTGTACGACCCCATGACCACAACGGGCGCGGTCGCCCATGTGATGCTACCCCAACCTCATGGAGACGACCACCTCAAAACGCCCGGTAAATACGCTACAACAGCAATCCCAGCCCTGCTTCGCCTTATGGAGGTGGGCGCTCAGTCTCCCTCGCGTCTTAGGGCAATTCTCATCGGTGGGGCAGAGGTGTTTCAAAACCGAGAAGCGACCCTGCAGATTGGCGCTCGCAATGTCCAGACCCTTAAGCAGTTGCTTGCAGAACTGCGTATCCCGATTGTGTTCGAGGATACTGGAGGACATAAGGGGCGCACCTTTGAGCTGGATATTGCAACAGGCATTCTCAGCGTGCGCTGTGTGGGGCAACCCGTTCAGACGCATGACCTAAACGCACTACTTCAGATACGACCAAAGGTCGCATAATGGAGGTTCCTATGCAGAAGATAAGAGTGTTGGTGGTAGACGACTCGCTGTTCATGAGGCGAATGATAAGCGACATCCTCCAAGCAGAAGCCGATATGGAGGTTGTCGGGACAGCGCGCAACGGGCAGGAGGGACTTGAACTGGCGCGCCAACTCCAGCCCGATGTGATTACGCTCGATGTGGAGATGCCAGTCATGGACGGCAACACCATGTTAGAGCGACTGATGCAGGAGAATCCCACTCCCGTAGTGATGGTCAGTAGCCTCACCAAAGAGGGGGCAGAGGTCACCCTACGCTGTTTGGATCTGGGAGCCGTTGATTTCGTCACCAAGCCATCAGGCTCCATTTCGATGGACTTGTACAAGGTCTCGTCGCAGATTGTCGAGAAGGTGCGCGTTGCGTCGCGTGTGCCCCCATACCGCCTACGCAAGTTGGCGCAACCCGTTTCCACGACGCGCACGGTTCATCTGCCTCCAGTGGTCTCGCCTCTCAGTCGGGTAGCGGAGGAGGTGCTGGTGGTGGTGGGATGCTCGACAGGAGGTCCGAAGGCGCTCGCTACCTTGATGAGCAGTCTCCCTTCCGATTTCCACGCCCCGATGCTGATTGTTCAGCACATGCCAGAGGGGTTCACGCGTTCACTGGCAGAGCGGTTAGACCGTCTCAGCTCCATAGCAGTGCGTGAGGCGCAGGAGGGCGACCGTCTCGAAGCAGGCTTTGCCTTGCTGGCACCCGGCGGGCGCCATATGAAGCTGACTCCAAACCGCACCATCCAGCTCTCGCAAGACCCGCCCGTGCATGGGGTGCGCCCTGCAGTGGATGTTACCCTGTTCTCGCTTGCCCAGCACTATACGGGCAGGGTGGTGGTGGCAATCCTTACAGGGATGGGGTCCGATGGGGCTTTGGGCGCGCGTGCCCTGCGTGCGAAAGGCGCACGCGTGCTGGTGGAACACGAGAGCAGCTGCGTGGTCTATGGCATGCCACGCGCCGTTCTGCAGACATCAGGAGCAGACCAAGTGGTGCCCATCGAACAGATGGGACACGCAATCGCAGAGGAGGTCAAAGCACTATGTTCCAAGCGAGTGGCGTAAACATCCCAAAAACACCCGAACTTCTGCGCGACTTTGAGCAGTTTAAACAGAGGCTCAAAGCGCGCACAGGACTGGATTTAGACCAGTATAAGTTCGACCAGACCTACCGCCGAATCTGGACGATGACCGAACGCGCAGGGTTCCAAAAGTTCACCGACTATTTCCAGTACCTTGCTCAAGACGAATCGCGCCTGCACGCTTTCCTTGACCGCTTGGCAATCAATGTCTCGGAGCTGTTCCGCAACCCTGAACAGTTCGAACTCCTGCACAAGGAGGTTCTCCCCAGTTTGCTCAAGCGCAGTCCCCAGCTCAAGGTCTGGAGCGCAGGCTGTTCCTATGGGGCAGAGGCGTATAGCATCGCCATTCTTCTGCACGAGTTAGCCCCAAATCGGGGGCATCAGGTGCTGGGCACCGATATCGACCAAGAGGTATTAGAGCGGGCACGCCGAGGGGTGTTCCAACCCAGCGATATGCGCAATGTGCCCCCCGCTTACCTGCAGAAATATTTTCGCCCCGTTGAAGAGAACGGGCGAAGCGGATACCAAGCCGACCCTACACTGCAGAAATATCTGCGATTTGAGCGACACAACCTACTTGCCGACCCCTACCCACAGGGGTTCGACCTGATAGCGTGTCGCAATGTGGTCATCTATTTCTCGGAAGAGGCGAAGGAGCGCATCTTTCGAGAGTTCTACCGCGCGCTCAAGCCTGGGGGCTACCTTTTCCTCGGCAACACCGAGCGCATCCTCAACCATCACTACATCGGCTACGAGAACCCATATGCCTTCTACTACCGAAAGCCAGAACAGGAGGTGCAACAATGGCGAAACGCATCTTGATTACGGACGACGCGCTCTTTATGCGCGTAACTTTGAAGAACATTCTGACCCAAAACGGCTTCGAAGTGGTGGGCGAAGCTAGCAACGGGCGTGAAGCAGTAGAACTTTATGAAAAACTCAAGCCCGACCTGGTCTTCATGGACATCACCATGCCCGAAATGGACGGACTGGAGGCGTTGAAGGCTATCCGTGCGAAAGACCCCAA
>FWWL01004204.1_pt1 | contig 24787 bp, 24 predicted proteins | sample 2228331 | NCBI WGS metagenome assembly FWWL01 (sample SAMEA103939775, study PRJEB20133) | metagenome | reverse complement strand
AGAGGCACCAACAACTGTTGAAAAACCTTTTGAAGATGTCACAAGAGGAGCCCTTAATGCCTTCAGAGAACTTGAAGAATTAACAGGCATTCAAATTCTTGAAGGAGAAAAAATAATCAAAAAAACAGAAGATAAAAAGGGTGTGGATTTATATGTTTCAACCTCCTCAGCAGGGGGTGGTCTTCAGATGATGGTTGCGGGTGTTGTAAAGAGCATGACAGCAGAATCAGCAGCAAGAGCAGCACTTGGAGCAGGAGCAATTGTAATGGAAGCAATTGCCTCAAATGATGGAAGATTGCCTTATCAAAGGGTTGAACTTATAAGGAATTTGAGACCAGATATGATACTTCTTGCAGGTGGTGTAGATGGAGGAACAAAAAAGCATGTGATTGAACTTGCTGAATTAATAAGGGCAGCTGAACCAAGACCAAGATTTGGAATAAGTTATAAATTACCTGTTATTTATGCGGGTAACAGGGATGCAAGGGAAGATATAGGAAAGGTTCTCGGTGATAAAACTGCTCTTTCTCTTGTTGATAACATAAGACCAGTTCTTGAGGTGGAAAATTTAAGACCAGCAAGGGATAAGATACACGAACTCTTTCTTGAACATGTGATGGCTCATGCTCCTGGGTATTTAAAGCTTATGTCCTGGACAGATGTTCCAATTATGCCGACCCCGGGAGCGGTTGGGCTTCTTATGCAGAAGGTTGCAGAAATAGAAGGAATAGAAGTTCTTGGTGTTGATATAGGTGGTGCAACAACAGATGTTTTCAGTGTTTTCCAAGGAATATTTAACAGAACAGTAAGTGCAAACTTAGGTATGAGCTACTCTATATCAAATGTACTGGTTGAAGCAGGAGAAAAAAATATTTTAAGATGGATACCCTTCAAAATAAAGGTAAGTGAACTTAGAAACAGGATAAGAAATAAAATGATAAGACCTACAACAATCCCTCAGACCCTTGAAGACCTTATTGTTGAACAAGCAATAGCAAGGGAGGCTCTGCGTCTTGCTCTGGAACAACATAAGGAGATGGCGGTTGGTTTAAAAGGGGTTCAGCAGGAAAGAACAATATCTGATGCCTTTGCCCAGACTATGACAGGAGAAACCCTTGTTAATATGATGACCCTTGGAATGATAATAGGCTCAGGGGGTGTTTTATCTCATGCACCAAGAAGGAGCCAGGCCGCCTTAATGATGATTGATGCTTTCCAGCCTGAAGGTTTTACATATCTCACTGTTGATTCAATATTTATGATGCCTCACCTGGGAGTGCTTTCCACCTACCATGAAAGGTCAGCTATGGAGGTTTTTGAAAGGGATTGCCTTATATGGCTTGGAACATGCATAGCACCTAAGGGTAAGGGTAAAAAGGGTAAAAAAATTATGATTGCAAAAATAATAAAGGAAAATGGGGAAGAGATTAATTTAGAGCTTTATTATGGTGAAATGGTAAGAATTCCTCTTGGAATAGGAGAAAAAGCAAGGGTTATAGCCGAACCTGAAAAAGGATTTGACCTTGGTGAAGGTTTTGGAAAAAAGGTAGAAAGAGAAGTAAAAGGAGGGGTTGTTGGTATTATATTTGATGGAAGGGGAAGACCCCTTGAAATACCGGAGGATGAAAGTGAAAGGGTTGAAATGCTTTCTAAATGGGTATACGCTTTAGATGTGTATCCGGAGGAAAAATATAAGGAGCTTTTAAATAAATAAGGAGTAAATTAAATTGGGGAGCAGAGTGGCCATAAAGAAGATATAATAAAAATTCAACATAATGTGCTCACAAATAGAACAAGGTGGAGAAAAATCATATTATGATTTTTATAAAATTATGCATGAACATCTATTTGTTTTCAGAAAACCTAAAAAAGAAGAAAATAATGGTTCAAACCCCTTAAAAGTTGGTATTTCGGGTGGGAGGTATAAAAATGGAAAAGATAAAATTAAAAATTGAGGGAATGAGCTGTCAGGGATGTGTTAGAAAAATAAGAAAAGCCCTTGAAAAAATAGGGGCAAAGGATATCCGTGTTTCTCTTAAAGAGGAAGAAGCGGAATTTAACCTGGAAGATAAAGAAAAAATAAGTGAAGCAAAAAAAGAAATCGAAAACCTGGGATATAAGGTGAAATAGTAAAAGGTTTAAACTTGTGAATAAGGTAGAAAAGCAGGCGGGGCACCTAAATTAAAGTAGATTAAGAGGTTTTATTTCTGCGGGAGGCATGTTTGACAGCTTTAGTAGCAAAATGCTCCTTTTAAAGTAGCGGTGCGATTTATCACGTACTGAATTAAAAGGTAGCGGAAAAGCTGAATTTTGAAATGCTTAATTTTCAAGCACTCCAGAACCAAATGTCGAACATGGGGTAGAAGCTCAGTTAATAAGTGTTCTTTGAACCAAGTAGGCGTGGATTATATTTTTTGCTTTATATAAAACTGTCCCCCCCCTTCCTTCTACCAGACATTATTTCTGCCATATCAGTTATTCATTAAAACTTAAAAGGATAAAAATCTTTAATATCCTCAAAAAGGTTGTTATAGCTTGTAACATTTTTATTTTCTGCCTCCTTTAAATAGAGTTTTTTAACTTTTAAAACCTCACTACTTGAATTCGCTCTCACAATAATTTTACCATCCGGAGAAATAATCTGACTTTTCCCTGTAAAAATATAATGCTCCTTTTTATATCTCTCCTCCCCTATCCTGTTACATGTTAAAGTAAAAATTCTATTTTCTATTGCCCTTATCCTCATCGCCCTCTGCCCCCAAGGTAAAACAAGATTTGCAATATGTAAAAGAATATGAATCCCCTTTAAGGCAAGAAAACGAGTGTGTTCAGGAAAAAACCAATCAAAACAAATTATAATACCAAATTTAAAACCTTTATACTCAAAAATACCCTCTAAAGGATTATTCCCTTTTTCAAAAAACTTTTTTTCCTTATAAAAAAGATGAATTTTCCTATAAATACCAAACTTATCATCCGGTAAAATATATAAAGCTGAATTGAAAAATAATCCTTCTTTAAACTCCGGGAAACCAACAACACAACCTGTTCCTGTATCTCTCACCACCTTTTTTAATTCTTCAAATTCAAAACTATCAGGAACAGAAAAGGCATTTTTTTTAAGAAATTCTTTATTTTTTATTAAATAACCTGAGGTCGCAAGCTCAGGAAAAACTATAAGATCTGCCCTTGACTTTTTAATAACTTCCTTTATTACTTCAAGATTCTTATCTTTTTCTCCATAAAAAGGAGAAAACTGATAAAAACCTATTCTCATATTCCAATTTTCTCCTTTTCAAAAACTTTCTGAAGCTCCCTCATTGTCTTTTCCTTTATCTGTCTTACTCTCTCTCTTGATATACCCAAAAGACTCCCTATAAACTCAAGTATCTGAGGATACCCTGAATCAAGCGCATAATAAAGTAAAAATACATTCCTTTTATCCTCCTCCTTGAGCCTTTCTTTTACCCATTTTAAAAAAATTTTCTTTCTCTCTATATCATCTTCAATATACTTCCAGTATCTATGGAATAAAACAGCCTCTCTAAGATGAGTTTGGCTTGAATCAAAGATTTTCTCTATCAGTTTTTTATCCATAGCCATTTCTTTCCATAAATTAAAATCATAAGTTTTTTTAAGTAACTCAAGAAAATCATAACTTCTCTCACCTAATTTGTTAAGTTCATCTATAGAATCCCTAACAATATTTTGAAGTGTATCTATTATAAGAGATTCCACATCCAGATTATATCCCCTCATCTTTATGTATTCTTTAACAATTTCAAGTATTTCTATACATGAGAATTCTAAACCTGTATAAAGATATATTATCAATCTTTCCCTTAAAGGCAAATTATCAAGTATCTCTTTTATCTTTGCTCTTCTCTTTTCTGCTGCAAACTCAACCTCAGGAGATGGCAAAGACTTTTGATCTATAATCTCCTCCCAGGAAGATTTCTCCTCCCCCTCTACTGTTATCTGATCAAGAGAAAGCTCCTGAGAAATTATGCTGTATGCAAATTTTATTTCCTCCTCCGGCAACCCCGTCAATTTCGCAATCTCCTCAATTGTTATTTCCCCCCTTTTATATGCCAGCTCCTCCTCTGCTTTCTTTATCTTTCTTATAGCTGCCCTGTGCTCTGAAGGTATTCTTACAGTTGTAGATTGCTCATCAAGAGCTCTTGTCATTGCTTGTTTTATCCAGTGAAAAGCATAATAAACAAAATGAACTCCCTTTGAAGGATTAAACTTTTCAATTGCCCTTAAAAGTCCTATATTTCCTTCATTGATTAAGTCTTGAAGAGGAACTCCAAGATCCTTATATTTCATTGCCATACTTACAACATAACGCAAAAGGGAATGCACAACCTTCTCCCTGGCTACCTTATCTCCCTTCTGTGCCTCTATAACAAGTCTATCAATTTCATCAGGAGGTAATGGCTCATATCTTGATATTTCTTTAAAATAAATTTCAAGGACCTTGGTACTTTTAGATTTTTTATCTGACATAGTATTCACCTATCTGCACCGCATTCGTTGCAGCACCCTTTCTTAAATTATCCATACAGCTGAAAAATTTAAGTATATTATTTTTAACTTTAACTCTTCCAACCCCAACAACATCTTTATCCCTATAATTAATTGGAACAGGAACATCCTCGTAAAATAAATAATCCCTTTTCTTTATTTCAAAAATAGCTTCCTCTTCTTTTATTTCTTTTTCCAAAAACAAAAAAACAGATTGAGAATGAACATAAGGAACAGGAACCCTCACACACATGGGATATATCTCTAACTTCTCCTCCTTCAAAATTTTTTTCGTTTCCATAATAATTTTCCTCTCCTCTAAATTTTCTCCCTCCTTTATTTCTCCTATTAAGGGAAAAAGATTCCCAAAAATCTTGTAAGGAAAAGGTGAATCTTTATAATTTTTACCCCTCTTTTCATATTCAAAAGCCATAATACCTTTTTTACCTTCACCTGAAACTGATTGATATGTGGACACAAAAACCTTACTAATTCCATAATTTAAAAAAGGAAACATAGAAAGAATTAACTGGATGGTTGAACAATTAGGATTTGCTATTAAAAGAGTTTTTTTGTCTACCTCACTTATATTAATCTCTGGAATAATAAGGGGAACATTTTTTTCAAGCCTGAAAGCAGAAGAATTATCTATAACCCTTTTTCCCCTTTTTATAATTTCAGGAACAATCTCCCTTGCCTTTTCTGTATCAAGACAGGAAAAGAAAATATCACAATCAGGTATCTTTCCTTTAAATTTTTCTATAAAATACTCTTTTTCCCCTATTTTTATCTTTTCTTTTTTTGTCCCAAAAAGGATTATTTCACTAAAAGGAAAATTTCTCTCCCTTAAAACTTTCAAAAGAGTCTTACCCACCAATCCCCCTGCACCTAAAATACAGACCCTCATTAAATTTTTTCCTTACATCTTTTCTGCCATTTCAACAGCTAATTTTGCTCCCTCGTCCATTGTCTTTGCCACATAAAGCTCAAGATTTGAATTCTCAAGAATCCTCCTTCCTTCCTCTTCATTTGTTCCAGTCAATCTTATAACTATTGGTAACCTCGGATTTAACTCCTTAAAGGCAATCAAAAGTCCATTTGCTACATCATCACACCTTGTTATTCCTCCAAAAATATTAAGGAAAACAGATTTTACATTTGTATCAGAAAGCAAAATTCTCATTGCAGCTTTTACTTTATCAGGGGAAGAGGAACCACCTATATCAAGAAAGTTCGCAGGCTCTCCCCCAAACTTTTTGAGAGTATCCATTGTAGCCATTGCAAGCCCTGCACCATTAACAATACATCCCACCTTACCATCAAGTTTCACATAGGAGAGCTCTGCTTCTTTTGCCTCAAATTCTTTTATGTTTTCATAATCCATATCAACCTGGGGAACAAAATCCGGATATCTGAAAGAGGCATTATCATCAAGTATTATCTTTGAATCAACAGCCCATAATTTTAAATCAGGAGAAAGAGCAAGAGGATTTATCTCAAGAAGAGTTGCCTCACATTCCCTGAAAAGCTTCCACATTTTTAAAAGAATTGATTGAACCTCCCTCTGCAATTCCTTTTCATCCGGAAAAAGAAAAGCCGAAAAATTCCTAAGCTGATAAGGAGCTATACCCCTTAAAATTGGAATGTAATCCATATAAATTGCCTCCGGTCTTTCCCTTGCTATTTCCTCAACCTCAACACCCCCTTCCTTTATCGCCATCAATAAAACCTTAGCTTTTTTTCTATCAAGGGTAAGAGATAAATAAATTTCCCTTTTTATTTCAACTGCCTCTGCCACAAGAACTTTCTTTACAGGATAGGATTTTATAACAAGTGAAAGTATCTCTTTAGCAATTTCTTTTGTTTTCTCAGGGTTAGAAGATAATTTTATACCCCCTGCCTTTCCTCTTCCTCCAACAGGAACCTGTGCCTTTATGATAACTGTCCCACCAATTCTCTTATGAATTTCATAGGCTTCTTCCGGGGTTTTTGCAATATCCCCTCTCTTTACCGGAATTTGATACCTTTCAAATAAAACTCTTCCCTGGTATTCCAGTAATTTCATTTTTAATTAGCTTTTAAGGAGGGAATTGAACCTCAATTTTTTCCCTTTCACATATTTTAATTAGTTTTTCTCTTACTTCTTCAAGAGGTAAAGGCTTTTGATTATAAGATAAAAATATTAAATATGCAATAAATCCAAAATCATCAAATCTTAAAGCAGTTACTTCTTTACCTTTAAATTCATCAAGTATTTTCTCAAAAAAGCTTTCAGACTCTTCTCCGCAGAAACTGATAATTGAAAGTTTTCTTCCGTTAAAGAATTCACATTTAAATCTATGTTCAGCACCAAACCTTATAACCTGTTTCCAAAGGGTTTCAAATCCCAGCGCAAGGTCATATATATCTGCCTGAACGCGGAAAAATTCATCAAGGGAATAAAACAATCTTCTCAAAAGATGGGGTTCTACTCCAGAGCCAGCCATTTTTTCCTCAAGTTCATGAAATTTCATTGTTTCAATAATCCTGAGTCCCTGGTCAAAATCTCTAAAGTTACCGATAATTTTTCTCAAAATCTCGTTAAGCTTTTTGTAAACATCTTCTGGTGATTCAAATTTAACTATAGAAGCGCTGATGTTAATAATTAAAACCTCAAAGTCATAAGAAAAAGAAGGAGTTTTTGAAGAAAGAACCCTTATACCCTCTTCTCTTTCCAGATATTTTATTATTTCATCTGTATATGTTCCCTCCCTTTTCCTTGGAATTACCCCAAGGAGTTTATAAAAATAGTCTTCCTCTGATATTCCTGTTAAAAGTATATAAACCTGGGGCAACCCAGTGTTTCTTGTTTCCTGAATAAGGGAAGGAACTATCATTCTTCCTATAACCTCAGGACTCACCCTTATTCTTTCCCTTAAAATTTTTTTTCTCCTTATTTTTAAATGTTCAATCAGATATTTTTCAATTAAAAAATGTTTTTCCTCAGGGTACCATTTTTCATCCGGTGTTTGAATTTCAAGCCTTATAACAGTTACACCCTCCTCAGTGAATACTTTTTCAAACTTTCTTCTGAAATCAGGAATTATTTCCCTTAATACATCAAAAACCTGGTCTAAAAAAAGTTCTCTGGCAGAACCTGCTATCAATATTCCCGTCAATTCCTCTGAAAGGGTTCTGAAATTTTTTATATGAACATGGATACCCCCAAATTCCTTCACAATTTTTCTTAATTCAAGCTGCATAAGTATTTGCTGGGCTAAATCCTCTGGACTTCTTTCCCCTATATACGCCCAGGACCTGGAAGAGAAAAATTTTTCTGTTTCTATTATTATCTCTTTAACAAGCTTTCTCTTTCTAATTTCTTTCCTTAATATTCTTAAAACCTCTCTAAAAATTCTTAATTTTGAAGCTGTGGAATCAATGAGACTTTTCATCCAAGGGTCAAACCTTGCAATATCAGGAAGGTATTTTTTAAAAAAATCCTTTTCTTTCTTAAATTTATTTTTTATTCCCTCCTCTTTAAAATCTATCTCAGCAATAATTCCTGCAAGTCCTTTATCAAGAACAAAACCTATAAAAAAATCAAGATTGAATCCCCTTTCATGAATTGCTGTTGAAATTGCGTCCTGCAACCCAGGCCAATCCCTTGCCACAAGAAATATTTTACCCCTTTCATCTTCCTCAAGAATTTTTAAACATACACCCCTTTTTTCAGCAATCCTTATCATTTTTTTGAAATATTCAACCTCCTCGGGAAATAACCTCTTATTCATAATATTTAATTTTAAACCAAGAAAAAGATATAATTAAATTATGAAGGGAAAAATTTTAAAAGAGAAAGATATAAGAGGAAAAAAAATATATGTATTTATGGGAGATATAACGGAAATGGAAGTGGATGCTATTGTTAATGCTGCAAATGAATATCTAAAACATGGAGGAGGAGTGGCAGGAGCAATAGTAAGAAAGGGTGGAAAAATAATACAGGAGGAAAGCGATAAGATAGGTTACTGTCCCGTAGGAGAGGCTGTGGTAACAGGAGCAGGAAATCTTAAAGCAAAATTTGTAATTCACGCAGTAGGACCAAAAGGGGAAGAAAAAGAAGGAGAGGAAAAATTAAAAAGAGCCGTTAAAAATGCTTTGAAAAGGGGAGAAGAAAAAAATATTTCCTCTATTGCGATCCCTGCTATTTCCACAGGTATATTTGGATTCCCTAAAGAAAAAGGAACTCAAATTATCGTTGAAAAAGTAAAAGAATTTTTAGAAAAGGAGGCAAAATCAATTAAAGAGGTTTATCTTTGCGATATAAATGAGGAAACATGTAAATTTTTTGAAAAGTTCCTTTAATGGATAGAAGAGATAGAAGAAATATAATAGAAATTTCTGTCTCAATTATAATAGGAATTTTTTTATGGTTCTTTTCAATTACAGGTAATGTATATCGCGTAGAAAGGGACATAGATATAGTTTATCTTGGAATACCCGATTCTCTTACTTTTCTTGAGCCACCTTTTAAAAGAATAAAAGCAGAGATAGAAGCAGATGGGAAAACCCTTTTATTTATTAACTTCTTCAAACCAAGACTTTTATTGAAATTTGATAAACCTAAAAAGGGGGAAAATAAATTAGAAGTTAAAAATCCCTATCTTGAAATACAAAGGTTTTTAAAAATAAGAGAAATAAATTTCAAGCAGAAATTTGTTAATGTAAAGCTTGATATCAAAAGAGAAAAGGAAGCTCCTGTAAGTATAAGAATAAAAGGAAATCCAAGAGCAGGATACACTGTAAAATCAAAAAAATCCGAAGTTTATGTTAAATTAATAGGTCCTGAATCAATTCTTAAGAATATTGATAGTATAATAACAGAGGATATTTCTGTTGAAAAAAGAGAAAAAAGTTTTACTCAAAAAACAAAACTTTTGAGTCCTTCAGAGATTGTAAGCCTTCATCCTGAAACAGCTTTGGTTTATGTGGAAATAGAAAAAATATTGGAAAGGGATTTTTTTAATGTCTCATATACTATATTAAAACCCAGAAACTATGAGATAGAAACTGAACCTGAAAAATTGTTCGTAAGAGTAAGTGGACCTGAATCTATTTTGAAAAATTTAAAAAAAGAAGATATAGATGTTATATTAAATGTCTTAAATCTGACAGAGGGTGAATTTTTTATAAAACCAAGGGTTAGATTGCCTGAAATGGTTATTCTTTCAAAAATTGAACCAGAAATGATTAGGGTTAAACTTTTTAAAAAATAAAACCTAATCTATATTTAACACTTCTTTAATTAAATTAACATCAAAAAAGAAAAAAGGGAAATCTCTTTTTTCTATATTATTCATATAAAGGGTAAGACTTATAACACCTGATTCAGGTAAAGAAAGGCCTAAAAATCTTTCAATAAATAAAGAAGCTGCCTCATCATAATTTTTACCTGAAACTCCATGATAAAATAAATCACACAAAAAAATTTTCTGATAAATAGAAAGCACTAAGGCTCTCGGTCTTAAAGGCAAGGTAAGAGAATTATAAAAAACCTCCTCCTTTTCCTTTCCTAATCTTATTTCAAATTTTTCACACACAAGATTTTCTCCCCTTTTATAAACCCTGTATCTTTCTCTCAGATTTAGAAAAAAGGGAAGCTCAATTAAATCACCATACCTTTCAAGCAAAGGAGCAGGTTCCTTTTTATCTTTTATGTCATATTTTCCCCTATAATCAATAATTGCTTTATTATAACTTTCAAAAACTTCCTCTGCATTTATAAAGAAAAAGGTAAAAAATTGAGTGAAATTTTTAGAGGTTAAAAGTTCTGATAAAAGAATTGAATCATAAAAAAACTCTCCTTCATATTCCCTTCTTGATAAGGAAAAGGCTTCTGAATAAAAGGTGTTATTTTTTAGGTTCCTTAAAAAAATCTCAAAAAAAACATAAGCTCTTTCTTTTATTCCTCCTTCATACAAATTTTTAAAAACCTTTCTTATTATCTCCTCATTTTTTATTATATCTTTACTTTCAATATATTCAAGGGCTATTTTCAAAGGACTATAATAAATAAATTCTCTTTTAACTTTGAAATTTTTATCAGGATAGTAAAAAAATATTCTATCAGTATCATCTATATCATGTTCAAAGAATTTTGTTTTAAATCCCTTTTTAGAAAGATAGTTCAAAAATATATTTTTTACCCATATTCCAGGATGATAAAAAATTGTCTGATGCCCTGAAGCTATAATAAAATCTTCTTCTATTTCAAAATCAAAAAACCTTTTAAATTCCTCCCTTTTCTTTTTATTTACCTTACATAATTCAAGTATCTCCTCTTTTTTTTCAGGAACTAATATATATTCTCTATTCTTTTCAGGAATCTTATATTTCATTAAAAAAATTTAATCAAATAGAAATTCAGGATTTCTTAAGGGTATTGGTTCGTCTATAAAAAGAATTTCTCCAAATTCAACTCCTATCAAACTACCATAAATTCTGTTTATATTTTCTATCCTTTTTAAAAACTTTCTTCTTTTTTCCTCCGGGTATCCAAACTGTGACTTGTAAGCATCACATGCCTTCATTTTTATTTCAAAGGTATCGGTTATATCAATAACAATCTGAGGGTGAAAAAACTTTCTTTTATGGGAGGCATGAAAGAGTAAAAATTTTGGAGGATAATAGGGGTCTCCCTTCCAGTCCACCTTTGTGTATTTGGAATAAAATCTTGCTGCTGTTACAATTTTCCTTGCTTCAATATGGTCAGGATGCTGGTCTTCTCCGTGATGGGTAAGAATTATTTGAGGTTTATATTCTCTCATAACTTCTGCTACCTTAATCCTTGCCTCCACTGAGTCCATCAGATATCTGTTAGGTAAATCAAGGGTTATTCTCTTTACACCTAAAATTCTGGCTGCTTCCTCTGACTCCCTTTTTCTTGTTTCAGGATCTCCAAAGGGTGTAGGTTCACCATTTGTTAAGTCACATATAATAACATTAAATCCTTTTTTTGAGAGCTTTACAAGAAAACCACCTATGGAAAGTTCAACATCATCCGGGTGTGCTCCAAAGGCAATAATTGTTTTATTCATACCATTTATTAGATTTTTCATAAAGTTCCTTATAAATTTTCATTCCCCTTCTTATAACACTCACATTAAACTTTCTCTCAATTATACTTAGATAATATTTGAGTCTTTTTAATGTATTCTTTAAATCACCTGGGAAATCCTTCTTGACAGGATAATAAAGTTCTACAGGAATTTCCACATAACTGTAATTAAACTTTTTAAAATGATACCAAAGCTCAAGAGGAAATCCGTATCCCTTATCATCTGGAAAAAATTCATCAAATACATAACTCTTATAACATCTGTAACCACAGAAGGAATCTGTTATATCATAGCTTGTGAGTTCTCTTAATATTTGAGTTATAACTTTATTAACAATAATTCTTTCGTATGGTGCTTCTGATAATTTTAATGATAAGGGATGATATCTTGAGCCTGAAACTACATCATAATTTTTTATCTTTTTAAGAAACTCAGGAATCCTTGCCGGGAAATGCTGACCATCCGCATCTATTGTTATTATTATTTCTGCACCTTCACTTTTTGCAAATTCTATACCGCTCATAAGTGCATACCCGTATCCTTTATTTGCTTCATGCCTTATAAGAAATAAATTTGGTCTTTTTATCAGTCTAACAGGAGGTTCAGAGCCATCATCAATCACAACAATTTTACCCTCTGGTAAAGTGTCTTTGATTTCTGCAAGTAATCTGTAAAATATTTCCCTCTCATTGAATACAGGAACCAAGACAAAAATTTTCCTATTCAATTTTTTATAAAGGGATGATTTTCAAAGGCAATGCAGAAGGTGCAGATATCCCTTGTAGTTGGCATTCCACACTTTTTGCAGGTTTTTGTACCTTTAAAACTTCTTAAGTTTTCTATTTTTACCTTTTCTTTAAATTTATAGAATCCCTTTAAAAATCTTTCCTTTGTTCCAGGTGAATCAAGTTCAAGTTTATTTAGAATATCCTTATATTTAAGTGTTTTTGCTCCTATAGAATAGGGACACTCTTCCCTTATATAAGATATACCATTTAAAATAGCATAAAGGGAGGTTTCTTTCTCTGTAAAAAAGATAAAGGGTTTAACTTTTCTTAAAAGTCCATTTTCCTCTGGAAGAGAAGGGGATTGGTGTTCAATGTGTTCCTCCTGCCAGTAAATAATATTACCAAATAATCTTGAAGCCTCGTCATCTAAATTATGTGCTGTTGCAAGGACATTACATTCATTTTCTATTGCAAGTCTATTCATAAGATATCTTTTTACCATTCCACATACTGAGCATGGTTTTTCTCCCCTCCCCCTTTTTAAAAGCTCCTCAATCCCTTTTCCCTGGTTTTCTTTTATATTGTAGATAATAACAGGAATATTAAACTCCTCCCTAAATTTTATGACATATTTTTCAGAATTTGCAGAATAATCCTCTTTAAAAATGCCCAAATTTATATGTATCCCTATTACATTATATTCAAGTTTGTTTAGACAATATAAAAGGGACAGAGAATCTTTTCCACCTGATACAGCAACTGCTATTTTATCATTCTTTGTAAACATCCTATATTTTTTTATAACCCTTTTTGTTTCAGATTCAAATCTTTCTATGAAATGATTTTCACAAAGGGAAAGGTTATGTCTTTTTATATTAATTACTGCCTTTTCTTTACATATTCTGCATTTCATAATTCTTTTTCCAGATAAAAGGAAATTGGAAAATTCTATCCCATCTTATTGCTTTAAGTAAATTATAAAAGGGAACGCTTCCATCCCAGGAAAAATATATAATAAAGGGTATTCCCTTTAAAAATTTTTCAGGAACAGGACCCCAAAATCTTGAATCAGAAGAGTAGTCTCTATTATCACCCATAACAAAATAGGAATTTTGAGGCACAACAATAGGTCCGAAATTGTCTCTTACAGAAATATCATTAAGAAAAGCCTTATTCTCCCATTGTTTTTGAAAATATTCAAGAAAAACTTTACTTTCAAAATTATAAGGAGAATTAATTATTTCCTCATCCTTATGCACCGCGTACTCCTCAATTAAAATTTTACCGTTAATATAAACCCTTTTATCTCTTATTATAACTGTATCGCCAGGTATACCTATAACCCTTTTAACAAAATCCATTGAAGGATTAACAGGATACCTGAAAACAACTATATCACCCCTTTTGGGTTTTATAAACTGAAAAAATTTTATCTGGGTATAGGGAATTTCAAAACCGTATACAGGTTTAAATACAAAAAGAAAATCCCCGGGTAATAAGGTATCCTCCATTGAGCCTGAAGGAATCCTATATGCCTGTAAAAAGAAGGGTCTTATTATGAAAAATACAACAATAAAAGCCCATACCCATTCCTCTACCTGTCTTTTAAGTGTCTTTGTTTTTTTCAACTTACTTTCCAACAGCTACAATTTTTTTAATCTTATCTCTTATGATTGTAAATAATATAATATTTTGTTTATCATACTTCTCCTTTGCCTTAAGAAAATCCTTATAATTTCTTATTTCCATATCTTCTATTTTAATAATAAGGTCACCTTCTCTTATCCCTGCCTCATAAGCGGGAGAATCCATTTTTACATCTATTACCACAACCCCTTCATCATCCTCTATCCCATATTCTTCCTTAAGTCTTTCATCAAGAGTTTTTGCCTCAATTCCAAGCCAGGTATATTCCTCTTCTTCTTTTTCTATTCTTTCTCTTTTTCCAGTGATCTTTTCTTCCTCAAGTTCAGCAAGTTTAACTTTAACTTCTCTTTCTTTACCGCCTTTATTTCTGAGTTTTATTTTTACTTCATCTCCTGGTAAATGGGAACCGATTTTAAGTCTTAAGTCTTCAACATCCTTAACTTCTTCCCCGTCAACTGCGACAATTATCTCGCCCTCCTCAATTTTTGCCCTTTCAGCGGGTGTTCCCCTTTCAACTTCAACAACAAGGGCACCCATAGGTTTTTCAAGTTTATATCTTTCTGCAATCTCAGGAGTAACCTCCTGTATTCTTACACCAAGATATCCTCTTTTAACAACGCCTTTTTCTATCAGCTGTTCTGCCACATTTTTAGCTATATTTATAGGTATTGCAAAACCTATGCCTACATTTCCTGATGTAGGAGATGTGATTGCTGTGTTTACTCCTATAACTTCTCCCTTCATATTAATCAAAGGTCCTCCTGAATTCCCTGGATTTATAGCAGCGTCTGTTTGTATAAAGTCCTGATATATCTCACCACCCGGAAGTCTTATTCCTGACCTATGTTTTGCTGAGACAACACCGAAAGTAACAGTTCCATTGAGACCAAAGGGGTTTCCAACCGCAATAACCCAATCTCCAATTTTTACCTCATCTGAATTTCCTAAGGGCAAAGCCACAAGGTTGTTTTCTGTCTCAACTTCAAGAACAGCAACATCTGAGAGTTTATCCTTTCCAACAATTTTTACCTCATCCGGTCCAAATTCCCTTCTATCCCATAATATAATCCTTATTTTATCAACATCCCTTATAACATGGTGATTTGTTATTATATAATATTTTTTCCCTTTTCTTTTAAAAATAAAACCTGAACCAAGAATATCTGTTTCGTATTCCCTTTGTCTTGGGTGCTCAAATTCAAAGAAATCCTTAAAAAATTCTTTAAAAAAGGGGTCATCAAAGAAAAAAAAGTGAGGCATTTTCACTTTTTTTGTTGCCCTTATGTTCACAACACCTGGAATAACCTTATCTGCGAGTTCGGAAAAGGAGTTATTTTTTAATAAACTTTTTTCAAGTTGTAAAGCAGGCTCTTTCTCGGTATATGTTTTTGCCTGTGCCTCAAGGGTATTTGTTCTTCCAAATTTAAAAAGCAGTATACTTGCTATTACAAATCCTGTAAAAAGGGAAAAAACTGAAACAAGGAAAAGTTTCCTCATTTTTTAACCTCCTTTTAAAAAAGACGAGAAAAATAAATTTTTGTTCCTTTTAAAACTGGGGGACAGGGACTCGAACCCCGATTCCCTGGTCCAGAGCCAGGTGTCCTGCCAATTAGACGATCCCCCAGCAAAAACTGGCGCCACCGGGATTTGAACCCGGGTTTCCTGGCTGAGAACCAGGTGTCCTTGGCCTTACTAGACGATGGCGCCCTAATATTTTAATAATTATAAGGCTCTTATTTTAAAAAATTCAAGAAAATACTCTTTCAACTTTTTAAGAACCTCTCATAGAAGAATTATTCGCATAAAAAAGGGTGCTACAAACTCTACCAGCTGAGAATCCCACCCTTACAGCCTGGAAAGGCAAGAAAATTTACAGTTTCAAATTATCTTTTCAATTTTTAGAACAAGTATTCTGGATTTAAATAAACTATTACTATGAAAATTAAAAGATAGGAAAAATAAATAATAAAAAAGGGGAATTCCTCATAATTTTTCCTTAATGAAAAAACTATACTTAAAATTCCTGCAATTATTGAAAGTATAAAAAATATAGGTTTTAAAAGAATTAAGGCTACAAGCATATATGTTATAAAAAGGGTTAAACCTGCAAAAAAAGGCGCCTTTTCCTCACCTACTATTACAGCAAGTGTTTTAACCCCCTGAAATTTATCCCCCTTTAAATCAAGAACATCCCTAAAATTCATGGCAAAGGGAAAGGCAAAAAGAAAAATTAAATAAAGCTTAAAAGGGAAATTCCTTAAAAAAAATTTTTCTTTTTCTTCTATAACAGAAAAACCAAAAAGCATGGAAAAAAGGGCAGCAAGCGATAAAATAAATATAGAAATAGGATAAACCCTCTTCAATCTTAAAGGGGGGAAGGTGTATATAATCTGGAGTATATGCAAAATAACTATATTTAAAAGGGCATAGATATTGAGAAAAAAAGAAAATAATATAGAAAAAATCATAAAAATAAGTCCGAACTTAAAATAAAAAGTCCTTTCAATTATTCCTTCTGTTAAAGGAGTTAATTTTTTCACAATTTTATCTCCCTCAAAATCATAAATATCATTGAAAACAAGGGAGGAATAAAAGGCAACAAGAATTGTTAATATTGAAAAGAAAAATTTAAAATAATTTATTTCAAAGGGGTTTATTTTCTCCCTTATCATTCCCAGAATAAATCCACCTGCAGCAAGCATTGAGTAGTGAATCTGGAGATTTATTCTATCCCTTTTAAAATAATATTTAAGAATTTTAAAAAGCATATTTAAAAAACCTTGCATCCCCAAATAGCCTCCTTTTTCTCAAATAGATAGAAAATATTTTGCACTTTCTATACTTCTTTCATCAAGTCTTTTTAAACCTATTTCTCTTGCATATTCAACAACTTCTAAAAATTCCCTTAATTTTGGTCTCCTTGCAATTTCAGGGTAATTTTTTGCCTTATTCTCAGGTCTATATTGTGCCATAATGTTTATATATGTATTTTCAGAAAGTTCATCCCTTATCCATTTTAAAATTTTTTTACTCTCCTCCACATAATTGGGCATAACAAGGTGCCTTAAAAGGACTCCTCTCTTTGCAAGACCTCTTTCATCAATAACTAAATCCCCTACCTGCCTTTGCATCTCTTTTATTGATTTCTTCGCCACATCAGGATAATCAGGTGCAAGCAAATACTTCCTTGAACTTTCCCTTTCCCAGAACTTAAAATCAGGCATATATATATCAACAATTCCATCCATTATTTCAAGAGATTCTTCTGAATCATAAGAACTTGTATTATAAACAATTGGAATATTTAAGCCCATTTCAATTGCATAGGGCAATGCTTCCATAATTTGAGGCACAACATGCTCAGGTGTTACAAAATTTATATTATGACACCCCTCCTCTTGAAGATAAATCATAAGTTTTGCAAGCTCTTTTGGTTTTATTTCATATCCCGAAATATTCTGGGAAATGTCCCAGTTCTGACAGAAAACACATTTCAAATTACAACCAGAAAAAAATATAGTTCCTGAGCCCCTAAATCCTCTTAAAACATCCTCCTCCCCAAAATGAGCAAAGGCAGAAGAAACGATAGAGAGTCTTCCTATCCTGCAAACTCCCCTTTCATTTTCAAGCCTTTTTATTTTACATCTTCTTGGACATACCCTACATGGCTTATCAAGAAGCGAAAGGGCTTTTTCCACCTTTTCCTTTAACTTCCCTTCCTCGTATGTTTTTAAATAGATAGGCAAAAAATTCTTTGAATTAATCATTAACATAAGTTAAAAAACCCTTGTATTGGGCGGGGAAACTATATGGATTAGAACCGCAGACCTATTCTTTGAGCGATTTTCAAAAAAATGGGGCTTGCTTGGATAAAAAAGATAACTTTCCCCTCTTTTTATTTTCAGTTTTCTTTTCCCAAAATGAGCATATATAGCTCCCCTCAAAACAATTCCTGCCTCTTCTCCCTCATGTGGTAACTCAACCCTGGTTGAACTAAAAGGAGGTATTATAACTCTAATTAAATCAAAAGATTTACCAACACCAAAGGGGGTCAAAAGTATAAAATCTATATTTTCCTTTTCAAGATATTTGTAATCGGATTTTTTAAAGACAAAAAAGTTTTCTTTATCCTCTTTTTCAAAAAACTCTGAAAAGGTAATTCCGAGAGCATCAAGGATTGATTTAAAGGTTATAATTGAAGGGGTTATTATTCCTCTTTCAATCTGAGAAAGCGCAGACTTTGTTATACCTGCCCTTGAAGCAAGTTCATTTAAGGTAATACCTTCACTTTTCCTTATCTTTCTTATTCTTTGACCTATTTCCTTTTCAAAGGTCATATATTATTATAAAGGCATTTTTTTTAAAATTACAAATACCTCTTGACAAATTCTTTTTTTTATGTTATTATTAAAATACTTAAATTTAAGTTAAGTAAATTAAAACTTTTTGGAGGTAAAATGAAAAACAAAAACAAAGGGATGATAAAAAGGGAAAATATGCTCTCCTCCGAAAATTCAGGAGGAGAGAGGGAAGAACCTCCGCCCCTTCCTCTTTTATTAGAGGAAAAAACCTATCCCTGGCAGAAACTCCCCCTTTACGAAAATATACCTCCTGAAATATTTCTTGACTTTAAGTGGCAGATTAAAAATATGATAAGAACTCCTGAACAGCTTTTTGAGGCTTTCCCCTATTTAACTCCTGAAGAGAAAAAAAATGTAAAAATGGTTTCAAGGTTTTATTCCCTTCTCATTTCTCCTTACTATCTTTCTCTTATAAATCCCTATGACCCTGAAGACCCTATAAAAAAACAGGCAATTCCTACAATAGAGGAACTACTTGATGATAAAGGAATGAGAGACCCTCTTGAGGAGGAGGAAGATGAAGCTGTTCCTGGTCTTATCCACCGTTACCCTGATAGAGTTCTTTTAATAACAACAAACTTCTGCACCACCTATTGTAGACATTGCACAAGAAAAAGACTTCTCGGGAAAGGAGGAACAATTAGGCTTTATCAGGAATTTGATAAGGTTTTAAATTATTTAAGGGAAAATCCTCAAATTAATGATGTAATCCTTTCAGGCGGTGACCCCTTAACACTTCCCTTACCAAAGTTAAAATTTATTCTTGATGGACTTAAAACAATACCTTCAATATATGTTGTAAGACTTGGCTCCAGGGTTCCTGTCACGCTTCCAATGAGACTTTTTGATGAGGAGCTTTTAAATCTTTTATCTCAATATGATTTTCTCTGGTTAAATACCCATTTTAATCATCCAAGGGAGATCACTGAATATTCCAAAAAGGCAGTACTAAATCTTTTAAAATGTGGAATACCGGTAAATAATCAGACAGTTCTTTTGAAGGGGGTAAATGATAATGTAGAAACAATGAGGGAGCTTTTGAAAGGGCTTTTAAAAATAAAAGTAAGACCCTATTATCTTTTTCACTGTGACCCTACAAAGGGGGTATCCCATTTTAGAACATCTGTATATAAGGGTATTGAAATAATTGAGGGATTAAGGGGGCATATTTCAGGTCTTGCAATACCCACCTATGTAGTTGATGCACCACATGGTGGAGGTAAAATTCCTGTTATGCCAAATTATATAGTTTCTATGTCAGAAGATAAAATTGTTCTTAGAAATTATGAGGGGGTGATTTTTTCATATACCTGGGATAAGGATAATAAAACAAGTGATTTAGAAGGTGAAAACAGGGAGGGGGTTTACAGTCTCTTAAAAGGGGAATTGGAATATCTAATTCCTGAAAAAAATAAAAGAATGGAAAGAAGAAGAAAAAGTATATGAAAGTTCAAAAATCTGAGCTAAAAAGGGAACTCCTTTTAAAGGCAGAAGAGCTTATATTCTCTATGGGTATAGGAGATGTTGCTGAGGAAATGTGCAAAATGAATACAAGATATGGAATTGCAAAACTCCTTTTTATGCAAAGGGAATTTGGATTGAAAGAAACTCCACATTTTATAGGGACACCTGATATGACAATTACAAGAAACAAAACAAGATGGAATCAGGGATTTGGATATGGTGGGAAGATTGTTTTCGGTTCAAAAGAAAAACTTGAAATTTTTCCCCTTGACATAAAACCAAATGCATGTGGAATGCTTGTCGGAGGGATAAATGCTCTTCCTTCATACAATACCCTTGTTGAAAGACTTATAAAACTTGAGGAAAGTGATATTGAAATTGATGGAATAAAAATAAAATGGGATTTTTATGAATCAAATCATTTTATAGATGTATTTGAGGTTGAACCTCTTGAAGGAGATGCTTTTCCTTCTTATGTTTTTATTCTTCACACCTCCTCTTCGGAATTAAAGGGTGAAACTAAAAAGGGAATAGGGCTTTATTTTGATCAAAGTAATGCTTTAAGGGAAAGGGCAAAAGTTCTTGAAACACCCTTTGGTAAAATTTACTATCTTGAAGAAAAGGATGCAGAGGATTATTATAACTTTTACTTTTATGCTGATGAATTTTCAAAGAAAAAAAGGCTTATAGCAGGTGAAAGTCTTTTTGGTTCTTTTGATATTATTTCAAATGAGACCCATCAGGGAATTTTAAACAAGGGAGAAATTCTCCTTGGAGCCCATTATTTTGATAATGAAAATAAGATTTTCCCCTTTGTTATGAGGTCAGACCTTCCTGCTTATCTTGTTAAGGGAATTTTTAATATCAAAAAGGAAGTTATTAAATCCTTGGGATTTGAAAAAAGGGCAAAAAAGTATAATATAATGAATTCTCTTAAAAATGCGAATATAATTCCCCATGGCTCTGGTTATAATTTCCCTCATATTTTAAAGGTAAAGGGAGTTAAAGAAATTAAGGGAAAAAGAGTTTTTGAGATTATTATGACCTGGGGGACAGAAGGTGTTGAATTTATTGAGTCTCCTAGGGATTTGCCTTTTGAATACAGGGGAAGAAAGGTTTTTATCAGGTCTTTAGAACTTTCCCTTTTTAAACCAATTGCAAAGCTTCACCCTGTTTATGTGCTCAAATTTTGAATGAAAATCGGGCTTTCCTTTGATTTAAAACCAGAATATGTTCCATCAGAGCTCCCTCCAGACATTTATGAGGAATTTGATTCTGAAATTACAATTAAGGCATTAAAGGAAACAATTGAAGATTTAGGACACGAGGTTATTTTAATAGGGAGTGGAAAAATTTTTCTTGAAAAAGTTTTAAAGGAAAAAATAGATTTTGTTTTTAATATTGCAGAAGGATTTGGGACAAGGTCAAGGGAAGGGCATGTTCCTTCTGTTTGTGAGATTTTTAATATTCCTTACTCAGGCTCTGACCCTCTTGCTTTAAATATCACCCTTGATAAGGAAATTTGTAAAAGATTTGCAAAATCAATAGGAGTAAGAACCCCCCCTTTTAAAGTAATAAAAAGTAAAAAAGAACTTAAAAATTTTAAATTTAAATATTTTCCATCTGTTTTAAAACTTAAAAATGAGGGTTCAAGTATAGGGCTTAGGCTTTCTTCAAAAGTTCAAAACCTTAAAGAATTAAAAGAAAAAGCAGAAAAACTTCTTGAAGAATATAAGGAACCTGTGCTTGTTGAAAAATTCATAGGAGGAAAAGAGATAACAGCAGGAATAATAGGAAATGAAAAAATAAAATTTTTAGGATTAATGGAAATAAGACCAAAAAAACTTAAAAATTCAGAATTCCTTTATTCTCTTGAGGTAAAAAGGAATTTTAAAGAGGAGGTTGAATACATAGTTCCACCAGAAATTCCTGAAAAAGTAAAAAATGAAATAAAAAGAAATGTAATAAGGCTCAAAAAATTTCTTGATTTAAGAGATTTTTCAAGATTTGATTTTCGTCTTGATGAAAATTATACTCCTTATTTTCTTGAGATAAATCCTCTTCCTGGTTTAAATCCTGAAACAAGTGATTTTCCTATAATGGCTTATAAAATGGGATTAAATTATAAGGATATTATAAAGGGCATTTTAGAAAGCGCCTTTGAAAGATATGGAATTAAATAAAAAAAGAATCTGCATTTTATTCAATAAAATAGAAGAAAAGGACAAGCCTGATAGAAGGGGTGTAATGGAGGAAGTTAATTTAGTTGCAGAAACTGTTTCAAATCTTGGATACTTTTATTTTCTCTTACCTGTTGATAAAAATTATAAATGGATAGAAATTCTTAAAAAAAGGGATTTTGATTTGGTTTTTAATCTGTGTGAGGATTTTGAAGGAAATCCTGAGGGAGAAGCCTGGGTTGCAGGTCTTCTTGAGACTTTAAAAATTCCATATACAGGTTCTCCTCCTTCTTCCCTTTATACCTGTCTTGATAAGATAAAGGCAAAAATAATTGTTTCCCATTATGGGATAAAAACACCCCCTTATTTTTTACCTGATAAAGAAAAGCCTGAATTTTTACCCTTAATATTAAAACCAAGGAAGGAGGATTCAAGCCTTTTTATTGAAGATAAAAATGTGATATTTAATGAAGAAGATTATATAAATAGGGTTAAGGAATTAAAAGAAATAAAGATTGATTTTTTTGCAGAAAAATATATTGAGGGAAGGGAATTTAATGTTTCAATTTTTGAGGAAGAGGTTATAGGAATAGGTGAGGTGATTTTTAAGGGAGAGTCCAAAATTTTAAGCTATAAATCAAAGTGGGAAAAAAAATCAAAAGAATACCTTGAAACTCCTATAAAATATCCTGCGGCTCTTGATAAGGAAAAGGAAAAAGAAATAAAGGATATTTCAACAAAAATTTTTAAAATACTTGAAATTCGGGATTATGGTAGGATAGATTTAAGAATGGATGAAAAGGAAAATATTTATTTTATTGAAGCAAATCCCAATCCTGATATTTCAAGAGATTCAGGTTTTTATAAGGCTCTTGAATATGCAGGAATCTCTTATGATTCTTTTATAAAAAAAATTATAGAAAAAAGAATATGAGCACAGTAATTGATTTAAAAATTAAAAAAATCTCAGAGAAAGATATAAATTTTGCTGAGGAAATTATAAATAAAGTAAGAGAGTTTAATGAAAAGGATATAAAAACCTGTTTAAATGTTTTTAAAAATATTGGAAAGGAAGAATATGAAGGTATAGGGGTTTTAAATGGGGATAAGCTTTTAGGTTTTATACTTTTTTCAGAAAATTCTCTTTCTGAAGGTGTTATAGAACTTTTATGGATAGTGGTTGACCCTGAGTTTCAGGGAAAGGGGTTAGCGGAAGTTCTTTTTATGGAATTTTTAAATGAAATAAGAAAAAAGAATGCAAGACTGATAGTTCTTGAGACTTCTGAGAGACATGCGAGAGCAAGGGGGTTTTATAGAAAAATGGGTTTTGAAAGGGAGGCAGAAATAAAGGATTTTTACAGGATAGGGGAGTCAAAGGAGATATGGGTTAAAAGGCTTTAAAAAAGTTAATCGGGCAATTTGGAATTTGAAAAGAGTTCCTGCTCGTGAGGGGTTAAGAGGTTTTAATGGAAGTGAGTCGGGGCGCGGGGATTTGAACCCCGGACCTCTACCACCCCAAGGTAGCGCGCTACCCGGGCTGCGCTACGCCCCGATACAATTTAAATTATAAAATAAAAACCTTTCTTTTTCAAATTTTTCATTTTTTAATTTGCAAAGTTCCGTAACATATTTTTAGGATGCACCCCTCTGCTAAATTTTGCAGCACTAAAAACTCAAAGAAAAAGAAGATGTAATTTTCTTTCCATCAGAAATAAATTTAATCACCTTATCCCTTTCAGTCAAAAAATATTTGATTTTCAATTCCTTTAACCTTTGAAGGGTCTTTTTAGAAGGAAAACCTTTTGGATGATTTTCTGAAACAACTATGATAGTAAAATCAGGATTTAAAATTTTCATAAACTTTTTAGAAGCAACATCGCCTGCTCCATGATGCCCAAGTTTTAAAAGATTTATCCTTATACCCCTTATTTCCTCTGAAATCCTTTCCTCAACAAATGTATCCGCATCACCCATAAGAAGCAAATTTGTTTCTCCAAAATTTAGTAAAAGGACAAGAGAATTCCTGTTTTTATCCTCTTCAAGTATTTCTGGTGATAAAACCTCTATTTTTAAATTCCCAAATTTTAGAATATCCCCTTTTTTCAATTTTTTATAATTTTGAGCTCTGAAATATCTTTTAAACCATCTAAAGTAATCATCCCCTAAGGAATCTCCATTATCAAATCTATTTTTAATAAAAATTTCATCCTTTAAAAAGAAAAAACCAGAATAATGGTCAGGATGGGGATGGGTTATTATTAAAGCATTTAAAGTATCCGCTTTTTCTTTTTTTAAAAAATTTAAAAGTGTTTTTCCTGAAATCAGAGAACCTGCATCAATTAAAATTTTATAATTCTTATACTTTAAAAAAATTGCCTCTCTCTCTTCTAAGTAAGGAAATTTTATTATAAGAGAATCAAAGTTAAAGAGAATAAATATAAAAAGGAAGTTCATTTCTTTAAGTTAACATAAGAGCAAACATATCCTGAAAGGGTTCCTGAAATATTTGAAAGTATATCCTTTACATCAAAATACCTTGTAGGAAGAAAGTATTGAATTACCTCATCAAGGAAGGATAAAAATATAAGAAATAAAAAAATCATAAAAAAATTTTTACTTTCAAAAGCCTTAAAAGCAAGAAAACCTAAGAAAAAATATTCAATTAAATGGAGTTTTTCTTCTGGAGTTTCTATTTTAAAAGCAAGAAAAATAACAAAAATAAAAATAAAAAGGGTCAAAAATATATTAAAAATTCCCTTTTTTCTTAAAAGATATATTCC
>FWWL01004203.1_pt1 | contig 24793 bp, 21 predicted proteins | sample 2228331 | NCBI WGS metagenome assembly FWWL01 (sample SAMEA103939775, study PRJEB20133) | metagenome | reverse complement strand
CATTTGCCATCTGTGAGGTGATGGCATGCAAACTGTACAGAACCCTTTTGTCGCTTATCTGAATCGATATACTACCGCTTCTCCTGATCACGAAGCAGCGTTTGATGAATTTATCGCTTCAGCGCTACCGCCTGGGGTAGCAGGTCTGCGACTATCCACCAAAATCGAACAATTTCTCCGCGAGGTATTTCAGCGCGCACAACCACCCTCAATTATCCTGACCGGAAATGCCGGCGATGGGAAGACCTATCTATGTCGTCAGGTGTTGAGTGTGGTCTGCCCTGATCAACCCTACGATTGGGAAAAGCTGATTGATCGACCAATTGAACATGGCACAATGCGCTTATTCATCATTAAGGATCTGTCTGAGCTGAGTGAGGAAAAAGGAAAAGAGATCCTGGCGCGCCTCGATACGGTGTTGCAAGATCCAACGAGTCGCGATCGATATCTGATCGCTGCAAACGAAGGTCGATTGCGACAACTGATTGCCGATTTTCCTTCCCAATCACCCATCGTCGAGAAAATAAATATTCAGCTTGACAAGGGAGCAGACATTGCAGACGAGTCCTTGATCGTTATCAATCTGAACCGCGTTGCCACATCGGTATTTGTCCCGGAAGCCCTGAACTGGATGACCGATCGAAAGCACTGGAGGATTTGTGAACAGTGCCCGGCCTGCGCCCATTGTCCAATTCGATACAACGCAGACCAGCTCCGTCAGACCCTGCCTGCAGAGCGCGTGCAACTGCTATACCAACTGCTTGAAGCAACGGGTGAGCATGTGACCATTCGCGACATGCTCATCCATCTCGCGTACACAATTGTTGGCGGCTTGCAGTGCGCTACTGTCCAGCGTGAAGACCAGCGTTATGACTGGTCACGGTTTGTTTATTACGAGAACATTTTTGGGCGCGACGACGAAGGATTTCGTCGTAAATCGCACCTGACCCAACTCCTTGGCCGCCTGCAAGTCGGTCAATATTCCAGCTTCGCAATCGATGAATTCATTCTCAGCGGCGGCAACCATGCGGCGCAACAATCAGAACATGCGCAACTATTTGGGGAAACAATCGATTTGCACGGCAAACGTTTTCAACAAAACAGGCGGGCATACCTCAAAGGAGAGGATAGCGAACAGGCTCATCGCGCGCTTGAGTGGTTACCGCATTGTCGCCGCAAGCTATTTTTTGTCAGATCGGGTAAAGATCATTACCAGCTCTTGCCATTTCGCTTCCTTGAACTCTATCAACAATCTCTTGACCAACCAACGGAAGAGACTCGGCGAAACTTTGTCAAAGGGTTGAACCGGGCATTTTCCCGGCTGTACCTCAATGAAGAGCACTATCTCTACGTTACCTCACAGTACATATACAGTGTAAGACAACCACATCCGCTGGTGCTGTTAAAAATCCCGATTGATCACATCTGGCTTATCTCTGAAAAGCCATCTAATGATTATCTTGACACCGACAATGCAACGCTGGTTCTTGATATTGCGCCTCCGCCACGCTTGCAGGCTAATCCGGTCAAATGGAATGTTGGCCTGCTCCAATTTGAATACATTATGCGGTTGGCGCGCGGTGGGCATTTCTCTGTCCTGGCGAACGAATGCGAACTTGACATTCGACGGTTGAAAGATGAACTCATCAGACAATTTGCCTTTCAACAGAGTAAACAAGATACTGTTCAACAGAGTAAACAAGATACTGTCGAATTTTTCGTGCCCGCTCAGCGCAAGTATGAAGTGCGCAAACTCCAGATTACCGAGCAAGGAACGATTGCCATCGAGTGAAACAGGGAGTACGGCGCGATGAAAACCTACGGTCAATTTCGCAAAGATACGTATCCGATAGAAGCGTATATCTGGGGCCATCGCTTGCGTGACGGTCAGCACTGGATGGAGTATTTGCTCGAATTTCTCAGCGTGCTGGCAGGATATGGCTATGCGTTTGGCAAAACTGATGAGTACACGATTCCCAAGCGATTAGGCCTGCGTCGGTTTGTTTTCTACGATGAACGTGAAAAGACCCAGGATGCCAGAGATAAGCAAGCCACCTTGCTACTCAAGGAAGCCTTAGCCAAAAAAATCGACTCTGCAACTGATAAAACCATTCAGCAAATACAGGTGTTGCTCCGCTCATTTTCGGTTATCGAAAACAATCGCTCATGGTATGCGAAGAGTCTCTTCCCTGTCCATGAGAATCTTTTGCTCTGGGAAGCGCTCCGAAAGGGTTCAACGCAACAAACCTACCGTGGCAATATTAAGCATCTCCTCCCTGCTGAGCTAGATAGAGGGATAGAGTTCAATGCCCGCAACTTCTTCGCGCGCGGCGGCGAACTTTACTATTTGATGATTTCGGCTGGAACCCAATCTGATCCAGACCGCCGCCAGCGCATTGCGCAACGATTGCGCATTTTGCTTACCGAACGCAATCAAACGCTTGGCGAACTGGCCCGGTTGATTGATCAGACCTGGCAGGAAAAGACAGGGGACAACAAAAACGCTTCCGCTAGCACGCCAGGATGGATTCCCGATCCTGATTGTGAGCTGTACCAGCAATTTGCCGAGGACCTCGACATTCTGCTCGATAACGAACTCGATGGGATCGAGACTCTTGAATTGCTGGCTCATTTGATCGGTTTTCACATTATTGTCTACATTTACTATCGCGCTCTTCCACCCCATAAGCGTCGACCTGAATTGCTGATAGATGTGCCGGGCGATGAAGAGAGTCAGATCATCCGCTCGTTATCAGCAAATCAGCTCCGTTTGCATGAACAGTGGCAGATCGAACGAGTGAAACGCTATATCAAAGACTGGCTAGAAAATATCGAAGCGCAAACGACACCTGAGCAATTTCTGACTCAAGTCAAAGAACAAGCTAGCAAAGAGTATCTGGAAAGCATTCGCAAGAAAAGCCGAGAATCGTTTGAAGACCAGATGCAACGCATTGAACAGGAACAGGCGCAGAATAGTATAGAACAACTGGTAGATGTGCTCTATGAACACATAGGGAAGAACTTTCGCGATCACTTCATTGGCGTTCATCGCCGACTCGGCAGAGCGATTGGTCTCATTGCGCCGTCACGGGGACCACAACCTCGCTTTGTCTTAGGCGACAATTTACTGAAAACCCTAACCATAACGGCGCTGCGTCCCGACCAGAAGATGACGTTCGGACAATTTCTTGAAACCCTTCACGAACGCTATGGGATCATTGTTGGTCCGGGCGAAGCTCGCCAGGCTGACTTTCTCAAACTCCACAAAACAAACGAAGGAGTCTTTGCGCGTAACCGCGACCGCTTCCTGCTGCGCATGAAACTGGCAGGTCTCCTGACCCAGTACTCCGACGCTACGGCTATGGTTCATCGACCCTGACTTTTCAGCGGAGAGACTATGAGCGCGTTAATAACAGAAGAAAAAATAGAAGAAATTATCGCCAAGGCAGTTATCCACTGCATTAATGACATCGTGCCAACCGGTCGAAAAAGTCGCCTATTTATTCGTCTGGATGATTTTAACGAGAGAGTGTATCAACAGATTTTATCTATTCTCAGAAACCGCCCAATAATAAATAATCACAGATTAATCATACGCAGCATTCAACCTATCAAAGGTTTTGACAGTTTTACGATTGAGTCAGATCGCTCTGCCACATGGTATCGAAACCATCTACAGGCGGGAGAATGTTTGATCCTGGTTTTCAATCGCCGCGCGAGCGATGCGCAAAGTCTGAAAGATCTGTACACCATTAACAATATTACGCTCGTCCATGAACAATTAGCGGCCCTGATCGAGGCCAGCATTCAGCTTTATCAGTACAGCCAAAAGGATCAAGAGAAGCTTACTGATTTTATCAACAAATCACTCAAAAGCATTGGCGTTGAGCCGCAGCTTTACGACCTTGTTCGATTTTTTATCAGTATCGATCAATATCTCAATAACGACTATAGTATTGAAAAAGCAATTGCCCTTTCACTTCCCCATCTACGCCTGTTCCGTTGTTATGAACTGGCTCATTATCTGAATACTCCACGCGGGAAAAAGCTACTGCGCGAGATTCATGGCGTAGCGCGGATTGGATTTGAGATCGTCGAAGAATCACAACGCAAAAAATGGCTGGATAATCTGAAAAATGCTCAACTTAACGACGATGGTGAAAACAAAAGACAATTATTGCGCGATTTTATCAACGGTGAACTCATCAACCAACCCGATCGCCTCCACCGTGTATTTCAGATCGACTGGGAAGAAGTGCGGCTCATTATTCAGCCTCGCCGATCCACGATAAACAAACAGGATATTATTCAAGCATTGCGGGAAACGCAGCAATCATCGTCAGCATCCCAGACCGATATTGACGATCTCATACATGAGTTACAGCGTGACGCTGAACCTGATGCAACGCTCATCGAAACCGTGCTGCGGCACATCGGAGAAGACCTTTCGGCTGAAATCCGCACGGCTTTGCGTCGCTTGAGACGTCCTCGCACCACGCGCAACACCGACTTTCTGCACGGGATGATGACATTGCTGACAGAGATGATGGATCTTCGCGATTCAAAGATCAACCCGCGCATATCAGTGGAATATTTACCGGAAAAGGCGCGAAGGAAGAAGGCGGGTCTTACCGAAGCAGCGCGAGCGTTCCGTTGCATGTATGGCGGGATTGAACAGGTAATCCCTGCCATTCAGTGTGATCTGGATGAATTGTGGAGGCTTGCTCAACAGGCCGTTACTGAAGAAGATGATGATGACGAGACGAGCGATCAGGATCGCAAAGTAACGCTGCGCTTTCGCATCACCATCAGGGATACCGATGGTAAGATTCATGAATCTGCCGAGCTAGAATGGGAATACCGGGCTGACAGCCCAATTGCCGCTACAGTTGCTGCACTTGATACTGAACGCGCAACCATACAAAGTGACTCGCTCGGTCCGATGTTCGATGCTGAACCGGCTAGGCTGCGCATTCCTGTGTACCAATCAGCGCAGAGTGCTTATTCGATCAGTGATATCGACTTGCATCAACCATTTCAAACTCTCGGACGATGGTTTGACAATGCCGGTGATATGCGACAGATGTTTCTCGAGAAGTCGCGCGGCATGGACGACTCAGTGGTGCAGCCGCTTCAAGCACTGTCTGCGCTCGAACAAACCTGGGCCTCCTTCGTGCAGGGCGCTTCAGATGGCCTCTTGCATGATACGATTAATGTTCTTGTTCAACAGTATGAGTCATTTCTCGCTAAAGCGCTGTCTCATTTCACTAAAAGTCAGCATCTCACTCTCTATCGCGTGATCAATCAGGCCTGGATGCTAAAACCATCAGACACTGACTCTTGGGTCATCATGCCGCTGCTGCACCCACTGAAATTAAAGTGGTGGCGACAGCGAGCGATCACGTTTAACACCCTCATTGAGCGCATGTTCAGCAATGTAGCGCATGCAGTTGATCACCGAATTCTGCAACGCGAAATTGGCACAGTGTACAGTTCGCTCTACGCGCCTCCAGCGCTGACCTTCTCCCACAAAGGTCAGCCCGGACAGTGGTTGGTTGCGATTGATGAGACACTGGGATATACGCTGTTTCGCCAGCCTCAGAACAGAGAATCGACAAGTTCAGACATTACCGGCTTTAACTTCGTTGAGCTTGCCGAGGACGAGCAGGAGATTGAGCAGAGTCAGGCGGTAACCGTTCTATCCAGTATTGTGCAAGATTACTTTGAGACGTATCCTTTTGCGCGCGACGGTTTAACCATCGTGTTACTGGAATGCAAACACTCAGCGCTGCCGATCATGCTCATCAAGCGCCTCTCGCAACAACCAGAACCAGAAAAAGCGACGCTGCCACAACGCATTCATCTCACCGTGCATACTTCAAAATATGGCGCCGCCCTCTATCGCCGAATTGATGAATGGTTATCTGACGAGGCCGCCCAAATTGAACGAGAAGGCGCAGCATATCTGCCAAGAATTACTGTTGATGTGCTTGAATGCGCATTAGATGACGCGATTCAGCAAACAAGCCGATCTGATCTTGTTATTCTTGTTGACTTTTTCGCAGAAAACTGTCAAGAGCTGCGACCAAAGATACATCCAAACCAACACAGGCACAGCGATTCAATGATCTATCCCTACCAGATCAAACCAGAACCATTCAAACAAGGGGAGATTTTTCGTGAGATACTCCTCACCCCAACAGCAAAATCAGATATTTCAAGACTATTTCTGCTGTGTCAATATGCTGGAGGACTAACTGCCGGAAGTTCATTGCCAGCGCTTAGTGATACTATCGACCTTTATGCTACGCTCTCTCTCGATTCTTGGCAAGATTTTCTTCAAAAGCTTCACCAGCATTTTAATTGGGTGATCTGCTACGACAGGGCAATTGATCGACTACTATTGCGCTCAACTTGCCAGAATCAGGTTCACGTCATTCGTTATGCGACCGGGTTAGGCGCGCAACGCTTACACCACTTGACCATCTCTTCGGCTGGTCGCACTCAAGAAATTGTGGCGCAGCGCCTTGCTGCTCAGCTCGAACCAATGTTACCGCGGCTCTCCCCCGATCAACGCGCTCGTATTGCCAATCATCTGGCTGAGCGGGCAAACCAGGTTTCCGGCGATATCGTGCTGCGCGCTGCCGGACCAGGCGTCTTCCTCAACGAACTGATTGGCTTGGTGGCAGCAATTTTTGAAACGGAGCAGACATTCAATCAGCAACATCCTGACAGTCTGAAGGTATGGATTCTGCTCGATGATTTTCAGCATTGGTTTAGTGGCAGGAAAAAACCCGATCTGCTTTTCATTGGCATGTATCAAACCGATGATCAACCGGTAATCGAACTTCAGATTATTGAAACGAAATGCGTGAATGTCGGCGCATTTGAAAAAGAGACGCGCGATGCTCGTCTCCAGGTTCGCAGCGGAGTAAGTCGGCTGATCAATGCCTTCCGACCGGAAAAAGAGCATCTTGATGCGCTGTACTGGTACGATCAGCTTTATCGCGCTATTGCCGGAAATGTGCAGCTCACCGATGAGCAACACACGCTCTGGTCAGCAGTGAGCAATAGCCTGATTCAGGGCAATTTTCAACTTGTGGCAAGCGGGCATAGCTGGATCTTTTGTTACGATGGTCAGGCGGGAGTCACGAATGGAGCAGATGTGCGGCTGTTGGAAGAGAGAGCCAGCGCTGCGCCTGAAGTGCCCCTGCACGAACATCGCTATGGACAAAGAGAACTGGTGAATGTTCTTCGCGCACTTATTCAGACCACAAGCGTTATTGAGCAGGAACAAACGCTGGATTGGAGTCTTTCTCATAATGATAAGACCGAGGAACTGCCAAACTTTTCTACCTACGATGATGAATTACTGCAAGCACAGTCTGTTGCAAACCAAGACACCCCGCCTTTTCCTAATCCCGGAGCGGCACAGGCACAGCAGCTCTCCCCAAAAACAGGTGATACGCAGCGCCCAAACGATATCGATATGAGTCAATCTGCGCAATTATTAACACATACCATTCCGCCAGTTGATCGAGGTTGGTTACAACAGAAGGCCGCAGAGATTGAACAAGCGCTGCGTGTTCGTGATGTCAGGCTGTATCCTATTGAGGTAGATCAGGCCGAACAAGGACCGAGCATTGTCCGATTTAAGCTACGACTTAAACCAAATCAACAATTGAGCAAGATTCAGGTACACGCGAAAGATCTGGCTCGCGAGTTGAAATTGCAGCATCCGCCATTTATTGACAACATTCCGGGAACAAACTTCGTCGGATTTGATATTCCCCGCGAATCACCCGCTCCGGTCTATCTGCAACCAATCCTGGCGCAGATGCCTCAACCCAAACCGGCAGAACTGCCCATCATTGTTGGCATATCGCCAAAAGGCGATATTATCATTGAAGATTTGTCAGATTTCCCTCATCTATTGGTGGCAGGCGCAACCGGTTCGGGCAAATCGGTCTTCTTACGCAATTTACTGCTGAGCTTGCTTGCGGTCTACCAGCCTGGACAACTCGAATTGCTGATCATCGATCCCAAACAGACTGATTTCACCATTTTCAGTAATCTTCCTCACCTTCGTGGCGGCAAAGTGATTAGCGACATTAAGTCTGCGCGAGAAGCGCTGTTGGAACTCGCGCGAAGAGAGATGCCTCACAGGCAACAGGCGCTGAAAAACCGCGGTGTTATGAAGATCAAGAAGTTTAATCAACGCTACCCAGCAGAAGCGCTGCCGCCAATAGTCGCCATTATTGACGAGTATGCGCTGCTGAAGTCCCAGATGGATAAAAAAGAACAGGAAGCGTTTGAGCAAGATCTCAGCAAACTTGCTGCTGCGGCGCGCTCAGTCGGTATTCATCTTGTCGTGGCCACTCAGCGCCCAAGCGCTGATGTGATCACCTCTACAATCAAAGCCAACTTAGATGCGCGGGTTGCGCTCCGGGTAGCTTCCAGTGTCAATTCGCGGGTGGTATTGGATGAATCAGGCGCCGAAAACCTACTTGGACAGGGAGATATGCTCTTTCGCCGTTCCGACGGAGGCATCATTCGTCTGCAAGCGCCCTTCATCGATGAAGACGATATTATTCCCTGGCTCAGTGAGCGGTTCGGGTTACGATAGATCTGCCAGCCCGCCCTTCTCGGCGACAAAATTGAACCAGCGAATGCCAGGGCGATGCGGGTCAGCCGTCTCCTCGCAGAGCAGCACCCGCAGACCGCTCGACTCGAGCAGCAGAGTGAGACGGGCCGGCGGCAACCAGGTATACAGGCGTCCATCGAGCGCGCGCTCGCCCTCTGGCGGCGGCGCGCGGTACGAGATGATCAGCCGACCGCCTGGACGCATAATGCGGGCGAGGTTAATCGTTGCGCTGATCAGTTCTGCTGCCGGCACATGCATCAACACGGCCACGCAGAGCACATTGTCGAAGCTGGCATCGGCGACGCCGTTGAGTTCGGGGAGCGCTGCTGCGCGCACCTCGATCCCAGGATAGGCAGCGCGCGACTCGGCGATCATGCCGGCAGAGGGTTCCAGTCCGACAGCCGGGAAGCCCTGGCGCTGCAACCACGCCACATCGCGACCGCTGCCGCTGCCGACATCAGCCGTGGGCCGTCCCCGGTGAAAGAAGGTTTCGATCAGGCGATATATTGCATCAGGACGCAGGCTGCGCTGAAAAGCAGCCTGCTCGCGGGCCAGTTCGTCATACGAGCGAATCGTTTGCGGATCGGCCATCGCAGTCGCTCACGAGTCTGCAAATCATGAGAGTCTTTTGTATCCAGAATCATAGCACATCCCAGCGCAGGCGCATACTGACCCATGCTTGCGAAAAGGCGTATAATACCTCTGCACACCCGTGTTCGTAGAAAGGCTCCTGTTATGCTGACCAACGGTGCCCCTCACGATGAGATTGTGCAGCCCAGCCAGATCAGTAAAGAGTGGTTGTTCAATCTCTACCACGACGCCTATTTTGATGTAGAACGCGACAACGACGGTGATGTCTGCATCCGCGATGGATTTCGCGTCTGGGTCTTCCCAATACGAGAAGGGACGCAACTGCGCTTTCTGGCCCAATTTCGGGCCAATCCCGACCACGATCTGGCCGATCGCTTGCTGTACGTCAATCGGATCAATGATGAGCTGCATCTCGTGCGGGCCTACGTTGATCGCGACGGCGACATCGGCTTTGATGGCTATCAGGTCGTAGCGGGCGGAACGACCCGACGCAATATCGTGCTGGCAACACGCAGCTTTATCGAGCATGTGCGCGCGGCACTGATCAAAGACGAAACCAATGTCATCGCCTGATACCAACTTTAGATAGATAGTCACGTATTGGACAGCCACGCACATCCTGCCCCGGTGAGAACAGTGAGGCGGGAGTGACACAGGTATCAGTGGCTTTGGCAGAACAACGTTGGCATGACCTGAATGGCGGCGGCGCGGCACACTCCCTCCCCCGTCATATCAGTGCGAGCCGCGCTGCGCGCAGCGTGGCAATCTCCTGCTCGCCCTCACCCCCGGCCTCTCTCCCTCTGGAAGATGGGAGAGCAGAAGCGGGCACTGGGGCACGACTCCCGCTGGCGTAGGGGATTGCTGCGGGCGCGGGAGCGCCCTTGCAATGACATGGATCGGCGCGGCACGCTCCCACGTGCCGCCCCCCTCTGTGGTGGCTGCAAGGGGGATCATGTGTAAACGCATATCATTCGGAATGAGCGCGCTAACGATCTCTTTTCTGTCGATACTGCCATGAATCTGGAATGCGCAGCGCGCATCCCATCGAATCAACAACGGCCATCGATGAACGATGGCCGGAGAGAGGGGGGGGAGAGCAGGCGGTGTGCAGATTGGAGGTTATTTGATCGAGCGACGACCACCGCAAATCATTCCGCTTGACGTGATACAGAATAACAACCGTAGATTAGCCCCAGATTAATCCAACATTAGATGCATGTTAACGTCTGACCATGACTCATGCGCAGCTCATGTTATCCACAATTCCACCATTTATCCACATTTTGCCGGTTTAGCAGCCCTTTTGGGGAAAACTGATGTCCGATCAGGAAGATCGTCAATCGATCCGGTTGCGCGAGAAAAAGCGGTGTATACTCAAACAGGAGGGTTGATTTTTTGAGCGATCTATCACGAGGAGTAGCGCGTGTCACAACGAATTGTTATTGTCGGCGCCGGTCCAGGCGGTCTGGCGACAGCAATGCGCCTGGCTGGACGCGGGTATGAGGTTGAAATCTTTGAAGCTGCTGATCGGCCTGGTGGCCGCATGCGCGGTTTCGCGCTGGGCGATTACCATTTCGATACCGGCCCTACGATCTTACAGGTGCCGCGGGTTTACGATGAGCTGTTCAACAGCGTCGGCCTGCGCTTCAGCGATTACGTTTCGCTGGTGCGGCTGGAACCAAACACTCGCATCCGCTTCTGGGATGGCGAATATCTCGATCTGACCTCGAACACTGCCGCGTTCAAAGCGCAACTGGCGCGGTTTAATCCTGATCTGCCAGCCGCGTTCGAGCGCTGGTACATCGAGCACATTCGCAAGAATGAAGTGGGCTATGGCCCCTACCTGGGCACGCCGGTGCGTTCGCCGCTGGGCTATCTCAAGCCGCGTGAAGTTGCAGCAGCGCTGGCCTTCCGCCCGTGGGAAAGCCTGTACGACCACTTCAAGCGCTTCTTCAACGATGAGCGGGTGGTCTACGCGCTCTCGTATCAGGCTAAATACCTGGGGATGCATCCAAAGGCGTGCTCGAGTGTGTTCAGTCTGGTAACATTCCTTGAATTCGCTGAAGGCATCTGGCATCCATTGGGCGGCTTCCGCGCTCTGGCCGCCGGTCTGGCTAAAGCGGCCACCGACCTGGGGGTAAGCATTCATTACCGGCGACCGGTGCGGCAGGTGCTGGTTGAGCAGGGGCGGGCGATTGGGGTGGAACTGGCTGACGGCGAACAGGTGCTGGCCGATGCCGTTGTCGTCAATGCCGATTTTGGCCACGCGCTGACCCACATCATTCCGCCCCACGCCCGCGGCAGGTACACCGATCAGAAACTTGAGAAACTCGAGTTCTCGTGCTCGACGTTTATGCTCTATCTGGGGGTGAATCGGCGCTGGGACGATCTCCCGCACCATCAACTCTATCTCTCGGCAAACATTCGCCGCGCCGATCCGATGTGGGCGAAGAGCGCAGTGCTCGACGAAGAGGATCCATCGTTCTACGTCTGCAATCCGACCATTGTCGATCCATCAAATGCGCCCGCTGGTCATAGCACCCTCTTCGTACTGGTCCCCGTGCCCAATCTGCGCTATCCGGTTGACTGGCCAGCAGTTGAACAACGTTACCGCGATTTGATCATCCGGCAGATGGCCAAACTCGGCTATACCGATGTCGAACGACATATTGTGGCTGAACACCGCTACACTGCTGAAACCTGGCGCGATGAACATCGCACGCATCTGGGCGCAGTCTTCAACCTGATCCACAGTTGGAGTCAGCTTGGGCCGTTCCGTCCCCATATCCGTCACGACGGCGCGCGCAACCTGTACTGGATTGGCGGCGCGGTGCATCCGGGGAGCGGGTTGATGACCATTCTGGAAGCGGCGAAGAGCGCGGTTCACTTCATCGGTGAAGATGTGCCGGTCACAGCAGCGCCGGTGGCGCAGCGCTGACCCCCAACGGAGCATAAAGCGCGCTGAACCGGGATCACCCGGCTCAGCGCGCTCAAGACATCACACCTGAGCGATCAATCACGCGCGCTGCCGTGCGCCAGAGCAAACAACTCATCGACATCGAGCAAGAGCGCCGGTTGCGGCAGATCGCGCACAACACCACAGGAAATGCCATCGATGTGATCGAGGGGCGCCAGTCCATCGGCGCCGACCCGATGCAGACTCAGCACCTCATCGACCAGCAGACCGATTTCGGGAGGCTGGTCAAAATCAGGGGCGGCCAGCAAGATATGACTATCGAGGTCATAACCGGGCGGTTCACCAAGCAGAGAACGGCCATCGATCACCGGCACAGTCGCACCGTGAACCGTGACGACCCCGCACACCACGGGCGGCGCATCGCCCAGCGGAGCCAGTTCGCCCAGACGCGAGGTATGCGCCACAGTCTGCATTGGCAGAGCAACGATACGACTGCCGATGCGACAAATCACAACCATTGCAGTCGGCGGCGGTTTTAAGATACTCATAACCCCTCCATGGCGTAGCGCTTTATGGATACAGTACCCTATTCGCAGGCGCGATAGGGTTATAGTTGAACAACCGGCTATGAACATTCCATGCGCGTCGTTCGTATATTTGGGGCTTGATCTGGCGTGGTCTGAACGAAATCCCAGCGGGCTGGCGGTTGGCGCTGGCGCGCCTGACGGCGCGCGGATGACGCTGCCGCCGTGCCGCCTGGTCACGACTGCCGACATCGTGCAGACGATCCGCCGCCTTGTCGGCGATCAACCGGCGATCCTGGCCGTTGATGCGCCGTTGATCGTGCGCAATGAAACCGGTCGTCGTCAGGCGGAAGCAGAACTGGCCGCCGCCTTCCGTCGCTACGACGCCGGCCCGCATCCGGCCAATCGACGGCTGCTGCGTCGCTACGGCGCGCTTCGTGGCGAAGAACTGCTGACCGCGCTGGCCGATGACGGGTTTCGCTATGCGCCGACCATCGACGCCGGCATGACCGGGCGATACATCGTCGAGGTCTTTCCGCACCCGGCGACCATCGTCCTGTTTGATCTGCCCCGCATCTTGAAATACAAACCGCGACCAGGGCGCTCGTTGAATGAACGGCGCGCCGAACTGGCCCGGTATCTCAGCTTACTGGCCGGGCTGGCTCAGGCTGATCCGCCGCTCTACGGAGCTGATACCGTGTTTGCCGGACTGACCCTGGATCAGTGCGGGCCAGCGGCGCTCAAAGCGATCGAAGACTGCGCTGATGCGCTGATCTGCGCCTACATTGCGCTCTATGGCCATCGCTGGGGAGCAGCGCGCGGGCGGAGTTTCGGCAGCGCCGCTGAGGGGGCGATCTTTACGCCATACTGGCCCGCCTCGACAGAATGACATGTCATGTTGATGTTGCCGATTGTTCACCGGCGCATGCTTGCGACGCAACGGCGTATCAGCTATGCTGAAGGTTACCTGTCAATGCAGACAGGCGATACGGCGAAAGGAGTGGTCAATGACGACCAATCGACCACCAGAGCGGGTCTGGCTCTTTTTGGGGCTGGCCTACAGCTTCTCCTGGCTCTTCTGGATACTCAACGCGCTCGCTGCCCAAGGCTGGCCGATCCTGCCTGCCCTGACCAGCTTTCTGGCCGGGCCATTCAATCCGGCGGCATTTGGGCCGCTTGTTGGCGCTCTGGCGCTCGCCATCTGGTTTGACGGCTGGCGCGGCGCAAGCGCTCTGCTCAGGCGCGGGCTGAACTACCGCTTCGGCTGGCAATGGTTGCTGACCATCTTCGTCCTGCCGATCACCATCTTTAGCGGCGCGATTGTAGTCGCCGGCTTCATTAGCGCGCGCCCTCTTGATCGCTCGGCCATCAGCGATCCACTCTACGCGCTGATTGCTATTTTCGTGATCTTGCTGACCAATGGCCCGCTGCAATTGGATTGTTCTACCATCGATGACCATCGATCTGGCGAGCATCGGATGGATGATCGTTCTCCTTAGTGTGGTTGTCTGGTTCATCAGGCCACGATCGCAATCGGCGCCAACCCTCGTCACTGCCCGCTGATAGCCCGCAGGTTGTCGTATGGAGCATACCGATCTCTTCTATCAATTCGGTCTGGCCCTCCTGATCGGCGCGCTCATCGGGTTACAGCGCGAGCATGCCCATGGCAGGGATGGCGACATCTTTGCCGGCGTGCGCACCTACGCCATTGTCGGCCTGATTGGATGCGCTGCCGGGCTGGCGGCCATCACCCTGACCGCGCCGGTGATTTTTGCCGCAGCAGTGCTGGTTGTGGGGGGATTGCTGATCGCAGCTTATGTCCTCAGCAGCGATCGTGAAGGCCCAGGGCTGACCAGTGAGATGGCGCTGTTGACGGCATTGCTGTGCGGCGGCATGGTCGCGTGGGGCTACGGGCTGGTTGCGGCAGCCGTCGGAGTGGCCACTGCCGGTCTGCTGGCGCTCAAAGCTCGCCTCCACGGACTGGCCCGTCAACTCAGCGCGCAAGATATGCAGGCTGCATTGACGCTGGCGGCAATCAGTTTGATCGTTTTGCCTGTGCTGCCCAATACCTCGATCGGGCCTGCGCCCCTCGATGTGGTCAACCCGCAAAAGATCTGGTTCCTCGTCGTCTTGATCGCAGCGCTCAGCTTCAGCGGCTACGTCTTGCACAAGATTGTCGGCACGACTCGCGGAATTGCGCTGACTGGACTGATCGGCGGGATCGTCTCATCAACAGCAGTGACGCTAAGTAACACGCAGCGGAGCCGCAGCACGCCGGATCTCAGCGACGCTTACGCGCTGGCAATCCTGCTTTCGTGGGTGGTCATGTTCGCGCGGGTGGCACTCCTAACCAGCGCAATCGCGCCGCCAGTCTTACAGGCCTTGTGGCCAATGCTGGTTGCCGGCGGCGGGGGGTGTCTGATCTGGAGCGGCTGGCTGGCTCGTCGCGCGAGCCAGCGCGAAGCAGAGCCGATCACGTTTGGGAACCCACTTGAGCTGCGCTCGGCGATCGGTTTCAGCCTGCTCTACACCGTCATCCTGGTTGGCGCAAACGCCTCGCGCGCCTGGTTCGGCGATACCGGGATCTACGTCACCAGCATTTTCGGCGGACTGGTGGATGTCGATGCGATTACGCTATCGCTCAGCGAACTGGCCATCATTCCACGCGGGATCGATGCCGCAATTGCTGCGCGCGCGATCGGAATCGCCATCATAACCAACACCTTCGTCAAGGGCGGGATTGCGCTCATCGGCGGCGCGCCACCCCTGCGCCGCGCCCTGACGCCAGCGTTGGTTTTGATCAGCGGCGCGATGCTCGGTACCATCTTTTGGACATAATTCCAGCAAAAGTTCCCATCGCTACCGCGACTCAGCCTGCCATAGAATTGCCTTCAGATATGATAAGCTACCATACAAAGGGCAACAACCGCCACGACCGGCGCTGATAGGCCTGGTAGTCAGACAGACGTTCACGCAACAAGCGCTCTTCGTACAGCAGTTTGGCCGTCAGGATCGCAACCAGGCCAAGCCAGAGCAGCCAGCGCCACAGATGAGGCGCAGCCAGCACCCAGCCCAGGGCGACGATAAGCAGACTGGCATACATGGGATGGCGAATCAACCGGTAGGGGCCGGAGCGCACCAGTTCAACGCGCGGCAACGGATCGGGCAAGACTGATAGCCGATGCAGACGCATCGTGATCAGCGCCCAACCTCCAAGAAGGAGACCGATCGCTTGCAATGCAAGGAGCGGCAGCGCTGACGGAATGAGCGGGCCGCTGACGGCAATCGTCAGCAGACAACCGAACTGACCGAGCACCAGGCCATACGAGCGAACCGGCGAACTGACGTTCATCGGCAACCTCCCACTGAGCAAAGACACAGGGACTACATGACATGATTGCATCAATTCGCGGCTTGATCCAGAGTATCGGCCAGGACTGCCTGGTAGTTGAGACCGGAGGCATTGGCTTCCTGATCTACGCGCCACGCCCAACGCTGGCCGCTGCCGGCGCAGTGGGCGATGAAATCTGCTTGCACACGCTGCTGATTGTGCGGGACGACGCGCTAACCCTCTACGGCTTTAGCGATGTAAGTCAGCGCAGCCTGTTCGAGCAACTGATTGGGGTGAGCGGGGTTGGCCCCAAGATGGCGCTCAGTCTGCTGTCGAGCGGCAGCGCCGACGAGGTGCGCCAGATCATTGCCGGCGGCGACACCACCCGGCTGGCGCGCGTTCCGGGGATTGGCAAGAAGACCGCTGAGCGCATTGTGCTGGAACTCCGCGGGAAGATCGATCTGCGCGCGCCGACAGGCGCGAACGCGGCGACCACCAGCGCCATCGATCGCGAATTGAGCGACCTGCTGATCAGTCTTGGCTACAGCGCCGGTGAAGCAGCGGCGGCGATCGCCGCGCTCCCGGCGGATGCGCCGCCATCGCTGGAGGAACGACTGCGGCTGGCGCTGCGCTACTTCGGCAGCGCCTAAAGGCGCGCGCCGTATCGTCTACGACCAGCCGGCCACAACCGGGCGTCCTTGCGCGATCTGCTCGATCTGGGCCAGCGCGATGATTGGGACACCCAGATCGAGCAGCGGTTCGCGCCCCTGCTGAAACCGCTTCTCGACCACGAAGGCAGCAGCGACAACCGTTGCGCCAGCCTCGCGCGCCATCTCAGCCAGCGCCAGCGCCGTGCGCCCATTGGCCAGGAAATCATCAACAATTGCCACTCGACTGCCCGGCGGGATAAAGCGGGCCGCGATTGCCAACTGGGTTTCGCCGCCCTTCGTTGGCGAAGGCACCCGGCGAGTCAGCGCCGGCGCAGGGACTGCCGGATCGTACTTTTTGGCATAGACCAGCGGTGTCTGACATGCCAGAGCAGTGACCAACGCCGGCGGAATACCACTGGCCTCAGCAGTTAGAATGAGATCAGGGTGAAACGGTCGCAGTCGCGCAGCCAGTTCAGCGCCAATTGCCTGGATCAGGGCGGGTTCAATCCGATGGTTGAGAAAATGATCGATCTTGAGAATGCGATTATCGATAATCACGGCTTCCTGGATAATCCGGGTCACCAGTGGCGGGAATGGTTTCGTTAGCGGGTCAGATTTCAGTTCCATATCGTTGTTTTGGGTATCCCATGCGCTAAGAAGGTTATTACACAATCACATGATCAAAAAAGAGGACATGATCAATCGTGACCGTCATAGTCTTGTGGAAGATGTGGAAGAGCAATGATTCATGGCTTCCTGGAGCAGATTCAACCGTGTGGAAAACATGGGAGTGAGTATCCACATGGCTGGCTGGCTGTCGGAAGAAGGGTACTTGTCTTCAGTTCCTCCACGAACTATTCACGCGATATTCAACCAGTTATCCACAATATCAACGAGTTTTCCACATAATATCGCAGGTTATCCACAGCCCGTGGATGAAGTGGATAAAAACAGGGCGGGGCGGTTGAGCCGCCCCGCGCCATAGCATCTGCCTGATGATAACAATTACGACGACTGCTCTCCCGGGCGATTGCGATCATCCTTTTCGAGGGTATTGATAAAGTTGCGGAAGATCGAGAGGGCGTCTTCGTTCAACTCAGGTTCAGGCTCAGTTGATCGCTCTTCGCTGCCAGCGTCAGGGCGGCTGGCGGGAGCAGCTTCTTCGGTTGACTGCTCTTCTTCATCGAAGAGAACTCCTGCCTGCTCAAGGACATGGTCTGCGACAAAGATGGGGGCCTGGACGCGCTCTGCGATGGCGATCGCATCGCTTGGTCGCGCATCAAGCTCGATGGTGCGACCGGCCTGGTCAATCAGAATCCGCGCAAAGAAGGTAGAGTCACGAATGTCATTGATGTAGATCTGACGGACAAACCCGTCAAGTTCGCTGATGGCAGCCTTGAGCAGGTCGTGGGTCATTGGCCGTTGCGGTTCATGCCCCTGAATTGCCATCGCAATGGCATCGGCTTCAAACTGGCCGATCCAGATTGGCAGGTAGCGATTACCTTCTGTTTCGCGGAGAACGACGACCCGGCTCTGCGTCAACAGGCTGACACGGATACTATCGACAACGACTCGTATCATCGGCCGGCCTTTCCTGGAACGCCCATAACGGGTGTTGGGGAACGCCCGATAGGGCAGCGAAAGAATCAGTGCTTACATCTTATCATGTGAAGAAAGATGCCGTCAAGATTGACAAAGCGTCAGGCTCGTTGTATGCTCTGCCAGCAGTGAGTAATGAGAGACTGGCAAGAATGCAGCGTGCTGTTTTTTCTCCATGGTACGAGCGTTGGCAGCAGGGTCAGCGACGACGGAGGGCTGCCTGGCATACAGTGCGTCGTTTACGCAGCGGCGAGCTGCGCAGGAATGACAGCACTGACGCGGTCATCTGGTTCGAGCGATGGCAAAGGTTCTCTGCGCTGCCGCGGTCGCGATATGTCGCTCATCTGCTTTTGATCGTGACTGCCATTGCCATTCTGCTGCTTGATTGCAGTATTCCAGGGCACATGTTTGTAAGCGAGCCGCAGCCGCTCACCGTTACCGCGCAGAAGGCGATGCCGGCTGAGCAGGCGGTCGTGCTGGCGCCGGCTGGAAGGCGGCGCGTATCATCTGAACCAGAGCCGGTTGCGCCGGCGTTACGCGCGCCGCTTCCGGTAGCGACGGCGTACCAGGCAACGCACCTGCTGGAGGAAGGGGAGACCCTGCAAGAAGTTGCGGCCCGGTATCAGATTCCACTCAGTACGCTGGTCTGGACGAACGGGCTAGATCGGGGGGATGCGCTACGGATTGGTCAGCCGTTGCGCATTGCCCGTCTGGCCGGCGTGGCGCATACGGTGGCCGATGGGGAGACGCTGGCTGCGCTCGCTGAGCGGTATGGCGTAGCCGTTGAAGCCATTGCAACGTTTGCGCCGAACCGTCTGACGGATGGCCAACTGGTGGTTGGCCGCGAGCTATTCATTCCTGGCGGAAGGAAGGCGTGGACGGTAGAGCAGGAAGCGGCATTTGGGCAACGCACTGCCGAGCCGGTTGGGGTCGTGCTCAGCGATGAAACAAATGTTCGATCCGGGCCGAGCACAGAATATCCACGGCGGGCGCAACTGACAGCGGGGCGGCAGGTTGCGCTGCGGGGGCGGCACGATGATTGGTTGCAGATCGCAATCGGCGATATCACAGGCTGGATTCGGCGCGATTTGCTGGATGTCGATGCGGCGCAGGTTGAGGCCTTGCCGGAAGTGCGGGATGTGCCGCCGCCGCCGCCGCGCTGGGTCTGGCCGGCGCGAGGGGTGCTGACCTCTGGTTTTGGGCCACGCTGGGGTGGATTTCATAATGGCATTGATATTGCCAACGCAGCCTGGACGCCGATCGTTGCTGCGAGCGCTGGTCGGGTGCGTGAAGCCGGCTGGTGTAGCGGGTACGGCTACTGTGTCAAGATTCGGCATCCCGGCGGCATTGAGACCATCTACGGGCATCTCATTGCTCAGCCGGTGGTGCGGGCGGGGCAGGAGGTGACCACCGGCCAGCTCATCGGGTATATGGGCAGCACGTATGATCGGGCCGGTGGCGGATATTCAACCGGCATCCATCTTCACTTCACGATTCTGGTGAATGGCCGGGCGGTCAATCCGCTGCGTTACCTGCCGTGACGTGATCCCTGCTATGCCTATGGTACAATAGCGAGCAGGTAGCGACGTGGGCGCAGGTGTTTCACGTGAAACAGCAAGTAGCGGACGCAAAACCGCATATTCTGGCAATTGCCAATCAAAAAGGCGGTGTAGGCAAGACCACCACTGCCGTCAATCTGGCCGGCGAACTCGCCCGTCGTGGTCGGCGTGTGCTGCTGGTAGACATTGATCCGCAGGGGAACGCCACCACCAGTCTCGGCATCGCCAAAGCCCGACTGACCGTCACCACCTATGATCTGCTGTTGGGCAGCGCCCCACCGGAAACTATTCCGATGGCGAGCGGTCGTGAACGGCTGAGCATCATTCCCGCTGATCAAGAGCTGGCTGGCGCGGCTATCGAATTGGTCGCCATCGATCGGCGCGAATGGCGGCTCCGTGATGGGCTGGCGCCGCTCTTTTCACGCTTCGACTGGATCATCATCGATTGTCCACCCTCCCTGGGGCTGCTCACGCTCAATGCCCTCTGCGCCGCTAATGCCGTGCTCATCCCTTTGCAATGCGAGTATCTCGCGCTTGAAGGCCTGGCTCAACTCAAAACGACTCTCGATCGGGTGCGGGAAAGCCTCAATCCAACGCTCCGCATATTGGGCGTGACCATGACGATGTATGATGGTCGCACCAATCTGGCGCAACAGGTCGTTGATGAAGTGCAACGCTATTTTCCTCGCCTGATCTGTCGCACTCTCATCCCGCGCAGTGTGCGGTTGAGTGAAGCGCCCAGCCATGGCCAGATGGCCTACGAGTACGATCCGAGTGGTCGGGGCGCTCAGGCCTACGCCATGCTGGCCGATGAGATCATCAGACGAGAGGAGCGAGGCTATGAGTCGTAAGCGTGGGTTAGGCAGCGGGCTAGACGCGCTGATCCCGCCGACTGCTGCCGAACAACCGCTGGTGCGCGAGCTGCCGGTGAATGTCATCCGGGCCAACCGCGCCCAGCCGCGCACCCTGTTCGATGAAGCAGCGCTCGCCGAACTGGTCGAATCGATCCGGGTTCATGGCGTTCTGCAACCTCTGATCGTCAGCGAAGATCCATCCGGCGGCTACGAGTTAATCGCCGGCGAGCGCCGGTTGCGCGCAGCGCGCGCAGCCGGATTAACGACCGTTCCCGCAATCATCAAGAGCGCAACCTCGCAGCAATTCCTGGAACTGGCGCTGGTTGAAAACGTTCAGCGCGCCGATCTCAATCCTTTGGAAGAAGCGCAGGCCTACGAGACGCTCCGCCAGGAATTTGGGCTGAGTGATGAAGAAATTGCTCGTCGGGTAGGCAAAAGCCGGGTCGCTATCGTCAACAGCCGTCGCCTGCTGCGCCTCGCTCCGCCTGCCCGCCAGGCCTTGCTCGACGGCGTGATCAGCGCCGGTCACGGTCGCGCCATCCTTCGCCTGGAGGATGCGGTCGATCAGGCGGCGGTGATCGATATGATCCGGCAGCGCAACCTTAGTGTGCGCGAGATTGAGCGATTGACCGATGTGGCCAGTCAGCCCGATCTCGCTCCGCCGGTGCGCCACGCCCTCTGCAGCGGTCAGATCGAACTTGCCCAGGCCCTCTGCCTGCTGCGCATTCGCGATCCTCTCACCCAAAGCGCAGCATGCGAGGCGGTGATTGCGCATCATCTGGACCAGGCGGCAACCGACCGTCTCTGCGCCTTCATCGCTAATGGCATGGATGTCGCTGAGGCCCTGCATGCCGTTGCGTCTCCTCTCGGCGGCGCAGCGCCCGCTGCAACCGGCGCGCGCCCGGCAGGAGAACAACCAGAACGGCAGCGGGAACGCAGCGCTCGCTCAGCCGAAGATTATCTGGCGCAACAGATGTTTGAAGCGTTGTTGCAGACACCGGTGCAGATTACGCGCACCGGTCGCGCGATCAAGATCACCATCACCCTGTACGATGAAGAGCAGTTGCAGGGATTGTACGATCGGTTGTCAGGGACGGAATAACAGAAAGCTGCTTGCAACAGGAATGCGATGATACTTGCATTTGGCAATCCAGTGTACGATGAAATTATCACCCCGGTGGTGCGCACCGAAGGTCGAGTGCTCTCTGGGTGCTCGACCAATGCCTGTCTCGCCCTCAGCCGTCTTGGCCGGGCCACGACGCTGGTCGGGCGGGTTGGGCCGGATTATGCCGACCGCTTTCAAACCGATCTCCAGCGCTACGGAATCGAACCCCGCGTGAGCCTAACCGAACAGACGGGTGGCTTCAAACTGGTCTACGATGCTCGCGGCGATCGAACGCTCGATGTGCTCGGCGTGGCCGGGCCAATCACCGACATCCCTGATCAGGTTGCGCAGGCAGAGGCGATTATTGTTGGGCCGATTTTGCAGGAAACTCCGCTTGAACTGATTCGCGAACTCCATGCCCGCGCTACAGCGCCTATCTTTCTCGATCCGCAAGGCCTGTTGCGCCAGGTTGGATCTGATGGCCGGATCGAACACGTGTTGCCGGTAGCATTTGCCGAGATTGCCCCGCTCTGCCACGTGATCAAGGCCAACGAAGTTGAGACTCGCGTGATCACCGGGATCGATCCGCGCGTTGATCCGGTGGCGGCAGCGCGGCGGCTTCGCGCCACCGGATGCGCCATTGCGATTGTGACGATCGCTGAAGCTGGCTCGCAGATCGATGATGGCGTGCGTTCACTCGCCATTCCAGCCTACGCTACCGATGCGCGCGATCCGACCGGCGCCGGCGATACCTATCTGGCAGGTTTTATCCACGCTTACCTGTCCGATCCAACCGATCTCGTTCGGGCTGGCTGCACCGGCGCGGCGACTGCCTCGATCTGGATCGAACATACCGGGCCTGATGCGCCGATTACTCGTTTGGAAGTAGAGCGACGAACTGCATACCTGCTTCAGCACATGCGTTGAGACTGGTTGTGCCTGTTGTCAATACTCTAGAAAAAGGATGAACGTCAATGATGCCGTTGCTTGCCCGTTTTCGTCAGTTGTATGAGCAGGCTTCTCTCCCGCTTGGTCATTTTTGCGCCCGTCTGGGAATCCATCCCAATATGCTCACCTACCTGAGTCTGGTTTTCAGCGTTTTGGCGGGCTATCTTCTATCTCAGCAGGCTTTTCTCTGGGGCGTCGGCGCCATTCTGCTGATGGGCTTTGCTGATGTGCTCGATGGCGCTACCGCGCGCGCGAGCGGAATGGCCAGTGAATACGGCACGGTGCTCGATCATGTGACCGACCGCTACGCTGAGGCGTTTGTCCTGGGCGGGTTGATGTTGTCCGGCACTGTAGCGCCGGTCTGGACGCTCTTCGCTCTTTTTGGCATGGTTATGGCCAGCTATGTGCGCGCTCGCGCCGAAGCAACCGGGAAACTTGCTTCGTGTAATGTTGGTTTTGCCGGACGACAGGAGAAACTCGGTCTGCTGTTGATCGGTCTGCTGCTCACACCGGTCTTGCCCAATCTGCCGGTGCTGGAATGGTCTGTGATCGCGGTTGGCGTGGCTTCCCATATCACTGCGGTGCAGCGTCTCCTCTATACGCGCCAGATGTTGCTGGGCGCGCGCCGTGATCGCAAGTTGCGCAAGGAATCCGGTGTGATCTGATACGGAAAGGATTGCGCTTGTATGGCACTCTCTGAGGCTGAAGTTCGCCACGTGGCCCGCCTCGCCCGTATTGCTCTCTCTGATGATGAGATTGCTGTGATGCGGGCCCAACTCTCGTCGATCCTCGACTATATTGCCATGCTGCAGGAAGTGGATGTGACCAACGTGCCGCCAACGGCGCAGGTGACCGGGTTGACGACGGTCTGGCGACCTGATGTGGTGGGCGAGATGTTGACCCAGGAGCAGGCACTGGCCAACGCGCCTGACCAGCAAGACGGCATGTTTCGTGTGCGCGCCGTCTTTGACGAGTAGTCGATTGCAACATTCAGGAGCCTGCCAGCGTCGTACCAGCAGCGATATCAGTCGATCGTTCAGCGAAAGGATACGGCGATGTACAGTGGCAATGGCAATGGTTCGCAGCGACCATACGTGTTAATCGGCGGTTATCCAGTTAAGCCGGTCTATCTAATCATCGGCGGCGTCATCATCGTTGGCCTGCTGGCCTACTTCCTGATGCGGATCTTCAACACCAGCCTGACGATGCATTTCGGCGCTTTTGCCGGCGCGCTGCTGCTGATCGCCAATCTACGCGAGCTGCTCGGTTATGGGTATACGCAGCGCGGCAGCACCGCTCTGCTCAATGCCCTGCTTGGCGGCGGGCTGATCTGCGCATGGCTGGCCCAGTTCTTCGTGCTCTTCTGGATACCGGCGCTGATTGCCGCCGGGGTTGCCACTCCGCTCGTCTTCAACCGGGCAGGCGTTTATACAGTGTACCTCACCACGGCAGCGCAGCGCGCAGTCGACCAGGTGCGACGAACGCTCGCGCGCTGATACAGACGAGCGGCGCGCGAGCGTCATCATCGCGCCGTCAGTGTAGTATGTTCAGACAGACGAACAGGAGAGACGTTGCTGCTGACGTCTCTCCTGATTTCATTCACACAACCTACCTTGATTGCTAGTTGACGTCCATCCGTCGTTCCGGCATGATTGTCGTTGTTCGCTCACCATCACACCGGAGGACACGATGGACGCCGAATGGATTATAACAGCGTTTCTGGTGATTGACCACACGATGGAACAGCTTGGTCATCGGAGCGATGTGCGGGCGCAGGTGCCGGATTCGGAAGTGATCACCGTCGCCGTGGTCGCCGCCAACTACGTCCAGAACCATCACGAGCGGGCGTTGTGCGTGATGCGCCAGCTCCGGTATCTGTCCGGGTCGCTGCACCGCTCGCGCTTCAACCGACGGCTGCGCCGACTTGCCGATTGGGTCGCCTTTCTGGCAACCACGCTGGGGGAGCTGTTCGCGCGCGGAGACGTGTTCATCATCGACAGCATGCCCGTGCCTGTCTGTCGTCGGGTCCGCGCGCGGCGCTGTCGCAAGGTGCGCGGGCGAGTGTTTTGCG
>FWWL01004200.1_pt1 | contig 24804 bp, 27 predicted proteins | sample 2228331 | NCBI WGS metagenome assembly FWWL01 (sample SAMEA103939775, study PRJEB20133) | metagenome | reverse complement strand
CTCATCGCGACCTATGGCGCTCGGGTGATCAAGACCCCCGGCTCCGAGAGCAACGTGAAGGAGATCTACGACAAGTGTAAGGAGCTGGCCGCCGCCGACCCGCGGATGCGCATCCTCAACCAGTTCAGCGAGCTGGGGAACTATCGCTTCCATTACTATGTAACCGGCAACACCATCATCGAACTGGCAGCGCAGCTCCAGCGGCAGGGGATCGGGAACGGGCAGGTCGCCGCTTTCGTCTCGGCGATGGGCTCGGCGGGGACGATCGGGGCGGGCGATCGCCTGAAGCAGGTCTGGCCGACGTGCCGGGTTGTTGGCCTGGAGCCGATCCAGTGCCCCACCCTCTATATGAACGGCTATGGGGTTCACGATATCCAGGGCATCGGCGACAAGCACGTCACCTGGATCCATCATGTGATGAACATGGACGCCCTCATGTGCGTGGATGACCTCTCATGCAAGAAGGGCCTGCAGCTCCTGACCGAGGAGCCCGGCTGGAAGGTGTTGGCCCGCTGGGGGGTTCCGGAGGAGCAGATCCGCCGCCTCTCGCAGATCTTCGGCATCAGCGGGATCGCTAACGTCCTGGGGGCCATCAAGACCGCGAAGTTCTACCGCTTCGGGCCGAAGGACCTCATCGTCACCGTGGCCACCGACAACATCGAGCGGTATCGCTCGGTGATGGCCGATCTCACGCGGCGATACGGGCCGATGGATGAGACCGAGGCCACGGTGCGCCTGGTCCACATCTTCCACGGCCAGGGGCTGGATTGGATCCAGGAGGGCACGCAGGAGAACCGCCGCCGCTGGCACAACCTGAAATACTTCACCTGGGTCGAGCAGCAGGGGCGGACCGTAGAGGAGCTGGACGCTCAGCTGGATCCGGAGTGGTGGGAGCGGGAGCAGGCGCGCATCCCCGAGCTGGACCGGATGTGGCGGGAGGCCCGGGGGTTTTAAGGCCGGGTTTGGCTCCAGGTGGGATTCAAGCCATCTCTCACCGATCTCACCGGCGAGGATGGAGGCGAGGATGTCTCACCCTGATGAGCCCCTTCCGGCCTCTCCCCCGCAAAGCGGGGAGGCCGGTGAGGGATCCACGGTCGCCGCCTTCTTCGATGTGGATTACACCGTGCTCTCGGTGAGCTCGGGGAGGCAGTGGATCCGCTACCTGCGCCGGAGCGGCCGGATGACCGGGTCGCTGTGGTGGGCGTTTCTCTGGCTGGGGCTGCGGTATTACCTGGGCGTGCTGGATTTCCCCCGCGCCATCGCGCGGCTGACGGCGATGGTCGCCGGGATGGATGCGGAGGCCTTCCGGGAGGAAACCCGTCGGTGGTTCGAGGAGTGGGTGCGGCCCTACATCGCGCCGGGCGCGGTGGCGCGCATCGCCTGGCACCGCGAGCATGGGCATCGGGTGGTCCTCGTCTCCGCCGCCACGGAATACGTCGTGCGCCCGCTGGCGGAAGCGCTGGGGATCCCGGACTACCTGTGCACACACTTGGAGGTGAGGGATGGGCACCTCACCGGGCGGGTGGTGGGGCCGCCATGCTACGGCCCCGGCAAGGTCTACTGGGCGGAGCGCTACGCGGCGGCACACGGGGTGGATCTCTCGCGGAGTTATTTTTATTCCGACAGCTACACGGATCGCTATCTCCTGTTGCGGGTCGGCCATCCGGTCGCCGTGAACCCCGATCCCCGCCTGCGGCGGCTGGCCCGGCGGCGGGGATGGCCCATCGAGCGCTTCTATTGAGGCGGGCGGGTCGCCGCTTCCGGCAACCGATGAACCGGCAGCGGTCCCAAGATGGCGCTGAACAACACGCAGGCGGCCACCAGGGGGACGAAGGGAGCGGACGGAAAGGACTGCGCGACCAGGCCGGCGATCACCCCAGAGAGCTCGCCGCGGGCGATCTGTAAGCGCCCCCGCCCGCCCTCGCGCCTTCGGGGTCCGCCTCTGTTGCGGCCGTTCACTCCGGGTAGGTCGGCCCGGCGGTCAACGGCCCGACGCGGTTCCGGAATTCCACCCGGCTCCACCCGCAGCGGGCGCAGGCGACCCGGATCTCTTCGACGTAAGGGTCGTGTTCCTCCGGCTGGAGGATCGCCCAACGGATCCGGCCGCCGCATTGGGGACACGTGGGGGTGATCAGCCAGGCGTAGATCCCCGGCGGGTGGATCCAGGCCAGGACGGTCGCCGCCAGGGCCAGGATCACGCCGATCTGGGCCGGCCCCTGGGGCTGGAGCCCGATCCCGATCCCCACCCAGATCAGCGCCAGGACGGCGATGAACCAGCGCACATACGGATAGCGGATGAACAGCATGGACGCCTCCCATCGCGAAGATCAGCCAGGCAGGCGGCGGAGGCCCCCGTCGAGGCAATTTTCCCACTCCCAAAACATTATCAAACATTATCCCTCCTTCTTCCCCACGGCCCCAGGGTGGCTGGGGAAGGGATCACTTCAGTGAGGCCGGTCCGGGAGCGGGAGGCGGGGACGGGCTCCGGGCCTCAACCCTTCTTCGCGTTGTTGGTGAAAATCGGGAGATGCCCCAGGGAGATGATGTGGCGCCACTTGGCCCGCTCCCCTTCCGTGAACACCGCCGCCTCCGCGACCACAATGGCGCCGGCCTTGTTCATCAGCAGGCGCATCGCCTGCAGGGTGGACCCGGTGGAGATCACATCGTCCACCAGCACCACCTTCCGCCCGCGGACCAGCTCGATGTCTTTCTCGTCCAGGTAGAGGGTCTGGGGCTGCCCGGTGGTGATCGAAAGGGTCTCGGCGCTCAGGGCCTCGCCCATGTAGGGCTTATAGCTCTTGCGCAGGATCACGTAGGGGAGGCCGGTCTCGACGGAGAGCTGGTAAGCCAGGGGGATGGCCTTGGCCTCCGGGGTGACGATGACCTCCGCCTCCTTCGGGATGCGTTTCGCCAGCTCCTTGGCCGTGGCCAGGACCACCTCGGTGTCCCCGAGCATGTTGAAGATGGCGATCCGCACGCCGGGGGCGATCTCGAACAGAGGAAGATGTCGGATCAATCCGGCGATCTCCACGGTGTAGGTTTCGCGCTTCGGGCTCATCCGGCCTGCCTCCTGCCAGGATGCCGAGGTTATTATACCAGAGGGCGGGGGCGGCGAGGCCGAGCTCCATCCGGGTTATAATGCGGCTGGGCTGGGCCGCTCCGGTTACCGTAGGGCGGCGGAACCTCGGATCAGGAGGCGGGCACGATGAAGGCCGTGATCCCGGTGGCGGGGTTCGGGACCCGATTGCGCCCCCACACCTACAGCAAGCCGAAGCCGCTGATCAACGTCGCCGGCAAGCCCTTCCTGGGCTACATCCTGGAGAAGCTGGCCGCCCTGAACCCGGAGGAATACATTTTCATCGTCGGCTACTTAGGCGAGCAGATCCAGCAATATGTGGACAGCACCTACCGGCTGCCCGCCCGCTACGTGGAGCAGAAGGAGCTCCTCGGGCAGGCCCATGCTCTCTGGCTGGCCCGCGATTACATTGACGGCCCCATCGTGATCATCTTCGCCGACACCCTCTTCGAGGCCGACCTGCGGAACCTCGATTCGCCGGACGCGGACGGGATCGCCTTTGTGAAGGAGGTGGAGGACCCGCGCCGTTTCGGGGTGGTGGAGCTGGACGCGCGCGGCTACGTCACCCGGTTCGTTGAGAAGCCGGCCAGCGTGGAGAACCGCCTCGCGGTGATCGGGATGTATTACATCCGCAACGGCCCCCTGCTGGTCAAGGCCTGCGAGGAGCTGATGGCCCGGGGGATCCGCACCCGAGGGGAGTATTTCCTGACCGACGCCCTGAACATCTTCCTGGAATACGGCCAGCGGCTGCGGGTCCGCGAGGTGAACGTCTGGGTGGACTGCGGGACGCCGGAGGCGGTGCTGGAGACGAACCGCTACCTGCTCTCCCACGGCCATGACAATTCCCGGGAGGCCCAGCGGGAGGGTGTAGTGATCCTTCCCCCGGTCTTCATCTCCCCGAGCGCCCACGTGCGGCACGCGGTGATCGGCCCCTACGCCACCATCGCCGACGGCTGCTTCATTGAGAACGCCATTATCCGGGATTCCATCGTCGACAGCGGGGCGCGCATCGTGAACGCCATCCTGGATGGATCCCTCATCGGCCGCGACGCCTATGTGGGCGGGCGGTTCCGGCGCTTCAACGTGGGGGACTCCTCCAGCATTGACTTCACGTGAGGCGGAAGAAACCGGATCGCGATCGCTTATGGGGGCTCCTCCAGGGCTTCCGCCCGCAGCACAGCCACGAAGGGGATGTTGCGGAACTTCTCGTCCAGATCCAGCCCGTAGCCGAACACGAAGACGTTGGGGATCTCGAAGCCCACGTAATCCAGGGGGACGTCGATCTCGCGCCGGGCTTTCTTGTCCAGGAGCGCGCAGACCCGCAGGGTGGCCGGGTTACGGGTCCAGAGCAGCCGGAGGATGTGGTCCAGGGTCCGCCCGCTGTCCACGATGTCCTCCACGATGAGGACATGGCGGCCCTCGATATTGGTCTGGAGGTCCATCAGGATGCGCACCACCCCGCTGGAATACCGGGCGCCCATCCCGTAACTCGAGATGGCCATGAAATCCACCTCGTGGGGGATGGTGATGTGGCGCATGAGATCCGTGAGGAACATCACCCCGCCCTTGAGCACACACACCAACACCAGATCCTTGCCCGCGTAATCCTGGGAGATCTGCCGCCCCAGCTCGGCGATCCGACGCTGCAGCGCCTCGCTGGGGATCAGGATCCGATCGATCAGATGCTCACACCCCCAGCGCGTGGGGGTTCCCACCAGGGTCTCCATCCTCCAGGCCTCCGGTCAGGGATCCGCCTCTGATCCCGCTCGAAGCGGGGTCAGGGACGGGGCTTATGGTTGATCCCGCGGGACCACGTGGCAGCGGCGGCAGCGGGCCTCATAGGTCTCGCTCCCACCGACTAAGATCACCGGATCCTCGTAGCGGGCGGGCCGCCCGTCGATGAGCCGCTGGGTTCGGGTGGCTGGGGCCCCGCAGACCACGCAGATTGCATGGAGTTTATCCACCTGCTCCGCCTGGGCCATCAGCAGCGGCATCGGCCCGAACGGCTCGCCCCGGAAATCCATGTCCAAGCCGGCCACGATCACGCGGATCCCCCGCTCCGCCAGCTCCTGGACCACGTCGGCGATCTCCCAGTCGAAGAACTGGGCCTCATCAATGCCCACGACAGTGGTCCCCGGCTGGAGATGCTCCAGGATCGCCCGGGCATGGGGGACCGGGATCGCCTCGATGTCCAGGCCGTTGTGGGAGCGGACTCTCTCCGTGCCGTAGCGGGTGTCAATCAGGGGCTTGAACACCTGGACCTGCTGGCGGGCGATCTGGGCGCGTCGCAGTCGGCGGATCAGCTCCTCGGTCTTCCCGCTGAACATGCATCCGCAGATCACTTCCACCCATCCGGTCCGCGCGAGGTCCATTCCCCATATCCTCCTGATCGCTGGGGGTGGTTCTTCACATCCCGGGGGGCGTGTTGCCTTCCCCGGGGAGGGGATGGAACGTTCCCCTTGCCAAAAGCGATGCGAGCGGGCCGCTCCCAGACCCGCTCGCATCGTCTCACTCGCCCTCACCCTCCTCGAGGGTCTCGAGGAGCTCGGTGGGCTCCTCCACGATCTCGATCACCGTCTGCTTGCGCTTGCGGCGCTGTTCCCGCTCCGCCCGGGCCTTCAGGTAGGCCTCGTCGCGGGCGCCCAGGCGCCGCATGAACCGATCCACCTGGCCCTCCTTGTCAACGATCCGCTGCTCGCCGGTGAAGAACGGGTGGCATTTCGAGCACACGTCCGTCCGGATCACCGGGACCGTCGCGCCGGTGGTCCAGGTGTTGCCGCAGGCGCAGATCACCTGGGCGTTGGGATACCACGCGGGATGGATCCCTGGCTTCATCGCTCGCCTCCGTTCCGCGCCGCGCCGTCAGGGGCGGGGGGCTCCGGATACACGCTCACCCGCTTCCGGCCCCCGCGCGCGAACTCGAAGCGCACGTAGCCGTCGATCAGGGCGAAGAGGGTGTAATCCCGGCCCATCCCCACGTTCCGGCCGGGGTAGATGCGGGTGCCGCACTGGCGGACCAGGATGTTCCCCGCCCGCACGAACTGGCCGTCGAACCGCTTGACGCCGCGGCGCTTGGATTCGCTGTCTCGTCCGTTGCGGCTGGCGCCGCCGCCCTTCTTGTGAGCCATGTCGCCTCCTTTCGTCTCACGCCGGGGCGCCGGCTTCGATGGCGTCGATTCGCAGGACCGTGTAGGTCTGGCGGTGGCCCTGCTTGCGCCGGTAGCGCTTGGCGCCCGGCCGGTATTTCAGGACGATGATCTTTTCGCCTTTCACATGTCCCAGCGCGGTGGCCCGCACCCGGGCTTCCGGCACCACGGGGCGGCCGATCCGAACCTGCTCCCCCTCCCCGACCATCAGGACCCGGTCGATCTCCACCGCCGTGCCGGCTGGGACGGGGAGCTTTTCCACCTGGATCTGATCGCCCACCTTTACACGGTATTGATGCCCACCGATCTCGATCACGGCGAACACGATGGAACCTCCGGCGGAGCGCTGAGTGACCCTTCACGGGGATGAAAAAGGGCCGCCGCGGGCGGCCCTTCCAATCGGACTGGCTGCGGGGGGAGGACTCGAACCTCCATACCCGGATCCAGAGTCCGGTGTGTTGCCCCTTACACCACCCCGCAGGGCCGTTCTTCATTTTACACAGGGCCTGCCCCTCCGGTCAAGCCGGGGCGAGGGGGCCACCGTTGCGGCGCGCTTCGGGGGCGCGCCTCGAAAGGAGGCTCTGGCCCGCTCTGTCGGCGCGTCGGGAAATACGCCAGAGGGCAAACCCTCCAGGCCATCCAAACGAGCGTTGAGGCAGTGGCAGCGCTCACCGTTCGTTAAAATGGATCCGGAGAAGCAAGGAGGGCGCGAGGCGGACGGCAGGAGGGTGAACGTATGGCATACTCCGTGGGGAGAGCGCGATCGGCCCGGATCGGGGCGTGGCTGGTCCCGCTGGGGGTCTGGTTCCTCTGGCTGCAGTGGGCGTGGCCGCCGTCGGGGTTCTTCCGGGGCGTGCCCGCCGGGGAGGACACGCTGGAGGTGATGTGGGCCCTCTCGTGGTATCGCCGCGCCCTGCTGGAGCTCCACACCTCGCCGTTGTTCCACCCCCTGGCCTTCGCCCCCCAGGGCTGGCACGTGGCCAAGCAGCACCACGGCCCCTTCCTGATCGGCCTGATGCTCCCCGGATCGCTGTTGGGCGGCGACGCGTTCGCGTTCCATTTCTTGGCGTGGCTGACGCTCTCCCTGGCCTTCGTGGGCGCCTTCCGCCTGGCCCGGCTCTTCTGCCGGGACGCGTGGCTGGCCACCGCGGCAGGAGTGGCCTACGCCCTGTTCAACGGCGCCTTCGCCGCCATGCAGGTCTACGGCGATTACCTGACCGCCACGTGGGGGGCGGCCCATCTCGCGCTCCTCGCCTTCGCCCTGGAGCGGGCCCGACGGGCCGGATGGGCCTCCCGCTGGCTGGTCCGAGCGGGCGGGATCGGCGGGCTGGGGATCGCCGGCACCCCTTACCTGCTCCTGCTCGGCGGGCCGATGCTGCTCGTTTACGGATGGGGCGCGTGGCGCGCGCGTCGCCTGGGGCGCTTGCTCCTGTATGGGTGGGGGGTCGCCGGGCTGGTCAGCGCCCCGTGGCTGGCCCTCTTCGTCCACGCCTTCCTGCAGGATCAGATGCTAGGGCAGACCCTCGAGACCGCTATGGGCAACGGATATCCATGGGCCCACGCCCTGGCCTGGAACCCCTACCACCGGTGGCTGCGATGGCGCTCCCCGCCGCCCCATCGGCCGATCCTCACCCTGGGGATGATCCCGGCCGGGAGCAGTCTGCTGGGCCTCGCGCTGGCCCGAAGCGGGAGGCTGCGGCTGCGCAGCGGGCCGCTGCTGCGGATCGCGGCCTTGGGGGTGTGGCTGGCCACCGGGATCGCGGTGCGCTGGGATGCGCCCCTCCGGATCCCCTGGACCCCCGGATGGGCCGCGCTCGCGGAGGCGGCCTGGCGGATCGGCCACGCCCGCAAGCCGGAGCTCTTCGCGGACCCCGCGTTGCCGAGGCAGTGGGAGGGCCTTGCCCTGACGCCTTCCCTCCTGTTGTGGGCCATCGTGCCATTCTGGGAGGCGGCGGGGACCGTCTGGCGGTTCATCCCGCTGACGGCGCTGGGGCTGACGATCGCCGGCGCGGAGGCGTGGTCCCGGGTCGCTTCCCCCTGGCTCCGACGCGGGCTGGCCTCCCTCTGGCTCCTGGAGGCGATCATGGCCCCGCCCCCCATGCTTCCGTGGCCCTACGCCATCCATCCCGCCTTCGAGTGGTTGCGGCGGAACCCCGAGCCGGGGGCCGTCGTGGACGCCTTCGCGGATCACACCCCGGGGTTGCACCTTTCGCGCGCTGCGGTGATGGCCACGGAATACCATCGGCGCCCCACCCTGTCGGGGTTCACCCCGTTCCATCCCCGCTGGATCGAGCGGCTTCAGCGGGGCCGGGGGTTGCTGTTCCGCCATCGCCCCGACGGGCTGGGCCGGCACGGCTTTCGCTTCCTGGTCGTCCACAACCCTCCTCCGGACTGGGCGAAGTGGGGCTGGCCGTTTCCCCTGGAACAGTGCTTCGACCCGCCGTCCATGCCCTCCCCCTGGAACTACCCGATCTGCATCTTCCGCATCCCGGATCGAGGGGAGCCGGAGATCACCAACCTGTGGTTGCTGGAGGGGTGGTCCGGCCCGGAGGGCTGGGGGATCTGGGCGGAGGGAACGGAGGCCTACGCCCTCTGGCCGGCCGAGGAGGCAGAAACGCCGGCGGCCCTGGAGTGGGTGGCCTTCCCGCTGTGCCAGCCCGGGAAGACCCAGCGGCTGGAGGTCTATTGGAATGGGCACGAGATCGGCGCGGAGGAGTTCGCCGGTTGTGCGGAGCAGACGGCCCGCTGGCGGATCCCGGAAGGGTGGGTGCGGCGGGGGGTGAACGAGCTGCGTTTCCGCTTCGCCTACGCGGCGGTGCCCTCGGAAGGGGAGACGCGCCGGCTATCGGTGGGGTTCCGGGGGATCTGGGTCCGGGCCGACGCGCCGTAGAGTGCACGGCTGCGCGCCCTGGGTTAAGATTAGGTTAAGATTAAGGGGAAGCGGATCCCAGCCCGCGAGTGGAGCGGCGATGCCCCGCTTGAGCGCATCCATGGAAGATTACCTGCGGGCGATCTACATCCTGGCCGAGCGGGAGGGGACGGTCACCACGACCCGGCTGGCGGAATACCTGAACGTGGCCCCCCCTTCGGTGACCGGGATGTTGAAGAAGCTCGCGCGCCTCCGACTGGTCCACTACACGCCGTATCGGGGGGTGGCCCTCACCCGGGCCGGCCGTCGGATCGCCCTCGAGGTGATCCGCCACCATCGCCTGCTGGAGCTCTTCCTGATGGAGGCCCTGGGCTACGAGTGGGACGAGGTCCACGCGGAGGCGGATCGGCTGGAGCACGCGATCAGCGAGGCCCTGGAGGAGCGGATCGCGGCCATACTGGGCCATCCCGCCTACGACCCGCATGGCGATCCCATCCCCACCCGGGCCGGGGAGCTGCCGCCCCCTGCTGCCTGTCGGCTGAGCGAGGCGCCGGTGGGGATCGCCTGCGAGGTGCTCCGGGTGACGGATGAGGCCTCGACCCTGCGGCAGGCCGCGCGGGCCGGCTTGCGGCCAGGGGCCCAGGTGGTCGTCGAGGAGTGGATGCCGGGCGCGGGCCTGCGGATCCGCGTGGGGGGGCAGGAGCACCGCATCCGGCGTCGCCTGGCCGAGCAGGTCTTCGTGCGCGTGCCTTCCCCGGAGCCTCCGTTGGGGGCGATGGAGGATGCGGCGGCTTCGGATCACCCCTGAGCTGGTGGAGCGGGTGTGGGCGGAGATCCTCGACGCCCTGCCGGCGGATCTGCGGGGGGCGGTGGAGAACGTGGCGATCCTCCTGGAGGAAGAACCCACCCCGGAGCAGCGGCGCGTCCTGGGCCTTCCGCCCGAGGAGAGCCTGTATGGCATGTTCGAAGGGCCCACGCGGGCGGAACAGAGCCGCGGCTCCATCGCCTGGCCGGCGCGGATCCTCCTGTTCCGGCGCCCCCTGGAGGCCGACTTCGGCCACGACCCCTTCCGGCTGCGGGCGGAGATCCGCCGCACGCTGCTTCACGAGTTGGGCCACTACTTCGGCCTGAGCGAGGAAGGCCTCAGCCGGTTGGGGCTGGAGTAAGCGCGCGGCCGCGCGCCCCGCGCCCCCAACCCGGGCTGGCGATCAGCCGCCCCGCTTCCCCACCCGATCCACGTAGGCCCGGGTGTAAACATTGATCCGCACGATGTCCCCCTCGGCGATGAACTGGGGCACGAGCACTTCGAGCCCGTTCTCCAGGATCGCCGGCTTGTAGACATGGCTCTCCCGCTCGCGCAGCGGCTGGGAGGTGTGGACCACGCGGAGGTCCACGGTCTCGGGGAAGGCCACCGCCACCGGTTGCCCCTCATAGAACTCCACAGGGATCCGCTGGTTCGGCTGGAGGAAGATCTCCAGCTCCCCGATCATCGCGGCGGGGACGGGGACCTGGTCGTAGGTCTCGGGGTCCATGAAGTAGAACATCTCGCCGTCGTTGTAGAGATACTCCATCGCCCGGCGCTCCAGGAAGACTTCCTCCACGCGCTCCTCGGGCCGGAAGCGCCGATCCACCACCACGCCGGTGCGCAGGTTGCGCAGTTTGGCGTGGACCACCCCTTTTTGCTGGGCGGTGCCGGAGTGATGCACCGCGTCGATCACGCGGAACAGGGTTCCCTCAAGGGCGATCGTCATCCCCGGGCGGAGTTCGCTGGCCACCGGCATCGCGATCCTCCTGGATCTATGGAATCGTGGGATCTCAGGGAATGGAAGGCCGTCCTCCCCCTTCGCCTCAGCGGGTTCTCCGGTGTGCGCATTCACCGCCGCCGCGCGGATCGATCCCTAAGAACTATTTTATTAAAAGACACTCCGTTCTCCCGGACGGGGATCCCGAAGCGACGCTGCAACCCCTAATCGTTGCGATGCGCCCCGCTCTGGCGCCCCTCGCCGAGGGGCCCAGGGCTTGACGGATCCAGCCTCCCGCAGTATCCTGGATACGGGTATAGGGTATTATGCGGAACCCGCCTGGGGCACGTTCGGGAGGGGGAGATGCCGCTTTATGAGTATCGGTGCCGCGCCTGCGGGGCGGAGTTCGAGCAGCTGGTCCGGTGGAACACCCCGACGGAGGAGATCGAGTGCCCGCGCTGCGGCCAGCGCGAGGCGGAGAAACGCCTCTCCCTTTTCGCTGCCCGGACTGCGGGGGCGGGAGTGCAGCGGGACGCCGCCTGCGGGCCGGTGACCTGAGGGATCCGCTGAAGCGGGAGGCCGGTGGCCTCCCCACCGGAAGGGCCTGTTTGGGATGTTGCGCGTTTAAGGGGAGCGAGATGATCCGGATTGCGGCGGACGCGGAGCAACAGTTGATCCGACGCCTGCGCCGCCTGGAGGGGCAGGTGCGCGGGGTGGAGCGGATGATCCGGGAAGGGCGGGACTGCCAGGAGGTGCTGGAGCAGCTGGCCGCCCTGCGGGCGGCTGCCCATCAGGCCTTCCTCTTCGCCGCCCGGGCTTACATCCGGGCCTGCGCCCAGGAGGATCCGGCCCGCTCCACCGAGGCCGTCCGCGCGCTCCTGACCGCCCTTCAGCGGCTTCCTTAGCGCCCAAAGGGGGATCCATGGGGAGTCCCTGGTGGTGGACAGGGGGTCCAGCGCAAGGCTCCGATCGAAAAACAAAGAGGAAGCCTGCCAAGAAGCTTGCCTCTTCCGACTTTTCAAAAAGCGATCTGACGTTTCAGCTGCACTCGCCGGCGGAGGGCGCTGAGGAAGTCTACCGGGCGGGGGATCCTTGCCCGAACTGTGGCTTCGCCCGCCTGGAATACGACGGCTACTTTAACGTTTATTGCCCCCTTTGCGGGTTCCGCACAGGAGCCCGTGGGGGGTGCACCTGATAAACAGAGGATGACGAGGGCGGTGCCCTCGATCCCGATCGGACGGTTGGCCTCTCATGAGATCTCGACCGCACGGAGGGATCCGATGGCCATGGAGATCCGCCTTGATCTGTTGGACGTCCAGGGGATGAAGATGCAGGCCATCACGCCGAGCGGCCATACGGTGATCATGGACGCGGCGCCGGAGGTGGGGGGAACCAACCAGGGGCCGCGGCCGATGGAGCTGGTGCTGGTCGCCCTGGCCGGATGCACGGCGATGGATGTCCTCTCCATCCTGCGGAAGAAGCGCCAGCCCCTGGAGGGGTTCGCGATGGAGGTGCGCGGCGAGCGCGCCCCGGAGCATCCCAAGGTTTACACGGACATTGATCTCCTCTACATCGTCAAGGGGAACGTGGATCCGCAGGCGGTGGTGCGGGCGATCGAGCTCTCCGCCACCAAGTATTGCTCGGTCAGCGCCATGCTCAACAAAACCGCGCGCATCCGGTATCGCTATCGGATCGAGCCCACCGCGCCCGACGCCGCGCCCATCGAGGGCGAGTATATCGTGGCGGAAGCCCTTCCATCCGCGTAGCGCACTGGGTTCTCTCAGCCCTTGCATTCCATCCGCTGTTCCGAACCCGCTCACAACAAATACAGGATGAGCGCCGCGGTCACCCCCCACAGGATCACGGTGAGCAGCAGGGGGCGGTCCTTCAACACCAGCTCGTCCGGCGGGGCGGTCTCCCCTTTCACGTGGACCAAATAGAGATACCGGAAGACCCCATACACGACGAAGGGGATGGTCAGCATCATGGCGTGGTTCGAGGGGAGGTTGGGGGCGGAGAACGTATAGAGGGAATAGGCCACGATGGTGGCCGCCATCACCACCCCCATCATCTCATCCAGGAAACGGACCGTGTATTCCTCCAGGATGGCGCGGTGGTTGCGGGCGTTCTCCCCCAGCAGGAGGATCTCCTGCCGCCGCTTGGCGCAGCCGATGAAGAGGGCCAGGAGCAGCGTGCACAGGTAAAGCCACGGCGAGAACCGCTCCACGTGGACCAGGGGGACGCCGGCGGCGACCCGGAGGACATACCCGCTGGCCAGGGTCAGCACGTCCAGGATCACCCGATGTTTCAGCCAGAGGGAGTAGGCCAGGTTCATCCCCCAGTAGACGTAAGCGATGAGGGCGAACCACGGGTCCAGGGCGAAGGCCGGATACGCCAGGCCCAGGGGGATGAGGAGGGCCGCCGCCCATGCCACCCGCGGGTCCAGCTCCCCGGCGGGCAGGGGGCGATGGCGTTTGCGCGGATGCTGCCGGTCTCCTTCCAGATCCTGGAGATCGTTGAACAGATAGACCGCGCCGGAGAGCAGGCACAGGATAAGGAATCCCGCCATCGTGCGCCCCAGCGGCAAGGGGCGGAAGAGCTTCTCGTCAAAGACGAGGGGCGCGAAGATGAAGACGTTTTTGATCCACTGGCGGGGCCGCATGGATCGCACCAGCCCGACCAGGGTTTTCCCCGAGCGCAGAGCGATGGGCCTCATTCAGGGTCTGCTCCGGGCGAGCTTGGGATGGCGGGCGTCGCGCCCTCCGCGCGGAGGGCGCTACCCGCCCGGTCTTTTCCCGATTATAATTCGAGCCACGCGGCTCCTGCCCTCTGCGGGGGGGCGCGAGCCTCGTGGATCTCAGGAGCGGAGAGCGACAGGGTGGCTGATCCATCCTCGGAGGATGGAGCGGATGGAGGAACAGGAGCGCCTGGCGATCCGCCGGAAAATCATCGGGGTCGTTCTCCGGCAGGCGCGGGAGCGGGCGGGGAAGACGGTGAAGGACTGCGCCGCCCTGCTCGGGATCCCTCCAGCCCGGTATCGGGCCTACGAGGCTGGCCGGGGGGATCTGACGTTGCCGGAGCTGGAGGCCCTGGCCTGGTTCTTCCAGCGGCCGCTTTCCGCCCTGCTGGAGCCCGATCGTCACGCGGGCTCCGCCTCCGGGGACGGGGTCGTGGAGGCCATCCCGGAGCTGCTGGCCCTCCGCCACCGGATGATCGGCCTGATCCTGCGCCAGGCCCGGGAGCGGGCGGGCAAGAGCCTCCGCGAGGTGGCGGCCTTCCTGGGGTGCACCCCCCGCCGGATCCGGGCCTACGAATCCGGGGATCGCCCCATTCCCCTGGTCGAGCTGGAGCGGCTGTCCGCCTATCTGGGGGCCTCCCTCGCGGAGTTCCTCGACACCGACAGCCCCATCGGGCAGGCCGTCCTCTTGATGGATCAGATCGAGCGTTTCCGCGTCCTTCCCCCCGAGATCCGGTCCTTCGTCACGGCCCCTGTCCATCTGCCTTACCTGCGCCTGGCGATGCGCCTGGCGGAGCTTCCCGCCGACCGGCTGCGGCACATCGCGGAGGATCTGCTGGAGATCACCCTGTGATGTGGACGACGCCGGCGCTTATCCTCTTCCTGGGGATCGGGGCCGGGCTGCTCCGGCACGTCCTGGCCGGAGGCGGGGCCCGACGTTTGCTCCTGGACCTCGTGCTCGGCCCCCTGGGGTTCGCCATCGGGCACGGGCTCGGCCAGCTTCTCGCCCCCGGGTTCGGGCGGATCGGGACCACGGCTGTGATCCCAGGGCTGCTGGGGGCCGGGCTCCTCCTGGGGCTCTCCTCCCTGCGCCCGGTGACCGCTCCCCCCCACGCCCCCGCCCGTCGCTGAGCACCCCGCCGGGACGTTTGTCCCAGGAAAGAAGGGACATCCGCCTCTACCGGGGCGGGGTCTTCCCGCTTACAGTGGAAGCGGAAAAACCCTTTGGAAGGAGGTCGGCGATGGAGCGGTTGGATCGTCTGGCGCGTATCGGGTTGCTGTTCGTCCAGATCGTCCTGGGCTACGAGTGGCTGCACGGCGGCCTGGAGAAGATCGAAACCGGCGGCGGGTTTGTGAAGGGGTTGCCCCAGACCCTGGCCCGCTTCGCCGAGAAGAACCCCTATCCCTGGATGAAGAGCTTCCTCACCGGCCCGGCGACGGCGAACGCGTCCTTCTTCGGTAACTTAGTGCAATGGGGCGAGTTGCTGGCGGGCCTGGCCCTGATCGCAGGCGCCCTCTACCTGCTGTTCCTGGCCGCCCGCCTGAACGGCGTGCTGCAGCGGGTGGCGGCGATCCTGGTGGGGATCGCCCTGTTGGGCGGGATGACGATGAACGCCTTCTTCTACCTGGCCGCCGGGCACATGAGCCCCTCCACGGCGGGCATCAACTTGGTGATGTTCTTCTCCCAGGTGGCCCTGCTGGGCTACTGGATCGCTGTGGCCCTCCAGCCGGTGGGCGGCCTCGTCCTGCGGCGGCGGCCGGCCTGAGATCAACAGGCGCCGTGCGGATCCGGGGCGCGGGCGATCGAAACTCGCCCGCGCCCCATTTCATGGCTTCCTTTAGGAGGAACTCGGCGGGGCGTGGAACACGACGATCCCCAGCCCCTCGCAGTGGGTGCGCGGCCGAAGGGCCCACCAGCCCTGGGGATAGGCCGCCTGCAGCGCGGCCAACGAGGCGCGATCCTCCGGGTGCACCAGATAGAGTTTGGGGCCCGGCAGGCGCCGATGAGCGTCCAGGGCCTGGGGGAGATCCTCATACCAGATCGTGTAGGGCCAGTCGAGGTCCCCCAGCCACATCCCGATCAGCCGGGAGTCGAACCAATAGGGATAGGCCACGTAGAAGGCGTTGGTCTCCGGCCCGCCTCCCGCGTAGAACCCCCACAGGATCTCCGCGGCGTCCGAGGCGTTCAGGGCGATGGAACAGTAGGTCTCCGCGTATTCCCGGAAGATCCGATCCGTGTTAATGCGGATCAAGGCGAAGGCCAGCAATGCGGCCGCCCCCAGCCCGATCCACCGCCCGCGGCCCGCCCGAACCCACCCCGCAGTCCACAGGGCGGGGACCAGGGCAGCGAAGGCCAGGACGACGGGCAACGCCCCCGCCGCCCGCACAGTGCTCGGGTTCTCCCGCGGGAAGGGGAGGTTATAGGCGGAAGGGAGCAGCATCACAAAGCCCGCCGCCAATCCGGCCAGTGGCGTCGGATCCCGGTGGCGGAGCATCCAGAGAAGGGCCGCCGCCCCGCCCAGGAAGAGCAACGCCCCCAGCACCGGGTCCAGCATCGGCCGCAGGGGAAGGGTGGCCACATAGACTTCATCGCCGGTCCAGTGGAACATCAGCAGCGCGCGGCGGATGTTGTCGGCCAGGATGAGCAGGGGGTTCCCCTCAATGGGCCGCTCCCACGTGGAGACCCGGGTCATCAGCCGGTAGAAGAAGATCTCGGGGAAGTCCACGATGAAGCGCAGCATGGGGGCGAGCACGGGGAGGGCCGTCAGCATCCCGATCAGGAAATCCCCTGCCCGCTGCCGGCCCTCGGGGGTCCGCCAGCCTCGCTGGACGAGCCAGACGGTGAGAAAGGCGGCTGGGAGAGCCGCCAGCATCCCTCGGAAGGGCGAGTATCCATACAGCCCCACACCCAGGAAGAAGCCCATCCAGAGGAAATCCACCCGCCGTCCGGACCGCAACCCGCGGATCAGGAAGGCCAGCGACCAGGCGGCGAAGGTGGGGAGGAACGGATAGCGCAGCCCCACGCGAGAGGGGATCACCGCCCAGGAAGCCACGGCGCCCATCAGCGTCGCCCAGATCCCCCCGTGTCGCCCCCACAGGGCTGCGCCGAGCAGATATAGGGCCGGCAGCAGCAGGACGCCGATGAAGGCCGTCCCCACCTGCAGCGTGAACTTGTGCAGGGGCATGCCAAAGAGCCGGACGGTGGCGGCCGCCAAGTAGAACTGAAAGGCCTCGCGGCCGGTGTTGCGGGGGAAGAAGATGCGATACTCGCCGTTCAGGATGTCCCGGACGTCCAGCAGCTTCTCGGCGTGATCGCTGTTCACATCCCGGGGCAGATTCCAGAGGTCCCAGTAGCGGAAGCCGACCCCGAGCCCCAGGATCAACAACAGCAGCAGGTGGTGTCCGCGCACCCGGAAGCCATCGCGGGGGAGGCGGGGGAGCGGCCCGTTCCACCAGGCCGCGAACCACGCGGCCACCGCCAGCGCCCAGGCGATCCCCCCAAGCGGGCGGAACCGGTTGCCCCCGCTGTCCAGGAAGGCCAGCAGGGTCCCGGCCAGGCTCAGCCCCAGCCACGGCCAGCGGACGAGCGGGGGATCGGAGGGGGCTTCGAGCGGGGGGCGCTCCGCCTCGAGCCAGGCGGGGGCCCGCGCCAGGGCCCAGGTTAGGAGGAGCGCGGCCCACGCATAGAGGGCCAGCCCCCAGGGGTCCGGCGCGTCACGGGGGCTGTGGTCCAGGCGGAGCTGGGCGAGGGCGGCGAGGAAACCTGCGCCCGCGATCGCCAGGGCGCTCCCCATCCGGATGGGGGTCCCCTTCATTTGATCCCCTCCCGCCGCGCGATCATAAAGAAATACGCGCCCTGTGGGCCGACGGGCGCCTCATAGAAGGGCCGCAGGAGCCGTTCCACCGGCCACAGGCTCCACCGCCATGGCGCCAGGATCCAGCGGCCCAGGAGCTTTTTATACAACAGCGAGGGAAGCCCATACAGGTGCCCCCACTCCAGCAGGGCGGTGGCGCCGGGGGAGAAGTAATGCCACCATCGGACCGGGCGCAGGCCCGCGCGCGTCAGCCGGGCCGTCCAGACCTCCGGGGCGTCGCAGTGGTGGTGGCGGGAGATCCGGTTGAAGAGCCGCCCGTAGGCTTCCGCCGCCCGGCGCAGGCCCAGCCGGCGCAGGAGCCGGTGGACCGAGAGATATTCCGCGAAGCGATCGCTCGGCGAGCAGAACAGGAAATATCCCCCTGGCCGGAGCACACGGGCCACCTCCTGCAGGACGGCTTCCACATCCGGGATGTGTTCCAGGACCGAGTTGCTGATCACCGTCCCGAAGGAGCTGGAAGGGAAGGGCATGCGGGCGCCGTCGGCCTGGATCGCCCAGCGGTAGGCACGGCGGGCGGCCGCCTCCCGCAGGGCGCCCCACCCGGGGTCCAAGCCCACCTGGGCGCGACCCGGGAAGGCCACGGTGGCGAAATGGCCGTCCCCGCAGCCCAGATCCAGCACCGGCTCCGGCATCTCCAGGCCCTGGTAAAACCGGGCCTCGACCCCCCGCAGGAGCGCCCGGAAGGCGGGGACCTCTTTCAGATGGAGCCAGAGGAAATCCGGAGCCGTGCTCATCGGTGCCGGCGGACGCGAGGGGATGAGCGAGCGCATCCGATGCCGAGGCATGCGCGGCGATCGTCCCGTTCGGCCCCGATCCCCGCTCGCCACCTGTGCCATTGGAGGGGCCGGTATCCATCAGGCCAGCAGTTCGCGGAACAGCGCCTCATATTCGATAGCGGTTCGAAGGGTGTTATAGTGTCGCTCCACCCACTCCCGGGGCCGGCAGAAGGCGGGGCGGTTCGCCAGCACGTGGAGGATCGCCTGGGCCAGGGCCTGGCTGTCCCGCGGCGGCACCGTGAGCCCCATCCCCGTGACCTGGGTCGGCACCCGCACCCCCGGAAGATCGCTGGCCACCACCGGGGTGCCGCACAGCATCGCCTCCACCTGGACCAGGCCGAAGGACTCAGTGGCGTTCAGGCTGGGGAGCACCACCACGTCGCAGCTGGCGAAGAAGGTCGCCATCTCCTCCGGCTCCAGCACTCCGATGAAGGTCCAGTGGTCCCGGTAGCGCTCGAAGAGGGGCGCCAGCCGCCGGGCGTAGGCCTCCTCCCCCAGGACGTTCCGGTAAGGGCCGGCGAAGAGGACCCGGGCGTTGGGGTAGACTGCGAGGATCTGGGGGAGGGCTTCCAGCAGGTATTCCACCCCCTTCTCGGCCGCCAGCCGGGCGGCCATCCCGATGACCACCTGGCCTTCCAGCCCCCAGCGGGCCCGAAAGGCGGCCACCGCCTCCGGCCGGGGGACCGGGATCTCCACCGGTGGGGGGATCACCTGGACCTTGTGCATGTAGCGGGAGAGGTAGGGGGAGTGCCGCGCGTAGTCCTCCGTGTAGCTCACGATGACGTCGGCCAGGCGGGCGGCCAGATGGTCCATCAGGTGAACGGCCACATTGGCGACGCGGTTGAGCAGGCCGGGGGGGAGGGTGACGTCGCAGTGATATGTGAGGACGACCGGCTTGTGGAACAGGCGCCCGCGCAGGGCGATGCCCGCGGCGTCGAACTGCGGCAGGTGCAGCCAGAGGACATCCGCCCAGCGGGCCAGGCGGGTGGCCCACAGCCCGATGGTCGGCATGATCACCCCTTTGCTGACCCGCATCCACACGGGCACCCGGCGGATCCGCACCCCATCCCGCATCTCCTCCTGCGGGAGGCGCCGGTCGTATTGGGAGGTCAGGATCTGGACGTCATGCCCCCGGGCGGCGAGGGCCCGGGCCACCCGCTCCACGTAGATGGTCAGGCCGCTAATGTGGGGACGGTAATATGTGAGCGCCACCAGGATCTTCATCGCCGTGCACTGCTTCCTCGAAGTGCGCCGGAGGGGGTCCCGCCCATAACCGCTTCCGGGATCCCCAGGGTGTGGTTCATGGCGCGGCGAGGAGGACACCCTCCCGCACCCACTCCACCAGGCGCCTCAAGCCCTCCCGCACCCCGACCTGGGGCCGCCAGTCCAGATCGCGCATCGCCTTCCGGATGTCGCTGATGTAGACCTTCTGGTCCCCGGGGCGCCACGGGCCGAAGGAGGGGGGATCCAGCGGGCGGCCCAGGATCTCCGCCAGGAGGGGGGCGAACTCATGCCAGACCGAGAGGGCGTTCTCCGGCCCGCCCCCGATATTGTAGATCTGCCCGGCGGTCCGATCGATGCGCTCCACCGCCGCCCGCATGGCCGCCACGAGATCCGCCACGAAGAGGAGGTCTCGGACCTGCTTGCCGTCGCCGTAGATCGTGATCGGGCGGCCGGCCATGGCGGAGATCACGAAGTGGGCGACCCATCCCTGGTCCTCGGTCCCGAACTGGCGGGGGCCGTAGATACAGGACATGCGGAACACCACGGTGGGGAGCCCGTAGATGCGGGCGTAATCCCGCACGTATTGATCGGCGGCCCCCTTCGAGCAGCCGTAAGGGGAGTGGAAGTCCAGCGGCTGGCGCTCATCGATCCCGAACGGCCGGTCCGCATACCGGTAGCGGGTGGCCTCCTCCACCACCGGCACGTCCTCCATGGCACCGTAGACCTTGTTGGTGGAGGTGTAGAGGACGATGGGGCGGTGGCGGGCCTGGCGGGCCGCCTCGAGGACGTTGAGGGTGCCCAGGGCGTTGATCTCGAAATCGGTGCGGGGATCGATCAGGGAGGTGGTGACCGCCACCTGGGCGGCCAGGTGGAAGATCACGTCCACCTGGCGCACCGCCTCGGCCACCGCCGGGAAATCCCGGACGTCGCCCCGGATGAAGCGGATGCGCCCGCCGTGGCGCTCCTGGAGCCAGGCCAGGTTCCGGTCCACCCCGGGGCGGGCCAATAGATCGAAGATCCAAACCACCCAGCCGTCCGCGGCCAGGGCGTCCGCGAGGTTTGAACCGATGAAACCGGCGCCGCCGGTGATTAATGCATGGGTCGGCATCCAGACCTCCAGGTGGGAGCTGGGGGGGCGGCCATCCCCCTTCGCCTCCGGCGAGGCGGCATGATGCAGGCTATTATAATCCGTGTCGTTCGGGTGTGGATCTATCGGTCCCGCGCGAGGATGCGAAGGGGGCATTGGAAGTCAGGCGTTGGAGCGCCATGCGACCCTCCTCCTTCTCACGGGTTCTCCGCCGGGTCAGGCGCCGGAAGCGCTCCCCCGAGCCGGGCGATCTCTTCCCCGAAGGGGAATTTAAGGAAAGTCGGTTAAGCCGACGGATCGCCCCGCTACGCGGGGGGCGGGACCGGCCCGCCGGTCCGGCGCAGGAAGCTCAGGTGCAGGCTCCCGGTCTCCAGCCACAACCCCAGAGCTCCCAGAAGGGAGAGATAGAAATAAACGAGGGCATGGGAGACCACCGAGATGCTGAAGGCGATGGCCTGGGGGATCCCGAAGCCCCCCATGACCCACACGGTGATGCCCTGCACGACCCCGACGTAGCCGGGGGTGGAGGGGACCAGCATCCCGAACGTGAGGGCCGTCATCGTCCACAGGGCCGGCAGCCAGTCTGGGGCGGCCAGGAAGATCCCCATCACCGCGTAGAGCTGCGCCCCCACTGCCACCCACGCCGCCAGGGACCATCCCAGCGCCCCCGCCAAGGCGCGGGGGGTCCGGAGGACCTCCAGGCCGCTCAGGGCCGCTTTCGCCTCGTGGCGCAGGCGCTCTCGCAGGCGCCGGGGGAAGGGCTGGGTGAGCCCCTCGGCGAGCCGCCATGCCCAGCCGGGGGCGAAGGCCCCGATGAGCAGCGCCAGGAGCGCGGCGGCGGTCAGGCCCAGCCCGACCCCGCTCAGCCCCCCCACCCCCAGGGCCTCCGGCCGGAGGGCTAAGGCGAGCCCGGCCAGCATCAGCACCGCCACCAGATCCAGGACGTGCTCCACCACGATGGACATGGCCACCAGGCCCGGGGGGGTCTGGGGGTAGCGGGCCAGCAGGAGCACCCGGGCCAGCTCCCCCATCCGAAAGGGGAGGAGATGGGTCACCAGGTAGCCGACGTTCAGCACGTTCCAAAGGCGGAACAGGGGCACCCCCGACGGCTCGTTTAACAAGATCCGCCAGCGGAAGGTCCGCGCCAGCACGCTGAAGGTCAAGGCCAGGAGCGCCGGCACCAGCCATCCATAGCTCCCGGCCCGCAAGGCCGCCCAAAGGACCGAGAAATCCAGGCCTCGGACCGCCCCGTAGAGGGCAGCGAGGCCCAGGGCCAACCCGATCAGCCATTGCCAGATCCGCAACCTCGTCCTCCCTTCTGGATTCGGGGTGGGCGCCGGGAACCTCCCGGTCGGCCCGAGGGGGCGCAAGCCCCCAAGCCCTCCTATGATACCTTGGATTCTCCGATCTCCCTATCGGCCCGGAAGTGGAACCGCACGGCCACATCGCCCCCACGTTCCAGAGCGCTGGCTTCGGATGGCATTCCCGATTTAATTTAGTCTTGCCTAAATTTCTCGCTTACCCATACAATGGGCGTGGAATCGCTGGTCCGTCCCCTCACCCCATTTTTCAGGAAAGGAGCGAGCGATGGTCGGCAAATGGATCTACTACCAGATGGAGGAGGCAGGGGCGCCTGCGCCCGAGGCGCCCGCCGAGGAAGTGGCCCCCGCCCCGGCCCCGGCTCCGACTCCGGCCCGGCCCGCCCGGCGGGCGGCAGCCAAGAAGCCGGCGAAGAAGGCGGCGGCCAAGAAGCCGGCGAAGAAGGCCGCAGCCAAGAAGCCGGCGAAGAAGGCGGCGGCCAAGAAGCCGGCGAAGAAGACCACGGCGAAGAAGGCCGCCCGGAAGTAACCCCCACGCGGAACCCCTCCAGTGCGTGAGGCGCCCGCCCCGGCGGGCGCCTCACGTTTTTCCCTCGGCCCCTGGCCCGGATGAGACCCAGCGGCCTCCCCCTCACGGTTCGCTCAACCCCCACTGGGGGTTTCGGTGGGGACTGGGGCGGGCGACGGCACATACAGGCGTTGCCCCGGGCGGAGGGCCGGGCTGGTCAGGCAATTGGCGTGCATCAGCTGGTCCAGGGGAACCTGAAAGCGCGCCGCCAGCCGGTAGAGCGTCTCCCCGGGCTGGACGGTGTAGGGCACCCAATCCGGAGGAGGACCGCACGGCGTGGGGTTCGGGGTCGGGGTGGGCAGCGGCACCGGCAGATACACCCGCTGGCCGATGAATAAGACCGGGCGGCGTAGGCAGTTGGCCTCCAGAAACCGCGAGAGGGGGATCCCGGCCTGGCTCGCCAGCCGGAACGCTGTATCCCCCGGCTGCACCTGGTAAGGGACCCAATCCCGCGGCGGTCGGCAGGGGGTTGGGGTAGGGCGGGGCGTGGCTGTGGGGGTGACCCCGACGGGCGTGGGGATCGCCGGGAGGGTGGGCGATGGGGTGAAGGTCGGGGAAAGGGACGGAAGCGGGGCAGTGGGCGAGGGAGCCGCCGGCGCGGCCGTTGGAGGGGATTCCAGTTGAGGCGAACGGAGGGCCGCCGGCTGGCCGCTGCGGAAGGGGCGCGGCCGGACCTCCGCTGCGGCTGTCCAGAGGGCACCGATCACCATCCCCCCCAGGATCAAAAGGGCCAGGGCCCATCCGAACGTTTGGGATCGTAAGAAGTGGCTTCCGGCGGCTTCTCTCATTCCCGAGTCCTCTCCTGAAGTTCCTCGGCCCACCCCGGTCGGTCCTCAGGCGCGGGAGCGCCCCGTTTCTCCTCCCTGGCGAGATCGAGCTTAAGCGCCTCCGATTGCACTGAGCGAGCGGGAGGCCGCCAGAGGGAGCGCCACGGTGAACGCGCTGCCCACCCCTGGCTCGCTCTCCACCCAGATCCGCCCCCCGCTCGCCTCCACCAGCGCCCGGGCGATGGAGAGGCCGATGCTGTCCCCTACCCCGGGGATCAGCGGCGTCGCCGCTCGGTAGCGGGGGATGAATACCCGCATGGCCTCCTCCGGCGGGATCCCCCCGCCGGTGTCTCGCACGCAAAGGAAGAGGACGTCGGGGACCTCGGGGTTCAGCCGGGCCTGGAGGCGGATGGCGGTCCCCGGGCGGCTGCACAGAGCGGCGTTGTTCAACAGGTGATACAAGATCTGTTGGGCGGCGTCCCGATCCAATCGGACCGGAGGGAGCGGCTCGGGCCATTCCAGCTCGAGGCGCAGATCGCGCTCCTGGAGCACCGGTTGGAGCTGCTGCAGGACCGCATCCCGGGCCTCCGCCAGGTCCATCGGCTCCGGCTCCAGCCGGAAGGATCCCGCCTCCAGAGCGGCCACCTGGAGGGTCTCCCGGATCAGTCCGGCCATGCGCTCGATGTTGGCTTTGATGCGCAGCAGGAACTGGCGCTGGGTGGCCCCCAGGATGCCCACCGCTTCCCCCAGCAGGAGATCCGTGTATCCCAGGATGGCGGTGAGCGGGGTGCGCAGCTCTTGGAGAAGGGCCAAGATCAATTCCCTTCGATCCCCCTCGGAGTCGGAGGCGGCCGCCGGAGGGGCGGCGCGGCGCTCGATCAGCTGGGCCAGCTCCTCGGCCCGCCGCTGCCACCGCTCCCGCTCCTCCTCCGCCTCGGCGGCCCGGGTGGCCCAGCGGCTGATCTCCCGCTGCAGGGCCTGGCGCTCCTCCGCATGCTGGGCCTCCAGCCGCTGAAGGGCTTCCGCGTGTTCTTGCCGCAGGGCGGCGAGCACCGCCTCCCAGGCCGTCGCCCGCTCGCGCTCCCGCAGGAGGGCCAGGGTGTGGGCGAGCTGCTCCGCCATCTCGTGGATGAATGAGGGATCCAGGCGGGCTTGATGGGCCTCCTCCGCCGGAGCGCCGATCAGCCACGCGCCGAGGAGCCCTTCCGGGGCGATCAGGGGCTTGATCCGGAGGACCCCCGGGGCATCCATCCCGAAGGCCTGCCAGAGCCTTCGGAACGCTTCCCCCGGTTGCGCGGAAGGGGCCAGGAGATCGGGCTGCCGCTTGAGGAGCGCTGCTCCGATGAGGGGGAACTCCGACAGAGAGAGCGTGAGATCGGCACCGGCCCGCGGCAGGCCTTCCCCCTCACGGGCAACGATCAGGAGCTGATCCTCCCGGAGGAGCCCGACGGCGGTCCAACGAGCGCCCATGAGCGTCCGGGCGGCCCGCAGGGCCTCTGTGAGGGGTTCCGGCTCCCCAGGGGCCTGAAGGGTGCGAAGCAGCCCCCGGCTCCACGCCAGCCATGCGGCCGTCGCCCCATGGGCTTCCCCGGAGGCATTTCGAGCCGCCTGGAGGGCG
>FWWL01004199.1_pt1 | contig 24810 bp, 21 predicted proteins | sample 2228331 | NCBI WGS metagenome assembly FWWL01 (sample SAMEA103939775, study PRJEB20133) | metagenome | reverse complement strand
GGGTGAGGGCGAGCAGGCGATGGCCACGCCGCCGCCATCCCAGTCCTCCCAGCGTTCGGCGCGCGATCGGTGCTGCCCCAGCAACCGCTCTTCGGCGCGCTCCCGCCGCATCGTTCGCCCAGAGGCAGGGTGTGCGTGGCTGACTAATGTGACTATCTATCTAAAGTTGGTATCATTGCGCGGGCGCGTCAGCGCCCGCAGCAATCCCCTGCGTTCGCGCGCTTTTCCCTGAGTCGGGCATTGCTACGCCACGCAGTGCAGGGATGATGTTCCGCATGCTCGTTCATGCGCTCTCTTTCCTGATCATTCCATTCTTTCCGGATGCGATGTATTTTCACGCCCTCAGCTCTTCGCGGCTGATCTGGTAACGCTGCATCTTGCGCCAGAGTGTGGCTCGACTGATTCCCAACAGCGCCGCTGCCCGTCCTAACCGGCCACCGGCAGCGCGGCCTGCGCGCAGGATGGCGTCACGTTCGCTGAGCGCCTGCATCTCGGCCAGACGTGGACTGTCCGGGAGCGTTACCGGCGTAGCATGACGGGCGATTGCCGCCGGCAGATCGCTGGCCGTCACCACGCCGGTCGCGCTGGACTGCGCCGCCTGTTCCAGCACGACCTCTAGCTCGCGCACATTGCCCGGCCATGGGTAGGCGCGCAGCGCGGCCAGCGCATCAGGCGCCAGCGCGATCGGTCGCCCTGTCTGGTCGCTGAGCCGCTGCGCCAGCGCATTCGCCAGCAAGATGATATCGTCGCCGCGCTGACGCAGCGGCGGAATGTCGATCACAAATGCGCTCAGGCGAGCGTAGAGATCGGCGCGGAAGCGCCCTTCCTGCGCAAGCTGCTCAAGCCCATTTCCCACTGCGATCACTCGCGCGTCGAGCGGCGCCGGGCGGCTGCCGCCGGGCCGCACGATGCTGCCCATCTCGATTGCCCGAAGTAAGCGTGTTTGCTGATCGAACGACAAGGCATCGATTGACTCCAGATAGATCACCCCGCCGTGAGCCAGTTCGAGCTTTCCCGGTCGACCGGCCTGTTGTGCCGAGCCTTCGACGCCGAACAGTTCGCTGTCGAGCAACTGGCGTGGAATGTCGGCGCACGATACGCGCACGAATGGGCCTTGCGCTCGATTGCTGGCAGTGTGGATTGCCTGCGCGAAGATCTCTTTGCCTACCCCGGCTTCGCCACGGATCAGCACGGCGCCTCTGCCGGCGGCGGCCAGCCGGGCCTGGCGCAGCGCCTGCCGCATGCCCTCACTCTGACCGATAATGTCGCGGAAGGTAAAGGTTGCCTTTGCGCCTACCATTTGCTGCACCAGATGGCGCACACTCTCAATCGGACGCACCGTAATCACGCTGCCCAGATATCGCCGACTCCGATCCCACACCGGTCGCACGCCGCCCAGGACTGCCTGGGGGCCGTTCGGTGTCTGCCAGATGACTTCCTGTTCGTCGAGCGGCGCGAGCTGGCGCAGGGCAGCGGCGATCGCGGGCGGCGGCGGCAGCACAGCAGTGAGCGGGCGCCCCGCCGCAGCGCGGGCATTAATCCCCAGCATGCTGGCTACCCGGCGGCTGAGACGGCGAATCTCGCCCTGTGGCCCGACGAAGATGATCCCTTCGTTGATTGCATCGAGCGTCGCCGAGAGTTCACTGAGATGATCATTGGCGTCGGTGAGCAGGTATTCGGCGCGAATCTGATGATGCAACGCCTGTGTCGCAGCTATCGCCATGCCGAGCGCGGCTGGATGCTGCTGATCGGCGATGCTGAGCGCGGCTAGCGCGCCGAGCGCTTTCCCCTCTGGGCTGAAGATCGGCGCTGCCGCCAGCGCGAACGGTTGCAACCAGTGACAGAAATGGTCAGCGCCGCTGGTCTGACAGGGCAGCGCTTCACGCACCGCCAGATCGACGGCGTTGGCGCCGGCGCAGTCTTCGGCCAGGCTGATCCCGTAACTGATTCCGGCCTGCGCCAGGCGATCCATGATAGCCGGATCGCCTGCCAGATCGATGATGGTACAGTGCTCGTTGCAAAGCAGGGCGACAAATCCCGGTTGGGCGCTGAATTGATACAGGTCTTCGATCAGCGAGCGGGCCAGTGGGTGCAGGTGGAGCCAGACTGTCGGTTGCAACGGCCCGACCTGCGGCGATGTCGCCGGATCAAGCCCGCGCGCCTGACAGCGCGCCCACGAACGCTGGATGGGCGGCAGTGACGGAATGGCCATAGCGCACCTCGTTCCTGTGGTTGCGAGTGGCATGGATCATACCACAATCGCTGATAGGGGAGTGCGCTTCAGCAGGTTGAGGGCGAGGCCGCTCTCGCTCTTTCGACTTTCGCTTACTGCTCCAGCACTTCTCGAATGCGGTCGTGGGGTTCAATCTCAAGCACTCCGGCTGAGCGCGCGACTGGCGCCAGATCAGCCGGTTCCAGCATACACACAAAGGGGTTATCGCCGCCGAGCGCTGTGTGATCGACGGCGCTCAGGCAGAAGATGTCAAATGTGCCCATGATGTAGCGTGGCAACTCAAACCGTTCAGTGGCGCCGGGCGTCAGCTCAATCCAGCGATCCATCGCGGGAATGCTGACAACCATCGCTTCAGGCGCGGTATTGCGGATGCGCAGCGCCGGTTCGTGATCCGGCGCCAGCCTGATGCTGCCTGGAACACAACCGCTAGCGCCGATGGTCAGATCAACCATCGGCGCCAGGGCGCTGCACCCGACGAGGCATAGCGCGAACCAGATCAACCAAAATCGTATCAACACCACTATTGTCGGCACTGCTGAATTGCTGGGATGAAGATCCGATGCTCGCCGCTGGCCAGCGCACTTTGTTCTGCGGAGAGATCGGGTGGCAGGTCAGGCCCGCGCGCGATTCCCAGCGCGCTGTACGTTGCCAGTCCGGGAAACACCGTACCCAGTTTCGGATTGCCCAACCGCTTGATCAGGATCTCGCTCAACACCTGCCGATAATCGGTCGTGATTTGCAGATCTTGCCGCTTATCGAGCTGATCGGGATGCAGGCCGGGCCAGGTCCCGTAGATCCTGCCGCCATTGATGTTGCCTCCCAGCACCATCATCACGTTGCCATGACCGTGATCGGTGCCGTTTGACTGATTCCGCCCCAGGCGGCGACCAAACTCGCTCAGCACGACGATGGTCAGCCGACCGTGGTACTGAACCAGATCGTTGTAGAATGCGTATAACCCGCTCGACAGCACCTCCAGCCGGTCGGGCAGGTAGCCGGTGCCGTCGCTGTTCGCCTGCGCTTCGTGGGTGTCCCAACCGCCGAAATCGATCGTCGCGATTTGCAAACCAAGATCGGCCTTGATCAGTTGCGCAACGGTCTTCAAGGAATCGCCGAACGATCCGGAAGGGTACGACACGCCAGCAGCCGGCGTGTACTGTCCCAGGCTGCGCACCGTGTCGATCGTCTGGATCACTCTGCGTCCGGCGCGCGCCAGCGGCTGGATCGAACTGCGGTTGTACATCTCGCGCAGCGTGCTCAAGAACGGATAGTTCTCCTGCGGTCGATTATACCGCCAGGTCGTATACTCTTTGAACTGATCAGGTCTGCCCATTGCCACCGCTGGCGCATAATCGAGCAGCGACGTCGGCGTCGCGCTGTTGGCCGCCACCGCTGGCAGGAGCGTCGCGCTGCCGCCCTGGCTCTGCAGGTGACGGGTGATCCAGCCGCTGCTGGTGGTTTTGTTGCCCGGCGTGCCACGCTCGATGTAATCCATCGCATCGAAGTGGCTGCGGGTATCGTCGGTCAATCCGCAGGCATGGATAAAAGCGAGCTGCCTGCCGTTGTACAGATCACGGAGATGCGGCATCCGGCTGTTGAGACCGAAACTATTGGTATTGTACGAGGGGTTGTTCGGTTCGATGCGCAACGGCGCGTTGCTGCCGGTCAACGGCAGGGCCAGTGTGCCGCGCGCATTGCGGTAATATGGATCATCATACGGGCTGAGCAGGCTCAGACCATCACAGCCGCCGCGCAGAAAGATCTGCACGAAAATCTCGTTGGTGGCCTGCGGTTGCGCTGGCTCGGCAAAGGCAAGCTGACCGATGCGCGCCGCAGCCATCGCGGCAATCGCTGCGCTGCATCCCATCAGGAATTCACGACGTGTCCACTGCATTGATCTTCTCCTTGATGATCGCGCGTCGCTTAGCGCAGCAGAAATTCTGGACTGCATGCCAGCAACTGTACCATAGCGGTGATTCGTTCAGGCACCGCCGCTGGTGAACGCCAGTCCGGCGCTCCGGCCAGCGGCTGCGGCGGCTGATTCGGGTCGCCGCCCTGGGCCAGAAAGTTGATCAACAACCCGCGCAGGTCACCGGTGGGAATGTAGGTCAGCATCCGCTGCAACCAGAAATCGACAATGCCCACGCACGAGAGACCAGTCGGCGTCTGACCGGGAATGTCGATCCGAACATTCCCGCCCCACGGTTGCGCCATCGTGTAGTAGCAATTCCAAACGTTGAGCAGAGCGTTGGTGTTTGCCCAATACTCGGCTCGATCCGGATGACCGGTTGGCGTATCCCAGCCGAACAGTCGCTGCCCTGTCTGATCGGCGCTCCAGAACAGACTGCTCCAGAAATTGCCTTTGGTTGTATCGCCGTTCACCGCCGCTTCATCACTTGGCAATTCAGCATTTGTTGCGCGCAAAAAGGCCCAGATCGCCTCCAGCGGTCGGCGGATCTTGCGCCCAAAAGTGGCTTTTGCCTCTGGCGCCAGCAGAATTGTCTCGACCACTCGCTTGATCTGGTCGGGCGAGTCACGGTGCGCCATCCAGACGTTGTAGGCCGCGTCGATCAGCGACTCGGGCGGATCATCGGCCACCAGCCGTCGGCATAGTTTGGCGCACAGGTGCCGCGCTGTGCCCGGATGGTACGCCACCAGCCGCAAGACTTCGTGGCCGTCGCGATCAGCGCCCTGGTTATAGCCGAAGTTCGGCGCAGGTGGAATGCCCGGCGCCGGGGCAGGCGCCAGCACAGTCTTCGGAAAGTTATCGTGCCACGAATCCATCAGGTGAAATGCGCCCGTATTAGGGCGCCCGTCTCGGCCATTGGCAATCGTCCAGCCGGTGAGACAGCGGGCTGTCTCGTAGACATCGTAGTCGATGTAGGCGGCAGCGTAGCGCTCGTCGCCGTAGCTCACGACCGGAATAGTTCCTCGTTGATCGTAGAACTTGAGATAGTTGTCGCTGCCAAGGGTATGCAACTCAAACAGCTCGCGGGCAAAGTTTTCGTTGCCGCCTTCACCACCGCCGACTTTATTGGTAACGTTGTTGAGGTAGTACATCATTGCCACGCTTTTGGTCACTTCAACCAGCATGGCATGAAAATTGCCCAGCGCGTGGGTGCGGATAATCCGATCATAGGCCGGCCAGGTCGCCGCAATCCGCTGGTCGGCGGTGGCGCGCGCGTTAAAGTGGTTATGCCAGAAGTCAACCATCACTTCAAAGAGCTGGCGGCGGCTGCACACCGCCCGAATCCAGGTCGCTACCCGCACCTCTTCATAAGGGCGAATGCGCTCGCTCCAGGGCAGGGTGGGCACGACCCGCTGCTGCCATAACTCCTCCTGCGATCGGTTGAGCCAGCTTAGACTACGCACTTCGTTGACGGTCTGATTATTCTGGGTGTAACGAATCTTGAGCAGCGTGGAGTTGATCCGATTTGCGCACGGTTGGTTGTCGATCGCGGTATAGTTCAGTTGCTGCCGAACCCAGTTATCGAACCGCTCTTCATCACTGTTACCCGGTGTCGCATCGTACATTGCCGCCAGTTCGGGGCTAGGGCCGAAGGCGAGCCGCCGCAACGCAATGGTGCGCAGGGAAGCGGGTTGGTGATACGAACACGCGGCGACGGGCGCGGCTGGCGATCCGGCAGCGGCCAGACCGGCGACAACCAGACCCGCCGCTAGTTTTGCGCCGCCTTCGATCAGGTCTCTTCGAGAAAGCTGCATAGTCCTTCCAGGTATGTATTATCGCCCGATACCTGACAATCCTGACAAAACTGTAATTGAGCAAGCGCTGGTCGCGCTATCACCTGAAAGTACTGATTCTTCGTGACCACATGGACAAGAAACGCTGGGGGATTGTTCCCGATCTGGGCTGCGCGCTTTGCTGTTCTTGCGCGTGCGATATCCCTGCTGGCTGCGCAGGCAGGACAGATCATGATTCGAGGATGCGCGAAAGAAACTCCGTGATATGCTTTCACGGCCTGTGGATGAATGATGAAACGGAACGGTGGATAATGTGTGCGTTATCGGTGGGTTGCCAGACGGATGCTGCGCGCATGATTATTGCGTTTCGTGACAGCAGGTGCGCATTGGTCAGACCGCGCGGTGGCGGCAGGAGCGACCCACCGAATCGCCCCTGCTGGTAACAAGGATATTCCGTGAAAGATAAGAATGGGTATGCTGTGACGCTCGCGTGTTGACCATCGCGCGGCATCACGCAGGACAACTGGCCTCATCAGGCGCAGCAAGCGTGCCATCGTCCTCCATGGCAAATTCATTAATCGCGAGCAATTCTTGCTCTACTGTCATGGGCGCGTAGACCCGAAAACGTTGAAATCGGCAGGTTACCCGGCTCCACGCTGTGGCTACAATCCCTACATCGAGCCGGGCGAGTGAATGACGCGGAATGATCGCTTCGCCAATGCAGTAGTTATTGACATAAAAATAATGGTGTTCTTCCGTTGCCACGATGCAGTAGCGATTCATCTGGCCCGGGCGGAGCGTTGGCGCCTCTCTCTTCTGGAAATAAATCTCTTGACCGTCAAAACCATCTCCCGTCACTCCATAATCGTTTACTTTCACTACTGAGACTTGCCGTGTCTGTTCACGAACGCGCATTAAGGCGAAGCGACTATCCGATAGCTCTTCAAACAGCACCGCGAGACCGTCGTGGCGGTCTTTCCAGTGCGTCACCTGCGCCTCAACCGAGAACAGGTAGCAACGCGGCGCAAAACACGACGAATCGCCCCCCAGGATCACGGTGTCGTGAAAATAGTTGGTGAGGCGCAGGTGGTATGCGCCATCTTTCATTGATCGCCGAATGCGACAAACCCCATCGTCTTTGAACCCGATTCCCCAGCGTCGGTAGTTGCTGGTGAAGTCATCGCTAAAGATCAGTTTCCACGAAGACTCGAGCGTGTCGATGGCCGGTGGCTTGCTAAAGCGATGCGTCTCAAAGTAGATGTCGCGGTAACTAAACGGATTGATTCCTTGCAAAACCTCTACCGGCGTTCCATACGTAATCCACTTTTCATTTGCCGCAAACAATAACAGATCAGTTTGCTGCGCATTGAGCGAAAAGGCATTGGCAATGTTGATGATCACTTCAGGGTCGCGGGGCACTGTTTCGCCGTTCAGCCATCCCCGGATGGCGCGTTCCGATTTGCCGATGACTGGAGCCAGGTCTTTGATCGTCTTGTAGCGATCCTGGAACGAGAAGAAGAAGTTCAGCAGTTCTCGGAAGGTGTAGCGAAGCGGACTCACTACGCACTCCTTTAGTTCTCTCATGATGTTGCTTTGCAATGTCACGTCGGTATCGTTGCATGCTACCGCGCGCCATTCAATGAGCTGCTCAGGACGATAGTACTAAGCGATTATTACGTAAGTGAAACAATCTGTTGTGTGGCTTTGTTCGGGGTAATCCTGGGAGATTCTCCCCGCTGATGCCAACTTTAGGTGTCTAATCATCTTCAGATCAGCGCGCGGCGCTTCCCGCGCGCCCGTGCCATCCTTCGGTCTGGTCGGGAGCGTGTGGCGCCGTCCCGATCCATGTCATTGCGAGGGCGCGTCAGCGCCCGAAGCAATCCCCTCCTTCAGCGGGAAGCGCTCCGCAGCGCCCGCTGCTGCTCTCCCTTCTCCCAGCGGGAGCGGGGCGGGCGTGAGGGCGAGCAAGAGATGGCCACGCCGCCGCCATGCTGGTCATACCAGCGTTCGGCGCGCGATCGGTGCTGCCCCAGCACCCGCTCTGCGGAGCGCTCCCGCCGCATCCTGCGCACTGCGGCAGCGTTGACGTGGCTGCCCGATACGTGACCATCTATCTAAAGTCGGTATGACACAAGCGCCGGCAGCAGCGTGCAGCCTGCCGGCTCAGGATGCATTCCCGACCATGAAGTTAACCATTTGCACACCTTTTATCAGGTAATTTTCCGCTGGCAGGGCGCGCAGTCGAGTGTTACAATAAGAGGTAACCTGCTGCACCTACACAGACACGCGCCACATTGCCGATGTGCAGCCTGCTCTACTGGCTGGGCAGTGTCAGTAACGTCGCCTGCCCCACACAACGAGGTGAGGTATGACCCATTATCTGATCGCTGGCGCAGCGGGCTACATCGGCGCTCGCCTGGCGACGCGCTTGCTCGCTGCTGGTCATCGTGTGCGTGGTCTGGTCTACAGCGCTGAAGATCCCGTAGTCGAGCGGCTGGCCGCCCGCGGCATGGCTGTCTGGATTGGCGATCTCACTCGCCCCGAAACTATCGATGGCGTCACCGAAGGCGTCGAAGTGGTCTACAACCTGACCAATCGCATGCCTATCGATGGCCTGGCGCTGTTGCAATCCCTCTATGTTGATGGTAACCAGCACCTGATCGCGATGGCCGTGCGCGCGCGCACCGTGCGCGCGTATGTGTGGGTGTCGGGGATCGCTCCCTACGGCGATCACGGCGAACATTGGGTCGATGAAGACTCCCCGGTGTTGCCCACGTATCCGCTCGGCACAATACTGGCTAAAGCCGAACAGACCGTGTTGCAGGCTGTGCGCGCTTATCGGTTTCCGGCAATTATCGCTCGTATGGCGACGGTCTACGGCCCGGATCGCGATCCGCTTGAAGCAATTGCCAGCGGCCAACTGACGATTTATGGAAATGGGCGTAACTTTGTCCCCCATATCCATATCGAAGATGCGCTGGAAGCGCTGATTCGGATCGCCGAGGTTGGGCAGATTGGCGCGATCTACAATGTCAGCGAAGATGATCCGTTGCGCCTGATTGACATTGTGAGCGAAGTGCGCCATCGCCTGGGCATGTTGCCGCCGCGCACATTTCCGCCCAGCGTTGGCCTGCGCGCCGGCCTCGATCCGTCAGTCATTGGCGCGCTCACCGCTTCTGTGCGGCTCAGCAATGCGCGAATGCGCCACGATCTGGGCATTGATCTGCGCTATCCCAGCATTCGCTACTGGATTGATGAGCGGTTGCCGCTCGAACTCGCGGTTGGCGCGTAAGCGACAGGCTGCTGGTTGAGCCGAGGCGAGTTATCGGCGCTGCGCCCACCAACTGTAGCTGCCTCGCCAGATCAAGAGCAGGGCCGCGACCGTCAGAAAGGTGACCAGCGCAAAGCTCAATGGGCTTGGTCGACCAAGCTGGATCCAGCGTAGTCCTAACCCAACCGGCAATGCCAGAACCCAGGCCAGCAGGGTGCGTTGGGCCATCGCTAACGGTGGCTGGGCCTGAAACGCGCCCAGCCACGGCGCGACCAGCAGCCAGCCAATGAAGAAGGGCAGGGCAACGCGCGCGGCGGCAAGCAAGGGTTGCTCGCCTTCTAAGCCGTGCGAGCTGCGCCCCAGCAGCGCGAAGATCACAAACACGATCGCATCGCCCCCGCCAAGCAGCAGGATTTGCTTCCATGATTGGGGTCTGAGCGTTGGTTTGGTCACATCCATCTCTGATTCCCTCTCGTTCAGGGTAGTTTGTCTGCGCATCAATCTCCGCCTCCATTGTACATCTGATCGCCAACTCGGCATACAATCCTTCCGCCCTCAACCTTGCGCCGGGGAGGCAGCGCCTTCCGTTCACCCCGCTCTGCGCGCCGGCTGATCGTCGTTTGACATCTCTCTCCCTTCGTGGTAAGATACAGCGGCGTGAGCGGGGGTGTAGCTCAGTTGGGAGAGCGCGACAATCGCACTGTCGAGGTCAGGGGTTCGAATCCCCTCACCTCCACCAGCTCCGGGGCCATAGCTCAGTTGGGAGAGCGCAACACTGGCAGTGTTGAGGTCAGGGGTTCGAATCCCCTTGGCTCCACCAGGATGAACCGCCACCACTACGGTGGCGGTTTTCTTCATCGCATTGTAGAGTTGCAGGTGAATTGTGAACGTCGAAACTCCGCTGGCTTTCATTGTCCACGGTGGCGCGTGGGCTATTCCCGATGATCAGGTAACGCAGCATGTCGCCGGTTGTGTCGCTGCGCGCGCAGCGGGCTGGCAGATCTTGCAGGCCGGGGGCAGCGCGCTGGCTGCGGTGGAGGCCGCAGTGCGGGTGATGGAAGATGACCCGATTTTTGATGCCGGTACCGGATCGGTGCTGACCAGCGCAGGCACTGTCGAGCTTGATGCCGCGGTGATGGATGGATCAACCCTGCGCTACGGCGCGGTGGCTGGCCTGCGCCGGATCCGCAATCCGATTACTCTGGCCCGCTATGTGTTTGAAGGGCCGGCGACGATGCTGGTGGGGCCGGGTGCGGAAGCGTTTGCAGCGACGGTTGGACTGCCGCTGTGCGACAACGAAGAGCTGATCGTTGAACGCGAACGCCAGTTGTGGCTGCAATGGCGCGCTCAGGGAGCGCCGCCGCCGCCCGCTGCGAATCCGCATGATACAGTCGGCGCGATCGCGCTCGATCGATCTGGCCATCTGGTGGCGGCGAATTCCACCGGTGGCACGCCCTTCAAGCTGCCGGGTCGGGTCGGCGATACGCCGCTGATCGGATGTGGTTTGTATGCTACTTCAACCGGCGCTGCCGTCTGCACTGGTTGGGGTGAATCGATTACCCGGGTCGCGCTTGCCCGGCGCGTGGTCGAGTTGCTCGAGGCTGGTCTGCCGCCGCAAACGGCTGCCGAACGCGGGATCGATCTGCTGGCGACTCTGGTCGATGGCGGACGCGGCGGCGTGATCGTGATGACGGTCAATGGCGAGATTGGTCTGGCCTGGAATACTCCGCGAATGGCGTTTGCCTACATCTCGTCACGTGGTGAACAACGAGCCGGCGTGTGATGATGATCTAGCCAGGGTTGTCAGGCAGTTCGTCGATCGTCAGCTCGTGTTGTGGCCCGAACCAGACGGGCAGCGTGAACGAGAAACTGCTGCCGACACCAACCGCGCTGACAACCCAGATCCGGCCTCCGTGCAGCTCAACCAACAGGCGGGTAATGTACAATCCCAGCCCTACCCCGCTCTTCTGGCGGGTATTGCTATTGTCTACCCGCTGAAAACGCTCGAAGAGCCTGGCCTGGTCTGCGGCAGAAATGCCAATCCCCTGATCGCGCACAACCACCAGTACCCACTGCCCAACCGGATGGTTCTCTGGCAGGTCGGATGGCCCGGCGCGTCGGATGGTCAGTTGAATCTCGGTGCCTTCCGGACTGTATTTGATCGCATTGGTGAGCAGGTTAAAGATAATCTGCTTCACCTTGTCGCGATCGGCAAAGACGGGTGGCAGCGCCGGCGCGGTAGTGATCAGTAATTTGTGATTCACCAGTTGGGTGTTCAGTTGCAGGGTCAACTCCTCGATGACCTGACGCAAATTGACCGCCCAGCGGTTGAGTTTGACCGCGCCGGCTTCCAGCCGCGACACGTCGAGCAGGTCTTGCACCAGCTTGTGAAGCCGTTCGGCTTCATTGTAGACGGTGTTCAAGAAGTCTTGTTGTTGCTCGTGATCGAGATCGGCGCGGGCGCGCAGTATCTCGGTGTAGCCCAAAATCGACGTGAGCGGGGTGCGTAACTCGTGCGAGACAATGCCGATGAATTCGCTCTTCAGCCGTTCTGACTCGCGCTCGCGGGTGCGATCACTCACCACCCATAATCGTCCGGTCAGTTGTTGCTGGCTGTCGCGGGTAGGCACCGACAGAATGTGCAGTTCCTGGTACGGCTGACGCAACGCCAGACTGGTCTCCAGCACCTGATCCGGCGAGCGTTGACCCAGATTACAGAACTCGGTCAGTCGCAGCGGATCAGGCAGCCGCGGCAGGATCTGTTCGACCAGATCGATGCCGACGTAGAATGAGGTCTGGCTGGCTGATTCGGGCAGACTCCAGACCTGCTGCCACGCCGGGTTGGCGCGGATCACCCGGCCATTGCTGTCGAGGAGCGCCAGCCCGATCGGCAGGCTGCTGAAGACCTGACCGAGATGGTACGATGCCTCGTAGGCGGCCTGATAGTAACTGGCTCGTTCCAGTGGACGAGCCGCCCGTTCACGCAGCGCATCGACAAACGCCAGCACATCATCGTGAAACGCATTTGCCCGCCGACTGTGCAGGATCAGCACCGCCAGCACCCGCCCATCGACTTCAATCGGCGCGGCCAGTTCGGCCAGAAAGGGAATACCGTTTGGCAATCCCGGCTCACGGCTGGCGTCGCGCACCAGCAGGGGGCGGCGACTGCGAACGGCCTGGCCGGCCAGGCCTGTCTCCCAGCTCCAGCGTGGACGCGGTGTTCCCGTCAGCGCAGCGCCGACCTGATCCGTTTCGTACCCTTCGCACAAATGGAGCACTAGCTCGCGCTGATCGTGATCGATCAGCGCAATCGCCCCGGCTTCTGCGCCGCTTCCTTCCAGTGCCCGGCGCAGAATGATCCCCAACAACTCATGCAAGTCAAGCGTGCGATCGAGCTGTTCGTTCAGCGCGATGATCTTCTGGCGCAGCGGCGCGGTCAGGGTCAGGCCAGGCGGTGTCTCGCCGGCCATGCGCGCCGTTGGCAGAGCGGGCAACCGCGCGCCTTCCTGGGCAATTGCTGCCGCGAGCAGCGGTTTCAACGACTCGATCAGCTCGCTAAAATGACGGGTGAATCGGCGGGGATCATCGCTACGCAGCTCAAGAATGCCCCACAAACGCCCGCTCCAGAAGATGGGGGCACCCAGATAAGCGGCAGAGATGACGGGCAACGCTTCCGTTGCGCGACTGTCGCTGCCCAGCGCGATCGTTTTGATTACCGTCTTGCCGCCCAGCGCAACCGATCGGGTTAGCCGGTCGTCCCACGGATACGCCCACGACTCAGGTGAGAAGATCTGCTGGCGAGTTGCGCCGGGCCGAGCCGATTGTAGCCAGCAGATCAGACGCCCGTCACGGTAGCGCGCCGCCAGTCTGAGCAAACTAAACAACCGGTGCATGCGCTGAACGAACGGTATCTCGTCTTGCAACAGACGAGCAGATGCCGTCAACACGCTTAACATGCCGGTTGTCGAGTCTTCGGATTCGCGTATCATTGCTGTTTATTGTAGTCAACCCTGGGTGGCTGTCAATTATCTTGCTGCGGCAGTATGCTATGATATGCTACACTCATCGGTATGCCGGTGGCAGGAAAGGAGTGGCGCATGTTGACCGCGGTCGATCATATTGGTCTGGTAGTGGCAGACCTTGAGCAGTCCATCGAGACCTATCGCACCATGTACGATGTCACGGAATGGGAGCGTATCGATCTGCCAGAGCGCCATGCCGCAATCGGGGTGGCGCGGTTTGGTGATGTGCTGATCGAGCTGATTGCCCCAACCAGTGATGAAGCCAGCTTTGCCCGCTTCTTGCGCGAGAAGGGGCCGGGTATGCACCATATTGCCTATCGGGTTGATGATATTCACGCGGCGCTGGCGACGTTGCAGGCGCGAGGAGTGCCATTGATCGACCGCGAACCGCGCCCCGGCATTCATAATACCCTGGTGGCGTTTGTGCATCCGAAAGCGGGAGGGCAAGGGGTGCTGGTAGAACTGGTGCAGCATCAATCCTCCCAACATTGATCACGTCACATAGAGCTGGAGAGAGGTATGGACATCGACGCCGAGGATCGGCGCTTGCTGGTTAGCATGAGTTTGGGCGAGACGGCATACTCCGCATGGGCGAAACAGGCGCGCCGTGAACGATTCTTCAATGTTGCCCGTTTGCTGGAAGCCTCAGCCGCAGTGAAGCGCGTGCGCGCCGAGCAGGCGCTGCGTCGATTGGGTGAGGTGTCGCAAACTCGAATGAATATCAATCGCGCTCTGGCTGGTCTCGAACCAGAAGCGGTTGCAACCGGCCCGGTGACCGGCACCAGCGCCTTTCAACGCGAGTTGCTCGAACGCGCAGCTCGCGCCTTGGCCGCTGGTCGTGATCTGACCTATCGCGAGATGGGTGATCTCTTTGTGTGCAGTGCGTGTGGCAACCTGATGGAGGGTGATCCGCCAGCGTTCTGCGCCGATTGCGGCACCGTGCGCGAGGGTTTTCTCTCTTTCCGCATTGTCGATGGGATGGGCACGCTTGGTCAGCACGCTATTACCCGGCGGCTCGAACAGGGTGTGGCGACGGTACAGGCGCTGGTAGCTGGCCTCAGCGAGGAACAGTTGTCTACGCCGGTGAATGGCTTGCCCGCGATGAAGGATTTGATCGGGCATCTGACCGATATGGACATCGTGTTTCGCGAACGGGCCTGGATGATCCTGGAAACGAACCAGCCCCGGCTGCTAACGGCGCATCCACCGACGCTGGCTAATGCGGTTGCCTATCGCAAGCTGCCTATCGCTGACGTGCTGGAACAGTTTCTTGCCAGCCGCCAGCAAACACTTGCCTTGCTTCGCGGTCTGACGCCCGCTGCCTGGCAGCGGATCGGGCATCACGAGATCTATGGCCCTGTGCCGTTGACGCATCAGGGGAACTGGGTGGTGACGCACGAGCAGGGTCATCTGATCGAGCTGGCGCAGATGCGTCACAACCTGCTTTATGGCAGCAATAACCAGATCGACATTGCCCGCGAGGTGCTGCATCCTTAGCAAAGGGCGAGCGCGTTTTGTCCCCTTGCGCGCGATCGGGGCGGTCGTCGCCTGATCAATGCCTCAACAGTGAGAGCCGTTGCTATGCAACGGCTCTCAGCGGTGTCACTGAAGCAATCGTCACGTCAGATCCAGCCCGCTCAGGCTATCGTACAGCACATCGAGGTTTTCCAGCGCCAGCCCGGTGCCAATTGCCACGCACGAAGCGGGCTGGTCGGCGACGTAGCAGGGAACGCCGGTGACCTCTGTGAGCAGATCGTTGATCCGGCGCAGCATCGAACCGCCACCGGTCATCACCATCCCCTTGTCGATGATGTCTGAGCTGAGTTCCGGCGGCGTCTCGACCAGCACAGCCCGTACCGCGTTGACGATTGCTTCGAGCGGTTCCTGGATGGCTTCGGTAATCTCGTTGCTATCGACCTGAATCGTGCGCGGTAGACCGGTCACCTGATCGCGACCGCGCACCTGCGTGACCAGTGGCTTGTCGAGCGGCAAGGCCGACCCGACCTCGATCTTGACCGCCTCGGCGGTGCGTTCGCCAATCAGCACATTGTATTTGCGCTTGATGTAGGCGGCGATTGCTTCATCAAACCGGTTGCCGCCCACGCGCACCGAGGTGCTGACCACAATATCGTTGAGCGAGATGACGGCCACTTCCGTGGTGCCGCCGCCAATGTCGATCACCAGGTTGCCCGACGGTTGCGCTATCGGAATATTGGCGCCGATGGCGGCTGCCAGCGGTTCGCGGATCAAATATGCTTTGCCTGCGCCAGCTTCGATTGCGGCGTAGCGCACCGCGCGCATCTCAACACTGGTCACGCCGGCGGGAATGCAGATCATCACCTCTGGCCGCGTCAGCCGGAACCGTCCGGCGGCGCGCCCGATGAAGTGGCGCAACATCTCTTCAGTCACCACGTAGTCGGCGATCACGCCGTTGCGCATCGGGCGCACGACTTCGATGCTCTCTGGTTCGCGGCCCAGCATTGCCATCGCTTCAGCGCCGACTGCGCGCACCCGGCCATCACGGGTGCTCAATGCGACCGCTGATGGCTCAGAGAGGACAATGCCTTTGCCTTTGACATAGACCAGCACGTTGGCTGTGCCAAGATCAATCCCGATTTTGCGGGCCATAGATATTCCTGCTGTTTGTAGTGAATATTGTGCTTGCCTGCGCAGTATCGCACATAATTGTGCCGTATTATAACAAAACCGCAGCGCGCTGTGGCAGTGATCGACGTTCGCCGCGCGCGCTCGCCTGAGCAGCGGATTGCTATGTCGCGCATAGCGCGGCGGAGTCGAACACCATGTCAGGGCGAGGGATCATCAGCGCCCGCAGCAATCCCCTGCGAGCGCGGATGCCTGTCGCACTGCTGCGCGCACTCCTTTGAGCGGCGGACTGCTGTACCGCGTGGTCTTTGTGGTGCGATCATCACGCGATCACTCGTTGCCGGCGGCGCGAGCTGATGATGCGTCATCGGCAAGCAAAAACGCGGCAGCAACGCTGCCGCACTGCGTATCGTTGTCTGGCGAAGCGCTCGCGCGCTGCTGTGCCGAACCGGCGCCTACGATTGGCGACGCTTGATCTTGTGCAACTGAGCGACGCGCAACCGCACCATCTCTTTGCGCAATTTCGCCTCGGCCAGCGCCATATCGCGCTCACTCTGCGCCTCGCGACGACGCGCTTCAGCTTCAGCGCGAGCCTGTTCGGCGCGCGCTTCATCGATCTCATCGGCCCGCTCTACTGTATCGGCGAGGATGGTGACCCGGTGCGGCAGCACCTCCATAAATCCGCCCGATACGGCAAACGGTGTCCGTTCACCATTCTTGATAATGTCCAGCTCACCTGGCTCCAGGATCGTCATCAGCGGAGCGTGACGGGGCAGAATTCCAACCCGACCATCCTTCGTCGGCGCGCTGATCATATCAACATCGTCCGAGAGAATCACCCGCTCGGCAGTGACAATCTCCAAATGAATGGGCATCGCTTACTCCTTCTGCCTGCCATCAGTCAGCGCCAGAGGCAACGCCTGGGCGTCACCTCTGGCCAGTCACTACTTCTGGCTGGCCTCGTAAGCCGCCAGCACATCATCGAAGTCGCCCTGCATGTAGAAGAACGACTCAGGGATGTGATCGCCTTCGCCGTTCAACAGCCGCGCAAAGCTCTCGACCGTCTTCTTCACCGGCACATACTTGCCGGGGCGACCGGTAAACTGCTGAGCGACAGTAAACGGCTGCGAGAAGAACAGCTCGATCTTGCGCGCGCGCTGCACCGTCAATTTATCTTCGTCGCTCAACTCTTCCATGCCGAGAATGGCGATAATGTCTTTGAGGTCTTTGTAGCGCTGCAATACGCGCTTCACCTCTTGCGCCACCCGGTAATGCTCCTCGCCCACGATGTTCGGATCGAGAATGCGCGAGGTCGAAGCCAGCGGATCGACCGCCGGGAAGATCGCGCGCTCGGCGATGCTGCGCTCGAGCGAAATGGTTGCGTCGAGGTGGCTGAACACCGTCGCCGGCGCCGGGTCGGTGTAGTCGTCGGCAGGCACATAGACCGCCTGCATCGAGGTAATCGATCCGCGCTTGGTTGACGTAATGCGCTCCTGCAACTCACCCATTTCGGTGCCCAGCGTTGGCTGATAGCCCACCTGCGAGGGCATGCGACCGAGCAGTGACGACACCTCAGAACCGGCCTGCACGAAGCGGAAGATGTTATCGATAAAGAGCAGGATGTCGCGCCCCTCATCGCGGAAGTACTCGGCCATGGTCAGGGCCGTCAGCCCAACGCGCAGACGCGCACCCGGCGGCTCGTTCATCTGCCCGAAGACCATCACCGTCTTGTCGAACACGGTGGTGTTCTCATCGATCCGGGCTTCCTTCATTTCGTGGATGAGGTCATTTCCTTCGCGCGAACGCTCACCCACGCCGGCAAAGACCGAGAAGCCCGACTGCTCTTTGGCAATGTTAGCGATCAGCTCCTGGATCACCACCGTCTTGCCCACGCCGGCGCCGCCGAAGATTGCGGTCTTTCCGCCACGGGTAAACGGCGCGATCAGGTCGATCACCTTGATTCCGGTTTCAAAGATCTGGGCCTGCGTATTCTGCTCTTCAAAGCTCGGCGGATCGCGATGGATCGGGCGGCGCTCCACCTCTGGGCCGATGGGAGCCATCCCATCGATCGGATCCCCCAGCACATTAAACACACGGCCAAGGGTTGCCGGGCCAACCGGAACCGCAATTGGGCGGCCAGTGTCGATCACCTCAAGGCCGCGGCGAAGGCCATCGGTCGAACCCATCGCCACCGCCTTGACCACCCCATTGCCGAGCTGTTGTTGCACTTCACAAACCAACCGCCCACCCTGTTCGAGTGGAATTTCGATTGCATTATAGATTTCCGGCACCTGATCTTCGGGGAACTTCGCCCGAATGACCACGCCGATAATCTCCTGAATAACCCCCTTTGCCGGCATCGGCTCCTCCTCCTGGCATCAATCGGCAAGTGCAGCAGCGCCTGAGGCAATCTCGCTGACTTCTTTGGTAATCGCAGCCTGCCGCGCCTTATTAAACGAAAGCGTCAAATCACGCACGAGATCCTTGGCGTTGTTGGTCGCGTTGCGCATCGCCACCATGCGGGCGCTATGTTCGCTTGCGATACTCTCAAGCACAGCCTGATAGATCTGGGTCTCGACATAGCGCGGCAGGATACTGTTCAAGACCTCTTCTTCTCCAGGCTCGTAGGTATAATCAACGGTGGTCGTGGTGGAAAGCTCTGGGCTTTCCACCGGGAGCAACTGCTTAATCGCCGGGCGCTGCACGAGCGTGTTGATGAACTCGCTATAGATCATGTAGAGTTCATCATACTTGCCCGCCTGGAACCCGCTGATCGCGCTGATCGCCACGCCCAGGATCGCCTCCAGCTTTGGCGCATCGCCAAGCCGAATGGCTTCACCCGCCGGCGGAAAACCGCTGCGCAGGAAGAAATCGCGGCCTTTGCGGCCAAAGGTGTAGACATCGACCGCGCGACCCATCGCCCGCTGTTCGGTAATAAAGCGACCGGCGCGGCGCAAGACGTTGGCAATCAGGCTCCCGCAGAGGCCGCGATCAGGGGTGATGACCAGCAAGGCCACACTCTTCACGGTCTCGCGTTTTTCAAGCAGACTCCCCTTGCGCGCCGCTCCGACGACACGCGCTGTCAGATTGGCCATCACCTCGCGCATGCGGTCAGCATACGGGCGGGTAGCCAGCACGTTCCGTTGCGCGCGCCGCATCTTCGATGCCGAAACCATCTCCATGGCGCGGGTGATCTGCGCAACGTTTTTGACTGAACGGATGCGGCGCTTAATCTCGCGACTACTCGGCATATCGAACCCTTCGCAATCATGAGCCGGCGAGCGGGCTGTTCACCCGCCCGCCGACGCTCGCTTAGCTATAGTTGCTGGTTGCCTTAAACTCCTTGATCGCCGACTCGAGCGCCTCTTTAACTTCAGGCGTCGGGAATTTTCGATCAAGGCGATTGTCGTAGATCAGCTTCCGCACTTCTGGATGCGCAGTGCGCAGGAAGGCGAGAAAATCATCGCGCCACTTCGTGATCATTGCCACCGGCACATCATCGAGGTAGTTGTTGGTGGCGGCATAGAGCACAGCAACCTGATCTTCCACTGCCAGCGGCTGATACTGCGGCTGCTTAAGCAGCTCTTGCAGGCGCTGGCCGCGCTCGATCTGGGCCTTGGTCGTCGCATCGAGATCGCTGGCAAACTGGGCAAACGCCGCCAGATCGCGGAACTGCGCCAGCTCGCCCTTCAGCTTGCCGGCCACGGCGCGCATCGCCCGCGTCTGCGCTGCGCCACCCACGCGCGACACTGAGATACCGACGTTGAGCGCTGGTCGCTGACCGGCATTAAACAGGTCAGACTCCAGATAGATCTGGCCGTCGGTAATCGAGATCACATTCGTTGGAATGTAGGCCGACACGTCATTGGCCTGCGTCTCGATTACCGGCAGCGCGGTCAGCGAACCGCCGCCGTATTCCTCATTGAGGCGGGCGGCGCGCTCAAGCAAGCGCGAGTGCAGGTAGAAGACATCGCCGGGATATGCTTCGCGACCGGGCGGACGGCGCAGCAAGAGCGACACCTGTCGATACGCTACAGCGTGCTTGCTCAGGTCGTCGTAGACGATCAGGGCGTCCTTCACGAGTTGCCCGTTAAGCATCACACCGTTTTCCATAATCTCTTCGCCCATCGCGCAGCCGGCGTAGGGGGCAATGTACTGGAGCGCAGCGCTCTCGGACGCGGTTGCCGACACCACGATGGTATACTCCATCGCGCCGAAGCGCTCGAGGGTGCCGACCACCTGCGCTACCTGGGCGCGGCGCTGACCGATCGCCACATAGATACACACCATCCCCTGCCCCTTCTGGTTGAGGATGGTATCGATCGCCACTGCCGTCTTGCCGGTCTGGCGATCACCGATGATCAGCTCGCGCTGACCGCGCCCAATCGGGATCAGGGCATCAATCGCGATGATACCGGTTTGCACCGGCGTATCAACCGACTTCCGGGTAATCACGCCAGGGGCGATACGCTCGATCGGGCGAGTTTTCTCATACAGGATCGGGCCTTTGCCATCGATCGGCTGGCCGAGCGGATTGACCACGCGGCCCAGCAACCCCTGTCCAACCGGCACCGAAATCACGCGCCCGGTGGACGTGACCATGTCGCCTTCCTCGATCGTCTCGTCGTCGCCCAGGATGATAGCGGCGACGCTGTCTTGCTCGAGGTTGAGGGCAATGCCGTAAATCGACTCATTCCGACCAGCCTTGGGCGGGAACTCTACGATCTCGGACGCGACGACCTGATCAAGGCCGGAAAGCCGCGCGACACCGTCGCCGACGGCAACCACCGTGCCGACATTGACCTGGCGCGGCTGAAGATCGACGCCGCTTGTGATCCCCTGCTTCAGCCGGGCGATCAATTCTTCAGTAATCGTCGTCATGCTCTACTCCGTCGCGCTGGTGACCGGCGCTACCGGGCCAGCGAGCTGAGTGCTCTGGTTCAACTTGCCTGTAACAGTCGCTGAATGGCGCTCAGGCGGGCGCGCAGGCTGTTATCGAGCACCTGGTCGCCAACCCGAATGATTAAGCCGCCGATCAACGTCGGATCAACATGATACGTCACATGGACATCGCCATAGCGCTGGCGCAGCTCGGCAGCAATCTTCTCTTTCTGCTCTGCGCTCAATTCGATTGCGCTGGTCACGCTGGCATCGATGGCTCGACCACTGGTCTCCAGATAGCTTTCGAGTGCGGCAGCCACCGCCGGCAGCTCGCTGGTCAGCCCCTCTTTGGCCATGGTGAGCAGAAAATTGCGCACCTGTGGCAGTAGATCGGCTGGCAGGGCGGCAGCGGCATCGCTGGCGGGCAGGCCAGCGATGCGTGGCGCCACAGCGCGGATCTGGTCGGCGGCAGTCTGCAACAGCGCTTCGACCAACGGGCTAGCGAGCGCGCGCGCGTCAATAGTCGTTGCCATACCTTCCATTTCCTCACGCAGGCTGGCGCGAAACCGCCAGCTCTGCTCGCTTAGTTCCGACGATCCAGTGCGGCCAGCGACTCGGCGATCAGCGCATCGTGACCACGGGCCTGCAATTCGGCGCCGAGCACGCGGCTGGCCGTCAACGTCACCAGATCGGCGATCTGGCTCTTCGCCTCGCTCATCAGGCGGGCGCGCTCTTGCTCGGCCTGCGCGCGCGCCTCTTCTTTCAGGCGCTCGGCCTCGCGGCGAGCCTGCGCAATGATCTCCGCTTCCTGCTGCTTGGCCCGCTCCTGCGCCTGCGCAACAATCTTGGCCGCTTCCTGGCGCGCGCGCGCGATCTCTGCTTCGTAGTCACGCTTCGCGTTTGCCAACTGCTCACGAACCTTCTCGGCATCGCGCACACTCTCTTCGATCCGCTTCGTGCGCTCGTTGAGCAGATTCATCACCGGTCGGTACAGGAGTGCGCGCAGAATAAAGATCAGCAACAAAAAGTTGATCAGTTGCGCGAGAAACAGAGTCAGGTTTATCCCTAATGCTTCCACCCTTCAAACCTCCGATACGCGCTTACTGCAACACACCGAAACCGATCAAGAAGGCAATCACCAGACCGAAGATGGCCAGCGCTTCCGTAAAGGCAATGCCGATGAACATGTAGGTGACAACGCGGTTCTCGATCTCAGGATTGCGACCAATCGCCTGCACCGCACCCGACACGATGATGCCAATGCCGACACCTGGCCCGATAGCGCCCAAACCAACAGCGAGCGCGGTTGCGACGAGATTCAGACCCTCCATGATTGAGATGCCTCCTTAAAGCAGACTCTGCAACGATTCCTTGACTACTATCCACCGCGGAAATCATTCCGCGCGAATAAAGCTAGTGCGCATGCTCCTCATCGTGGCCAGTGACGGCAATATTGAGGAACGCATAGGTCAGCAGGGCGAAGATGACCGCCTGGATAAACCCGACAAACACCTCGAAGATGTAGAAGGGCAGCGGTAGCAAGAGCGGCACCAGGAATGCCATGACCACCAGCAGCACTTCACCGGCAAAGATATTGCCAAAGAGACGGAAGGCCAGCGCAAAGGGCTTCACCAGCTCTGAGATGAACTCGATGATGCCCACGAATGACATAATTCCGTTGGTGTTGAAGAACTTTTTCAGGTAGCCCGGCCCGAGCGCGCGGAAGCCCCAGTACTCGATGAACACGAACGAAATGACCGCAATCGCGAAGGTGAAGTTCAAGTCTGCTGCCGGCGCGCGGAACAGCGGCACCAGTTTCTTGCCCTGCGCTGCGCAGGTGTCGTAAACCTCTTCGCTCTCAGCCGCGAGCACACTGGCCGGCCCCGCGAGCGCCAGCCGATCATCAACCAGCGCGCTGTGCTCGCCCTTGTGCTTCTCGTGGCAGACGCCAATCGAACCGACCCCCGGCAACAATCCGAACCAGTTGCCCAGAATGACGAAGAGGAAGATCGTCGCTACCAGCGGGAAAGCAGTCGCGACATATTTGGCGTTGATGTTGCGGAAAAGATTGTACAGCGTTTCGAGTATCACTTCGATCAGGTTTTGCAGGCCACGCGGCACCATTTGCAGGTTGCGGGTGGCGGCAAACGCCAGACCGATTACCAGGATGTCAACGATAACTGTAACCAGGAGTGAATTGGTGATGGGAAAACCAGGAATGCCGTCAAAGATGACTTCGGCAGCGACTTCAACGTGTGGCGGGCCAGTGTAGAGAAAGAAGCGGCTGGCGACAGAGATGATGAGCGCCCCTACAATAATCAGAATGACTCGAGTCCGCGTTGACAACGCCTACCTCCTGCTCGACAACGTCGGGTACCGCAGATCGCGCGCGGCATCCCGGAGCGCGAACCACTACCTTTTTTGTTCCAGCTTTCACAATCAGTATAGCCTGCTTCGCGAATTTTGGCAAATGCTATCTGTTGTGTGCGCCAGAACCGCATTGAACTCTTCCCAAACCGCCGCGAGTATACCATAGCTGCGCAGGATGGGCAACTGTAAGCGAACAGTGACTGCGCTGGTTCTGGTGGCGATATTCCTTGTTCATGCGCTTTCAGAAATATGTTTCCCGTCAGCCGCCGCCAGTGGAAGGGGAGGGGTGCGGCGCGCAATACCATGAGGAGGGAGCATGCCGTGCCGCCCCGATCCATGGTATAGCGAAGGTGGGAAGGATGACGTGATGGTGATCCATGCGTTATAGCAGGAGCTTGCCACGCCGCCCCGATCCACGGCATTGCGCGGGCGGGTTAGCGCCCGCAGCACTCCCCTGCGTCAGCGGAAGGGATGCCTTAGCGCCCGCTTCTGCTCCCCGCTCCCAGCGGGAGCGGGGCTAGGGGTGAGGGTCTCCCCGCTCCCAGCAGGAGCGGGGGGCGGGGGTGAAGGCGAGCGGGAGCTTGCCACGCCGCGCGGCGCGCTCCTGTCTCTCCGAATCGGCCACCAGCGGAAATCGCTGCCTCGGCGGCTATGCTTCGGCCTGAACGCGGGCGCATTGCTCGTTGTTTTGGTTTGCACGAACGCTTACCGGCGATCAAGGTCGGTTTGATTTCCCAATGCTATTCACGAAATCCGGTCATAATTGAACATAATCGCCGGTGATGGTTACAGCCTGGTTTGACTCAACTGACATGATCTGATCAGAGCAGTCGTTGCTCTAACAGTTGCAGCATCAGATCCCGATGTTGCCTGCATTGTACAACAATGATGAAGGAGGATCGATGAATCAATTCTCTGCTTCACCAGGGCATTTTCATTCATCATCGTCAGCAGATGCGAGCGGGCGAACGTGGCTTCCATCTGAGTTCCGCAATCTGCCGCGACCGACCAACGACTACAAATCGCTTGAGCTGGAAGCGTTGTGGTTTCGCGCCGGAATCGGCGCAATGGCTATGGGCGCAGGCGCGGCGCTGCTCCTTGCTTTGGCTGGAGCGTTGTGGTGGATGCTCGGATTTTCCTTTGCTGGTGGTATCGATATTGTTTCTGTGATCATATTCGTCACCGCGATGCTATCGGTTCCTCTTGCGCTGAGTGGGAGATCGGCACACAACAAGCTACGCGCTCTCAAGACGCGCGGCCTAACGACGACGGCCTATGTGATTGATCGGTGGGAGGAGGTAGTGCAGGATGAAGATGAACAATCTGTTCGTCTGTATTACGCGCTCGCCTTCGCTGCTGGCGGGCAAATCATCAGTTTCAAAGTAGCCGGCGGTATGTTAGATCATCAATATGAAGTTGGCGATACCGTAGCGGTTCGCTTCTTGCCGGAAGACCCTAGCGCCTTCCAATTGATTAATGATCGCCCATCTCGGTATCTCCGGTGAGCAACTGCATCGGTGGCCAGTGATCGCGCGCAGGAGCGCATTTGCTGCCGACACATGAGCGGCTGCGCTCCGCGGCGAACATCCGGCGACGTGGTATGCGCGCCTGTCTCTGCTCATAGTTCATAGTCCGCGCGAGCCGCTGCCGATGGCGCAACAATCAGGTGATGGCGATCAGCAACCGAGCCGTTGCCCTGCAACGGCTCGGCCTTGATGACACCGGCT
>FWWL01004198.1_pt1 | contig 24810 bp, 20 predicted proteins | sample 2228331 | NCBI WGS metagenome assembly FWWL01 (sample SAMEA103939775, study PRJEB20133) | metagenome | reverse complement strand
GCGACGACCGCCCCGCCGGCCACGACCGCCGGGAGGGCAGCCGCCGGCCTTAAACCCGGCGGCCTCGCGGCCAGGCGCAGGCTCAGGAGCCCCGCCGCCCCCAGCCCCCCGAGGGCGACCCAGCCCGGCAGACCGAGTGCCAGCAGCGGCGCCGCCGCAACCGTCGCCAGGGCCAGAAAGCCCGTCCGGCCGGTGGCACCCCAGCGGACCAGGCTGAAGGCGGCCAGGGCGGTAAACACGTTCACCCAGGCCGCGGGCCCGACGGTGCGTCCGGCCACGGCCAGAACGGGCGAAAAGCCCCAGAGGACCGCCAGGCCGGCGGCCCGGGCCGCTCCGAGCCGGTCTTTCAGGCCCCACGCCAGGGCGGCCAGAACCGGTCCGGTAACCATCCCCGGCAGGCGCGCCCCGAAGTCCGAATCACCGGCCAGAAACAGCCCCAGGAGCGCCCCGAATACCGGCACCGGTTCGGATACGCTTCCGCCCCGACCCAGGAGCAGCGCCCGGGCCTGGAGGGCCAGGCTGGCTTCGGCGTCGGCGAGGGGCCAGGGCGGCGGGGCAACCCAGACCGCCGCCACGGCCAGAACAAGGCCGGCAACCAGCAGACTGCTCGACGGCTTCAACCCGGGGGCACCTCGAAGATGGTGACTTCACCCTGCCGGAAGGCGGGCCTCAACCGCCGGGCCAGCCAGTCTTCGGCCGCCTGGCCGTACCGGGCCCGCTCCAGGGGCCCGAAATAGACGTACCGGACCCGATAGCGGGCGAGCAGTTCGTTGAGGCGGGCTGGGTCCCGGCCCGTATAGATTGTCTCCACATCCTGCTCCCGGCCCCGAAAGAGGCGGTCGCTGCCCCGCCACTGGACCTCGTGGCCGGGCCAGCCCAGGATGGTCGGCAGGCCGGTCCGGGCGCTGACCTGGCCGAACCCGCTGTAGGAGGGGCCAACCGCCTCCACGATGACCGGCGTGCCGGCCACATTTGCCCAGAGCCAGTCCAGCGCGGCCGCCTCATCGGGCCTGGTCAGCCGGATATAGCCCAGGCCGTCAAGGGTCGGCGGACCCAGCCGCTCCAGGCTCCGGGACCAGACGGCCAGGGGCCCGTAGGGCAGGCCGGGCAGCATTGCCGCGACGGCCAGGGCCGCCAGAAACCGGCCGGCCCTCGACGTGAGGAGGAAGTAAAGCGCCGCCGCCGACGCGATGGCGATAATCACCCAGGCCTGGTAATAAAGCTTGAAGACCGTATTCATCCGGGTGCCGAACGTGTCCCGGATGTAGAAAAGCTCGACGCCGAGGACCAGAAGGCCGCCGACGGCGAGTAACAGGCCCACGAACCGGACCGCCGGCCGTTTAAGATTTCCGGAGGCGACGGTGGCCGCGGCCGCCGCCAGCAGAAACTGCGGGACCATCTGGAAAAGCCGGACAACCGGGAAAGGGCCGGTCCGGACTGCCGCCCCGACCCAGGCGGCGACCGGAAAGGCCGGAACCAGACCGGCGCTTCCCGGCCGGGCTTCGAGAATCAGCCAGCCGGCGGCAGGGGCGAGCAGGGGACCCCAGAAAAGCAAGAAATGCAGGGGCCGGGTTGCAATCGGGCCGACCGTTGCCACACCCTGCACCTGGCTTTCCAGGGTCAGGTAGAACGGAAAGTAGAGGCCGACGGCCAGCAGACCGATAAGGGCCGTCAGCTCGGCCGCCCCCCGGATCCGCCCATTCCAGGGCTCGTCACCGGCCGCCAGGACCCGGGCGGCCACCGTAAGGCCCCCGAAGGTCGGCAGGTCCCAGGTGTTGATAAACCCGAGGCCCCCGAGAAACCAGCCCGCCCCGACCTTCAGGGGCGGTGCCGCCGCCGGCCCGGCCAGAAAGAGCTCCAGGGCCAGGGCAACGGCCCCCAGGCCGAACGGCAGGGCCATCACATGGGGATGCAGGTCCCCCAGGACGAAGCTGAACAGGGGAAACTCGGTGATGGTGTAATCGAGGCTCGTGCGGCCGTCAGGCCCGAGGGTATCCACCACCCGGGTCGACCGCCACCACCACCAGCCGGCCTCCGGGGACGTCAGGGCCGGGCCCGGACCGGTCAGGTCCTTGATGCCGGCCCAGTCCACCGGCACCCCGTAGCTCCGCAAAAGCTCAAGGCCCACGACCCAGTTGCCCACCAGCAGAAGGCACACCGGGCCCATCAGGCCGGCCAGGACGCCCGCCCGCTCAGACCCGCCGGCCAGCCGGACCAGGGCCCGGACCAGCCCAAAGGCCCCCTGGGCGGCCAGCCCGAAGACGGCGGCCAGGGCCAGGTTGTACCCGACTGAGGTTGGGGTTCCGGCCAGCTTGCTCACAAGCCCCATCAGCAGGTAGCCGAAGTAGTAATAGCTTACCGGGTGGCCGGCCAGCCACGGGTCGGGCGGCGGAAAATGCTCGGCCCGGAACGTTGCGTTCAGCAGGGCCAGGTCCATCGGCTGCTCGGTGTGGCGAATCTCGGGGAAGAGGCTCCGGACGGCGGCCCAGCCGGCAAGGCCGGCCGCAAACACAGCTTCGGCGGCAACCAGGTCGGTCCGGGAGCCGGTCCGGAGGGCCCGCAGGCTCCGACCCCGGTCCGCAAGCCAGAGGCCGGCGGCGGCCAGCAGGCCGGCGGTCAGGAGGGCCGGGCGGGTGTTCGGGATCAGGCCGAGGGTGCCGCCGACCCAGGCCAGGTAACCGAAGGCCAGCAACCCGAAGGTTCGGGCCCACGGCCAGCCCTGGCCCGGGACTCGTTCCAGCAGGCGCCGGGTGAGGGGCCACGCCCCGAGGCCAAGCCCGGTCAGGACCGCCCACCAGCTTAAGATTTCCAGGACCATAGGCCGCAGGCCGGGACGCGGGCCGAACAATGGCCCGGCGGTTTACACCGGGCCACCGGTTCATTCCTCCAGCAAGGCGGCGACAAACTGGCGGGGGTCAAACGGGGCGAGGTCCTCAAGCTTCTCGCCGGTCCCGACGAATTTGATGGGGATTTTCAGCCGGTCGGCGATGGCGAAAACGATGCCGCCCTTGGCGGTGCCGTCGAGCTTGGCCAGGACGATTCCGGTCAGGCCGACCGCATCCGCAAAGTGGCGGGCTTGACTCAGGCCGTTCTGGCCGGTGGTCGCGTCCAGAACCAGCAGGGTCTCGTCCGGTCCCCGTCCGTCGGCCTTTTCGATGACCCGGCGGACCTTCTTTAGCTCCTCCATCAGGGGGACCTTCGTCTGGAGCCGGCCCGCCGTGTCAATAATGACCGCGCCGGCCCCCCGGGCCTTGGCGGCCTGGATGGCGTCGTAAACGACGGCGGCCGGGTCGGCGCCGGGCTGGTGGGCGACAAGCTCGGCCCCGGCCCGCTCGGCCCAGACCCGGAGCTGGTCGATGGCGGCCGCCCGGAAGGTGTCGGCCGCCGCCACGATGACCCGCCGGCCCTGGGTTCTGAGCAGGTGGGCCAGCTTGCCGATCGTTGTGGTCTTGCCGCTGCCGTTCACCCCGACCACGAGGACCACGGCCGGGCCGTCCGGCCGCAGGTTGAGGCCGGACCCGTCCACGCTCAGAATCTTGACCAGCTCGTCCTCAAAGGCCCGCATCACCTCTTGGGGCCCGATAAGGGCGTCTTCCCGGACCCGCCGGCGGAGCCGTTCGAGGAGCTTTTCGGTCGTTTCGTACCCGACGTCGGCCCCGATAAGGAGCTCTTCCAGGTTAAGCCAGAAGTTTTCATCGAGGGCCCGGCCGGCGAAGAGCCGGCGCACCGGCTTAAACCAGGCGTCCTTCGTTTTGGCCAGGCCAGCCCCGAGCTTGTTCCGAAAGGCCTCAAACACCATCTTGCATTTACACCCGTTGAGGATCATACCCGATTCGGGCGGCTAAACGGCCAGCCCCTGCTATATCCCCGGCACAGGCCGATGATCTTTATAGAGAGCGACGGTACTATGAATGAGGTCGACCATGGGTGACGATGTCCTGACGGCTATAAGCGCCGACGGCAGCGCACGGGAGGTCCCGGCGACCGGGGCTGCCTACGTCAGCGATATCCTCGTCCGACCCGAGGACGACGGGGTTGCGGTCTACCGGTTCCGGGGCGTCTGGTGGCGCACCCGTGTGGAGAGCCCGGACGACCCGACGCTGGCCTCGATGCTCCGGGACATTCCGGAGGCCCAGCGCCGAACGGTGCTGCGGCTCCTGGGCGGGCTGCTCAGAAAGGCCGACCCGCTCGCCGGGGACGAGGCCCTGCGCCGGCGGCTCGAATTTCTTGTCTGGCTACGGCGGCACGGAAAGCTCGACGAGTGGGCCTCAGCGTCCTGATAAGTCAGTTTGGGGGAGCGGCTGAGAGCCAGGCTCTGCCGGCGGCCCAGCCTTTTTAGCCGGCTCCACCCGCCAGATACCCGGCGGGCGTGATTTCCCACCTTTAGCCGGATGCTTTGCCCACCGCTTTCTTTACGAGGGTAGCAACTCTGGCCTCTTCGGCAGGCGTCAGCTCCTTGAGGGCGAACGAGGTTGGCCACATGTTGCCCTCATCAAGGTTTGCCGCATCCGTAAAGCCAAGCGTTGCGTACCTGGTGTTGAACTTGTGCGCGGCCTGAAAGAAGCAGACGACCTTGCCGGCCTTAGCGTAGGCCGGCATACCGTACCAGAGTCTGGGCGAGAGGTCCGGGGCGGCGGCCCGGATAATTTCGTGGACCCGCTCGGCCATGGCCCGGTCCGGTTCCGGCATCTCGGCAATCTTGGCGCGCACGGCGGCCTCGTCGTCCGGGCGCGGGCCGCGGCGGGCGGCCGCCCGCATCTCCCGGACCCGCTCCCGCATTGCCGCCCGTTCCTCGGCCGTGAACCCCTCAAACGATTTGCCGCCCGACTTCCGGCCGGATTTCTGCACATCGTCCACGGGCATTCCCGCCTTTTTGATTTTTGACGGCTGCCACCCTCATCCCTGCCCGAGGCCCCAGTGAGGCTGGCGCCCCGTGTCAGGCATTATACAACTGCGGTCCGTTAAGGGACCCAGGCCCCTGCAGGCGATGCGGGCATTTCCGCCCGGCTGCGGATCCTCCCGAGGTCACGCCTTAGCGCCGCTTCCCGCCGCCCGGGCCCGGCGGATGCCCTTGTGGTCGGGGCAGGCCCTGTGCCAGAATAGTTCCGGGACGACCATGCGCATTCTGGCCGTTGACGTCGGCACCGGCACCCAGGATATCCTGCTGCTCGATTCTACGCAGCCGGTTGAAAACGCCGTCCAGCTCATCCTGCCGTCGCCGACGGTCATCGTCGCCGGCCGCATCCGGGAAGCAACCCGGGCCGGCCGGCCGGTCCTGCTCGTCGGCCGGATGATGGGCGGCGGCCCGTGCCACTGGGCGGCGATGGACCACATCCGCGCCGGCCTGCCGGTCTACGCAACCCCGGCGGCCGCCCAGACGTTCGACGATGACTTGGCCGCAGTCGAGCGGATGGGCGTCCGTCTGGTCGATGACGCCGAAGCCGACCGGATTGAAGGGGCGGTCCGGATTGAACTGCGGGATTTTTATTATGACGAAATAATGACTGCCCTCCGCCTCTTCGGGGTCGAGGCGGAACCGGACGCAATTGCCGTGGCCGTCTTCGACCACGGCGCCGCCCCGCCGGGTTACAGCGACCGCCGCTTTCGGTTCGAGTATCTGGCCCGGCGGCTTCAGGAGGCCGGTAGCCTGAGCGGGTTCGCTTACCTTAAGCCCGAAATCCCGGAGTTTCTCACCCGGCTGCGGGCGGTGGCCGACTCGTTTGATGGTCCCCAGCCGCTGCTGGTGATGGATACCGGTCCGGCCGCCGTCCTCGGCGCCCTGGAGGACGAACGGGTGAAAGCCGGCCCGGAGCGGCTGGTGGTGAACATCGGCAATTTTCACACCCTGGCGTTTTACCTGCGGGACGGCGAGGTGCTGGGCCTTTTCGAGCACCATACCGGGGAGCTGGACCGGCCAAAACTCGAGGCTTATCTCGAAAAGCTGGCCGCCGGCACCGTAACCAACGACGAGGTTTTTGCCGACATGGGCCACGGCGCCCTGGTCTTCGAGCCGCCCGGCCGCCGGCCCGATGACGTCCTGCTGGCCGTCACCGGCCCCCGGCGGGGACTGCTGCGGGGGTCCCGGCTCAGGCCGTATTTTGCGGTGCCCCACGGCGACATGATGCTGGCCGGGTGCTTCGGCCTGGTCCGGGCGTTCGCCGAGCATTATCCGCCGGTCCGGGAAGCCTGGGAGCAGATTCTCAAGCTGAGCGCCGTCGCCTGAGGCCCGTGCGGTCGATTCTCAACCGCTATTCAGCCCTGTGGGCGGCCAGCTTGGTCGCCGCCATCGGGCTTTTTGCGAACCTGGTTGCCGGCCCCAGTCCGGCCCGGATTCTCGTCCCGGCCGCCCTCCTGGCGGGCCTGGCCGGGTACTACCGGCTGATGCGGACCGGGCCCGGTCGGCTCAGTGCGGCCGACGTCGAGGCCCGGGTTAAAGCCGGCCGACCGGTGCTGGTCGAGTTTTACTCCGACTACTGACTCGGTTGCCTTACGGCGAAGCCCGTCGTCGACGGGCTCGAACGTGAGCTGGCCGGTCAGGCCGAAGTTATCCGGGTGAACGTGGCCGAGCCGGCGGGCCGGGAGCTTTTTGGCCGCTGGGGCCTGGAAGTTGTGCCCACGTTTTTAGTATTCCGGGACGGCCGGGAGGTCTACCGGGCGACCGGGTTCCCGGACCGGGAACGCATTCGGGCGGCCCTGACAATCTAACAACTCCGGAGGAATCGATGCCGAAACCTTTTCCCCACGACCCGCCCCAGGCCGGCACCTTCGTCGGGTGGCTGGGAGTCCAGTTTACGGCCCGGGGCGAGGGCTTTGTCCGGTGCGAGCTGGACGTGGAGCCGCGGTTTCTGAATCACCGGGGCGGGGTGGTTCACGGCGGGGTCATCTTCAGCCTGGTGGATACCGGCACGGCCGCCGCCGTCCACACCGTCATGGAGCCGGACGAGGTCTGCTCCACCATCGAGCTGACGATAACCTACCTGCGGGCGGTCCGGTCCGGCCGGCTCGTCTGCGATTCCCGGGTCCTGCGCCGGGGCAACCGGGTGGTCTTCCTGGAGTCGGAGGTCTTCAACGACGGCGAGCTTGTGGCTAAGGGGCTGGGCACCTACTACGTGACCCGGGACCCGAATTCCGGCCGGGCCGGCTAGCGGTCCCCGGGAAAATCCGCAGCAGCTCCCGAAGGTCGTGGATTTCAACGTCCCAGTGCCGGCTTGAGCCGTAGTCCGGGTGCTGGCCGGGCAGGGTCACCTTCACCGTCAGCATCCCCAGGGCGGCGGCCGCATCCAGCTCGCCGAAGCCGCCGTCGGCAACGAAGGCGCATTCGACCGGCAGAACCCCGAGCCGCCGACAGGCCAGGTCAAAGACGGCCGGGTCCGGCTTGAGCAGGCCAACTTCGAACGAGAGGATAATGGCGTCAAAATACCTGCTGACCCCGAGTCGGTCGATGGGCTGGGCGGCCAGGGGTGAAACGTTGCTCACAAGCCCGAGCCGGTAGTCCCGGCGCCGAAGGGTCCGCAAAACCAGCCTGGCCCCCGGGTAAAGGCGTACGGCCCGCAGCCGGGCCCGTTCCTCAAGCCGGGCCGCCTCCGCCACCGCCCCCGCCGAAGCATCCCGGCCCAGGTCGGCCAGGACCCGCCGGACGAACTCCCCGGTTGAGGGGACCGTCCCCGACATGAACGCGTCGACGTGGCGGCGCCAGGCCTCAAAGTAGGCGTCCGGGGGAAGCTCGAGCCGTTCGGCCGCCCGCCGGCGGAGGGGGTCGGCCTTTTCAGGGTCCAGGCGGGCCAGGGTGTCGTAGAAGTCGAACAGGACCGCCCGAACCGTCCGGCAATTGCGGCCCGTCACCGGGGTGAAGTTTCGCCGGCTTCGACGATTCCCGCCGGAGCCGTCCCGGTGTTTAAGACGACAACCCGGCTTCCGCCCGGGATGACGCCGGTCCGGACGAGCCGGTCCAGGGCGGCCAGCGCCGCGGCCCCTTCGGGCGACAGGACCAGGCCCTCCGTGGCGGCCGCCAGCCGCACGGCAGCCAGGGCCTCCCCGTCGGAAACCGCCACCGCCCAGCCCCCGGTCCCCCGGACCGCCCGCAGGACCAGAAAGCCGGCAGGCGGGTCGGCAACCCGGAGCTCCCCGGCCAGGGTTCGGCCGTTCGCCCAGGGCCGGCACTCGTCGGCCCCCGCCTCGAACGCCCGGACTACCGGGGCACAGCCGGCCGCCTGAACGCCGATGAGCCGGGGTTTCCGGCCCGGAATCCAGCCCATCGCCTCCATCTCGTTCAGGGCCTTCCAGATGCCGATAATTCCGGTCCCGTTCCCGACCGGGCAAATGACCGCATCGGGTGGCCGCCAGTCGAGCTGCTCGTAAAGCTCGTAGCCGAGGGTTTTCACCCCGTCGAGCTGATACGGCTCCTTAAACGCCGAAACGTCAAACCCGGCCGACTCGGCCCCGAGCTCCCCCGCCCGGCGGGCGGCCTCGTCCGGCCCGCCGTCGACCAGGATAACCGTGGCCCCGGCCAGACGGGTCGCCTCAACCCGGGCCGTCGGGGCGTCGGCGGGCAGCAGCGCCGTAAGTTCGAGGCCGGCCCGGGCGCAGTAAGCCGCCCAGGCCGCCCCGGCGTTTCCGCTACCGCCCAGGACCAGCCGCCGGATGCCGAGTTCCCGGGCCCGGGAGGCCCCCACTGCCGCCCCCCGGGCCTTAAGCGTGCCGGTCGGAAGCCGGGCCTCGTCTTTTACAAAGAGTTCAGCGAGCCCCCAGTGTTCCCGAAGCCGGTCAAACCGAACCAGGGGCGTCCAGCCCTCACCGAGGGTCACAATCCCGGCCGGGTCCTGGACCGGCAGGACCTCCCGGTACCGCCAGAGGGACGTGGGCCGCCCGGCCAGGTCCGACGGCCGAAACACCCGGCCGGCGGCCTCCAGGTTATAGCGGGCCAGGAGAGGGCCGCCGCAGTCGGGGCAGAGGCCGGCCGGACGGTCGGCCGGAACCTGCCGGCCACAGCGGGAGCACTCCAGGCCGTCCAGGCACGACCAGGGGGCGTTCATCGACCCTCGCCCCCGGCCAGGCCGGCGGCCAGGGCGATGTACCCGGCCAGGCCGTCAACAAGCTCCGCCAGGCTAATCCGCTCCTCATAAGTGTGGGGCAGGGTGTCGTCCCCCGGCGCAAACCCGAGGGCAACCGTCCCCACCCGGGCGAAATGGCCGGCGTCGGTCGCAAACCGCCAGTAGACCGGCCCGGCCTTGCCCGGAAACAGGCCCTCGAGCAGATTCAGGGCCCGGCGGGCATAAGGGTTGTCGGCCGGGGTTTCAAAGTCGGGCATCTCGTCGGGAAAGCTGACCTCAAGGCCGGTGTAGGTTTGCTGTTTGACTTCGAGGAGCCGGACCGTTCCGCTGGTGCCGGGGTCAAGGCAGTCGTCCAGAAGCTTCTGGAGGCGGCCGATCACCGCCCCGGCCGGCTCGCCCGGCACATTGCGCCAGTCGACGAACACGGTGGCCTCGCCGGGAATAACGTTGGTGCTCACCGTATCGGTTGTGTAAAGGGTCGGCGCGCACGAGGAGGTGCCGAACACCGGGTGGGAGGTCCGCTCAACCCGGGGTAGGCTCAGGATAAACCGGGCCAGGCCGAAGTGGGGGTTCAGGGCCAGCTCAGGCACCGACGCGTGGGCCGACCGGCCGACCACCCGGACGGCCAGCTCAAGGCGGCCCCGGTGGCCCAGGGCGAGCCGGTTCCCCGAGGGCTCACCGAAAACACCGACGTCGGGCCGGAAGCTTGCGGCCAGGTAGCGGCTCCCGGCCCCGCCGATTTCTTCCATGACGACGGCGGCGACGTAGAGGTCGCCGGGGGGCCTGAGGCCGGCCCCCTTTAAGGCCCCGCCGGCGTAGACCTGGGCGGCGAGGGCCGCCTTCGTGTCGCAGGCGCCCCGGCCCCAGAGGTGGCCGTCGGCGATAACCCCGGCGAACGGCGGGTAGGGCCAGCGGTCAGGGTTTCCGGGGTCAACGTGGTCCAGGTGGGCGTTGAACATCAGGACCGGCCCGCCTCCACCCCGGATGACGCCCAGGACGTTGCCGGCCTCATCCCGCCAGACGTCGTCGTAGCCCAGTTTTTTAAGTTCGGCTTCCACCAGGTCGGCGACCCGGCCCTCATCACCGGACGGGCTTGGGGTCTGAACGAGGCGGCGGCAGAAATCGACCAGGGGCGCCTCGAGGCTGCGGGCAAGCCCGATAACCTGTTCCCGGGAGAAACCTCCGGACATATCGGCCGTGCTCTTGCAAATTTAGGGGGGATTATCCCCAGCGATTATCCGGGTCCGGTTCCCGGCCTGTCAAACCGGGCGGCCAGGGGCTATCTGCGGTTTGCCGACAACCGGCGGCTGGCCAAGCGTGAGGTCAGCGGGACGGCCAGCGGTCCGGACCGGCCCAAAAGCCTGAAAAACCGGCGCGAGTGTATGGGAGTCGAACCCACCCGGGACGGCGCCTACCGCCCCGCACCGGTTTTGAAGACCGGGAGGCCCACCGGGGCCCATCCACTCGCACAAATCCCGTTTTAGATTATAAATTCGCCGGCCCCTACGGAATCAGCAAGACCTTACCCGTCGTCTGCCGCCCGGCCAGCCGCCGGTGGGCTTCGGCCGCCTCCGCCAGCGGAAACTCCGCCCCGATGTGGACCTTAAGCTCCCCGGAGGCAACCCAGCCCAGAACATCGTTGCACCGCCAAAGATACTCTTCCCGCGTCAGCGTGTAGTGGGCCGAAGTCGGCCGGGTCAGAAAGAGCGAACCCTTAACGTTGAGGACCTGCGGGTCAATCGGAGCAACCGGGCCACTCGACTGGCCGTAAAGGACCATATAGCCCCGGGGCGCCAGGCAGTTAAGGCTCTTGTCGAATGTTGCCTGCCCGACCGAATCGTACACCACCTGGAGGCCCCGGCCGTCCGTGAGCCGCTTCACCTCGGCCTCAAAGTCCTGCTCGGTGTAAAGAATAATTTCGTCCGCCCCGACCGACCTGGCCAGCTCGGCCTTCTGCCGGGTCGAAACCGTCCCAATAACCCGGGCGCCCCGGCGCTTGGCAATCTGCACAAGCAGCAGGCCGACCCCGCCGGCCGCGGCGTGAACCAGACACGTATCCCCCGGCTTGAGGGGATAGGTCGAATGGGTCAGGTAGTGGGCGGTCACCCCCTGGAGCATTACGGCCGCCCCGAGCCTAAAATCGATATTCTCGGGCAGCTTTACCAGCCGGCCAGCGGGTACAACGGCATACTCGGCGTACGACCCGGTGACCCCGAAATAGGCAACCCGGTCGCCGGGCGCAAACTCGGTGACGCCGGGCCCCACCGCCTCGACCACCCCGGCCCCCTCCTGGCCGGGAATAAAGGGCAGGGGCGGGCGGTAAACACCCTGGCCCATCCGCATGTAGACGTCGATAAAGTTGACGCCGATGGCATGGAGCCGGACCAGCGCCTGCCCCTCGCCGGGCTGGGGCACCGGGACGTCCTCATAGCGCAGCACTTCGGGGCCGCCGTATTCGTGAACACGAACCGCTTTCAAGCTTGCCCTCCCAGGGGTGGTTTCGCCCTTATTTTAACCGAAAACCCGGACCGTAGACGGTGTCCGCCGGCGACGCCCCGAACTCCGATGTCCGGCCGCCACGAGGGGTCGACCAATACGGGCCGGCGGATTAAAAAGAGCCCCGGCCCCCGCTATTGTTCGGGGTCGACCCAATCTGCTATTTTCCCTGATAGGGGGTTGGTCCGGACCATGGCCAGGAGTTTAAGGCTCAAACCTGTCCCGGCCGAGTTCTGGATTGAGACGACCGAGGCCCTGCGAACCGGCCGGATCACTGCCATCCAGCCCAACCCGCGGGGCTCAAATTACACTTTCTTCGTCCGGATAAGCCTCGATTCAAGGTCGCCAATTCTCGCCGTCTACAAGCCGCAGGCCGGCGAGGTCCCCCTCTGGGACTTCCCGGACGGCACCCTCTACCGCCGGGAGTACGCGGCCTACCTGGTCTCCCAGGCCCTCAACTGGCGATTCATACCCCCGACCGTCATCCGCGATGGGCCCCACGGCGTCGGCATCGTCCAGCTCTTTATCGAACCGGCAGGTACTTACATGAACCTGCGGGGCGACCCCCGCTACCTGCCCGTCCTGGAACGGGTTGCCCTCTTCGACCTGATAACCAACAACGCCGACCGCAAGGCCCACCACTGCCTGCAGGATGCCGAGGGCCGCCTCTGGAGCATCGACCACGGCCTCACGTTCAACGTCGTCTTCAAGCTGAGAACCGTCCTCTGGGAGTTCGTCGACCGGCCCATCTCCCCCCGGCTCCTCCGGGAGGTGGCCAACCTCCTGCCCGACCATCCGGTCGGGGCCAGGCTGGCCGAGGACCTCCGGGAGCTTCTGGACCCTGCCGAGGTCGAGGTCTTCCACCGGCGGGTCCGGCACGTCCTTAAGACCGGCCGCTTCCCCCGCCTGGACCCCTACCGCAACGTGCCGTTCGGCTGGTGGTAGCCGCCCCTGATGGCCGGACAGACCCGGCAGACCGGGTCGTAGTTGCCGGCGGCCGGCGGCAAGGGATATCCCAGCGCCCGCAAGCCCCGGACCAGGGCGCAGACGGGCAGGCCAACGACGGCAAAAAAGCAGCCGTCAAAATCGGCCACCGGCCGGAACTCCGGGTCCTGAATCGCGTATCCGCCCGCCTTATCAAACGGCTCGCCCCGCCGGATGTACGCTTCGACCTCCGCATCGGTGTAAGCCCGCATCAGAACCCGGGTCTCGACCGCCTCACAGTACCGGACCCCGGGCCCGGCCAGGACCAGGGCCGTGATAACCCGGTGGGAACGACCCCGGAGCCGGCCGAGCATTTCCCGGGCCTCTTCGGGGCTGCCCGGCTTGCCGAGAATCTCGGGCCCGTCGGCCACCACCGTGTCGGCAGCCAGCACCGGCCGGGCCCGGACGCCCACGGCCTCGGCTTTGGCCCGGGCGTTTCTAACGGCCACCAATGTCGGCAGGCCGGTGCCCGCCTCTTCGACCGGCACCGGCGGGAGCTCAACCCGGTACGGAATGCCCAGGTCGGCCAGAAGCTGACTGCGCCGGGGCGAGGCCGACGCCAGAATAACCCCCACCAAGGTTTTCAGTCGGAGCGCAGGACCGGAAGGTTCGGACGGCCGGCGGCCACGAGCACAACCAGGGCAACCAGAAAAAGCAGCAGGCCGTTCAGCACAAAAAGCAGCCGGGGCTGGTTTACGAGGAAGTACGCATCGGCCACGAGCCGGGCCCCGGCCAGGGTTGCCGTCACGGTCCAGAGGCTGGGGCCGGCAATTCGCAGGCAGAACCAGGCCAGGGCCGCCCCCAGCAACCCGAACGTGAATAACTGGACCAGGGCGGCCGGGGCCTCGACGGCGGTGGCGGCCCCGACCAGGGCGGTTACCAGCCCAACCCCCGCCATTACCGGCCCGTCGGCCCGCAGCCGGGTCCGGAGCAGGCCGATTACGGCCAGCACCGTCGTGGCCACCAGCAGGTAATCTGCCAGCCTGCTGGCTGGCGCCGCAAGGGCCGGGATATACCGGCTCAGCAACTCCGCCGGAATCACCGTGACCGGCGGGTGGTTGGCCGGCTCCAGGAGCAGGGTCTGCAAAATCTGGGCAACCCAGTACCAGAGGCCCACCAGCCCGGCCCCAACCGGGCCGGCCCACCAGGCCCGGCCCGCCCCGGCCCAGGAACCCGCCACCAGCCGGATAAAGGTTACCCCCAGAAACACCCCCACCGCCTGGAGAAGGAGGGCGCGCAGGTCCGAAGAAACCTGCCAGAGAATGAAGGCCGGAACATCCAGGGTCGACGGGTATGACCAGTAAAGCTCCCGGAGCCGCATCACCCACTCAACCAGCCTGGCCAGGCCCAGCAAACCCGCGGCCACGAGCCCCGGTCGCACGTCCAGGCCCCGGACCAGCCCCCGCCGGACCAGAACCGCGGCCGCCCAGATGCCCAGGGCAAGGCCGACCAGGGCGGCGGCCCCCTTAAAAACCGCCGCCACCGGGTCGGGGCTCCCCAGCCGGCGGACAAACGCCTCCGGGACCTTCAAAAATCGGCCAAATTGCCCGAGCTGGTCACCCCACAGGCCGATGCCGACCCGGACCACGGCGTCGGGGGCGAGGGGGGTTCGGCGCTCAAACAAAAAGACCGCGTCGACCCGGCCTGGCCGCTGTTCCTGGGCCTGGGCGATGAGCCGCAGGCCGGCCGGGTTCTCCCGGAATGCCCGCAGAATCCCCTGAAGGACGTTTTGAACCGCGTCTGGGGGCAGGCTCCGGGCCGGGGCATCTTCGGGCAGGTCGTGCCGGAAGCCGACCGGCTCCCCATCCGGCCCAAGCTCGACGATCACCGCCTCCTTTTCGAGGGGCCGGGCGAACCGGACAAGCCAGACAAAATTCAGGGGCTCCCGGCCGAAGATGGCCTCGGCCTGCGGGATGCCGACCTGCCGGATAAGGTAAACCGAGGGGGCCGTATCGGACCGGTCCACGAAGCTTATCGCCGTGAGCCAGCCGGAGACGTCCGGCCCCAGCCCCGACGCAAGGTCGGCCGCCCGCTCGACCACCTGGTCCGGCCCGACCGGAATCCGAAGGGTCTGGCCGGGGTAGGGCGGCAGGGCCACCACGAGCAGAATGGCCGCCGCAGCCGGCAGAACCAGCCAGCGCAGGCCGCCCCCGGCCGCCTTAACCGGGACCGGGGCCGGTTCGGTTAGCGCCGCCGGTTCGGGTCCGGTGGGTGCGGTCGGCCGGTCGATGGGGCCGCGGAAGGCAAGTCTTATGGCTGCCAGCAGGGGCAGGCCCACGGCCACGACGGCGCTGGCCTGGAGGTCGGGCCGGCCGCTCAGCCAGAACAGGATGCCGGCGATGGCGGCATTGCCCGTATAGTGGATGAGAATGACCGGGACCAGGCCGTAGCGGACGAAGAGCAGGCCTGAGACCAGGCCGCCGACCCCCACCTCAATCGCCCGGACGTAGAACGGCTGCTGCGGATAGGTGGCGTGAAGGGTGCCCCAGAGCAGGCTTACGGCCACCAGGGCTGCCGGAAACGCCAGGGGCCCAAGGCGGAGCCGCCGCAGGACGAGGGTCCCCAGGGGCAGGGCGAAGAGCCGGAAGACCGACTCCTCGGCCAGGGCCGCCGCCAGGCCGAGGGTGACCGGAAACAGGACCGGCAGGGCCGTATTCATGATGTCCCGGTAGGGCGGCTCAAACGGGGCCCAGATGCCCAGGTACCGGGCGCCCACCCAGTAGTAGGCGGCGAAGTAGCCGAGCCAGGCTGCCGCTCCCCCGTAGCCGACAAGGAGCCATCTCGCAACCTGCCCGGCGGTCACCGGCCCGAAGAGCTGGCCGGCCGGGTTCGGGGTCCGGGGGAATGCCCGCCTGACCAGGAGCGGCCCGGCCAGGGCCGCCGCAAAAGTTGCCGCCGCCTCCAGCCCGGCCACCCCGGCCCACCCCTGAACCTGACCCACCAGGAACGTAAGGGGCGGGGTGGCCGGGTCGTAGTCCGCCCAGGCCAGGGGCAGGCCGTTCAGGGCGGCAACCCCGCTGATAAGTAGAAAACCGCCGGCCACCACGCCGGCAAACCGCCAGGGCAGCGGCTCCCGCCCAAGACGGGCGAGTGCCAGGGCCGTGGCCGCAAACCCGAGGAAGTACGCCCCGGTCCAGCCCAGGCTCGCCAGGGTTGAGCCCCGCTGGTTTTCCCCGGCCCGCAGGCGCTGCCAGGCTTCGGGCACCTTCAGATACGGCTGGATGCCGGCCAGCCGGTCGCCCTGGACCGTGAAACTGACCCGCCTTCTCGCCTCGGCGAAGAGGGGAGTTTGCTCTTCCCAGGTAACCCGATAGTCCAGGCGGCGGGGCCGGGCCTGCTGAATAACCTCGACCGGTTCCCAGTTGCCGGCGGGGCCGGTAACGTCCTGCAGGGCCGTCCGGGTCAGCCGGACCACGTCGGCAGGCCCAAGCTGGGCCCCGGGCTCATCCTCCGGGGCTCTGTAATTGAACCCCACCGGCCGGCCGTCGGTGCCGACCCAAACCTCGAACTCCCGGATGTCGCCCGGCCGGTAGAACCTGACCCGCCAGTACCACAGGACAGCCCCCCGCCGGCGGGCGGTTTCGACGGCGGACCCGCCGCCCAGCCGGTGCAGGTAGTCCAGCTCGTCCCGGCGGACAAAAAACGTGGTCACCGAATCAAAACCCCCGGGGTCAAAGCCCCGTTCCCGGAGGAAATCCCGGGCCAGGGCCGCCGCCTCGTTCGGGCCGACCCGGAGGTCCACGGGCAGCAACGGGATGGCGTCCCGGTGGAGGGCGTAGGCGACAGCCAGGCCGACCAGTCCCCCCAGAACGATGAGCCAGAGGACAGGGTCGCGAAAGCCGACGGGTCTCTTGGCGCTCAATGAATCGGGCCGTTCGGGTCTGATTAAATATACCCCGAACGGCCCGGTGTCTTTGGGGAATGGTTACCGCCGGCTGACCGGAGTCCGGGCTACTCCAGTTTAAGGTTTGAGACCACGTCCAGGTCCAGCCCGGCCCGCTCCCCGGCGCGGAACCGAAAATAGCCGGCGGCCGCAATCATCGCCCCGTTGTCCGTGCACAGAAAGGGCGGCGGGTAAATGACCGGCACCGGGCACTCCGCCCGCAGCCGCTCCCGGAGCCGGCGGTTTGCCGCAACCCCCCCGGCCAGCGCCACCTGGGGCACCCCAAATGCCCTTGCGGCCGCAATCGTTTTGGTCACCAGCATATCCACCACCGCCTCCTGAAACGCGGCCGCAATGTCTGCCACCTGCTGTTCGGTCAGGGGGCCGTCCCGGCGCAGCTTTTCGACCAGCCGGAGGGTGGCCGTCTTGAGGCCGCTGAAGCTAAAATCCCAGCTATCCTTAATTTCGGCCCGGGGCAGGGGGTAGACCTCAGGGTTTCCCCGTTCGGCCGCCCGCTGGATCGCCGGGCCACCCGGAAAACCGAGACCGAGCAGGCGGGCAACTTTATCAAAGGCCTCGCCGGCGGCGTCATCCCGGGTCCGGCCGATGCGACGGAACCGGCCATGGTCGACCATCAAGGTCAGGTCGGAGTGGGCCCCGGAGACGATTAGACAGAGCAGGGGAAGTCGGGGTTCGGGGCTTCCGTCGACCTCAATCCAGTTGGCGTAGACGTGGCCTTCCAGGTGGTTGATGCCCACCAGGGGCAGCCCCCGGGTAAAGGCCAGGGCCTTGGCCGCGTTCACCCCAACCAGAAGCGACCCGACAAGCCCGGGCCCATAGGTGACGGCGACCGCCGAGATACCGGCCCAGTCGACGCCGGCCCGGCGAAGGGCCTCGTCGATGACGGGCAGGATGAGGCGGATGTGCTGGCGGGAAGCCAGCTCCGGAACAATGCCGCCGTAGCGGGCATGAAGCTCCTCCTGGGAGGCGACCACATTTGACCTGAGGATGCGGCCGTCTTCGACTACGGCGGCGGCCGTCTCGTCGCAGGAGGTTTCGATGCCGAGGATGCGAACCGGTGGGGTCATTTAATTTCGGGCAGGTCGACCCGGTAAAGGGCCCCCTCCGAGATTATATAGACCCGGTTGAGGGCCCCGTCAACGGCCAGGTCCACCAGTCCCCGGAGCTCGGGGGCAAGCACCTGACCCAGGAACCTGCCCGAATAGTCCAGGACGATAAGCCGCCCGACCTGGGAGTCCCCGAGCAGAAGTCGCTGGCCCTGCCGGTCGGCCCGAATCAGCCGGACGCCGACCGGGGGCGGCGCCACCGCCGACAGGTCGACCTCGACCCAGTCGTTGCCCCGGGCCAGCCAGAGGCGGCCGTCCGGCCCGAGGGCAAACCCGGCCCGGTCGACGACAAACCCGGCGACACCCGTAGCCGGCAGGTAAGGCAGGGCCGGTTTGGGGTCGGCGTCAAATCCGTTCCAGGTTGGCAGGTAGCGCCAGACCCGCCGGCCGGGCGGGTCGAGGACGTAGAGGTTTTCCGAGAAGCCGTCCAGCCCGGCCACGGTCCCGACGTCCGGGCCGAGCCGAATATTTCCGGTCCGGACCTGGCCGTCCCGGACCAGGGCCAGTCCCCCGCCCGTGAACACGACAAGCCCCCGGTTCGGGCCCTCGGGCACGACCGCGACGTCCGGCCGGAATGACCCGGTGGGCCGGCCGCCCTCGTAAACCACCCGGTCAGGTCGGGCCGACTCGGCCCGGGCACGGTCCGGGACAAACGCCCAGGCCCGCAGGATGAGACCGGTTCGGTCCAGGGTGTAGAGGGTCTCGCCGAAGAGGACAAGCCGGTCGGCCGAGTCGGGCAGACGGCCCAGGGCGACGACGGCCGCAGGCGACTTCACCCGGTTCACGGCGGCGAGGTCCCGCTCGACCGCCGCCCGAACCTGGCCAATCCGCTCGGGGTCGGCGGCGATATCCGGGGCCCGGAGCAAATCCAGCGCCCGGAGCAGCAGCTCCCGGGCCCGGACGGGGTCGGACTCCTGATGGGCCCGGGCCCGGAGCTGGGCGACCTGGTCGAAAGTTTGGAGGGTTCGCTCCCGCTGGGCGGCGGCGGTATACGGGGGCAGGACCTCGAAAGCCACGTACCAGGCCAGGGCCGCCAGCAGCAGGGGCAGGGCCCAGCGCCAGTAAAGCCCGATCGGACCGGGTGAGACCGGGCGGGACCGGCGGTGGAGGCCGCGACGGGGACGACTCCTGGTATTCAACGAGACCCGTGACCGACCGCTTATATGATTTTAACCCCGGGGCCGGACCCGCCGCCTCCCGATAATCTGACACGACCCGTGTCAATTTGATATGATTTTTCTGGAATGTCCCGGGGCGTCAGCGCCGAACTGAAAGAGGTTATTGACGGCCTGCCGCTGCCGGCCGCCCTGGTCGGCCGGCGGGGCACCCTTCTTTACGCCAACCGGCCGTTTCTCAGCCAGGTGGGGGCGGTTTCCGGGCCCCTGCCGCTTGCCCTGGGCCTTGATGCCGCCCGCTGGAAGCAGCTGTTAGATGCCGGCAGTCTGGTCCTCCCCGACGGCCGAAGCCTTTCGGCCAGTCCGGTCGGGGCCCGCCGGTTTCTCGTAACGGTAGGCGACGACGGGCGGCTCGAGGGCCTTAACCAGCTTGCCATCGCCCTCTGCCAGGACCTGACCGTCGACCCCATCTGGGTGGTCGGGCCCCGGCTGGTGGAGCTCGTCGGGGCCGACCAGGTCATCCTTTGGGTCCGCCGGTCCCTGGCCGGTGATTTCGAGGGCCACGCCTGGCCGCCCGAGGCCCCGGGCCGGATTCCCTACCTGGGCATCACCGACCTGGACGACCTGGAGCGGGACCCGGCCGGGTCGGCCTGGCTCCAGCGGTTTCTGCGCTGGAGTGGGTACGGTGCCCACTGGCTCCGGCCCCTGCGGGTCGATTGGGACCGGCTGGGTCTGCTGGTGGTCGGCCGGTTCGGCCAGCGCCCCTTCTCGGCCGAGGACCAGGCCCGGCTCGAGGTGGCCGCCGGCCTCATAACGCTGGCCTGGCACCGGCGGCTCCTGACCGACCGGCTGGCCCGGAATCTGGCCGAGTTAAATGCCTTCTGGCAGGTGGCCAACGTCGGCCTGGTCCTGGTCGACGCCGAAGGGCGGGTGGTGGCCGCAAACCCGGCCGCCCGGGAGCTGGCCGCCGGGGGCGGCGCCAACGTTGCCGGGCGGCTGTGTCGGGACGTTTTTCCGCTGGTCGACGACTCGGGCCAGCCCGTCTGCGGCCGGCTCTGCCCCCTGGCCGACGGGCGGGACGCCGACCGGACCGCCATCCGGGCCCACATTCCGGTTCCGGGTGGCCCGCGGCGGACGGTCCTCTGGACGGTGGCCCCCCTCCGGGACAGCTACGGGCGGCTTCGGGGCTGGGCCGAGGCGATCCAGGATATGGGGGCGGTCCACGCCGAGGATGAGCTCCGGGCCGGCTTTATCTCGGCCATCTCCCACGAGCTCCTGACGCCCGTCGCAATTATCAAAGGCTACGCCGTCTCCCTCGGGGAGCGCCCGGCCAGCCGCCGGGACAGGGTTCTGCGGGCCGGCCTCGAAGCCATCGCCGACGAGGCCGACCGGCTCTCCCGCCTCGTACGCAACCTGCTCGACGTGGCGAAGGTTCAGGCCGGGGTGCTGCGCCTCCAGCTCGCCCCCCTGAATCTAAAACCCCTGATTGAGCAGGGTGTGGAGCGGTTCAGCAAGCGTTCCCGCCGCCACACCTTTGTGGTTGAGATTCCGGACCAGCTGCCCCTGGTCACGGCCGACCGGGACCGGATCGAGGGGGTGCTGTATAACCTGCTGGATAATGCGGTTAAGTACTCCCCGAACGGGGGGGCAATCCGGGTATCGGCCACGGTTCAGGGCGATGAGGTGGTGGTGGCCGTCAGCGACCCCGGGATCGGCATCCCGTACGCCGAGCACGAAAAGATCTTCGAACCGTACCACCGGGTGACCGGCCCGAACCAGCCGCCGGTAGAGGGCAGCGGCCTCGGCCTGTTCATTGCCCGGGCGGTGGTCGAGGCCCACGGCGGCCGGATCTGGGTTCGCAGTCGGCCGGGGCGCGGCTCAACCTTCTACTTTTCCCTGCCGCGGGAGGCGCCGGCTGAGCTTCCCGCCGTATACCTGGTGCCAAATGCAAGAACCGAAGGGGATAACGAAGATGCCGAAGGAGCGCCGGAGAATTCTGGTAGTTGACGACGAGCCAAGGGTGCTGGACTTTATCCGATTGAGCCTGGAGCGGGCCGGCTACGATGTGCTCGAGGCGATGGACGGCCTCGAAGCCCTTCAGAAGGTCCGGGAGGAGCTTCCGGACCTGGTCCTGCTGGATGTTGGCCTGCCCCAGCTCGACGGGTTTGAGGTTTTAAAGCTCATCCGGGAGGTCTCTCAGGTCCCGGTCATCATGGTCACGGTCCGGGGGGAAGAGGCCGATAAGATTCGGGGCCTGGAGCTGGGGGCGGACGACTACGTGACCAAGCCGTTTAACCCGAACGAGCTTCTCGCCCGGATCAAGGCCGTCCTGCGCCGGGTCGAGGCCACCTCCCCGACGACCAGGGGGGTGCTTAAGGTCGACGATTACCTTACGATTGATTTTGACGAGCGGGAGGTAATCGTCAACGGCCAGCGGATACCCCTGCGGCCGACGGAGTACCGGCTGCTCTACCACCTGGTTCAGAATGCCGGCCGGACAATTCCGTACGAGACGCTCCTCGTCAAGGTCTGGGGCCACGAATACCGGGACGAGATCCACTACGTGCACCTTTACGTGACCTATCTGCGGCGCAAGATCGAGCCCGACCCCCAGAACCCCCGGTATATCCTGACGAAGCGGTCGGTCGGCTACGCCTTCCGGCCCCTGGAGCTGGACTGACGGGCCAAGTTCCAAGAAATTTTTAAGACTTCTCTTACCGGCCGCAGAGTTTTCCCGGCCTATGCTAGAAGTGAAGACTTGCGGACAACACCGGGCAGCGGAGGTCGCACTATGACACGCATTCTGGGTATCGACCTGGGGACAACCAACTCGGTGATGGCCATCTGGGAAGGTGACCAGCCGGTCGTCATCGAGAATGCCGAGGGGTCCAGGCTGACGCCCTCGGTTGTCGCCGTCAACCCGAAGACCGGTGAGCGGCTGGTCGGCATCCTGGCCAAGCGGCAGGCCATCATCAACCCCGAGAACACGATCTTTTCGGTCAAGCGGCTTATGGGCCGCAAGTACAACGACCCGGAAGTCCAGCGGGCCAGGGAGCGGCTGCCGTATAAAATTGTGCCCGCCCCGAACGGCGACGTCCGGGTCGTCATGGGCGGCCGGGAGTACTCGCCCCAGGAGATCTCGGCCATGGTGTTGCAGAAGCTCAAGATGGACGCCGAGGCGAAGCTGGGCGAGAAAATTACCAAGGCCGTCATCACCGTCCCGGCCTACTTTAACGACGCCCAGCGGCAGGCGACCAAAGACGCCGGCACCATCGCCGGCCTGGAGGTTGTCCGGATCATCAACGAGCCGACGGCCGCCTCGCTGGCCTACGGCCTGGACAAGCGGCCGAAGGACGAGATTATCGCCGTCTACGACCTGGGCGGCGGCACGTTTGATATCTCCATCCTCCGGGTTGGTGAGGGCGTCTTCGAGGTGCTGGCCACGGCCGGCGATACGTTCCTCGGCGGCGACGACTTCGACCAGCGGATCATCGACTGGGTCTGCGAGGAGTTCAAGAAGGAGCACGGCATCGACCTCCGCCAGGACCGGATGGCCCTCCAGCGGCTGAAGGAGGCCGCCGAGAAGGCCAAGATCGAGCTCTCGACGGTGATGCAGACCGAGATCAACCTGCCGTTCATCACCGCCGACGCCAGCGGCCCGAAGCACCTGCTCATGACCCTGACCCGGGCCAAGCTCGAGCAGCTCACCATGGACCTGGTCGAGCGGACCGTCGGCCCGGTGATGCAGGCCCTCCAGGACGCCGGCATCAAGCCGGAGCAGGTGAACGAGGTCGTCCTGGTCGGCGGCCAGACCCGGATGCCCCTGGTCCAGGAGCGGGTCCGCAAGATCTTCGGCAAGGAGCCCCACAAGGGCGTGAATCCCGACGAGGTGGTCGCCATCGGCGCCGCCATCCAGGCCGGGGTCCTCCAGGGTCAGGTCAAGGACATCCTGCTCCTGGATGTGACGCCCCTTACCCTCGGCATCGAGACCCTGGGCGGGGTGATGACGCCGATCATCCCCCGGAACACGACCATCCCCGTCCGCAAGAGCCAGATCTTCACGACGGCGGCCGACAACCAGACCTCGGTGGAGATCCACGTCCTCCAGGGCGAGCGGCCCCTGGCCCGGGATAACCGGAGCGTCGCCCGGTTCATCCTGGACGGCATCCCACCGGCACCCCGGGGCGTGCCCCAGATCGAGGTCACGTTCGAGATCGACGCCAACGGCATCCTGACCGTTTCGGCCCGGGACCTGGCCACCGGCCGCGAACAGCGGGTGGTGGTCCAGCCATCCAGCGGCCTCACCAAGGAAGAGATCGAGCGGATGGTGAAAGAGGCCGAGATGCACGCCGAGGAGGACCGGCGCCGGCGGGAGCTTATCGAGCTGCGCAACCGGGCCGACTCCCTGGTCTACACCGCCGAGCGGACGCTGCGCGAATACGGCGAGCGGGTCCCGGCCAGCCTCCGCTCCGACGTCGAGGCGAAGATCCAGCGGGTCAGGTCCCTGATGGATACGGAGCAGTTCTGGGACCTGCAGCGGGCCGTTGAGGAGCTGGAGCGCTCCCTGAGCCAGGTCGGAACCCACCTCTACCAGGCCACGGGGACGACCGGTTCGACCGGCCCCGAATCCGGCGGCCGGGACGAGGGCCCCATCGAGGGCGAGTTCAGGCCGGGCTAAGCTAGTGGCCCGGCCCGACCCACCCGAAGGGGTCGGCCGGCACCCCGAACACCCGCAATTCCCAGTGCAGGTGGGGGCCGGTCGAAAGGCCGGTGCTGCCCACCAGGCCGAGCAGTTCACCGGCCTGGACCTCCTGGCCCGGCCGGACCCGGATTTCGCTCAGGTGGTAATAGGCCGTGTAGACACCCAGGCCGTGGTCGATAACCACCGCATTTCCCCGGACCTTTAACGGTTCGGCCAGGGCCACCCGGCCGTCGGCGGCCGCCCTGACCGGCGTCCCGGCCGGCACCGCCAGGTCCACCCCCAGGTGGGGCGCCGAAAGGGTCCCGCCGGCGTACTGTCGCCGCGAGCCGAACGCCGAGCTCACCGGGCCGCTGAGCGGCAGCCGGAAACCCCCGGTCCAGCGGGGCGGCCAGCTGACCTGACGGAAGACCCCGGCCAGGTAGGCCTCTTCCCGGGCGAGGAGCTGCGGGTCCAGAAGGGGTGTAAGGTCCGGCGGGACCGGCACGTAGTCGACCGGAAACGTGCCGGGCTGCACCCTGACCTCAACGCCAAGCCGGGCCTCATTTCCGGCCGGGTCCCAGGCCCTCACCTCGAGCCGGCGGGTTCCCGGCGGGTCCGCCGGCCCGGCCGCAATCGGAAATACGAGCCGGGTGAGGCCGGCCGTGACCGGAACCGTGACTTCGCCCCAGCCCAGCTCGAGCCGGCTCAGGGGCTCGTTGCTGGCGATTTCGACCGGCCGGGCCTCCCCCTGCTTCAGGGCGACCGGGCCGCCCGCAACGGTCAGGGTCGGCGGGGTGTTGTCGGTCTTGAGGACGGCCTCGGCCCGGGCGGTGTTCCGCCGGAAGGAGACGTCGGCGGCCTCCACCGTGACCCGGTGGTCGCCGTCCGGAAGGGCGGCCGTATCGAACGTGAATTCCGGGAGCTCAGCCGCGACGGGTTGGCCGTCCAGGTAGACTTTAACCTCCCCAACCCGGCAGTTGTCCGAGAGGCTGACGGCGACAGCCACCCGGCCCCGCACCGGCCCGGCCGGTGCCCGAATCTGCACCTGCGGCGGTTCCCGGTCGGCCAGGTAGCAGGTCAGGGCCACGCCCCCGGGCCGGACGGTGTAAAGGGCCAGGGCGGCCGCGCCGGTCAGCACGAGCAGGGCCGCCCCGACCCGCAAGAGCATCCCTACCGGTTCCGGGCGACCAGGAAAACAACCAGGCCGGCCACGGCCATCAGGCCGAGGACGCCCAGGACGGCGGCGCCGGCCAGGGCGAGGAAGGGAAGTGCCGTGGCAGATGGCTGGCCGGACGGGGCCGGCCGGGGTGGGGCGGGCGGGCCGGGCACCTGGGGGCCCGGCTGGGCGGCGCCGCCGGGGGACTGGCCGCCGGCCGGCTGGGGCGGCAGGCCCAGGCTCTGACGCCACTGGGCGTAGAGGCCGTCCCGGTCAAACCCGTAGACCTTCTGCAGGGCCTCGTCGTCGATCGTGCCC
>FWWL01004197.1_pt1 | contig 24812 bp, 21 predicted proteins | sample 2228331 | NCBI WGS metagenome assembly FWWL01 (sample SAMEA103939775, study PRJEB20133) | metagenome | reverse complement strand
CCACATCGGGGTCGAATGTGGGCAGGATTTGGGGCATCATCTCCACCACCGTGACCTTCGAGCCGAGCGCATTGAACACATAACTGAACTCTACACCTACTGCGCCTGCACCCAATATCAGCATGCTTTCTGGCACAAAGGGCGCGTTCACAGCGTCATCGCTCGTCCACACATTCTCGCCCTGCAAGCCAGGAATATTAATCTGCATCACGCTGGAGCCTGTGGCAAGGATAATATTCTTGCCCCGCACAAGCACGCGCGTACCGTCGGCTTGGGTGACCTCTATCGTATGGGGGTCAATCAGTCTGCCGACCCCTTCAATGGACTGCACCCCATTCTTTTTGAAGAGGGTAGCGATGCCGTTCCTCAGGGTCTGCACGATTTTCTCTTTGCGGGCTTGCATCTTGGCGAAGTCGTAACTCACTTTGCCATCGATGGTGATGCCCATTTCCCCTGCATGAAGTACATGCTGGTAGCGTTCTGCATGGGCAATCATCGCTTTGCTGGGGATACAACCCCAGTTAAGACAGGTACCACCTAAATATTCCCGTTCTATGCAGATAACCGAACCGCCTCGCTCTTTGGCGAGTTGTCCCGCTCGAATGGCGGACACATAACCACCGGGACCTGCGCCCAGCACCACCACATCGGCTTCATATGTCGTTGCCATTTTTGCCTCCCTTGCGACAACCGAGATTATACCGAACGGAAGTGTAAAACAAAGGAGCGCAGCCAGAACGCCCGCGCTCCCAGAACGAAACTCGCCTCGATATCACTCTGTGAACCGTTAGAACTCGTCGCCGGTAGCGCCGAAGTTGAACAGCACAATCAGCAGGTCAGCATCATCGACCACCCCGTCGCCATTCACATCGCTCTGGATGGCACTCCCACCAAAGTCGAACAGCACGGCGAGCAGGTCGGCATCGTCAACCACATTATCCCCATTCACATCGCCGTTGGTGAGGGTGAAGTTCTGGTTGACGGTTCCACCAGAGAGAGCGACTACTGCCTTCTTCTTCAAGCCAGGGCTCAGTTGTACCAATACTTCTGCCGAGCCAGAGCCGTTGACTGCAAGCGAATAGCTCCCTCCGGCACCCAGCGTGACGGTATAGGTGTCGATAGTGTTGCCGATTTTGACCTTGACCGTTGCTTGGCGCCCTTCATAGCTCCCCGTAAAGCCCTCAACAGTGATAGTGCCCTGCAGGGTGGTCTGTGAAGGTGAAGCCACCCCATAAACACGGAGGGCAAAGGTTGCAGGTGCTTCGTTGAACCGTGCACCGACATAAGGACCTTCGGGGCTACTTGGAAGATAGAGGAGGAAGTAGTCCATATTGCAGTCGGTGCCAGGCAGTGCCCCACACACCCAAGCTGCGGGTGGTGAGAGCAGAAGACCGAGATAGAGATTGAATCGATTAGGGCAAGTACCTTCGTCTCCCATCCGTCCCGTCTGCACGGTACACAACTCTTTGGTAGCATTCGTAGCAAGTCGCCATACCCCCTCTTGAGGCACATTGAGATAAAACGGTCCCGTGTTGGGAGGAAGAAAGGTTTGAGGTTCGGAATCGGTAGGATATGGAGGAAAACTGCCGTCCGAGCCTGTCCAACGCCCCTGTATTTCATAAACCCCTGGAGCAGGGAAGAAGACTGCTATCTCCACCCGCCGGAGCGTAAAGCGCCCTTGACCTGAAGGGTCAAGCTGAGGATTAATATTCACATCGTCCAGCATAATGTCGTAGGACTCGTAAGCGTAGTAAGAACCAGAGGTCGGGAGACGGTTATAAAGAAGAGAGCCCCATCGGTTGTCCGCAGGAAAGAAGTCGCTTCCTAAACTATCACTGGGTGTCCAGCCCTTGAAGGTAGGGCGGAAAACATCATCCGAACGAAGCACCTGAACGATCTGTACATCGTCTAACAGCTCAACCAGTTCCCATTCGCCAAGTGGTGTCCAAGTGGTCTGAGCGTACAAAGCACCTGCCACCACCGAGACAAAGGCAAGACTCGTAAGGGTTCGTACCATAACAATCGCCTCCTCAGTATAAGTATTATAGCACAGCTTGAGAGTACGACAGAAGATCATCGGAGAGGAAAGGTATACTCAAACCACCTATTCAGGGAGGTTCGGAATGAGCAGAGACCAGAAGCAGAGGCAGTATTGGGTAGCCCTCGTGATTTTGGTGTTATCTATCGTGGTGATTATCAACCTTCTGGAGGCTGTTTTCGGAATCGATATAGGTTGGTGGTAGTGGGAGGGAGATAATTCGCAGAGCATATGAGTGAGCAGGAGATATGGACGTGAAGGAGAACATTCATAGTATGTCTAAGTCTGCAGAGGTTTTGAGAAGCCTATGTCCAGTGTGTGGTGAGGCTGCGCCTAATCTGCACAACCATCTATTTCTTCAGCATGGCGACGAAGAACTAAAAGAAGCGGTTTTACAAGCCAAACACTCTGGAATGTCTGATAGCGAAATCGGCAAAAAGTTTGGTATCTCTTATGGAACCCTTGAGCGGATTCTAATTGAGGCACAGGGTATCAACCTCAACCGAACAAAACGCACAAAACTAATCAAGAGATGGGAACCTTCTGCCTTTCAACCAGAGCGAACAACGGTGTGGAGTTTTCCCCAACGGGGTGATTGGGCAACACATAGTGGGTCTTATCGAGGCAACTGGTCACCCTACATTCCACGAAATGTAATCCTCAAATACTCCCGACCTGGCGATATTGTCTTGGATTACTTCGTTGGTGGAGGCACCACTGCGGTAGAAGCGAAGCTGTTAGGGCGTCGATGCATTGGGATAGATATCAACCCTGCTGCTGTTGAGCTAACTCGCCAAAACCTCGCTTTTTCCCCACCCTTATTCACGGAATGCGAGTGCTACGAGCCAGAGGTACGCACTGGGGATGCTCGTAATTTGGACTGGATAGAGGACGAAAGTATCGATCTTATTTGCTCTCATCCACCCTATGCAGGAATTATTAAGTACAGTACAGGCATTGATGGGGATTTATCAGGACTTGAGATGGAAGACTTTCTTCGTGAAATGCACCGTGTTGCAAAGGAAAGCTATCGGGTACTCAAGCCAGGTGGTAAGTGCGCCATCCTGATTGGTGATGGACGCAAGGCGCGCCATGTGGTTCCGATAGGCTTCGAGACAATTCGGGTTTTCCTCGATGCAGGCTTTAGACTAAAGGAACTTGTTATCAAGCGTCAGCATAACTGTAAAACTACGGGCTTCTGGTACAACCGAAGCATTCAGCATAACTTCCTGCTACTGGCGCATGAATATCTGCCGATTTTTGAGAAGGTACACGATAAAAACACATCAATCCCTCTTGAACCGCAGTACGCTATTCTTGAGCTCAACTCTATCGACGTCAGCACCGACGATCGATTAGAAACGACTTCAGTCTGGCTGTTCCCAGAAGCACAGATACAGGAAAGAACGGTTCGCAACTTGGCGTCTCGTTATGCAAACGAGAATGTGCTTATAGTAGAGACTCAAGACTGTCGCCAAGAGGGGCAGGTTGTTCCTAACGGTCTCCTTACCTATGAGAAATTTAAGGCTAATCCGAACCTCATCTTGAGAGAGGTTATTATCGTCGCTCCTGAGGCACTGCCACCGCAACCTTCGTTGGGCGAAGACCTACAGGTTGTCCATCGGTATATCTTTGTATACACTCAGAAAACTCGATGAAGACACTCATCTACAAAACGCAGGCAGGAACATGCATCTATGTAGAGCCGGGTAAGAAATCGCAAAGCGATTTCAAAGTCATCTATAAAGAACCAGGCAAGCGCACTCGCACTCCAAAACACATCCATCTTATTGTGGATCTGTATCTCAAACGCGCAGGGAACAGATCACTTACAGATCAGCTTGTTGACCACATCATCAATAACCTCATACTCAAAGTACAGCCTATATCGGTATTCCCACCAAAACTTCAGGTCTTTCATCCTCAGCATGTACAGCAGTTTCAATCACTGGATGCCTTTGGGGAGTACCCTGTAGAGTTTCTGCTCGTCGTTACGGAGTTGATTTTAATACAGGAAAAGACAAACTATCCCAACGGAATAATGAGTATTAACCTCTTTTCAAAGTTCAAGGAAGGCGCAGATATCTTTACTGTAATTCATGCTGCGACTTTTCGAGGTGGCTAAGCAACCCTCTCACCCGCTCCCTTAGGAGTTCCACTTTTGCAGGCAGGGAGGCACGCAGATGAGAGAGTTGCGCTCGGAATGAGTCCCAAGCCATAGGGAGCTGAGTAATCAAATGAGAATCTAGTACAACGGTAGGCATTCCTACCTGCTCGGCAAGGGCGCGCACTTTAGGGTCGTACGCCACGCAGAGCGTCGGTACCCCTACCGACAAGGCGAAGATGGCTCCGTGCAAGCGAACCGCCACCGTTGCCTCAAGCCCCTTCATTACGCCCAGCAACTGCGCAGGGTGGTTTGGTTCGGGTAAAAGCAAGGCGCCTGTAGCACAGGCAATCCTCTCGCATAAGGTACGGTCTTGCGACTCTTGCATCGACATCAGCACAGGGACGAAACCCTGTTCCGACAGGTGGTGGCAGAGGGCGATAAATGCCGACTCAACAGGTGCGTCTCGCCACGCACGCGGGGCTAACCCGACGCAGGGACGCTCGGTGAGTGGCTGCCAGTGAGGTTCGGCTGGCTGGAGTGCCCATGTAAGGTCTGCATCCACACGCATAGGCACACGCACCCCGATAGAGCGCAATAGCTCTGCTGACTCTTCATCACGCAGGCTCAGCAGGGGCACGCGATTCAGCACTTTTGCGGTGAGCCATCGGCTAAGGGGACGCTGGAGCGGCCCGACGCCTTGCCCAACCAGCCATACTCGACCGTGCGCTTTCAGTCCCCAGCGGATGAGCGTCAAGTAGTAGAGCAGGGAGCGAAGGCTGGTGGCGTCTTGGAGGAGGCTTCCGCCACCCAGAATAAGCACATCGGAGTGGCGTATCGCTTGGCGCACGGTGCGGAGTTCCATCCTATGCAAGGCGCGAATCCCGTAAGTTCGCTCTGTGAACGCAGGGTCGCCCGACAACACGGTACACTGCGTAGGGTCAAACACCTGCAAGAGCGTCGCCAATGAACCCTCATCGCCCCAGTTGCGGTAGCCATAGTAGCCTGCCAGTAGCCAAGTCATGAGCGTGCCAGCTCCTGAAACGCTCGGATTGCAACCTCTATCCCCGCGTCGTCCACATCTTTGTGGGTCACGAGGCGGAGGCGGTGGTGGTCTAATGCCAAGCAGAGCACGCCTCGTTCTCCTAAAGCGCGCTCTACTTCTGGGGCAGGGCGTTCGGTATGCACATAGACCATGTTCGTCTGTACCGTTTCTAAGTTCACAGAGAAGCCGGGCAGTTCCGCAATCGCTTCCGCAAGGCGTCGGGCGCGGGCGTGGTCCTCAGCAAGGCGGTCGATCATCGTGTCCAACGCCACCAGACAGGGCGCAGCGAGAACCCCAACCTGCCTCATCCCGCCACCCAGCAACTTGCGTACTCGATGCGCCTCCTGAATGAACTCCTTTGAGCCGACCAGCACCGACCCCGCTGGGCAACAGAGACCCTTCGAGAACGCTACCATCGCCGAGTCGACATAGCGCGTCCAAGTGGTGGGGGAGACTCCAAGCGTAACGCAGGCGTTCCAGAGGCGCGCCCCGTCTAAGTGAACCTTCAGTGAGTGGGTGCTGGCAATCATGCGGAGCTTCGGCATCTGCTCTGGAGGCAGAATCGTTCCCCCACAGCGGTTGTGGGTGTTTTCCAAACACAGCAAGGTGGTGCTAGGTGTATGGTCATCCGCAACACGAATGAGCGGAGGGATAGTATGGGGGTCAATCGTGCCGTTAGCAATCGGGTAGGTGTCCATCATCACGCCTGACAGCACTGCAGGACCTGCTAACTCATAATGCAGAATATGGCTTTCCGCATCCACCAAGATAGCGTCCATCGGCTGAGTCCAGACTTTAATAGCAATCTCGTTTGCCATCGTGCCCGAGGGGCAGAAGAGCCCTGCCTCGTGTCCCAGCAGTTCTGCCACACGCTCTTGCAGGCGATTGACGGTGGGGTCTTCGCCATAGACATCATCACCCAGTTCGGCTTCTGCCATCGCACGACGCATCTCTGGGGTAGGCAAGGTCACTGTATCGGAGCGCAAATCGACTCGCATAGTACTGAGGATACCTGAGTCGCTGAAGAAGTGGTAGGATTTGGCGTTTAGGGGGCGAACTCTGCCTCCATGGAGGGTTCGTATGGAAACAGGAATGGAACGCCAGCTGGAGATGTACCGAAAAGGGCTATTCGGTCAGCCAGAGACTTTCCCACTTACCTACAGTGAACTGGAAAACTCTGCCCGTGAGAAACTCAAGCCCGAAGCGTATGACTATGTAGCGGGGAGCGCAGGGCTGGAGACGACTGCCTCCGCCAACCTGTATGCCTTCGATCGGTGGTGGCTTGTGCCCCGAATGCTAAGGAATGTGGCTCAGCGCAACCTGAGCGTCCACCTGTTCGGGTACACCTATCGCACGCCCATCATGGTGGCGCCTGTAGGAGTACAGAAGATTATCCATCCTGAGGGCGAACTCGCCACTGCCAAAGCCTGTGCGAGCCTAAGTATCCCGTTTGTGCTCAGCACCGTCTCCTCCTACTCTATTGAGCAGGTAGCGGAAGTGATGGGCGATGCGCCCCGCTGGTTCCAGCTCTACTGGAGCAAGCACTTCGAGGTGGCAGGCAGTTTCGTGCGTCGTGCAGAGAAGGCGGGCTACCAAGCGATTGTGGTCACGCTGGACACCCACATGCTGGCGTGGCGCCCGCGTGATCTAAGGCATGCCTATCTGCCCTTTATGCAAGGAGAGGGCTTAGCGAACTATTTCACCGACCCGGTGTTCCGCTCTCTGCTCGCCAGCCCGCCTGAAGAAGACCCCGGCGGTGCGGTTCTCCAGTTTGCCCAGATATTCGGCAACTCCAGCCTGACTTGGGACGATTTGGCGTTCTTGCGCGAGCAGGTGCAGATACCCATCCTGCTCAAGGGAATTCTGCACCCCGATGATGCGCGTGAGGCGGTTCGTCGGGGCGTGGACGGCATCATCGTCTCCAATCACGGTGGGCGTCAGGTCGATGGGGCGATTCCTGCGCTCTCGGCTCTGCCTGCAATAGTGGATGCGGTAGAAGGGCGGATTCCCGTGCTTTTCGATAGCGGGATACGCTGTGGTTCCGATGCGCTGAAGGCGTTAGCTCTTGGGGCGCAAGCAGTGCTGTTGGGGCGTCCCGTGATGTGGGCGCTCGCAATCGGTGGGGAAGAGGGCGTGCGCACCTACCTGCGCAATTTCATCGCCGAGTTTGACCTTGCCTTAGGGCTAACAGGCTGTGCGGACATCAACGAGGTGAACCGTCAGCTGGTCATACCTGCAGGATAAGGAGGGGCTAATGAAAGCCTACTCAATGCGCGCTGAGATTTATGAACAGCCTGATGTTCTGCGTCGGATTGCCGACGAAGAGTGGAGCGCTATCCAGACCGTTGCGCGCCAGATGCGCGAGTTGGAAGTCCATACGGTCATCCTCGCAGCGCGTGGGACTTCCGATAACGCAGCGCAGTATTTCAAGTACCTGTTTGAGATAGAAAATGGTCTTCCCTGTGGCTTGGCTGCGCCTTCGGTCGTGACGCTCTATGGCGCACGGCTGAACTTGAAAGGGTGTATGGTGGTTGGGATCTCTCAGTCGGGTGAGGCACCTGATGTGATTGAGTACCTCGCCCATGCGCGCGCCAGTGGGGCGCTCACCGTCGCCATTACGAACGAGCCGACCTCCCAACTCGCCCAAGTAAGCCAGTTCTGCCTGCAGATTCGAGCGGGAAAGGAGCAGAGCGTCGCTGCGACGAAGACTTATACAGGCACGCTTGGGGTTATCTACATGCTATCGCAAGCCTACAAGGGGGAGCCAAGAGCGACCCAAAGCCTGTACGAGACCGCCGACCTCGTAGAGCAAGCACTCGCAACCGAACCCCAGATCGCTGAAATCGTAGACCGCTATCGCTACATGCGCGAATGCGTCGCGCTTGCACGGGGAATCAATCAGTGCACTGCGATGGAGACCGCCCTCAAGCTCATCGAGACCTGCTATGTGGTGTGCAAAGCCTACTCGGTGGCTGATTTCATGCACGGTCCGTTTGCGCTGATTGAGCCGGGCTTTCCCTGCCTGCTGTTTGCACCTGATGGTGCCACTTTCCCGATGGTGCTGGAAAGCGCTGTGAAACTGCGGGAGGGTGGAGCAGAGACGATTATCTTCGCTCACCAGCCCGAAATCCTGCGCCTTGCCCGTACCCCAATTGAACTCCCTGCTGAGGTGGACGAGAAGGTCTCACCGATTGTGTACGCGGTGCTGGGACAGTTGTTTGCCTTTCATCTTGCGCTCGCACGCGACCTCAACCCCGACCAACCGCGCGGACTGCAAAAAATAACCCGCACGCGATAGGGGTAGGGTATAATTTAGCCACGCTAACTAAATCGGGAGGCGTTCCATGCAAGAGGCATTTGGAACTTTTTCGGTTGTGGGGGCAGACCCTACAACAGGCGAGGTGGGCGTTGCGGTCGCCTCGAAGTTTCTGGCGGTTGGCTCGGTCGTGCCGTATGCCAAAGCGGGGGTAGGGGCAATAGCCACTCAAGCCTTCGGCAACACGACCTACGGTCCACGCGGGCTACAACTGCTGGAGCGACGGCTCTCACCTGAGCAGGTGGTGCGCAGGCTCACCTCTGCCGACAAGGGGCGCGACCAACGCCAACTGGGCATTGTTGATGCACGCGGACGCTCTGCCACCTACACAGGGAAGCAGTGCATCGCGTGGGCTGGCGGGATCGCAGGCAAGAACTTCGCTGTGCAGGGCAATATCCTCACAGGTGAAGAGGTTGTCAAGGCGATGGCGGAGGCGTTCCAGAACACGCAAGGTGAACTGGCTCTTAAACTGATGGCGTCGCTGGAAGCAGGCGAGCGCGCCGGAGGCGATTCGCGAGGCAAGCAGTCCGCAGCGATTCTCGTGGCGCGAAAAGGCGGTGGCTATGCAGGCTTTGATGACCGCTATATCGACCTACGCGTGGACGACCATCCTGAACCCGTACAGGAACTTCGACGCCTGCTGACGATGCAACTCGCCTTCCGTCGGCAAGACCGCGCCTTCCGACTCTACGAACAGAAGCGCTACCGAGAAGCGGCAGCGATTTTCGAGGAAATCCTGCGCGACATGCCAAACGATGCCACCGCTCACTATAACTATGCCTGCATGCTTGCACTAGCGGGCGACGCCACAAAGGCACTTGTTCACCTTCAACGCGCCTTAGAACTGGACGCCAGCTTAGTGCGACTTGCCGAACGCGACCCCGATTTCGACTCGATCCGAAATACCCAAGCGTTCCAACAAATTATCCAAAAACACAAACCGTAAGGAGGTTAAAATGCCAACGATTCATATCCCAACGGCTTTGCGAGCATATACAGACCAACAGCCAAGCGTGAAGGTGCAAGCCAACACGGTGCGTGAGGCGCTGGAGAAACTTGTCAGTGCCTATCCGAAACTTCAGCCTCACCTGTTCCACGAGGACGGACGCCTACGCAGTTTCGTCAATCTCTATCTGGGTGATGAGGATGTTCGCCACCTACAGGGGTTAGACACCCCCCTTACCGAGCAATCGGAACTGATGATTGTGCCCTCTGTCGCAGGGGGTAGTTCCGCCACCGCCACCGAGCGTCGTATCCCCAGTGTGATTAGCGAGGAGCGATTGCAGGCGGTTTCGCTCTCTCAGGAGGAGGTGTTGCGCTACAGTCGCCACCTGATTATGCCCGAAGTCACGATGGAGGGTCAGCGTCGTTTGAAGGCGGCGCGGGTGCTTTTAATTGGCACAGGCGGGCTGGGGTCGCCCCTTGCGCTCTACCTCGCCGCCGCAGGAGTGGGCACAATCGGGCTGGTCGACTTCGATGTGGTGGACCACACCAATCTCCAGCGCCAGATTATCCACTTCACCAGTGATGTCGGGCGACCGAAACTGCAATCTGCCATAGAGAAAATCCGTGCTATCAACCCTCATGTATCGGTCATCCCCTTTGAGACGCGCTTGACCTCCGAGAATGCGCTGGAGATTATGCAGGATTTCGATATCATCGTGGACGGCACGGACAACTTCCCCACGCGCTACCTTGTGAACGATGCCTGCGTGCTGTTAGGCAAACCGAATGTGTACGGCAGTATCTTCCGCTTTGAGGGGCAGGCGTCGGTCTTCTGGGCGCAGTACGGTCCGTGCTACCGCTGTCTCTATCCTGAGCCACCGCCTCCCGGCTTAGTGCCGAGTTGTGCAGAAGGGGGCGTGCTGGGCATTCTGCCCGGTCTGATTGGACTGGTGCAGGCAACCGAGACCATCAAGCTCATCTTGGGTGCAGGAGAGCCTCTAATCGGGCGGTTGCTCCTGCTGGACGCGCTGGCGATGCGCTGGCGCGAGCTGAAACTGCGCAAAGACCCGAACTGCCCCGTGTGTGGTGAGAACCCCACCGTGCGCGAACTCATCGATTATGCCGAGTTCTGTGGCATTCGTGGGGAAGAGAGGGTTCATGCTGAGGCGCTTCCCTCCATCACTCCCCAAGAGCTGAAGGCACGGCTCGATAGAGGCGAACCGCTGGTGATACTGGATGTGCGTGAGCCGTTCGAACTGGAGATTAACCGACTGCCGAATATTGTGCATATCCCGATGGCGCAAGTGCCCGAACGCGTGCACGAACTGAACCCTGCGGATGAGATAGTGGTCGTATGCCGTTCAGGCGGGCGTAGTGCCCAAATCACACGCCTACTGATGACGATGGGCTTCGGCAAGGTGAAGAACCTCACGGGCGGAATGAACCAATACGCCCAAGAGGTAGACCCCAACTTGCCTGTGTACTGAAATGCACATCAGCGAGATCCTGGAACGGATACAACAAGCGGTTCAGCGAGTAGAGCAGAGCCAGCGGACTACTCTGCTGGCTCGCTTTGCTGGTCTGCAGACGAAAGTGGGGCGGTGCAAACAAGCAATCCAGACTGCTCTTGGACTTCGTGACCCTTACTTTGCCACCAGATGCCTCGTAAAAGTAGCGCTCTACCAAGCAGAACACGGACATCTGAGTGAGGCGAAACAGACCTTTCAACTTGCTATCCGAGAAGCCTTGCAACACGAAGACCCGCAACAGCGTTCAATAACAATTGCGGGTGTTGCTCACTCCCAAGCTGAGGTAGGGCTATTTGAAGAGGCGTTGCAAACTTTGAATCAGACGAACTTGAGCAGCAGTAGGCGAGGTATCTACTTGGCAAGTGTAGCGATACGCCTAAGCGAACAAGGCTTGAGGTCGCAGGCACATCAGCTCTTGGCACAAGCGGTGGAAATCTCTCGAACTTGTTCGGATACTTACCGTGATTCAGCCCTGTCGTATATTGCAGAAGTTCAAGCCCAGCTCGGCTGGCTCACCGACGCAATAGAAACAGTCAGCTTCATAGAGGACCCATACTCTCGTGCAAAGACACTGGCGCAGATTGCGGAACTCCAACATAAGGCAGGGCAACAGGAGCTGGCACAACAGACTTTTGCTGAGGCAATCCGTGTGGCTCATCAGATTACAGACGCTAAGAAGTTTTCAGACACACTCATCCGAATCGCCAGTTTTCAAGCCCAAGCTGGTCTGTTCGAACAAGCAATTCAGACAGTGGAACAGCTGGATGAGCCTCAACCTCGTGCAGGTGCATTCCATGCAATCGCAGTCGCCTTTGCAGATGCAGGATTGAAAGACTATGCAAGAGAAACATTTGAAAGAGCCGTTCAAACCGCGCTTGCGATTGAAGCCCCTCAATTGCGCTTCGATACCTTAGGCTGGATAGGGCATGACCAAGCAGAGTTCAGCTTTATAGAAGAGGCACACGAGACAGCACGCCATATCAGCGACCCCAACTCGCGCGACCTTGTCTACGGCGAAATCGCATTTGCCGAAGCACGAGCTCGCAAATTTAACCAAGCGTTGAGAACAGCGCAACTTATTCACGATAAGCTCAATCGCGTAACTAAACTCTGCGAGATTGCAAACTACTTAGTAGATACTCGTCCCAATCGAAAGCCGACAGTGAGGCAGGTAGCGCAGGCAAAACGAATTGTTGACCTCGCGCGTCGCCTTGCAGTTCAGATTCAAAGTGCCCACGAGCGCAACTATGCCTACGAAGCAATAGCCCGCTCTCTCGCTAAAGTAGGAAACATAGACGAAGCCCTTCAGGTCGCCCTCCAGATTGAAACCAGTCAGTGTTATTTTATGCGTGCCCGCGCGCTTGAGTGGGTCGTCCACTACCTCACTACTTCAGAGCAAGTGGAGCGTGCCCTCCAGATTGCTGAGCAGTTTTCTGAGCAGTCCTACGAGCATGCTTGCATGCTCATTCAGATTGCCGAAGTGTTGGTAAACCAACCCCATTAAGGGGAAGCTTTATCTTATCCCTCAGGACAGAGTTCCACATAGCGTGCCTCTATCGGGCGGTGGAAGTTTTTGGGCAGGTCGTCCCAGATGTGGAGGTCGACTTTGAAGGGCAGGTCGCTCTCAGTGTGAGTACCAATTCAAGCCCTCATCATCCAGCCCCCTTCTCCCACCTGACAGGGGTACAAGACACAGGTTCACTTGTTGAGACAAGGGCTTACTTCTCGGACTGGAGTTTCACCCCCCTCCTTTAGGTTCCCCCCGTAAACGGGGGGAACCAAGTCGTGGGCGGTTCCCCCCGCTTGCGGGGGAACCTCACGGAGGGGGGTAAGACTCGTGTGGAAAAGTTTGGGGTTCCCTCCAAAAATGAACTTGAGAGGTGTACCCCTGTCAGCTTCTCCCACTGGGAGAAGAGGGAGTTGGGCTGAGTGTCACACGCCTACCTGCTCCCCTTTCCCGCTGGAAGAGGGGCAGGGGGTTAGGGCTAAACGGCTAACACCCACTGCCGAAGTTGAACAACACGATTAACAGGTCGGCGTCGTCGACCACTTCATCACAGTTCACATCGGTGCGATCCAAATTGTTGCCCGAGCTGCCAAAGGCGAACAGGATGGCAAGGAGGTCGGCGTCGTCCACACAGCAGTTGTTATCCACATCGCCGTTATGGAGCTGACACGACAACGGGGCGGTGTTTAACAAGTATGCCTCGTATCGCCCTGTGCATGCGTTGAAGCCCCAGCCTACAATATAGCGTCCATCGGGTGAGATGGCTGTCGCTCCATAAAGAAGGGAGCCATTGGTCAGTAAGGAGGCATAGGTAATGTTGAGGTCTTCCATCCCCCCTGTGGACGTCCATCGAAAGGCACGCCAATCACCTCTGGCGTTCTTAGCCTCGCCCACGACCACCGTGCCATCTGCCGAAACAGCATGAGCCACTCTCGAGCCTCCACCGAGCGTGCCGAGGTCTTGCATTCCCGTTGTGGACGTCCAACGAAAGGCACTATACTGACCGATAACATTCCCAGCCCAGCCCACGACCACATTCCCGTCCGCCGATACACCATAAGCCGAGCTTTGGTTATACCCGCCGAGCGTGCCGAGGTCTTCCATCCCTCCTGTGGGCGTCCACCGAAAGGCACGCTTATAACCGCTGGTGTTAGCCCCACCTACGACTACATCCCCATCCGCCGATACACCATAAGCCTCGCTGCTATCCCCCCCAAGCGTGCCGAGGTCTTCCATCCCTCCTGTAGGCGTCCACCGAAAGGCACGCTTATGACCTCTGGCGTTTTCTGCCCAGCCCACGACTACATTCCCATCCGCCGATACACCATAAGCCTCGCTTCGAATCCCACCGAGCGTGTCGAGGTCTTCCATTCCCGTTGCTCGCGTCCACCGAAAGGCATGAGCATAACCCCTGTCGTTTTCAGCCCAACCCACGACTACATTCCCGTCCGCTGATACGCCGAAAGCCCAGCTATAATTCCCACCAAGCGTGCCGAGGTCTTCCATCCCTCGTGTGGGCGTCCACCGAAAGGCATGCCCATAACCCCTGACGTTAGAAGCCCAGCCCACGACTACATGCCCATCCGCCGATACACCATAAGCCTCGCTGTAGTCCCCACCGAGCGTGCCGAGCCAAGTCAGTGGTTGTGCGTTCAGCGAGGCGAGCGTGCTGAGACCAAGCCCCAACACGGTAATCCACGACAAACAGTTTACTCTTAGGCGCACTATGCGCCAAGCGATTTGTACTGTTGCGTCGCTCATCGTTAGACCTCCGTTTCCGAGATTTGGACATACGCCGTTGCAAGCGCGTGTCCTGCTATATTATAGCCCAGCTTTCCTGTCATTCAGGCACTCTGCAACTGCCTGAACAACCAACGAAAGTTATACGCCAGTACTGATTTGGTATCGGGGGGTTGAGGGACTTGAAAGACTTCGAACTGGTATTTTCACCGTCTCTTTTGGCACGCTGGTTGCTGGGAAGATGTATGTGGGAACGCTTATGGCGAAAGAGAGTCTGGCTCTATTGCTGATCTGCACTGCGGACGCTCTCAGCACCTATTGGCTGATTACGAACGGCTTCGCAACCGAGTTTAATCCGATTATGAACTGGGTGTTGGGGTTTGGGTGGTTCGCCTTCTTTGCAGTGAAGGGCGCGACTGTGGCGCTTGCGATTGCATTTGCAGAGGTGTACCGCAAGCGCAATCCCGACTTCGTACGCCGTTGGACACGGCTCGCTATCGGGCTGTACCTGAGCCTCTGGACGGTTGGGGTGCTGGTGAGCAGTTTTGTGCTCGGTTAGATTTTGAGCACCTCTTGCGTGCGCATCACTTCCTGAAGCACCACCTGCTTCAAACCCTCCAGCTGGGCGGGAGGTACCCCAAGGCTCTCCAGCACTTCGGGAGCAACCTCATACAACACAGGGGGTGGAAGGGCGAACCCGACTTGATGGGCAAGCACATTGGCTGTGTAGACGATACAGCCGAGTGGACACTGCTCGTAAGAGGGTGCGCTATGATGGCTCCGAATTGCGTCGCGCAGAGTGCTGGGTAGGTTCCACTGCTCACTTAGAAGTTCACCCACCTCGATATGGGTGTACCCCAGCACTTCCCGTTCGGCGTCTATCATGGGGATGGTGCGTTCAAGGGCGAGGGTGAGAGTCTGGTCGAACTCGTTCGGCAGGAATCGGTCCATCACCAGCCGTCCGAGGTCGTGCATAAGCCCAGCAAGGAACGCCTCTTCGGGGTCGCGCCAGCCTTTGAGCTTTGCGAGCACGCGCGCCGCGACCGCTGTTGCCAGCGAATGTTGCCAGAACGCCACCCGATCGAACCGCTTAGACGCCCCCCGCACCGCGGTCATCTGCTGGTAGGCTTGGCTGATGATAATGGAGCGCACCGTAGAAAGCCCCATCACCGAGATTGCCTGCGATACCGTCTTGATTTTGCCCGGCGAGCCATAGTAGGCACTGTTAGCGGTCTTCAGCAGTTTGGACGCTAACCCCGCATCGCGCTCAATTAGTGCCCCAATCTGGCGCGGCGAGAGGTCTGGGTTATCGACCATGCGCAGAACTTGGCTGGTGACTTGGGGCAGCATGCCCAAGCCCGGCGTGCGCGCCACCCGAATCGCTAATGCACTCAACTCCATCCTCGTAGCCCTCCAAGAGATTGTTCCACATTCCCCTGCTTAGCGTAAGGGGATAGCCGAGATAAGCCCTTGATTTGTGTTAAACCGTCGCGTGGTGACGAGGCAGAAACTATGGCTCTGATTGCCCGTAAACAACAGGTTGGGTAGGCATTGCGCCCCGCTTTGGAGGGGGACTTCATAGCGGTTGTAGGGGTTCCAAAGCGTCGCCATCATAAAGCGCGCTTGGGTTCCACTTCCCGCCTGTTGCTGAGCTAAGAGGTAGAGGTAGGATGCCTTACGCCCTGCTTGGCGCACAACTGTGAGCGTCGCCTGCTGGAACGGTTCGCCTTCCCACAGTCGTTGCGGGTAGTGCGGACGGGTACCTCCTGTATGGGCGTTCAGAGCGAGGAGATGTCCATCGCGCAGGAAGACCAGAACCGTGTTGTTCTCTGCATCGTAGCAGAGGGGGGATACAACATCGGTAGATGTAGTGACCTGCCAGTAGGTGCTGAGCGTTTGAGGGATTAGCCCCAATATGCGGTTGTTGCCAATTAGCGTTAGGAGATAACGCCCATCGGCGGTCATCTGCAGGCTTTGAATTGGCTGGTTGGTTGCGACCTGACGCGACTGTACAATCCCACCCGAAAGCAGGTCGAATCGCAGAATCCAGCCTGTATGCGTGCCCACATAGATACTGGTGCCGACCAGCAAGGGGCTACAGCTAATATTCCCAACGGTTGCGGGAGGTCGGGCACTTTGAGTTGCCCAAGTGCCATCGGCGCGAATCACATGCAGGCGGTTGTCACTCCCCACTACATAGAGCCGATTATTGTACACAAATGGCTGAAGGTCTAACCGCACTTGTACCCCATTCGGCAAGTTCACCGTTTGGAACGGGTCGGAAGCGGTATTATTAGCAAGCACCTGCGACAAAGAAACGCGCACTAACGCATTCCCACGCCCTAAGAACCAGCCATCTCCTACGGATATGCTGAACCCACTGGGTGTGAAGCTGTTGAGAGGACGCCCATAGACGGTGCGATTGCTATTCAGGTTCCCGTGGGGTTCAGTGATCGAGTTCGTCGTGTAAAAGATACGCGTTTGCCCCGATGCGTTCGTGCCCATCCAGAAGAGTCGCCCCTCATAGAGAACGGGACTCACAAGATTGGCAAAGTCGTAGTAAGACCAGGCGTTGCTATGTGCCCAAACCACTCGGTTGACTCCTGCCACAAACTCCCCTATCCAGCGAGGACTACTATTCGGTATAGAAAAACCATAACCAACTCCCATCCAAACCCCATCCGTGTGAATGCTCGAGGAAGGTGGTCTCGCCTCAAGGAGGTACAAAGCGGTCTGACCAGGTGCAAGAGGGCTACTGGAACCCGATGCTCCTGCGTTGCTTACCAATCGGCTTCCTGAAACCTGCCCGCTTCCACTCAAATTCTCATAAAGCCGAACCTGCCAGCTTTGCGACTCTGCCAATTCCTGTTGATAAGGGGTGAATTGGAGCGTGTCGTATCCGTTTCCATCGTTCGTTGCAGAAAAGGTGAACAAGGCGTTGCCACTTGCGACACTCACCCCAAAACCCGAACGAATCTCGGTTCGCCACCGCACCACCTGTGCTACCCTTACTGTAGCGATGCCCGATGCGCTCACCACATTCCCATAAACTGCACGCGCTTGAAGGGTAAAGGTAATATTTGCCCAGAGCATTCCGTTTGGGGTTCGAAGTGCAGAGGTTGAATCCGCCCATGCGAGCGAGAGACACAGAGTGCAACCAACAGTTCCCCATGCCCACTTGGTCATAGCATCCTCCCAGTGGGTTTGTTCCATAGGGTGCAGACACAAGCACAGGTAAAAATGGGGAATTGAAAAGCAAGGGCGCCGATAGGCAACCTGAAACAGCAAGGGAACCGAGTGTCCCAGACGCTGTGTAGCGAGAACCCGCCTCAGTTTGCAAGCACGGCGCCCTGTTAGCCCAAGCTCTTCTATGATCCCCTACAGCAAGTTTTGTACCAAAGTGATGTCGGTCGGGTATAATAGCCTTAGCAGATCCCTCTGCACATTGGGAGGGGTTGCACCGATAATAAAACCATGCGGAACAGTGCGTTTGCGCACACAGGTGCAAGATGGTTCGAGAATCGCACATAGAATTCCGCAGGAGCGTGATACCGAATGGCACGAAAGTTGCTGTACACAAAAGTCGGTAGTGGCTGTATGGGAGGGAAAAGTATGAGATGGCTGCTCATGAGCGTGATGGGCATCGCTCTGATGGTTGGGTTATACGCTCAGCGTCTTGAGAGTGTTTACCGCCTCAAGCCCGATGACCAGTTATTTATCAGCGTCTTTGGCGCCCCCGAAATGAATCAGCGTGTGGTCGTCTCCCGCGATGGCACGATTATGTATAATGCGGTCGGCACTGTCCGCGCGGTGGGGCTGACCCCTGACGAGCTGGCACAGCGCATTCGCGAGGAGCTGATTCGTCGGCGTATCTTTACGGATGCGGACGTGACGGTCTCTATCGAACAGTTCCATCGCCCCCGCGTGGCAGTGATCGGTTTTGTAAACCGTCCGGGTGTTTACGAGTTTAAAGAGGGCGACCGAGTGCTGGATGCCCTTTCGTTGGGTGGCAATATCGTTCCCGATCGGGCGCGCTTGGAGGATGCGTGGCTTCAACGCATGGACGGTACGGTCATTCCCCTCAACCTACGCCAGCTCTTAGAAGAGGGCAAGCTGGAACTGAATATCCCGCTCCAAGACGGGGATACCCTGTTCGTTCCAGAAGAGACCGAGAACCGCATCTTCGTAGGCGGACAGGTCAAGCGTCCAGGGCAATACACTTGGCGACCGCGTATGACCGTTCTCGATGCACTGGGGCTTGGCGGTTGGGAAACCGAACGCGGGGCGCTGAGCCGAACCTATATTGTCCGTCGGGGACCTAACGGAGAGCCTCAACAGATTCCTGTCGATATGGTACGGCTCCTGCGGAAAGCGGACCTGTCTCAGAATATCGAACTCCAGCCAGGGGATGTGGTCTTTGTAGATGAAGTTCGCACTCCCGATTTCGACAAAGTTTATCGCGGGCTTTCCCTTCTCTGGTTATTGCGGAATCTCGGCATTCTTAACTCGCTCTGGAGACCTTGAAAAGCATATCCCAAATGGAGGGTAGACATTTATGAACTTATGGCAAGCAGTAAAACTACTGAAACGGCGCTGGTGGCTGATTGCGCTGATAACTGGCAGTGTCACAGGGGCGGTTTTCACCTATTATTGGACGAAACCCCAAGAATGGGAAGGATTAGCGGTAATTGCAGAGTTCCGCGCGCTCCAGTCGAACCGAACCATTATCTATCCCGACCCCTACACACTTCAAGTAGACCTTATCACGCGCCTGCAGAACATGGCAAATGTCGTGCAGAGTTTCAATGTGCTCCTCTCTACTTGGCGCGAGTTGAGCGAAAGTGGCAACTGGGACCCTGCTGAGCGCATTCGACAAGAGTATCCTGTCAATGAACAACCGATTCGGGGCGTGATGGAACTTCTCAGTCGCCTTGAGGTTCGCCCCATCCCGAACACTGAGTATCTCAGCGTCACTATCCGAACGACAGGCGACGAGCGGGCGCGGGAACAAGCCGAGTACGCAATGCGGGTGCTGTTAGACAAGTTCCAAGAGCAGTACAACGCGCTCAACTCGCAAGTAGCGCAACCCTCCCGCGACTTCGTTCAACAACAATATGAGGAGGCACAACGCGAATACGAGCGTGCCACCCGTCAACTGAGCGAGTACCTCGAACAAAACAAGGATGTCATTCAAGCTCCTAATCAAACGAACATCTTACTCCAGCGGATTTCTGCGGTGGAGGCTCAGCTTTTCGCTGCAGAAGAGGCGCAAAAAGCGGCGACAGCACGGCTCGCCCGCCTCAGCCGACAGTTAGACCAAGAGCGCACGCGCCCAGGCGGGGGCGAATATCGCGACCTGAGCAAGGTGATACGAGCCAACCCCATCCTACAACAGCTTATGTCTGAACTTGCAAGGTCTGAGAATGAGCTGGAGGCTCTGCGTGCGGCAAAGCGAGGCGACGAGCATCCCGATGTGCGCCGAGTCAAGGGGCGTATCGAAGAACTGCGAAAACAGATCAACGAACAGCCCGAGATGATTCCAGAGGCGGAGACCACAGGGCTAAACACAGTTTATGAAACCCTCTATCGCGAATATCTGCAAGCAACGGTTGAACGGGATGTAGCCGACCGTCGGATTGCGGAACTGCGTGGACAACTTGCAGAGATGCGCTCTCGCCTGAATGGACTTCCCGAACGCCAGCGCATTGCGGATGAACTTACCCTCAAGGCACAACTTGCAGAGCAAAAGATGCGCTTGTTCAAGACAAAGCTCGATGAGGCAAATACTCGCCTCAACGAGTTAGAAACAGCAGGCTTTGTTAAGGTCATCGACGGTCCGATTGCGCGCCCTGTGGACAAGCGGTTGCCTCTGCGCGTGGCGTTGGCGTTTGCACTGAGCCTCTTGCTCTCTACAGGTTTGGTGCTTCTGATTGGACAGGTGGACCAGGGAGTCTACACGCCTTCCCAAGCGGAGGCACTGTTCGGAATCCCCGTGGTCGCCGCACTCCCACGAATGCGTCGTGCGGTGCTGGCACGCAACCGCATTGAGCAAACTCCCCTCAGCGCATCGTATCAGCTGTTGGCGACCAGTGTTGCGGAGGGCAACGGACGGCTCAATGGTCCTGCGATTGCGATCGCAGGCGCCGACCCCGATGTGGGACGCTCCACCGTCGCCTACAACCTCGCCCTGACCCTTGCACGCGATGGGGCACGCGTCGTGCTTATCGACGGGGATATGCGCAATCCGAATCTCCATCGCTTCGTGGGTGCCGACCTTGCCCATCCTGGACTCAGCGATATCCTGCTTGGTAAGAGCACGCTGGAACAAGCGGTTCAACAAACCTCTATCGAGGGGCTGGTCTTCATCGGAGCAGGTTCGCCCGTCGAGAACCCTGTTCGGCTCTTGCGCTCGCCTCAGATGCACGAACTGCTCCAGACCCTCAAAAAGGTCGCCGATTTCATCCTCATCGACACCCCAGCAGGTGCGACCTTTGCCGACAGCACCATCATCAGCACGGCTGCAGGCAATGTGTTGATTGTGCACTCGGCAGGGCAAGGCATGACCGAAGCCACCCGCGAAATGCTCGCACGCTTCAAACAGCACGGAGCGAATATGGTCGGGGTAGTGCTCAATAAGGTACGCCTCGACGATAGCACCGTCTATCAGCACTTCCAGCGTGGGTATCATCGGGCGCTCGAATCACGCAACGGCATGGCAGAGCGTGCAGCGCTCCCGCCCAGTAGCACCGCCGAAAGCGAATCGGAACCCGAACAGACCACCCCACGCGATTAGTCAAGGAATGCAGGCAGGAGAGAACCCCTCTCCTGCCTTTGAAAGGAGGCAAACCGATGCTGACTAATCAGAACGAACTGAGGGTGGAACCACCCCCCTCTAAGCGGGGCATGACGACCCATGCGCCGAGCCTCTCGCCCTTTGCCGAATATATTCCTGAGGTGCGCGTGCCCCACGAAAAGATAAAACGCCTAATGGACATCACCCTCTCTGCGCTTTTGCTCCTCTTACTTAGTCCTCTCATGCTTCTAATTGCTTTGCTGATTCGGCTGGAATCGCCTGGTCCGGTGCTGTTTCGTCAAATACGGCTTGGACGCTACGGCAAACCGTTCATCATGTACAAGTTCCGCTCGATGCGCTGTAATGCTCAGGAGCTTCAACCCCTGCTGATGCACATGAATGAGAAGAGCGGGGGCGCATTCAAAATCCGCGAAGACCCCCGCATGACACGCATCGGACGCTTCCTTCGCAAATATAGTCTCGATGAGCTACCTCAACTCTTCAATGTGCTAAAAGGCGACCTTAGCCTCGTGGGACCCCGTGCAATGGCGCCTTATGATGTAAATCGGTTCGACCATGTGGAATACTATAAACGGTTTGCGGTGCCTCAGGGTTGCACGGGGCTTTGGCAAGTAAGCGGGCGAAGCAACCTGAGCTTCGATGAGTGGATGCGATTAGACATCTATTATGTAGAGAACATATCGCTCGCTATGGACCTAAAAATTCTGCTCAAAACGATACCCGCCATTCTCAAAGGTGATGGAGCGTACTAAACGAAGGTTTCTGGTGACGGGTGGGGCGGGCTTCATCGGCTCGCACCTTGTGCGTTTTCTACTGGATTATGGGGCAGTGCGCGTGCTGGACGACCTCTCCACAGGCTCGTTAGACAACTTGCGCGAAGTGCGCTCCGCCATCGAGTTTCTCCAGGGCAGTGTGACGGACTCGGAGCTGGTGCAAGAGGCGGTAGGGGGTTGTCAGATAGTGTTTCATCTCGCAGCGCAAGTGTCGGTGCCCCTTTCGATGGAGAAGCCCGTCGAAACCTTCGAGGTGAATGTGTGGGGCACTCAACTGGTGTTGGAGTGGGCACGACGGCTCGGCTGTGAGCGGGTGGTGTTCGCCTCATCCGCTGCGGTGTATGGGAATGCGCCCCGACTTCCCAAGCGGGAGACGATGAAACCCCAGCCCGTCTCGCCCTATGCATGGACAAAGTGGTACGGGGAGCTGCTTTGCCAAGACTACTGGCGCGTGTATGGTCTCCCGACGGTATGCCTGCGCTTTTTCAATGTGTACGGACCACGCCAGAACCCCTACTCTCAGTATGCTGCGGTGGTGCCCCGTTGGATTCACTCTGCCCTCACCGACCGCCAGCCGATTGTTTATGGCGACGGACACCAAGTGCGCGATTTCATCTTTATCGAGGACCTCGTAAGGGGCATTTGGTTAGGAGCGACGCATCCGCAAGCGGTGGGTGAGATATTCAACCTTGCCAGTGGGCGCGCTTATAGCCTGCTGGAGCTCCTGAAGGCAATCGAGCAGGCGGTGGGTTATTCGTTGAATCCTCAATTTGCACCCCACCGAGCGGGCGATATTCGCCGTTCGTATGCCGACATCCGCAAAATTCAGCAACGGCTGGGTTATGAGGCTCGGGTCAGCCTTGAGGAGGGGATTCGCCACACGCTGGAATCGGCGCGCAAGGAGGTAGAAACGCTCGTATGAGCAGTCGTGTGTCGGTAATGGCTCCGCTTTTTCAGGTTTCAGCACTGTTTCAGGCGATGCGCCCGCATCAGTGGGTGAAAAACACGCTGATTTTTGCGTCGCTCCTCTTCACGGCTCAGTTCACGAACCCCTCTCTGTTGCTGAAGACAGTATGGGGCTTTCTCGCCTTCTGTGCAGTGGCAAGTAGCCTGTACCTGATGAACGACCTGCGCGACCGAGAGCGCGACCGTCATCATCCTCTCAAGAGCCAACGCCCGATCGCCTCCGGACGACTGGCACCCTCTGTTGCTGGTGTTTCGGCAATAGCGCTCCTGATAGGAGGGCTGGGGGGCGCATTTTGGCTGAGTATCCCATTTGGGGTCATTACGCTGGTTTATGTGGTGCAGACCACCCTCTATACGCTCTATCTGAAGCAGATACCGCTGCTCGATGTGGCGATTATTGCGCTCGGCTTCCTGTTGCGGGCGGTGTCGGGCGCAGTGCTGATTTCTGCCGTAATCTCGCCATGGCTGGTTATCTGTACTTTCTTCTTGGCACTCTTTCTGGGGTTTGCTAAGCGTCGGCACGAGCTGGTTGCGCTTGGCGATAGCGCCGTTCAGCATCGGGGAACCCTCTCGGACTATTCCACCAACCTTCTGGAGCACTTGCTCACTATCTGTTTGGTGCTTGCCCTGCAGTCGTATGCCATCTATGTGATTCTCTCGGAAACAGCGAAAGCGCATCCGGGACTTTGGTATACTTTGCCTGTGGTAACTTATGGTTTGTTGCGCTATTTCTATGTCGTCCACCGCTATGATGCAGGGGGTAGCCCCGAGAAACTCCTCATTAGCGATCGACATATCCTTGCTTCGGTGCTGATATGGGGGGTAATCGTGGTACTGGTAATGTGGAGGTCATGATGAGGGCATTCCTACGCAGTCTGCCGACAGGCGTCCGACAACTCCTAAAGTTCGGTACGGTAGGTGTGATGAACACCGCTATCGACTGGAGCCTCGCCTTTTTCCTCACCTACTACACCTCCTTCCCGCGCATAGTAGGAGCAGGGATTGTAGGGCTGTTCGGATTGCCGATGCGCCCTGAGGTGGTAGCGGTATGGGTGACGAAGATTGTCTCTTCAGGCACCGCAACTATCAACAGCTTCATCTGGAACCGACGCTGGACTTTTCGTATTCGAGGTAAAGAGGCACGCGCCCGCCAGTTCGCCAAGTTCGTAACGGTCAATATCATCGGCATGGTGCTGAACTCCACCCTCACTACGCTCTTTGTGCGCCCGTTTCTGCCTGAACCGCCTCGGATTGCGTTTATGCTGGCTCAGGCGGGAGCAACGGCACTCGTGTTCTTCTGGAACTTTTTCGCCAATAAGTACTGGACTTTTCGCACGCCCACGAAGGTACAATTGCCCAACGACTTACAGGATGCCCATACTCTCAACTCAGAGTTGAAAACCGTTTCACCGGAGGAGGCGAAACGATGATAGACCAGCTGATGTTGGAGATTAAGAAGCTCCCGCGCCCCCAGCCCATTTTGGTCGGGGTCGTGATTGGCTTTCTCGCGCTTATTCTCTATGCCTATCGCGAGGTAATCCAGTGGTATTGGCTTCCTCGCTGGGACGACCCCAACGGCTACTACTCTTATGCCTATCTTGTGCCTCCGCTCGCCTTGGTGATGATATGGATGCGACGCGAGCGACTCATCCAGTTGCGTGCCCAACCGAACCTGCTCCTTGGGATACCCCTCTTCTTGCTGGCAAGTGGAATGCATCTTATAGGGCACTGGGGCTACTCCAGCTGGGTCTCCAGTATGGCGTTCCCGCTGTTTCTCATTGGCGGGAGCCTGATGCTGTGGGGCGTTCCAATTACAAAGGTCTTGCTCTATCCTCTGCTCTTTCTCTACCTGATGATGCCGATGCCCTCCGTCGTGTTCGATGAGGTCACCAACCCTATCAAGGTCTGGTCAACGGAGGTGGCGATTGCTCTGCTCAAGCCTTCCTATAACATTCTGCAAACAAGCCAAGTGACCTTCATGATGCCCTCTGGCTACGAACTGCATGTAGGAGTGGAGTGTAGCGGATTTAAGGTG
>FWWL01004196.1_pt1 | contig 24813 bp, 16 predicted proteins | sample 2228331 | NCBI WGS metagenome assembly FWWL01 (sample SAMEA103939775, study PRJEB20133) | metagenome | reverse complement strand
ATCCTCAATCCTCTCTGCCCCCTGCAGTGCTTGCGCAAAGACTTCTCTTGCTCTCTCCTTCTCCCCCGCTTGTGCCAACGCTGAGACTATCTCCTTCAACGCCTCTTCTCGGTAATACGCACTCTCAATCCTCTCTGCCACTTGCCACGCTTGGTCAAACTCCCCCGCTTGTGCCAACGCTTCGGCTATCTCCTCCAACGCCCATGCTCGCCTCCACGCATGCTCAATCCTCTCTGCCGCCTGCAGCGCTTGCTCAAAAACTTCCCTTGCTCTCTCCCTCTCCCCCGCTTGTGCCAACGCTGAGGCTAACCTCCGCAACCCTTCTGCGTCCAAAATCCGCTCCGCTATCGCTGACACTGTTTCGCCCGATACATCTGCAAGGTAGGAAAGGATGAACGCTGGATCCGCTTCCCTGAAATGCAGCCCCTTTTGCTCCTCCACTTGCTCCCTCAGTTTTCGGAGCACCTCCCTCGCATCCTCCACCCGCCCTACCTCCTTCAACTCCCACGCCAGCAGCAGGTGCCACAGCGCTTGCGCTTCTTGGTCGTAAAGGCTGGCTAATTCAAGGGCGCGGTTTAAATTGCCCGTTTGTCGCAGGGCTTGGAGGGGACTCTCTTGTTGCTGCATCCAAGCAACCGTGTGAGCGTGGGAAAGGACAAACTCCGCCATCAAAACCCCATCGTCCCGCCCTTTTGCCCCTTCCAACGCCAACGCTTTTGTCCGCAGGGGCAAAGTAGGCTCTTCGGGGAACTTGTCCTTTTGCGCTTGCGCAAAGGCTTCGTTGCGGGCTAACTCAAAAAGTTCGTCGTAGCGTTCCGCTTCATAAAGGTGCTCAGGGTAATGCCGCAACGCATAAGGGCTCTTGTGCTCTTGCCACTTCTCGCACCACGCCAACAGCCTCTCCTCCGCTTCCCTCGCTTCCCTGCCGAGATATCTTTTAAAAGCGTTCGCCAACAGCGGGTGGGCAAAGGCGTAGGTGCGCTCCCCGTCCGACTCCCCGATGCTGAACCAGCGGGTCACCGCAAGGGGCAAGCCTTCCAGGTCCCATGCTGAAAGGTCGGTCAGCGCCTCCACTTCGGACTCGCGCAATATCCCTTTTGCAGCGGTCAGCAAGGCGAACAGTTGACGAACGCTCCCCTCGTTGCGGACGATAGATGCCAATTGGCGGAGTTGCTTGCGAATGTACTCGTCAAAGCCTTTCGGGGTTTGCTCCAAAATGGCGCGAACCGCTTTGCCTGCCCGGGCAGAGGTCAACAGGTCATCGATGAGGTAGCGGACGAACAGAGGCAACCCGTCGGTCTTCTCCCGCAATTGGCGGACGAAAGTTGCGTCTTTCGCATAGGGGGCTAACTCACCATCGCCCGCTTTCTGAAGCCATTCTCCCAGCTCCGACTCAGACAAGACTGCCAAGGGGATGAATTCGGTGTACCGTGCCCACTCTTTGAAATAGTGGGGCAACTCTCCGTGTCCATCCCATCGCCCCGTCACGACTACCAAAACGCCATCGGGGATCGGCTCGGGAAGGAAGGGTTTTACTCCCCCTTGCGCTTCGTCCAGACCGTCCAAAACAATCAGCACTTTTTTATCTTCAGGCAGGGGATGTTCGCGAAGCTCGTCTAATAACCGATACAGGGCGCCCCTTCGCTCATCATCCAGCTGAGGAACGCCCATATCCGAGCGCTCCAAGCGCGCGAACAGTTGCGCCAAAAGGTGAGCATAAGCGTTGGGCGGTGCGAAAGACGAGTCGTCTACCTCCCTGTTGAAGAAGTGGTGAGCAAGAATGAAGTGGTCGTTGTCGCGAACCTCCCAGAGCCAGTTTGCCATCAGGGTCGTCTTGCCGTAGCCCGGGGGGCATACACAATAGCCACTCCACTCGGTTGCTCGGTGATAAATCGGTTGAGCCGTTGCAAGGCATCCTTGCGTCCGATGAAAGCTTGCTGGCGTTTCGCCCGCAAGAATTTGCGGGTCTTGTCGGCTAAAAGGTACGCGGTGTGGCTCTCGCTCAGGTGTCGGCGTATCCACTGCACCTCTTTGAAGATATCCGCCACAAATTCTTCCAATGTCTGCTGTCGTTGCTGGATGTCGGGCAGGAGCACCAGGTAGACCTGTAGGGTATCGAGGTGCTGGCGCAACTCCTCAAACTCGGCACGGTTCTCTTGAGCGCGTTCTTGTAGTTGTTCCCGAATCTCCTCAAGGCGTTGGGTGAACACTGAACCCTGTTGCTCCAAGTAGGCGAAGAACTGCTCAGCAGGGAAGGGGGATTCCTCCGTTTCATCCTGAACTAACAAATTCGCCAAGAGGCGGGCTGTGAGGAAGCGATGGAGCCGTTCGCTGGTCTTGACCTCTTCAGCAAAGAAGGCGCAGACAAGGTCGAACCAGTCCACTTTTTTGTTGCTACCTTCTGGTTGCCAGCCCTCGCGGATAAGGCGGACGAACTCTTCGGGCGGTTCACCGATGCGTTGGCGCAATTCGGCAAGGATTTCCTCTTTCAACTGTTCCCGCAACTCCTTCGCCCGCTCTTGTGCTGTTACGCCCTGTGGCTGGAGGAGCAACTCGATTTGCCCTTCCGCCTCACTGGATGGGGGGTTATAAGTCGCTTTGCGGAACTGTTTTAGCTCCTGCTCTACTGCCCGTCGTGCTTTCTCCAACCATTGCACCTCTTCGTTGGGGCGGGACATCAAGCGTAGGACAGGGCGAAACGGGAATGGCTTGGCATCGAGAGCTTTCAGTCGTTCCATGATGGCGACAAGGGTAGCTTGGAGAATGGCTTTGCGAACCGCGCGTTGCAGGTCGTGATTCACAGGAGGGTCGGTACCGCGAAGGCGTTCAACGACCTTGCTATAGAACCTGCAAGCGGCGTGATCGGTACGGTTACCGAGTATCCCTAAGATAATGTTCCCAAGAACAAGCAATGTCCATGTCCCACTGAACGGTTCCAAGTCTTCTCCTCCCCGATTAGCAAGTTGTGGATGTATTATACCCAAGAAGCCTCTTAGGGGTAAGGCAAGGGGTCAGGGCAGGGCGCACACGCCCCGCGCCTAACCCTTTCGGCTCCTTGTAATAGCTTGCTCTAAGTCTTCCAGCAGGTCGTCCACATCCTCGATGCCGACTGAGAGGCGGATGAGGGCGTCGCTGATGCCGATGCGAGCACGCTCCTCGGGCGGGATGGAGGCGTGGGTCATCGTGGCAGGATGGCACATTAGCGATTCGACCCCGCCCAACGATTCGGCTAAGGTGAACAGGCGCGTGCTGGCAAGGAAGCGCATCGCCCGCTCCACCCCGCCCGTCAGCTCCAGCGTGACAATCCCACCAAAATCGCTCATCTGTCGCCGTGCAAGCTCGTGCCCTGGATGGCTCGGCAGACCCGGATAGCGCACTTGTAAGACATCCGGATGGTTGGCAAGGTGCTTGGCGATTCGGCGGGCGTTCTCGCAGTGCTGGCGCATGCGCAACGCCAGCGTCTTGATACCGCGCAGAACCAGGAAGCAATCCAGCGGTCCGGGCACCGCGCCCACCGCCTTTTGATAGAACTTCAGCTCCTCATAAATCGCCTTGTCGCGGACACAGAGCGCGCCGCCCACCACATCGGAGTGCCCGCCCAGATATTTGGTGGTGGAATGCACCACGATGTCCGCGCCGAACTCAAACGGTCGCTGGAGGTAGGGCGTGGCGAAGGTGTTGTCCACCACAGCAAGCGCACCATGCGCGTGCGCTAACTGGCACACCGCTTGCAAATCGGTAATGGAGAGCAACGGATTGCTGGGCGTTTCGATCCAGAGCAGGCGGGTGTTGGGACGAAAGGCGCGACGCAGGGCGTCGATATCCTCACCATCGGCATAGGAGAACTCGATGCCGTACTTTTTCCACACTTGCTCAAACAGGCGGTAGGTTCCGCCATACAGGTCGCGCGTCGCCAACACATGGTCGCCCGCTTTGAGCAGGTTCAGCACAGTGTTCTCGGCAGCCAGCCCGCTGGCGAACGCCAGCCCGTACTCCACTCCTTCCAACTCTGCAAGGTTGCGCTCCAGCACAGCGCGCGTGGGATGGTCCGAACGCGAGTATTCATAGCCTTTGTGTTGACCCGGCGCCGACTGCGCGTAGGTCGAGGTGAGGTAGACAGGGGTCATAATCGCGCCGGTGGCGGGGTCGGGTTCGATGCCTGCGTGAATCGCTTTGGTTGCAAAACGCATCGGTTTAAGCCTCCCTGTTCTAAATTTTGGGCAGTAGGAGCGGGTTCTGAACCCGCCCCTCCAGGATGTTATGGCAAGCCGAGCAGGTGCGCCAGCGTGTGCACAAGGTCATACTTGGTCAGCACATCGTATTGCCCGTCGCCTGTGGGCACCAGCACCGCCGTCTCGCGGCTGATGAGGTCGGTCAGCTCGTCCAGATAGGTGTCGGGCGACACGATGGGGAAGGGTGACTGCATCACCTCGCGCACCACATATGCCTGCAGGTCATAGCCTTGCAGGACGAGGCGCATGATGGTGTCTTCCAGAATCGCGCCTGTGGGCACGCCGTTCTCGAACACGGGCAGTTGGGACACATCGTACGCCTCCATCAGTTGGAACGCGGTCAGCAGGCTGTCCTGCGGGCTGACGACGAGCAGTTCGCGCACCGCCCCGCGCTGACACTTGGCAGAAATCAAATCGCGCGCGGTGAGCTTGACGCGCGGTTCATAACAGCGATGCTCGCGCAGCCAGTCGTCGTTGTAAACTTTGTTCAGCACGCGCAAGCCCCCGTCGGGCACGATGAAGACTATTAAGTCGTTCTCGCTGGCGTTTTTGGCGACTTCGAGCGCGCCGTAGAGCGCAGCGCCCGTCGAACCACCCGCGAAGATGCCCTCCTCACGCGCCAGTCGTCGCGCCCACAGGAAGCAGTCGCAATCACTGACCTGAATCACATCGTCCACCACCGAAAAATCCATCGTGGAGGGGAAGATGTCCTCGCCGATGCCCTCCACCAGATAGGGGTGCGCCTCGACCACCTTGCCGTGATGGAAGTAGTCGTAATAGACAGAGCCGACGGGGTCAACCCCGATCACCTTGATGTTCGGGTTGCGCTCTTTGAGGTAGCGTCCCGCACCTGAGATGGTGCCGCCCGTGCCCATGCCCGCCACCAGATGGGTGACGCGCCCCTCGGTGTCCTCCCAGATTTCGGGACCCGTGGTCAGATAGTGCGCTTCGGGGTTGGCAGGATTGTCGTACTGGTTCACGAAGAAGGAGTTCGGTATCTCCTGCGCCAGTTTGCGGGCGACCGAGTAGTAGCTGCGCGGGTCGTCGGGCGCGACGGCGGTGGGGCACACAATCACCTCCGCGCCCATCGCCTTGAGCATGTTAATCTTCTCGCGCGACTGCTTGTCGGTGGTGGTGAAGATGGTGCGGTAGCCGCGCAGGGCAGCGACCATCGCCAGCCCCATCCCCGTGTTGCCCGAGGTGCATTCGATAATCGTGCCGCCGGGTTTCAGTTTGCCTTCCTGCTCGGCTCGCTCAATCATACGCAGGGCGATGCGGTCCTTCACGCTACCGCCGGGATTCATAAACTCCAGTTTGGCGTACAGGGCGGGTTTCAAGTGTCGCCCGATGCGCTGGAGGCGCACCAGTGGTGTCCGCCCGATGGCGTCCAGAAGGCTCTCATATCGCATAGTTCCACCTGCCTCTTCGCATGATGCCACATTGCACGCCCTTATTATACCAAGCCGTCGTTCCCCTGAACCACTCAGCTCGCCCGCACTCCCTCCCCCTTGCCATATCCCTGCCGATTGAACCTCAAACCGACAAAAAGCCAACCTCAACCCTACCCAAACCGGGACTAAAGTCCCTACACAAGCGGTTGAATAGTAGGGTAGAATTGGATAGGGAGTCAGGTAAAGAGCACGCTAAGCAAGGAGGCACGACGATGGGTGCAGAGCAGCGATGGCGCGAATGGTTGCTGAATCAAGCAAGGGCGCTTGGTCTGAGAGAGGCAGATGCGGAAGATAGGGTACAGGAGGCACTTATTGCCTTTTATCAAAAACATTCTGGCTGTTTGCCTTGGAACTATTCCGATGAAGAGGAGGCAAGGCAACACTGCAAGCGCTTATTGAAGGATAAATGTGCCGAGCGCCGACGCAAGAAGTCCAATCAGGAGGTTCTGCAGAGCGACATAGACACAGGATGGGCACTGCTGGTGGTGCAAACCGAAGCCGATGTGGTGGATCAAGTTCACTGGCGAGAGTTACTCACGCGATTGATGAATTTGCTTTCGCCCCGCCAGCGTCAGATAGTGGAACTATTTGGCAAGGGTCTGACAACAGCGGAGGTAGCGGTTGAGTTAGGGATAAGTGAAGGGGCGGTGAAAAGCCAGCTGAATCGGATTCGTGCGAAAGCGCGTCGTTTGTTGGAAGAGCTGTAAACCTTTTGCGGGGTTCGCGTCGGATATATAAGTGGAAGGGGCAGAAGAGCACGCCCCTGAAAGAGAGACAGCAGAAGGAGGTAAGGGCATGAAGAGGATAATCGTTTGGAGGTTTGTGGGCTTATATCTGGCAGCTGTTCTGGGGATTTCTCAGAGCGTAGCCCAGCGACTTTTGTTAATTGAGCCTTCTATCCAGGGAACGATTGGGTTTGATATCCAAATAAATCCGCAGTGTGTCAACGATCGAGGACATGCAGCAGGTATTCTTGAACACGTCGATGCGCAGAACCGCCGCCATTACTACCCGTTCATCTGGACACCAGAAAATGGGATGATACTTCTTCCTGAACCGACAATGATAAATGATCGAGGTAACATGTATACAATAAACTTATATGGAGCACGCGTTCTTAATCTATCGAATAGTGGTCAACTACTTATGCGCTTAGAGACCGACTATTTGGGATTTGTATTAGTAGGTTGGTCTTCTGCTACAGGTTATAGAGTCATTCGCTCAGAATATGGAGAACTATTTAATACGGTTCCATGTATGCCAATAAATTTATTAAGTTCTCAATTTATACTGAGTTTTAGTGATTTTCTCAGTTGTGGTGGCGACGGATATTATGATGACGAACGTCGGATAAACTGTCCATCGCAAGTGAGCATAACTTTCTATCCATTTGATTATAATACAATGAATTTTAATCATCAAGGAAGTTACGAAATCCCTTTCTTAAGCGTCTTTCAAGATAGGCTTATTTTCTTCGGTGTTTTCACTGCTATGTCCCAAAGTGGTAATGCTTTAGTTGGTCAGATTATTGGCAGTGGTTTATCTCACCCATTTCGTATCTATAAGAATCCAACAACACAACAATGGCAAGGTGATATCCTACATCCGAACAGTTCAGCATACGGCATAGCGACTGCTGTTTCGGCAGATGGTTTATTTATTGCTGGTAATCGCAGGAGACCCGACAATCGCTATCTGCCTTTCTTATGGTACTTTGTTTCTGGTCAGAATGCCTATGGCGTGATAGATATAGACCCGCCATCACGGCAAAACTTTACACCCAATGTTGTTGATGTAATTAAGATAACCGCAGATGGAAGAATGATTGTTGGTACCGCTACGCAAAGAGATAATGGAAATATAGTTATATCTAAGGCATATCAATGGACATCGAATCGGGGAGTTGAGTATCTCGAAGAAAAATATGCTGGTTACATTCCTGATCATTTTTCTTTTCCTTTTGTTATAGATATATCTTCGGACGGTAGATATATGTTGCTGAAAGTCGAAAATAGTTGTGCAGGTTATGGGGTACTGGACACGCAGGGCGAGCCGATGTATCCCGATAATCCCATAGTGATTATGCGCAATGAAACGGCACCCGCTGATGCTCCTGACTCGCGTCATGCCTACCCATATGTAGGAGACCAAATAACTCTTGCAGCACTTGTAAAATATAATCAAATATACTACTTTAACTATCCAGCTTGTGCAAATTTACTTACTTTTGGTAGATGGTATGTTCCAGGACATCATTATCTTAGCGGAGGCGGTGAGCGAAGTGACTTTAGCTTTTCCCATGTGCGATATAATATGCCTGCAAGAATTAGTCAATGGTCAGGACCAGCGTTGAGATTTGAATGGTATCGAACAAGGCATATGGTAGATGAGGAGACAAGCCTTTCAAGATTTCGCAGCGGCTATATGTATGTGCCAAACCAATACGTGCCAAGGTTAACATATGGTAGGTATTCATTGCAAGGGCGCATCCACCACAGCTGGTATCTGTATGCATTAGACCACTATCCCCCTGATGGATTATGGGTGCGCAATATTGCAGCTCAAGGTTGTGGAACCTATAGGTATTGTGTCCGTTGTCCAGCAGGAGGTCGTAATGGGAGATGTTGGATAGGACTGCATCAGCCTAAGCCTGGTCCGTGGCGTGATCCATCGCAGGATGAAAGTGTTTTTAATGATTGTTTTAGTTTGCTTTATAACAATAGCCAAAATTGTGATGAGGCTGATGAGCTTGCCATCAGGCTGAGCATTCGTGTGGTCGCTGATTGGATTAATGACTCCGAATTAAGACGGAAACTGGTGGAATGGGCTTCTTCGTTTGTAAATGTTCCCTATGAATGGGGTGGACATTGGTACGGCGGAAGAGCTGATAATGATGTACAATTTGTGGGGGCATATATGAATGTGCGTGGTCAAAATCGACGAATATACTATCCAGGAAGTGTAGGATATCAGGGCTATGGGGTCGACTGCTCTGGACTCGTGTCTGCTGCTGCACGCTTGGCAGGATACAGTGATTTCCAAACGAGTGACTGGAGGCGCAGCGCCAGTGAGCTTGCTGATGATGAGGTAAGCGACCCTGTCTCGATACACCGAATACAGCCAGGACATATAATTGTGCAGCCTGGTGAACATGTAGCAATTGTGTACAATGTCATTAATCGTTCATTAATTAACCCTCAAGAACAGAAATGGCGAATCGATATTGAGTATATCGACACTTGCATAATGAGTGGAAAAGTTGACATACATAGTGTGACTATTGAGGGAATAGAAGGTGAATCCATTATTCGCTATGCATATACATATGCAAACGATCCCCGCCGTATCCGTGCTGTTGGTTGGATGGTAGGAGCACAAATACGGGCGCTGGAAGAGTAGTTAACAATAGGGGATGAGAAAATGGCTCAGAAAGCACAGAAACTCTTTGCTGTTCGATATGGCGAAAGACCCGAAGAGGTTCTAATTCAGCCTTTTGGACACGAGATACCTGCTGAAGGTGCAGGGTCTGTAGGTCCAGCATTTTTTAGCGTTAGCCCTGACGGGAAAGTTTTCTACATTGTTATTAGTGGACATATGTCTGATGAAACTGGTACAATCGGTGCAAAAATCAAATCGTATGATGTAAGAGGTAGGTTTATAAGAAATGTAGATATTGAACAATTCATAGGAACGCCAGGAGGGGGTGTAGAAATTGGCAAAAAGGGTGAAATAATTATCAAAGGAAGTAGCGACCTGACTTTAAGCGAGCTTGTCATTGATAGTCAAGGTGCATATTATGTTAAATACGAATCTGGAAGCGATCCTTCTGATTGCAAATATAGATATGCTCTAAGGTGTTTGAATCCCGATGGCACGCTGAATAAGCCATTATCAGAAACCCTGAATAGGAGCCTGCTCGACGCTTGTAGGCAAGGCTTTCGAGGAGGCCTCGCGGACGTCACGAGGACGGGGACGGTATGCTTAGTAGGGCGAATCAATCAAGAGGAATTTCTTTGTTCCATCAAACCATCTGGACAAATAGAGTATACTAAATTAGATATGCATGAAGAATTGCTTATTGATATTTATAATGAAAAGATTTATATGTTATTATTTGAAGGGGATTATGTAAATGTTTTTGGTTATAGCATAGATGCAAAAAAAATAAATAATAAATTTAAACAACAATCTTTTGAAAAAGTGAAAATTAAGGTTTATGATTTAGTTCGTCGCACTTCTTACGAGTATGAGATTCCTTATGGAGGCAAACCTGACGCCGAGCAAGCACATATGCTAAGACCCATCTTTGCAACTGTTGATGGACGAGGACACATGTATATTCAGGCTCAAGACCGTGAGCTGAAAATGCGGGAAATTCGCGATTACGAAGTATTTGGCGAATTTCGCGTTACTTATCCACACTATATTTTGGAATATGATAAAGAAGGAAGAAAAGTCCGCCTCTGTGCTGAGATTGAGTATCCCTCATATGGAGGTCTTTATGCTGTAGGGCGCTTTTGGGATGTGGACCGCAGTGGTAATCTCTACTATCTACGATGGACTCAGAAGGGTGTTGAGGTCTGGATGGTTCCTGCGTCTAAGCCATAGACAATTACCTGCTCCACATCGGTGGCTTGAACGGAGTCGGGAATATTGACTGAGCCGACCCAATCGCCCAGAAACTCCAGCAGGTTCTGCGCAGGCTCCGAACCGTCCAGCACATAGAGCCGAACGCGCTTGTCCGACAACTCGGGATGCTTTTCGAAAATCTCCCGTAATGTCCCCTCGATGATTTGAGGCACTTTTCGGACTCCCTCCTCGAAAAGCATTATACCTCGACACGCAGGGCTACCGGGTTCGCAAAAGTGCCATCCGCACCAGATGCATACTGAGCGGTAAACGAACGGCACATCGGCTATAATAAAGACCATGCGACAGCGGATGGTTTTCTGGTGGGTATTGGCGTTGGCTCTGCCCCTTTGGGCGAGCGAGGGACATGAGTTCTGCAGTCGGGCGCGACCTGCCCCGCTCCTCACGGCGGAATCGTTTCCCCTCTGGACTCCTCCGTTCTTGCAAGACCCCACGCTGACCGATGTGCTCCACTACGATTTGACTTTGGAAGTTCGACCCAGCACGCAGGAGCTGATTGGCTCCTGCATTATGACGGTCAAGGTGAAGCAGGCGACGCTCAATGCGTTTCGCTTCCGCTTGCGGGAGAATTTCACGATTACCTCGCTTCAGTTAGATGGTCGCCCTATCGGGTACACGCGGGAGAGCATCACCACCGTGCGGGCGAATTTTGACCGCCCCTACACGATGGATGAAGTGTTCCAACTGGGCGTGGATTATCGGGGTGTGCCTGTCTCGCGCGGGTTCGGCTCCATCGAGTTCACCACGCGCTCTTCGGGCGCGGTGGTGGTCTGGACACTGAGCGAGCCGTGGTACGCCTACACTTGGTGGCCTGCCAAGGATGAGAACACCGACAAGGCGACGCTCACCTTCTCCATTATTGTGCCGAACGGCATGGTGGTCGCAGCGAACGGCGTTCTGCAGGGCGTGGACAACCTGCCGAACAATCGCCTGCGCTACCGCTATCAACATGACTATCCCATCACGGTCTATCTGGTGGCGTTCAGTGCGACGAACTACAACAGTTGGTCGCGCACCTTCACCTATCACGGCAACACGATGCCCGTGGTGTTTTACATCTACCCAGAAAGCGATAGTGCAGCCAACCGCGCCGCGTGGGAGCAGTGCATCCCGATGTTGCGCACTTTTAGCGACCTTTTCGGGATTTATCCCTTTATCAACGAGAAGTACGGCATCTATCAGTTCCCGTTTGGCGGTGGAATGGAGCATCAGACGATGACGGGGCAGGGCGGTTTTGGTGAATCGCTCACGGCGCACGAGCTGGCACATCAGTGGTGGGGCGATATGGTGACCTGTGCCACTTGGCACGACATCTGGCTAAATGAAGGCTTCGCCACCTATTCGGAGGCGCTGTGGCAGGAGTTCAAGCCGGGCAGTAGCGGTTTCCCCGCGCTCAAAGCTGCCATGCAGGCGCGACGCCCATCCCGTGTGGACGGCAGTGTCTACCGCTATGACATCAGCAACATCAACACGATTTTCGATACGAACTTCACCTACCGCAAAGGCGGATGGGTACTCCATCAGCTGCGCTGGGTGCTGGGCGATGCCCGCTTCTTTGAACTACTGCACCGCTATCGCCAGCGTTTCGAATACAACAGCGCGACCACAGAAGACTTCATCACGGTCGCCGAGGAGGTGTACGGCGACTCGATGCGCTGGTTCTTTGACCGATGGGTATACGGCATCGGCGCGCCCGACTACCGCTGGGGCTGGAGCAGTACGCGCGTGAACAATCGGGACTATCTGCTAATGTCGGTACGGCAGGTTCAGCCGAGCAACTACGGGATTTACACGATGCCGATTGGCATTCGGGCGACGGTCGGGGACAACGGTCGTGACCTGCGCATCTGGAACAGCGCCGCGACCCAGTACTATGTGTTGCCCGTGGAGGGCGCGGTGACTGCCGTTCAGTTCGACCCTGATGAGTGGATTCTGAAGTCGGGTGTGACGCAGGAGGCGTACCAGCCCGGTCCGCCCGTGATTGTGGAGACGATACCGCCGATTGGCACGCTGAGCCAAGCGCCTGCCCAATTTGTTCTCTATTTCCAGACGAATGTGCAGGCGACCGCGAGCGATTTCACGCTATCGGGCAACACGGTGGGAACTGTCCCGATTAGTTTCAACTACGAGAGCGCGAACCGTCGCGCGGTGATTACACCCAGCATGCCTTTGAAGCCTGACCTTTACGCCCTGCGTGTGCGCGACACGGTGCGCGCTGGCGATTCGGGACTGGCGCTGGACGGTGAAACTTTTGAGAGCCTGCCTACAGGCGACGGGGTGCCGGGTGGCGAGGCAAGCCTGCCATTCCGTCTGCTGGCGGTGAATGGCGATGTGGACGGCAACGGCTGTGTGGACGATGCCGACCTGTTGCGTGTGCTGTTCACCTTCGGCAACACCGACGCCGTGCCTGAGGATACTAACGGTGATAATCAGGTGGACGATGCCGACCTGCTGACCGTGCTGTTCCACTTCGGGAACGGCTGCTAAGTTCAGGTGGCGACCACTGCTTCGAGAGGCTTCCCTCCTCCAAGCGGGACCTGTTGTGCCGGTCCGCTTGCAGGAGCGGAATCCTTCTCATGCGCTTCTCTGAGCGGGCTACTCTTCCTGCCCTTCGTACTTTTCTTTGAGCGCTTGCACGACGGTGGGGTCAGCGAGGGTGGTCGTGTCGCCCAGGGCGCGTCCCTCTGCCACATCGCGCAGGAGCCGCCGCATGATTTTGCCGCTGCGCGTTTTGGGCAGGTCGGCAGTGAAGATGACATCGTCGGGTCGGGCAATCGCGCCAATCTTACTGGCGACATGCTGTCTGAGTTCCTCGCGTAGCCGTTCGTCTGCCGTGTAGCCCTCCTTGATGATAACGAAGGCGGCAATCGCCTGCCCCTTAATCTCGTGGTGCTTGCCAATCACGGCGGCTTCCGCGACGGCGGGATGGTCCACCAGCGCGCTCTCGATCTCCATCGTGCTGAGGCGATGCCCCGCGACATTAATCACATCGTCCACACGCCCCAACAGCCAGTAGTAGCCGTCCTCGTCGCGCTTGGCGCCGTCACCCGTGAGGTAGATGCCTGGGTACTTGCTCCAATAGATTTGCTGGAAGCGTTCAGGATCGCCATACAGCCCGCGCGTCATCGCTGGCCATGGGCGGGTAATGACCAAGTAGCCACCTTTACCCACTGGCACAGAGTTGCCCGCCTCATCCAGAATGTCCGCGAACACGCCCGGGAACGGCTTGGTGGCGGAGCCGGGCTTGGTCGCGATGATGCCGGGCAACGGCGTGATTAAAATCATCCCCGTTTCGGTCTGCCACCATGTGTCTACGATGGGACAGCGTCCGCCGCCGATATGTTCGTGGTACCACATCCACGCTTCGGGGTTGATGGGTTCGCCCACCGTGCCCAGCAGGCGCAGGCTGGTCATATCGTGCCGACGCGGATATTGCTCGCCCCACTTCATAAAGGCACGAATGGCGGTCGGCGCGGTATAGAGAATGTTCACACGGTACTTCTCCACAATCGCCCAGAATCGGTCGCGGTCGGGGTAGTCGGGCGCGCCCTCGTAGATGACGCAGGTCGCCCCATTTGCCAGCGGACCGTAGACGATGTAGCTATGCCCTGTGACCCAGCCCACATCGGCGGTGCACCAGTAGACATCCTCCTCTTTCAGGTCGAACACCCATTTGGTGGTGACGGTGACGCCCGTCAGGTAGCCGCCCGTGGTGTGCATGATGCCCTTCGGCTTGCCTGTCGAGCCAGAGGTGTAGAGCAGATAAAGCAGGTGCTCACTGTCCATCGGTTCCGCTTCGCAGGTGAGTGGCGCGTTTGCCATCAGTTCGTGCCACCAGAGGTCGCGTCCCTCTTGCATCGGCACGGTGTAGTCGCCGCCGATGCGCTGGAACACGACGACCTTCTCGATGGAGGGTGTGTGGCGCAGGGCGTCGTCGGCGTTGCGCTTGAGGGGCACGATATTGCCGCGCCGCCAGCCGCCATCGGCGGTGACCAGCACCTTCGCCTGCGCGTCGTTGATTCGGTCGGTAAGGCTTTCCGCGCTGAACCCACCAAACACCACCGAATGGGGCGCCCCGATGCGGGCACAGGCGAGCATGGCAATCACCACTTCGGGCACCATCGGCATGTAGATGCAGACGCGGTCGCCCGAGCGCACGCCCAGCGATTTGAGCACATTCGCGAACTTCTGCACCTCGCGATGGAGGTCGCCATAGGTCAGCACGCGCTCCTCGCCCGGCTCGCCCTCCCAGATGAGCGCAGCCTTGTTGCGTCGCCAACTCTTCACATGGCGGTCAACACAGTTGTAGCAGGCGTTCAGCTTGCCACCGACGAACCACTTGGCATAGGGTGGGTTCCACTCCAGCACCGTGTGCCACTTCTGGTACCAGTCGAGCATTTCAGCGCATTTTGCCCAGAAGCTTTCGTAATCGCGCGCCGCCTCCTCATAGATGGAAGGGTCGTTCACATTCGCCTGACGCTTGAACTCTTCCGAAGGCGGGAAGACCCGCTGTTCCTGCAACAACGCCTCAATCGCTGTTGTTTCCATCGTCTCACCTCACGGGGCGTCGATTCGCACCGTGTGGGGATTTTCCTGCGGGGTTTACCCTAAACCATAGAAAAAGGGCTGGGGTATGCCCCAGCCCTCAGAGCAACGGTCGTGTTATACTGCGCGAACGCGCTTGTCCCGATTGCCAGCGCTGCAAGAGCAGCGTGCAGGCTTCGCTTCATATGCATAGAACCTCCTTTTCGGTTGCTGGGTCACCTTATGCGACCCGCGCCCGAATTAGTAGCAACCCAAGTGCCAGAGGTTCCATGCAGAAGTAAAAACTGCCACTTTTGCGGGGAGTTGCTCCCTTCAGAACGGATAGCCGCCGCGCTGGAGAACGAGTTCTGCCAGACGATTGCGCACAGCGACCGCATCGATGCGCGGTAGGCTCAGCATGCGCTCGCTCAGGCGGAACAGGTCAGGGGTCGCGCCCAGCGCGTTCAGGGTTAGGTCGAGCTTCTCGCGCATGGTGAACGCGCCCTCCCGTGCGAAGAGTAGGGCAGCGCATTCACCCGCTTCTGCCGCCATCCCCTGCAGTTTGGGTAGCCGCGCCACGATGCTGTCCAGCCCATACAGATAAACGGTCATCTCGGCAATCGCGGCGGCGACCTCCTGACGCTCCTCGCGCAGATGCTCGCCATACGCCTCCCACGCCAGTCGGAACGCGAACAGGGTCGCCTGACGGAACTGTTCAACGAGCGCATTCAGCCTTTCGCGCGGGTCATCGGGCAGGGTTTCGACCGGACGCGCCTCGCGCGCCCGCGCCTCCTCAATCAGCGGCAAGCCCGCCCTCTGCATCTGCCGAATCAGGTGCTGGGTCAGGTTCAGGCGGTTAATCTCGTTCGTGCCCTCGTAGATGCGGGGCACACGCGACTCGCGGAACAGTTTCGCGATGGGGAAATCCTCCGTGTAGCCGTAGCCGCCGTGAATCTGCAGACCCTCGTCCGCGCAGAAATATTGCACCTCCGTGCCGTAGAACTTGAGCAGGGCGCACTCACCCGCGTATTCCGACGCGGCAGTGCGATAGTGCAGGTGCAGTTCGGGATGGTCGGGCGGCAACTGGTGGATTGGCTCGAACCAGTGCTGAATCAGGTCGCCTGTGCGATAGAGCATGCTCTCCAGCGCGAACAGGCGCGCGGTCATATCGGCGAGTTTCTGACGGATTAGCCCGAAGTTCGCAATCGGTTGACCGAACTGGTGGCGCTCTTGGGCGTAGCGGGTGGCGACTTCGAGCGCATATTTACCTGTGCCCAGCGCGCTGGCGGACATCTTGTAGCGTCCCAGATTGAGCGTGTTGAGCGCGATATAGTGTGCCTTGCCAGTCTCGCCCAGCAGGTTCTCGGCGGGCACGAACACATTTTCGAAGGCGACTCGGCGCGTGCTGGAGCCGTGCAAGCCGATTTTATGTTCCTCCCGCCCCAGATTCACACCCGGAAAGGTGCGCTCCACCAGAAAGGCGGTGAACTGCTCGCCGTTGAGCTTGGCGAACACGGTGAACAGGTCCGCGAAGCCCGCGTTGGTGACCCACATCTTCTCGCCGTTGAGGATGTAGCCTTTGCCGTCGGGCGAGGGGGTGGCACGGGTGCGCATCGCGAGCGCGTCGGAACCACTGGCGGGTTCGCTTAGGCAGAAGGAGCCGCACCACTCGCCCGATGCCAGTCGGGGCAGGTAGCGCTCTTTCTGGGCAGGCGTGCCCTCCAGCACGAGGGGCAAAATCGCCAGTCCCGCATGGGCTTGAAGGGTCAAGCAGGTGGCAGGCTCCGCGCCCAGCTTCTCCACCAGCAGAGCAACCGTGGTCTTGGGCAGGTCTAACCCGCCATAGTGGACGGGCACTTCGGCAGCGGTGAAGCCCAGCGCGCCCATCTTGCGGTCTAATTCACGCATCAAACCCTCCTGCGCCTTCTCAATTTCGGGCAGGCGGGGCAACACCTCGTTGCGCACGAACTCCTCCGCCGCTCTGCCGATGAGCCGTGCCTCCTCATCGAAATCCTCAGGCGTAAAGGTCGTGCACGCCTCTGTGCGCTCAATCAGAAAGGCGCCGCTTCGTCGCTTCCCTTCGCTCATCGTCGTCGCTCCTCCAGCGCGATTATACCTGTATTCGGGTAATCTTTTGGCAGATGGCGACGCCCGACATCGTACTAACTATTCAGATTGTGAACTGGAACGCGCGGGAGCATCTGCGTCAAGCGCTGCGCTCCCTTTTCGAACACGCGCCCACCTTCCCTTTCGAAGTGTTGGTGCTGGACAACGCCTCACAGGACGGCAGTGTGCAGATGGTGGAGAAGGAGTTCCCGCAGGTGCGCCTGATGGTCAGCGAGCGGAATCTTGGCTTCGCGAAGGGGCATAATGAGTTGGCTCGCTACGCGCGCGGACGCTACCTGCTGATTTTGAACCCCGACACGCTCATTATGCGCAACACGCTGACCAAACTGGTGCGCTTCGCGGAGGAGCATCCAGAGGCGGGCATCATCGGCGCCAAGTTGCTCAATCCTGACGGCAGCCTGCAATACTCATGCCGACGCTTTCCGAACCCCATCGCAGCGATTTTCCGCAACACGCCGCTCGGACGCCTCTTCCCCCATAACCGCTACACGCGCGACTATCTGATGCTCGATTGGGACCACAATTCGGTGCGGGAGGTGGACTGGGTATCGGGCGCGGCGATGTTGGTGCGGCGCGAAGTGTATGAGCAGTTGGGCGGCTTCGATGAACGGTTCTTTATCTATGTGGAGGATGTGGATTTATGCTACCGCGCGTGGCAAGTGGGCTGGAAAGTGCTTTACTATCCCGATGCGACGATTATTCACGCCATCGGGCGCAGTACCGATTTGGTGGCGAACAAAATGATTGTGACCTTCCACCAGAGTATGTATAAGTTTTATAAAAAGCATTATGCCCACAAGACACCTTTCTATCTGCGTCCGCTGATACCTATCGGCTTGGCGCTTCGTGCCTCGCTGTTCATCCTTAAAAATTACAAGGATGCCTTCCTGCGTTGGATAGGGCGAAAGATGAGGCGTTCGAACTGATTGGATGATGGAAACCTATCGTCAGCTGGAGGCATTTATCCAGACCTTTGGGGCGCGTCCTGCGACCTCGGAGGTGGAGCGCAGGGCACGCGACTATCTGGCGCGACAACTGCAGGCATGGGGCATACGCACGCTGGAGCAACCGTTCCGAAGTGTGCCGTCGTTGACTCTGCCGTGGCTGACCATCTCGTTGCTGTTTGCGCTGTCGGGCGCGCTCGTCTGGTTCGCACAAGGCGCGTGGATGGGGAGTCTGCCAGCGCTTGGAAGCCTGATTGCCTGCGCCCTTTACTGGGGACTGGTCAGCGGCAAGTGGAATGTGATGCGCCTGTTCCCCCAGCGCGAGAGCGCGAACCTTATCGGCATTATTCCCGCGGGGCAGAAACCGCTCCATCGAGTGGTGCTGATGGCGCATATTGACACCCAGCGTGCAACCCTGCTCTGGCATCCCCGACTGGTGCGTCAATTTGGGCAAAGCTTCAAGATTCAGACGGCTTTGCTCGCCCTGCATGGGCTGGGCGCGTTGATGCTGGCGTGGGCGCTCTGGGTTCAACCCCTTCTCCAAGGGCTTGCCATTCGCGAGGGAGAGGAAGCCATCGCAACCCAGGTGTCAGGGGTCTCTTTGGCAGGCTTGATGCCCGTTGCGCGATGGCTCATGTTGCCGGGTGCGCTTCTCTCGCTGTGGGGCGTGTTCGTTCTGCTCCATCGCGAGCTGGTGATGGACTGGGTGCAGGGGGCGAACGATAACGGTTCAGGTGTGGCGGTGGTGCTGAGCCTGTTGGGGGAGCTGGCACATCAGCCGTTGCCGAATGTGGAGGTTTGGGGCGTGTTTACAGGCTGTGAGGAGGTGGGCACACCTGCTGGCGCGTTCGCCTTCGAGCGCGAATACGGCTTGCAGTTGCGCGAGGCGACCTTTCTGATAGTTGACCATGTGGGGCTGGGGAAGCCATGTTATCTGCTTGCGGAAGGCATGCTCCCACGCCAGCATGCCCGTCCAGAGATGGTAAGTTTTCTGCAGAAACTTGCACAGATGCATCCCGAATGGTCGCTGAAGCCGAGCGCGGTGCCCCATGGTGCCTACACCGACGCGCTCCCCTTCTTGATGAAAGGTTATCGCGCCATTGCGCTCTGGTGCGAACAGCAACCGGGCGTGCCGCCCAACTGGCACTGGACGACCGATGTGCTGGAGAATGTGAACCCAGCCGATATGGAGCGAGTGCGCGCAATTATCCGCACCGCGCTGGAGACGATACAGCAGGATGTGAGTTAGGCAATCGTTTCGTAAAACACGCGCCGTAATGAGACGCGCCAGATGAGCCAAGTTGCCAGTAATGTAATCAGCAGCAGAATCCACGCCATCGCGCAGGCATGCCCCATCCGAAAGAACTGGAAGGCGTTCTGGAACAGATAGAGCGCGTAAAAGAGCGTGCTGTTTTCTGGACCGCCCTGCGTGGCGATAAAGGTCTGGGTGAAATACTGAAAAGTGCCGATGACCCCGATAATGACCATATACAGAATCACGGGTGAAATCTGGGGCAGGGTGATGTGGCGGATGAGTTGCCACCCACGTGCGCCATCCAGCAGTGCTGCTTCATACAGATGCACAGGCACACCCTGCAGAGCTGCCAGATAAATAACCATCGCATTCCCAATTGCCCACAAGTCCATCACGATGAAGCCCCACTTGGCGGTCGCGGGGTCGGTGAACCAGTTGATGGGCGTTAGCCCGATGCGCACGAGCGCACTATTCACAGGAGCTGCCAGCCCATTCTGTGGGTTCAGCACCCATAGCCACAAGAACGCCGTCGCGACCGCGGGCACCACGCTGGGCAAATAAAACAGCGTGCGGTAGAGTGCCTGCCCGCGTAGGCGCAAATTGAGAAGCAAAGCCAGCCCGATTCCCAGCACCACACTCAGCGGCACCTCAATCATTATAAAGAGGGTGTTGAACATCGAGCGCCAGAAGTAGTCGGGGTCAGCCAGCAGATTGCGATAGTTCTCCAGCCCCACCCAGCGCGGCGGGCTGAGGACACGATAATCGCAAAAACTTAGATAGAGCGTTGCCAGAATGGGATAGAAGGTGAACAGCATGAAGCCCAACAGCCACGGCAGAACGAACAGATAGCCCATCAGGGTGCGGTGTGCCTCTCGGCTCATGCCAGTTGCCATCTTCTCACCTCCAGAGGGGATACCCTACATCCAGCCCTTGCGTCGGAAATAGAGGATTAAGCCGAGGGCAATCGTCAGTGTCAGCAGAAGGACAGCTGGATAGCCCCAGCGCCAGTGCAACTCAGGCATGTAGTCGAAGTTCATCCCGTAGATGCCCACGATAAAGCTCAGCGGCATGAAGATGGTGGCGATAATGGTGAGCGTTTTCATCACCTCGTTGAGCCGGTTGCTTGTCGCGGAAAGGTGCAACTCCACCAAGTTGCTCAGCATCTCGCGATAGGTGGTCAGGTTCTCAATCACATACATCAGGTGGTCATACACATCGCGCAGGTAGAGGCGCGTCGATTCGTGGATGAGAGGTGTCTCGCCGCGGGCGAGCCAGCCAATCGCCTCGCGGAGCGGCCAGACGGCGTGGCTGAACTCCAGCAGCGTGTGCCGCCACGACTGAATTGCTTGCAATAGCGCGCTGTCCACCTGCGCCATTAATTGCACATCCAGTCTCTCGATCTGGTCGCCCACATGTTCCAACACCACAAAGTAGTGGTCGACAATCGCGTCGATAAGCGAGTATGCCAGAAAGTCGGCACCGCGTGCCCGTAGTCGGCTCGGTGCACTGCGTAGCCGTTCGCGCACCGGTTCGAACACATCGCCCTCACGCTCCTGAAATGACAACACGAAATCGTTGCCGATGACGAGGCTCACCTGTTCCGACATAATACGCCCTTCGCGAGTGTCAAAAGTGAGCATGCGCATCACGAGGTACAGGTAGCCCTCATACTCTTCCGCTTTGGGGCGCTGGTGCGTGTTGAGGATGTCCTCTAAGGTGAGCGGGTGCAGATGGAACGCGGAGGCAAGGGTGCGGATGGCATCCACATCGTGCAGTCCGACCACATCGAGCCAGAGCGTCATGCCTTCCCGTCGCAGGCGGGCGCACTCGTCAGGGCACAGCGTACGCTCTTCCAGATCGCTCTGGTTATAGAGGTAGGCACGGCAATAAACCTGTTCCACCTTTGGCTGTCCGATATAGATCGGCGTGCCCGGTGGCAGTCCCGCCTTTTTCGCGCGCCCTTGTGGTCTGCTCATCCCTCGCCTCCCGAGCCAATCCTTTTCAGAAACGCACCGTACTCGGGCGTGTCCAACTCCTCGAGCCACATAATCAGCGCGTCCTCGCCATCGTCGTAGTAGCGTCTACGCACGCCCATCGGACGGAAGCCGAACTTTTTATAGAGGTTCTGCGCAGGTATGTTGCCGATGCGCACCTCCAGCGTGGCGCGTCGCATTCCGCGTTCGCGAGCGATAGAGAGCAATCGATGGAGCAGCCGTCTTCCGAAGCCCTGCTCGCGGTATTCGGGCACAACGGCGATATTGGTGATATGAATCTCGTCCACCACCAGCCAGCCACCCGCATAGCCGACAATCTTGCCGTCCACGCGCAGGATGAGGTAGAGCGCGGAAGGGTTGCGCAGGTCGCGCAGGAACGCCTCCTCTGACCAGCCGGGCTGAAAGACCCTGCGCTCAATCTGCATCACCTCTGGCAGGTGTTCCTCCCGCATCGGCTCGATGGCGATGGTCATCGAGAAGATTGTACCTCTCACCAAGACGGTTCGCTACTCCGCGCTCAATCGATAAGCCAGATAGAGCGCGACGACGGCGTCGGCACGGCTGAGCGGTGCGTTCGGTTGGAAACGAATGCCCTCCGGCGTGGCAGATTCTACGCCGTCCCAAAGCAGTGCCCCGATACGGCGGCTATGCAGGCGCAGAATGGAGGGCGCGTCGGGGTCATCGGCAGGAATGTCCAGATAGGGCGTTGGGGCAGGAGAGAGCGGTTGCCAACGCTCAGGGTCAATCAGTGCCATTGTCTTCACCAGCCAGCGGGCGAAGTCGCGTCGCTGGATCGGCTCATCGGGCGCGAACCGCCGATTCTCCGTGCGCTCAATGATGCCCAGCCGAAACAGATTCTGCACGGGGATTGCGTACCGATGCCCGAAGAGCACATCGGTGAAGGCTAATCCCTCATACAGGCGCTCCTCGATGTCGGGCTTGAGCGTCTTGAGGTGATGCCAGAGCAAGCGTGCCGCCTCACCGCGTGTGAGCACATCCTGCGGACGGAAACTATCGCCCTGATTGTACGCGCCCAGCGCAGGGTCGATAAAGTAGCCTCGCGTTGCCAGAAACTGAATCGCCTCAAAATGTTCCGTGTCGCGATTCACATCGCTGAACCAGTAGAGGTAGACCCCAAACTTCAGCAGTGCACGCTGGATGGTGGCGATTTGCAGGCGTCGTGGTGGGATACCCGTCTGCACGCTGAGCGCAGCAGCGACGCCCGCCGCCTGACCCAGCGTCATCCGCACAGGCTCCATGCGAAGCGTGCCATACGCCACATGGGTGGCAGACACCGCCGAGCTGACCAACAGCCCTTCGACGCCCTTCGGGATGATAACCCCGTACGGCACTTGGTACCACGGTGTATACTGGAACAGCCAGTACTCACCTTCGCCCATATGAGGCGGTGCCCCTGCACTGGCAGATCCCCCCTCGCTCCTTGCAGAAGGGGCAGGGCGGGGTTCCACCTGGCGCACTGCGTGGGAATCCATCGGGTAGTCGCCAATTGCGATCGCGTCGGGGCGCAGGCGTTCGCGGGCACGGATAATGTCCATCTCCTTCATCAGCACCTCGCCCTCGATGCGTCGCGCCTCACGCACATAGAGAATTGGCGGCAGGTGATTGTTGTCGCGGTACTCATCGTCTGCCAGCCCCAGCGTGCGCTGACCCTGCACGGTCTGGATGTAATGCAGATAACCCAACACATGGTTTTTATAAATCTCATAGATACGCCGTCGCTCGCGCCAGTCGGCAATCGGATAGCGATAGTTCGCCTCCTGCAGGTCAGAACCGTGTGGGTGCTGATTAATCTCAAACTTATTGTTGGGGAACCGTCCATAGAGATATGCCCACGACTGTTCCCATGGTGGGGCGAGCTCGTAATTGCGAGGATCGTAGCCTGGGGGTGGGTCGCCTACCTGCTCGGTCGGATAGTGCTTGACCGCGAGCATGAGTGCGTATGCCTGAATGCGTTTATCGCCTTCGCCTGTACTGCCGGGCAAAAGGAGGTCGTTGAGGCGGTCATAATAAATCACGCCCGCGTGAGGCTCTTCCGGGCTACGGGGTTCGCGTCCGATGCGCCACTTTGCGCCCGCCCATGCGGACACATCCGCTTCCACCGTCGCGTCAATCACGATATCGGCATAGAACCGCCCTCGCTTGCCGTTGCCAATCGCCTCCACCTCTACCCCAATCACGCGATTGCCTCGCTTGAGCGTGCGGACGGGGCGCACACCGAAATAGAGATCGATGCGCGGTTCGGCATAGACCATCTCCTTGATGAGCATATTGGCGACCCAAGGCTCATAGTTCAGTCCGTTGCGATAAATGTAAGAGGTGGTGTCTGCGCCCTGCGCTTTGTAGTAGGCGGAGACCTTCTGGCGGAACTCCTCGAACAGCCCACTGATACGGCTGGGCACGCGCACATCGGTGATGGCAACGCCGTTAGATATCATCCCGCCCAGCCGATTGGTCTCCTCCAGCAGGGCGACGGGCACGCCCATCCGCGCAGCGGTGATGGCAGCGCCGACGCCCGACGCCGTGCCGCCCACCACCACAATCGGATAGCGCGCCTCCGAAGGCACTTCGCGGAAGGGACGGTCGATGCGCTCCACCACTTCTGAGGTGCGCCCGTCCGCATAGAACGCCTGCACGCCAAGCGTGTAAGATTGCCCCGGCTGGAGCGGCTCGAAGTCGTAAGCGCGCGTGTCAGGAGGCAACTCACGCACGGGCTGACCCCCCAGAAAGACGCGATAGCCTGTGGGTGGCTCGCCCTCTGGGGGGAGCCAGTAGAGAGTGATGCGCGTGGGACTGCGCGGGATTGCCTCAACAGAACGGGGCGCCGACTGTGCCCAAACCACACCGCCTATCGGAACAAGCAGAACACCGACGAACCACCGCATAAGATGAGAATTTTACCTTGCGGGGGTATAATCTGCTTTGGAATGGCAATTACGCTGAACGACTTGCCCGAACTGGTGCGCTTACTCCAACAGCACCCAGAGTGGCGCGAAGCGCTTCGTCTCATCCTTTTAGGGGACGAGCTTCTGCGCCTGCCTCAGCTCGTGCGCGAACTGGCTGAAGCACAACGGGAAGGAATGAATGCTCTGGCAGAGCAAATCGCACGCAATTCCCAGCAGATTGAGCGTCTGATTGAGGTGCAGCAACAACACTCTGAGCAGATTGCACGGCTGACGGAACGGCAAGAGCGGATGATTGAGGTTCAGCAACACCATTCGGAACAGATTGCACGACTAACCGAACAGCAACAGCGGAACTCGGAACAGATTGCACGACTAACCGAACAGCAACAGCGGAATTCGGAACAGATTGAGCGACTGATTGAGGTTCAGCAACACCATTCGGAACAGATTGAGCGCTTGATTGAGGTGCAGCAACAGCATACCGAGCAGATTGCGCGGCTGACGGAACGGCAAGAGCGGATGATTGAGGTTCAGCAACACCATTCGGAACAGATTGAGCGCTTGATTGAGGTGCAACGCCAGCACACCGAGCAGATTGCGCGACTGACCGAGCAGCAGGAGCGCAATTCCCAGCAGATTGAGCGTCTGATTGAGGTGCAGCAACAACACTCTGAGCAGATTGCACGGCTGACGGAACGGCAAGAGCGGATGA
>FWWL01004191.1_pt1 | contig 24832 bp, 24 predicted proteins | sample 2228331 | NCBI WGS metagenome assembly FWWL01 (sample SAMEA103939775, study PRJEB20133) | metagenome | reverse complement strand
TGGTCGCGCCGAACCCGCGCTTCAAGATCGACGTAGCTGAAAAGCTCGCCCGTCCGATTGTCGTCACCGCGCATGCAGAGATATCCGAAACTGTGAATCGGCGTGCAAAAGGTTGCCATCTTTCTCGGTGATCGGCTTCCAAACGGGGACCACCTCCGGGTCGTTTAATGTCGTTGGCCTCTGAGGCTGGCGGCGAGGCGGAGGATGACGACGGTGGAGACGATCGGGCGGATCAGGCGCGCGTATTTCGTTCAGAAGGTTTCGGTTCGGGAGATTGCGCGGCGTCTCCATGTGTCGCGGAAGACGGTCCGCCGGGCGATCGAGGCCGAGGAAGGCAAGTTCAGTTATGACCGCGCCGTCCAGCCGATGCCGAAGCTGGGCGCACATGTCGCCGATCTCGAGCGCCTGCTGGCGGAGAATGAGAGCAAGCCGAAGCGGGAGCGGCTGACGCTGGTGCGGCTCTTTGAGGCGCTGCGGGGCCTGGGCTACTCCGGTGGCTATGACGCGGTCCGCCGCCATGCCCGCCGTTGGCAGCGCGATGAAGCCGGCCGGACCGCGACCGCCTTCGTGCCGCTGAGCTTCGACCCTGGCGAGGCCTACCAGTTCGACTGGAGCCACGAGGTCGTGCTGCTGGCCGGCGTGACGACGACGGTAAAGGTCGCCCATGTCCGGCTCTGCCACAGCCGGATGTTCTTCGTGCGCGCCTATCCGCGGGAGACGCAGGAGATGGTCTTTGACGCTCATGCCCGGGCGTTCGCCTTCTTCGGCGGAGCCTGCACGCGCGGGATCTACGACAACATGACGACCGCGGTGGATGCGGTCTTCGTCGGCAAGGAGCGCAAGTTCAACCGGCGCTTCCTGCAGATGTGCAACCACTACCTGATCGAGCCGACCGCATGCACGCCGGCGGCGGGCTGGGAGAAGGGTCAGGTCGAGAACCAGGTCGGTCTCGTGCGCGAGCGCTTCTTCACGCCGCGACTGCGCTTCGCCAGCTACGAGGAGATGAACGGCTGGCTCCTCGACCGCTGTCTCGACCACACCCGCGCGAACGCTCATCCCGAACTCAAAGCCCGCACGATCGCGGAGGTCTTCGAGGACGAGAAGCCGGCGCTGATGCGGCTCCCGACGGCCTCCTTCGACGGCTTCCATGCGGTGACGGCATCGGTCTCGAAGACGCTGCTCGTCAGGTTCGATTACAACAAGTACTCGGTCGCGGCGCGAGCGCTCGGTCGGCCCATCGAGGTTCATGCCTATGCGGATCGCATCGTCATCCGGCAGGGTGGCGAGATCGTCGCCGAGCATGATCGACGGTTCGGTCGCGAACAGACCGCTTACGACCCATGGCATTACGTCCCCGTGCTGGCGAAGAAGCCAGGCGCGCTGCGCAACGGCGCGCCGTTCAAGCAGCTCGCCTTGCCGCCGGCGCTGGAGCATCTGCGTGCACGGCTCAAGAAGAGCAGCGACGGCGATCGTCAGATGGTGGCGATCCTAACGGCGGCCACGATCGATGGCCTCGACGCGCTGGAGGCGGCCGCCACCGAGGCGCTTGATCAGGGGGCCATCAGCGCGGACGTCGTGCTCAATATCCTCGCCCGGTCCCGGTCGGCGCCGATGGAGCCCACCATCGCGATGCCCGGCCATCTCCAGCTCGCCATCGAGCCGGTTGCCAATGCCAGCCGCTACGACCGCCTGCTGACCGGGCGCAAGGCGGCATGATGATGGAGCGTCACCAGATCCTCGACCTGATGGGCAAGCTCAAGCTGACCGGCATGCGGCACGCCTATGACGAACTGGTCGCCAACGCGATCAAGCGCCAGTTGCCGGTCCAGCACGTCATCAGCGACCTTCTCAAGGCCGAGATCGCCGAGAAGAACGCCCGCTCGATAAAGTACCAGATGACGGCCTCCAGGCTGCCGCTGGCCAAGGAGATCGACACGTTCGAGTTCAGCGGGACGCCAATCAACGAGGGCCTGGTGCGCGATCTCGCGACCGGCGCGTTCCTCGTCAGCCAACGCAACGTCGTGCTGGTCGGCGGAACCGGTTCAGGCAAATCGCATCTCAGCATCGCCATCGCCCGCAACTGCGTCCGAAACAGCTCGCGCGTGCGCTTCTACAACACCACCGACCTGGTGAATCGGCTCGAGATGGAAAGCCACCAGGGCCGGGCCGGCAAGCTCGCCGAGCACCTGTCGCGGCTCGACCTCCTGGTCCTGGACGAACTCGGCTACCTGCCCTTCGCGCGAACCGGCGGCCAGCTCCTGTTCCATCTGATCAGCCGCCTCTACGAGCACACCTCTGTCATCGTCACCACCAACCTCGCCTTCGGCGAATGGCCAACCGTCTTCGGTGACGCCAAAATGACGACAGCGCTGCTCGACCGGCTCACTCATCACTGCGACATCATCGAGACCGGCAACGAGAGCTGGCGCTTCAAAAACCGCGCCTGACGATCGCGCTCTACCATCCCGGTCTGGAACCGGGCCCGGCGCGACTGCGCAACCCCGACCAGCTCCGCCGCGCCGATCCCTGATCGCCGCAGCTCACCAAACCCCGGTCCCCGTTTGCGCGCCGAACCCGGTCCCCAGTTCCACGCCGATTGACAATAAACTGCCTGTCCGTCATTGAGTTCGCGCATGACGGACAGGCCATTCCGCTTTTAACCCAAACATCCGGACGCTCCCTTTGAAAATGTCCGTTGACAACATCGACCGGACAGCGCTGGCCCGCGCAGCCTGGGCTTTGTCATTACAGACGGCTTTGCACCTCCGGAAAAAAGCAATTCTTTCGGATGCCGAATTTGCGGCAGTCATGGCTGGAGCAGCAGCAATGTTCGACAGCGCGACCGACAGTACCGATGTCGAGGCGCAAGCATTTCTCCTGGAGGGGATGCGACAATTCGAGCGATGACGCCGTATCGTGAAGACTAATTGGGGGATTCGGATGCCGGATCTGAGAGAATTTGTCGTGGAGATCGAAGTCGTTAGGACCGTCACGACCGTCATATCTGCGACCGACGCGCTTTCGGCCCGGGAGAAAGCGAATAACCTTGAATTTTCTCAATCTATCGAGGGCGAAATCACCTTCTGGACTGTGAAACGCGTCGATGAGAGAACGGCAGACAAGTGAAGAAAGCCCGCCGCTTCCGGGGGGAGAACGGCGGGCTCAAGGCATCATGCTCACCAGAAGAGCAACTCCCTCATATCGCCTGTATACTTAACAATTAGTTGATCGACAGCCGCCACGCCTACCAGGTGAGTGCAATCGTGGCGCGTAAAATCGGAATCGAACCGAAGCCGACCACAAAGCCATCGCGCCTTCCCATACCTGCCGCTGCCGCTGCGCAGCCCGGTCCAACGCGCCCTCCACGATCCCCGCCAGATGCGACCGCTCGCGTTTCAGCGCATCGGCCTCGTCGCGCATCAGCCGCGCCGCCTCGACAAACGCGTCAGCTCCGGCCCGCCCGATCGCCCGGCCATGCTGCTCCGGCGTCATCTTCAGCGCCGGATGGTCCTGGATCGCGACCGCGCGCGCCTCGACCGGCGTCCGCACCTTCACGGTGGTGCCCAGCGTCAACGTGTAGTCGGTCGCCCGAGTTACCCTAGCAAGAATCGCCGGCAACGCCTCGACGGCCTGGCGCAAGGCCACAATCTCCCCCTGCATCAAGCTGAACGGCGGCACCGCGTCATCTCCATCCAGCTCGTTCAAACGAACTCTTCCATAATCTTGCTTATGCGAGTCACATGTCCCAGAGCACGGACATAGGCGCACCCTGGATTTTTTCGCTGTGCGGCGTGACACGATCATGATCGTGCAGAACCAGGCCACGAACGAACTTGTCGCCGGCGGCGTCCTGCAGCTTCATGAGGCCGGAGAAATCTTTCGATCGCAAAGTCGCGGACGCTTTGACTTCGATACCGACGACCCGTCCTCGATTGTCCTCGAGAACCAGATCCACCTCGTCGAAGTCTTTGGTCCGGAAATGCGACAAGCGGATGGTTCGATCGCTCCAGGACGAGAGCTTGAGAATCTCGGACGCCACGAAGGTTTCGAGCAGAGGACCAAATGCGGTTCGGTCGAACTGAAACGCGTCTGCATCGGCGTCTCTAAGCGCACCCAACAGCCCGCTGTCGAGGAAATGCATCTTGGGCGTCTTGATGAGTCGAGATAGTCGGTTTGAATACCAAGGTCGAACAATCTTCAAAACAAACAATCGCTCCAGGATCGTGATGTATTTCTGGACCGTTGGTCGCGAGAGTTCCAGCGGAGCCGCCAGCGCATGAAGGTTGACGAGCTGGCCCGAATGTTCGGCCAGCATTGCGACGAGTGTCGGCAGTTTTCCAAGTTGCTCGATATCGGCAGTGTCCCGAACATCGCGATCGAGTACCAGCTTCAGATAATCGCGAAACCACACCTTTTTCCGCCCGGCGCTGCGCCCAAGCTGCTCAGGGAAACCGCCGGCCAGGACGCGATCGACCAGCGCCTTGCCGATAGCTGGCGCGACTCCCGCGACTGGTCGCTCTCCCGCGAACATGCGGTCGAGGAAGGTACCTTCGCGACCGATCAGCTCAGCTTGCGACAACGGTAAGAGCTCGATGATCTCGATCCGACCGGCTAGCGAGTCGCCGACGCTCGGAAGCGACATCACGTCTGCGGACCCGGTTAGAAGGTATCGGCCGGGCGATGTGTCGCGATCGACGGTCTCTTTGATTGCGAGCATCAGCGCTGGCGCTCGCTGCACTTCGTCGATGACAGCCGACGGCAGCGAGCGGATGAAGCCTACCGGGTCAATGCGGGCAGCCTCCAAAGTCTGTGCATCGTCCAAAGTCACGAACGGACGCGCCTCGGTCGCCAACCGCCGGACCAAGGTGGTCTTCCCAGCCTGGCGCGGGCCTATGACGAGAACGACACGTGTATCTTCAATCGCGATGGCAACTGTCGCCTCGGCGCGCCGCGTGATATGGGCTCGTGATATCGGATTGGTCATGCCGACCAATCGTAGCTCTCATGCCGGCCGAATGAAAGTCCTCAATCGTCTATTCGTAAATCGGATGAGGGCAGTCAGCTTACAGACGCAGCCTTCCGGTCACACCTAACGCGCTCAACTCGGCAATCAGCGGTTTTTCTCGTCAGAGTCGCGCGAGCTCGAGCTTGGCGAATGATCGCGGTTCTGTCGTGCGCCCCGTGCCTTTTTATCCAAGTCCCGCATGAGCTGCTCTCGCCGCGTTTCCGGATAGGGCATCTTGGCCACGAATTCCCGCACCTTTGTCGCCAAAGCCCGATCGCTGCCCTTTCCGGTCCGCTCAAGCTCCTTGGCGTGAGCAAGGTACTGCGCCCGGATCTTGGCCTGCCGTTCGCGAGCCTTCTCCTCCCAAGGCCGCGAACCCGAACCCGCGCCCTTGGCAGCTCGAACGACGTCGTCCCGTGCCCCCTTGTCGGTGTCCGGCACTACACCGCGCCGACGCAGCGCTACCACTGTCCCCTTGTCGTGCTTGCGCACCTTCCCTCTCGTCCGCCGCGGCGTCGCCTCGGCCGCGACTCCCCGCAGGCGAAGCTCGCCGGCGAACCGCTCGCGCCAGGTCGCCAGATCGGCTTTTCGTGGGTTCAACCGCTTGCCGTCGTAGCCCTGTGAGCGGGCCGTCAGATGCACATGCGGATGCTTGTCGTCGAGATGCTGCACGAAGACGTAGTCGTGGTTCGCCCCAAACGTCTCGATCGCAAACGCCCGCACGGCGTCCTTGACCGCAACCGGATCGGTGCCCGGCGGCATCGACAAAATGATGTTGACCGACACGCTCCCATCGCGCCGGCGCTTGTCGTCGAGCACGGTGTCCTCGGTCCAGCGCGTCTGCAGATCCTTGAGACCCTCCCGTCCCTGCATCAGCGAACCCTGCTCGGTCTCAGCCGTCAGCTCGCCATTGCGCATGATGTATTCGAGATGGGATTTCAGATGCCCGGCGTCCTTGGTGCGCCCGGTGATCTTTACCATTACCTCCGGCGCACGGCCGACAATCCGCTCGAGCCGCGCCCGCATTGCCGGCGTGACCCGCTGTGGCGCAACCGGATCGGGAATGTCGGCTTCCGACACCCGCGGCCGTCGCACCGGCGTCCGCCAGACATAGGAAATCGGCGGCAGGTCATCGAGAAGCTCTTGGGCGCCCTTCCCGCTCATCAGTGGCCCTCCCAGTAGGTGCTGGTGCGATCCAGCACGGCCTTCAATTCACCCTGCAGTGCCGCGATCTGATCGCGAGCCTCGCCGATGACGTTCCAGCTCTCGGCATCGAGCCCGATTTCGGCGCGATGCGCGGCTCGGGCGATCTGGTTGATGTTGCCGCCGATCCGATTGAGCTCGCGCGCGATCGCCCGCAGTTCCTCGCGTTCGCCATCCGACTGCTGAGCCGGCGCACCCAGGCGTGACCGCACGAGCGACGTGATCCACTGCGTCCGCGTCATCCCGCGCGCCGAGGCCAACTCGCCAAGCTGACGCAGCTCGCTCTCCCGGAAGCGCACCGTTACCTTCTGAGGCGCGCCGACCGCGACCGGCGCGCGCTTTGACTCCGGTGCTCCGACCGCCCTTTCAAGCAATCGCCGGATCAGCGCCGACTTGCCGCCCTCCGTCGCTGCCAGCGCCGCGAATTGAAGCGCGAGCTCGTCCGAGACCCGCAAGGTCAGCGTCGGCATCAGAGCGCCCTCTCACCGCAGCGAAAACCACCGACGCGCCGAAGCGCGTCACCACGGCAATCTGGCGTAATAATTCGCTGGCGGCAAGCCTATCCTGCACTAGACATTCAACCACAAGACTCTCAACAATCCACCTCGGTTAACGATTCGAGAAGAGGCTGATTGCGACCGCACCCGGATGCCCACAGCAATGCGGCGACGCCGCTGCTGTGGGCAGGATGGCGGGGTCTTAAAGCTGAAGGTGTGGTTCAAACCACCATCTGGGCGAGGCGGCGCTCCGGGTGACGGTCGAGCAAACTTAGCCGATCGACACCGCCTCGATGCGAAGCGTGTCTACGCCGACATCCTCGACCGAGCCGTCGTCGAACGCGACACGAGCGCAGCCCTCCTTCACCTTCGCGGTGGGATCAAGCACCAAGGCTCCGTGCCGCCTGCCAGCGCGGACGCGCACGACGGCTGTCGCCGTCGCACCCTGGCGGGCTGGTTTCGTTGTTAACGCAACAGAACGGGCGTCTCGATCATGTCGAACAACGAGTTCGGTCTCCGGCAGCGGAGCAGACGGATCCATAGCTTTCGCGCCGATCGGTGCCGGGGTGCTGGGCGAACGGATCGTCGCGGCGAACTCCCGCGCTTGGAAATCGGTAAAAGCCGGGCGATCGCGGGCAGCGCGTTCGACCTTCGAGGGCTCCTGCCGCCAGGCCTGATAGAGCTCATAGACGGCGCGGATCGAACTCGTCGCCAGCATCTCCTGCAGGAATGACGGCATCTTGGGCACCGCAGCATATCGCGAAACCCAGTCGCGTGGCTTGCCGAGACGCCGGGCGATCTCGGTCTGCTTCTCCCCAGCCTCAAGCCGCGCCGTGATGAAGCGCGCAATCTCGCTGGCTTTCAGATCGTCGCGCTGGATGTTTTCGACCATCTGGGCGTAGGGGTTCGCCTCAGCGTCGTCCCGCAGAACGACCGGTGCCTCATCGAGTTCGGCGAGCTTTGCCGCGCGATAGCGCCGTGCGCCCATCACGATGATGAAGCGCCCAGCCTGCTCAGAGCGCCGGACCACGATCGGCTGGAGGATGCCCTCGACACGGATCGACGCCGTGAGGTTCTGCAGTTCGTCTTCCGAAAACTCCCGCCGCGGCTGGTCGGGATCCTCGTCGATCAAGTCGAGCGCGACCTTGAGCGGCCGGCCGTCTGCGGAATTACCGGCGGCGACGTCCGCAAGATCTTTGAAGCTCAGGTCCAGCGCCATTCGATCAACCCATCCGCTCGACGATACGCGACAGCACGGTGCGGATCTCGCGGCCGGCCTCCTGCGCCGAGCGCTTCTTCAGTCTCCACACAGGCACGCCCTCCGCGACCGCCTCGGCATAGCCGTCTCGCGCGACGATGTGGCCCGGAAACACATACTTGCCGGCCTCGCGCAGAAGCTGGTCGAGATGGGCCCGCTGGCGCGGCGACTTCGTGTTGAAGTTCGACGGCAACAACCCCAGAAACTTCATGTCGGAGCGGCCATAGCGCTGCTGCACGCCGATCACTGTCTGGAGCAGGCCCTTCACGCCCTTGACCGAATAATCCTCAAGATTGATCGGCGACAGCACATGGGTCGCGGACACCAGCGCGGCCACGCTGCGCAAGCCGAGCGAAGGCGGCGTGTCGATGACGCAGACATCGAACGCCGTGCTGCCGGCGCGTAGATTGTCGCGGAACTGCTGGATGCCGGCCGCATCGCCGCGATCGACATCGGTGAGAGAACTTTCCGAGGCGGCCAGCGTGATCCCTTCTGCGCCACCAGCCACGGGCGCCCTGCCCGGCCGAAACAGCTCGGCGGCAGTCACCTCGCCGCGATGCCGCTTCATCGTGTCGGTGGCGTTGCCCTGCGCATCCGCATCGATTAGCAGCACGCGGCCGCCATTCTCAGCGATGTGCCAGGCGAGATGGACGGCAAGCTTGGTCTTGCCGACGCCGCCCTTCTGGTTGTTGATCACGATGGTTTTCATGCGAACGCGATAGGGTTCCGACAGCTCCGATGCGGGGCGTCTTCTGACGGTCGATCGCGGCGATGACATGACGGTGTGGTTCAAACCACACTGCGGACGAGACGCCACAGACAACACGCGCCTGCGCGCAGCGGAGCAAGCGCAGGCGTGGGCGACATGCGAAAAGCCGGCCCGACGCGCGTGGCGTCAGACCGGCCAGTTCAGTTCGCAATGCTCAGAACGGCAGCGCTGCCAGCTCAACGTGCCGCGAAACCCAAACCTCGACCTCCGCGAAGTACGAAGTCTCCGCATCGCTGCGGTCCTGCTCGGTCAGGAATTCCAGCTCCCGCTTCGCCTCGCGCCGCTCGCGCGGTGTCAGGCAGGCATTGTTCAGTTCGGCCTTGAGTTCGGCAATCTGCTGATCGATCGGCATGGTCATGAGAACCTCCTTCGTCTCGAATGGACGAAGGCGCGCCACGTGTCGGTGGAGACCGGGTCAAGGATCGGCGAAGCCGACCGCCGGAGGCGGCGTGTGGGGGAGCCGAAATGCGCCAGCATTTTGGGGGCACCGCGCGTCCTTGAGGCGGGCTCCGCCGGCCGTACCATGGCACGACCAGAGAGCCCCTCCAGCTCGCGCGGGAAGCACCAGGGCGGCTGGTCCCGCGCGGTGCATGGGACAACCGAGGTGTGGTTTGAACCAACAATTGCCGAGATGTGGTTTGAACCAACTGTCAGCCGCTCGCAGCCGCAGCGAGCGGGCTATGGTTTGAACCACAAAGCGCGCCCGCCAATCGCTCCATCGTATCCGGTGTGGTTCAAACCACATCCGGACTGGCGCCGTCACGATCGCCGGACCATCGCACCGGCGCTGCCGGGTCTGAAGGATTGGCCCCGCCTCGCGGCGGGGCCATCTTGAGCTTGGGTCAGTCGCGGATCGGCCGGGACCAGATGAGCTGCAGGCCATCGCTGCCCTCGACCTCGATCAGCGTGGCGTAGATCGCGGCCGGGAAGCTCGGATCGTCGAGCTTGACCGAGAGATAGTCGCGCCCCTCGGTCGAGGTCTTCTGCCAGGCCGCGCCGAACTCGACATTGCCCGCCAGGATGCGGAAGGCCGGGCCCTTTTCGGACGGGCGCTCGGGGCGCACCATCTTGGCCTTGACGTTGAGGTTGAGGGTCTTGATCGTGCCGTTGAAGCCGTCGCCGTTCGAGGTGAAGCTGCCGATGATCGCCATGTCGTCGTTCCTTCTGTTGCTCGAAACCTGCGTCCATCGCGGCCTCGATGGCAGTCGAAAGACTGGAGGCGCTCGACCTGCACCCGAGCTGGGCCGTAACGCAGTGGAGGACGGCCGGGAGCGGCTTTCTTGCTTCGCGAGGAATGACGGCGTCGCCGGCAGGGGAAGAAAGTCGCGGACGGTCGTTGCAGGTGTGAGAGCGAGACGGAGCGCCATCGACGACGGCCTCCGGTCAGACATGCCCATCGAGGACGCAGTGGACGCGAGGTCCTGTAAACAGCCCGGGAACGCATGGCGGTAGCACCGCAAAACCCGAGCTGGCTTCGGCGCCGAGGATCGATCCCTCATGCAGCCTCCGCGATCGAGCCAATCTGCGTCTGAAGCCCGTGAAGATAGGCCACGGCCCGCTGTGCATGCGCCGCGGCTGAGAAGATGAAGCGCTTGTCGTTGGACAGAACCTCGAGCCATGAGGCGAGATAGCTGGCGTAATCTGGACGCGGCTCCAACTCCGGCGCGATGCCGAGATCGGCGCAGAGGAAGCAGCTTCCAAGTTCCGCAACCAGCTCCTCGCGCGCCTGCTCGCTCCGGTCCTTGCCGTAGCGGCTGAGATCGCGGTTAGCTCGGTGAGGCGTTGCCGTCCAATGCGTCGCCTCATGACTCAGCGTCGCGACATATGACGCTCCATCGCGAAACGTTGCGAAAGGCGGCATCTGGATGTGGTCGGTCGCCGGGGAGTAGTAGGCGCGGTCGCCGCCATGCCGGATGACGGCGCCGGTCTGGGCGAAAAAGCGATCGGCATGGTCGATCCGCTCGATCGGATCGCTCAACGGTTCAGCCTGCCCGCGATGGTGGTCGGGTAGGCCATCGATCTGCTCGGCGTTGAAGACGGTGTAGGATTTGAGGAACGGGATCTCGCGATCGACCGCGTCGCCCGAGGCATCGGTCTCGGTCTTCTTTAAGCGGCTGGCGAAGACGACTGTCGAGCCCGTCTCGCCCTTTCGGACCGCGCCGCCCAGCTCGAGCGCCTGCTTGAATGTCATCCAGACCGGGGAGGAAAAGCCCCGCGCTGCGGCTTCAGACCAGAGCAGGAGCACGTTCATCCCACTATAGGGCAACCCGTTATGCCGCAGCGGCCGCGTCACCTCCGCGCTGCCATTGCCGCAACACCATGGCTGCATCCAGGGGCGCACGCCGTTTTCCAGATCGGCCACGATCCTGTCGGTGATCTTCGCGTAGATGTCCGCGCGCTGTTTCTCTTCTGATCTGCTCATTGTCCAACCTCCATCGTGGAGGTCGCAGCCGTGGCGACCCCGTCACGGCGGTCGAAAAGCCGGGCGTCAGGCGATGGCTGCACCCGGAGGGCTGGAACGAAGTGGAAGACGGCAAAGCCGTTGCAGCCTATGCCGTCCCGGCTAGGACCGGCGGCCGGGCGGGTCGCGATCGAAGGACTTCAACCGACCGTCTCTATTCTCGCTTCGTTGGGGCTGGCGCACGGCAGCGGACATCGCTATGTTCTGACTATCTGACCAGATTGAGAAGAGTGGCGCGAATGGCCAAGGCAATGCCCCAGGGACGATGGAAGCTGGAGGACGCTAAGGCGCGTTTCAGCGAAGTCGTGCGTCATGCTCGAACCGATGGCCCCCAACGCGTCAGCGTGAGAGGCCACGACGCGGTCGTGGTCATAAGCGTCGAAGAGTTCGAGCGCTTGGTTCCCCAAGAGCCGCAGGCACCGTTTGTCGAGTTCATGGAAAGCCTGCATCTGGACGGGCTCAATCTGCGCCGCGAGGCGGATTTTGGGCGGGATGTCGAGCTTTGAAGGGTTGGCTTCTCGACACCAACGTCGTTGCGGCGCTGATCAATCCCAATGGTGCGCCGTCGGTCAAGGCATGGGCGCGCGATCAGCGCGAGGACACCTTCTTCATCAGCGTCCTGACGCTCGCCGAGTACGACAAGGGGATCCACAATCTGAGCGCCGATCATCCCGTCCGGCCGCGGTACAAAGCTGCCCGCGACGCTCTGGCGCAACGGTTTGAGAATCGGATGCTCGAGCTCAGAAACCCGGTCGTGCTGGCCTGGGGACGGCTATCGGGAGAAATCAGGCGGGCAAGTGGTCATCCGCCACCGGTGATCGACACGATGCTGGCGGCAACCGCAATCGAGCACGAGCTCTATTTCGTGACACGAAACACCAAGGATGTCGGCGCGACCAGCGCCGTGGTGTTCGATCCGTGGCACGACGACCCGGAACGGTTTCCGCTTCGGCCTGCCGGAAAAAGAGCCCGGTAAACGGTGGGTGATCGAACTGGCCATGGAGATAGTGAGCGGGGCTGATGCCCCGCTCACTAAGACTCAGCCGAACGCCGCCATCTGGGCCGCTGCTGCTTTGCGATCGACGGTCGGACCCGTCGTCTCGGCGGCTCGCTCGAAGGGCTTCCACCTCTCGCCGATGACCTGCTCGTAGGCGGTGACAGCGCCCTCGGCCGCCATCAGCAGCGCGTGCGCCTGGACGCCCATGTCGGCCGCGAATTCTCGCTTGCGCTGGGCTGGACCGTCGAAGCCGACCGGACCATCGACATCCTCGTCGCGCGCATCACAGGCCGACTTGGCCGTGGCGTCGCGCGCCTCGGTGACCGCGCGGGAGTAGAACTGCCCGGCGCCATGGGCCGAGCCGACATAAGCGCCGACGATGCGCTGCAGGTGGATCTGCATCGCCCGCTCGCCGAGCCCGTCCTGCAGGCTGGCCGCCGTCTCCACGATCAGCCGCTCGTGCATGTCGCGGATGCCGTCGCCGTCGAGGACCGGGAGCCCGAAGCTCTCGGAGATGAGGAGCGCCTGTTGCTGGTCGGGGCAGGCGAGCCGGGTCATTTCGATGGTCGTGCCCTTGCGGAGCGGAATGACGCGGGCGGTCTGCCGGAGCGATTGTGCGGTCTTGGCCATGAGGTGTTCCTTTCTTCGGTTGCGCCCTCGGGGCAGGATCGGCGCTTGGCCGTCGTCCCCTCGGGTGCGGTCGACCCGAACCGTCGAAAGCCCTGGCGCTTCACAGGTCCGGCCTTTGCCAGGCGAGCGGACGGGGCGTGCGGCCAAGCAGGGCTTGCCCTCGCGAAGGCCGCATGCGCCGTCTGCGAGATCGGCGAAGGCCGGCCGCCACGCGGCGCGGCACGCGGCCTTGAAGCGCCTGGCCGACGGTTCAGACCGCAGCAACCCGAGAGGACGAGAGCCAAGCCCGTCTCCCGATCGCGATGCGGCCGAAAAAAGAGCGACCCGCCCATGCCGCTGCGCCCGCCGACCGCTCTGGAGCTGACGAACCTGCAAAGCGCCTGATCAAGTTGCCCGGTCACGCCGCGCAGGAAAGCGCCATCCGATGACGCTCACGAAGGCCGGCGATGGCACGGTTCTGGCGCGCAAGCATGCGCGACAGTGCGTCGATCTCCGGCTGGAGCTCGGCCGTCAGCGCTGCACGGGTCGAGCGATAGCACTCCAGCACCATGCATGCACCGGATGCGTTGCCTCGCGAACGGCCCTGCCGCCGGCGCTGCTGCGAGACCAGCGCGATCGCCCGACGTGCAATCTGCCGGTCGATCAGCTCGAGCTGGCGCTGGACCTGGCGGCACGCCTCCTCCATGCGAGCGAGTTGCGCCAACGTCTCAGGGAGGATCGTCACGACGACGTCCCGCGCTGCCAGCCGATGAAGCTGGACGGCCCAGCGTAGACAGCGTGGCGGGATGGATCGATGACGAAGCCGAAGCGCCCGACGACATATTCGTTCGCGGATACGAGAAAGCGGCGCTTTTCGGTCCCGGCGCCGCGGCGGCCGCCGGGCGTCGCGACGCACTCGACAAAGTCCTTCCGATGACCGGACGCAATTGCCGAGACCACGATCCAATCGCTGGCGTGCGCTTCATGAAAAGCCAGCCGATCCTTCTCATGGGATTCGCCGGGTCCGAGCACGGTCCCGGTGATCGTCTCCCACGCATCAGGCCAGCTATCCTTGATCGAGCGCTCGGCACAGCGCCGCTCGAAGTTGGTGAAGAGGTCGGGGAAGGTGATGGCGACAATCGCCCAGCCGCAGTCCTCCTCGTACCAGCCGTCTTTCGCGCGCAGGAGAGGATGGACGAGTGCGTTGCGCTCGGCCGAGAGCTTGAAGCCGCCATGTCCGGCAGTCGAATGGGATTCGATGCCGTCGGCGTAGAGGGTCGCGCCCTGCGAGATACCCCACGGCGTTCGCGCCCTGCTGTGGATCTCGCGGCGACCAAGCGCTCTTTTCTCGCGCAGATGCTCAGCATGCTCCATGACTTTGGCGCGGAACACGGCCTCATCCGCCAGTTCCCCAGAATGGCCGTAAAAGTCGGATCGACGCCATGTCGCGAGTGGCCGCGCGATCTTCCAGCCTGTCGCGAGATAATGACGCCCATCGTGCGTCGGCAGCATGGCGAAGGCACTGTCGCCGACCCGGGCGACCGGAAACCGCTCGGTTGATCGCCCGAACTCGACCTCCGGCGCTTCGGGATCCGCGCCGGTCGCGGGGTCGCAAGCCAATGCGCTTGTCATGCCGCCCTCCCCTCGACGACAGCGGCCCCGACCTCATCGGCCGTGACCTCCTGGAGCACGGCGCGCGGATAGCCATGACGAGAGAGCCATTCCTCCGCCGCCGGGAGATGCGACGCGAGATGGACAAGCTCGGCATCCTCGCCGGGCCGATCGAAGACACGCACCGACCCGATCGCCGGGCGCTCGACCACGTTGAAGTGCAGGCTCGAGCCCAGCGAGAAGCTGCGATGGACCCGGATCGCGACGACGCCGCCGGCGCCAAAATCGGCCTCATGCAGGGTGAAGCTGGCGGACAGGCTGAGAGTGCCCATGCTCCTGCTGGGCTGCTTCCGGATCAGGCGGCCCTTGCCATTGCTGGTCAGCCAGGCCGCGAGTTTCCTGGTGAAGCGCTCAGGCGGGCGCGGTGTGCCGTCGGACCAGGCAATGATCGAGCCGATGGGTGCATTGTCATGGATGGCGTGCGCGGACATTTTTTGTCCTCCGTGATGGCGCTGCGTGAAAACGAAACCGCCGCCGGCACGAGGCCGGCGGCGGGAGGTCAATCGGGCGTCAGTGAGGGGGTCGGAGTTATTCCGCCGCGACGCGGTAGGCCTCGTCGATCGCCTCAGGATCAGAGTCATCGAGTGCAGCGGCATCGCCGGACCCGATATCAGCATCGTCCGCCGTGACGTCGGCGTCGTCATCCGCGCCGACCGTGCTCTTCGAGCGCCAGGTCGCGACCTCAGCCGCCGTCGGCGCGAACGCCGCCGACGGATGGACGAACCGCTGCTCCGTCAAATGCTCCACGAGCGCAGCGCGCGTGTCCTTAACCCGGGCGCGAGGAAGCACAGGTGTGTCCTTGCAGGAGCGCTCCAGCGCCTGGCGCGACAGACACGACAGGAACTCCTCCGTGCCCATGGTCGGCAGAAATCCGTCCGCGCCGACTGCGTCGCCGGCAAGGCGCGCGACGATGCCGCTGTTGGTCCGGTTCTCTCGCGCCGAGAGGACGTCGATCAGGGCCGACCGTGCCGCAACGCGCAGGGTGTCGCGGTCGAAGGCGAGCTTGCCGTCGGCATCGACGAGTTGCACGGCATGACGCTCCATCCGGGCGAACCCATAGACGCCGTCGGACGCGCCCGACTGGACCGAGATGTTGCGGCCGGCGAGCGCGAGCACGAGCAGCGCCATAAGCGTGTCGTCCTCGATCGGCGCCCGCGCCAGCGCCTCATGCAGGGCATCGGTTCGCAGGTCGCCGATCATCTCGACACCCTTGCGCGTCACGTCGGGTCGCGGCTTGGCTATTGCGATCGCATCATCGCCTTCCGCCTCGTCGGCGCCCTTGCTCTTCTTCGGCTCCGGCAGCCGAAAAAGAACGCTCTGCACCTTGCCCTCACGGTCGAGATACATCGCCGTCCGGTCTCTCTTGCCCGGCTTGCCGTGAACCCGTTCGGCCTTGGGCGGCAACACGACCTGACCCCAGTTGTTGACGTCGGTGATGACGCCGCGCTTGGGTAGGTGGATGGTCATCCATTCCTGCTGGGCGCCGAGGAACCCTTCCACATTGGTGGTGTAGCGGCTGTCCTCATCGGCCGGCGCGAAGAGATCCTCGACCCATGAAATGCCGTAGGCCTGGGCCAGATCGTCGCCGAAGCTCGCGTCGCGCGCGTACATGCGCTTCTTCGACAAAGCGTTCGCGACGCTCCACCAGGAGACCTGCGGATCGCCTTTCTTCGGCTTCTGCGCCTTCCAGACGTCGCGCTGCTCGTCGAGGTTAGCTGCCGCGATCGCGCGCAGTTGCTGCTCGCCCGGCATATCGCCTTTGGCCATGTGGTCCAGCATTGCGGGCAGCACATTCGCCAGCAGCCTCAGTTTCTTGATCTGGCGCACCGGCAGTGCGAGCGCGATGCCGATCGCTTCCTCCGTCCAGCCGAGCGCGACGAGACGCTCGATCGCCCGCCACTGATCGACCGGGTTCAGCGGCTCGCGGGCGATGTTCTCGACCATGTTGCGCATCGCGCCGTTGTCGTTCGCCGCATCGACGACGAGGACCTCGATCTCATCGAGACCCGCCGCGATCGCCTGCTTCACACGACGATGGCCTGAATCGATGATGTAGCCGTTGCCGCCATCGGTCTCCGGCGCGATCACCGGCGGCTGGACGAGGCCGACCGCCTTGATCGTCGCCAGCAGCAGCGCATCGGCCTGCGGCGTCGATTCGGTCTGGCGCGCGCGATCGGGGTTCTCCTTCAGTGCGCGCGGATCGACTTTCATGAGATGCATGGGATGCTCCTTGAGAGGTTGCCGGACCAAGGCCTTGACCTGTCCGGATCAGTCTTCTTCCCGAAGACCCCTCCCAGCCCGCGGAGCGGACAAGCCGGTGCAACTGCGGCCGAGCATCTCGGTTCGGATGGCCAAGCGGGGCAAAGCCCTGCGCGGGACAACGGACCGGGATCGCGACGGCGGCGGTTGAGCGTCAGCGTCACCGGAATGGCCGGTCGGCGAGCAAGGTTCATTTCTCTCTCTCGCCCCGCTTTCCGCCCTTCTGCTCAGAACAAGCTGCGACCGCCGGCATCGCATCAGATCCGTCCGTATCGCTCGCCAGCGCTGTCTCGATCTCGACCAACTGTCGGCGTTTCTCCGCCAGCTCCTCGCCGAAGGCGAACGTGCCATCCTCGCGCGACCGATACGACGCCAGCCGGCGCTGGGCCTCAGCGAGACGCTGACGATACCGCTCCCGCTCGCCCTCAAGATCCCCGAGTGCGTGTTCGAGCCGCGACACCGCGCCAAGCGGTGTCACCGTGAGCGGCAGATCGATCTCGTGCCCGGCGCCGGTGCGAAGCAACATCGTCTCATAGCGATAGCCATCGCGGCCCCCGCGCTCGCCGCTGAACTCCAGGTCAAACCCGCCGATCATGGCGATCACCACCTCTCCCTCATGGCGCATCTGCACGAGGGTCAGGATTTCCCGGAGCAAGGCGCGTCCAGCCTCCTTGCGCTCGCGATAGGGTGAGCCCGCCACCGTCATGGCGAATGCGTCGCCGGTGGTCGGAACGAGGCGCTCGATGTCGCGCCCAATCTCTTCAATCCGGCGGGTCGAGACTGCCATATCCCGTTCGGCATCGCGAAGCTGGCGGCGCACGGCGAACTGATCGTCCTGATGGGCGGCGCGCAGGCGCTCAAGCCGGGCGATTTCGGCCTCCAGCCCGGCCTTCTGCATCAGCCGCTGATCGCCCGACGCGATCGCTTTCGCCATGGCGAACTGGCTGGCCTGTCCCTCGCCGAGGTCCTCCAGCCGGCGGATCGAGGTGTCGCCCGAAAGCGCCGCCGCGATGAAGCGGGCCTTGCGCTCATTATTCTGCCACATCGTGGCGTCGAGCGAGCCTTGCGTCGCATAGGCGAAGATGTCGACCTCGTCATGCTGGTTGCCCTGCCGCACGATCCTCCCCTCTCGCTGCTCGATCTGGGAGGGCAGCCAAGGCACGTCGAGATGATGCAGCGCTTTCAAGCGGAGCTGCACGTTGACGCCGGTCCCCATCGTCTCCGACGAACCGATCAGAAAGCGCACCTTGCCGGCCCGGACATCGCCAAACAGACGCTGCTTGGCTTCCGACTTCTTGAAATCCTGCATAAAGGCGATCTCGGAGGCCGGCACGCCGCGTCGGACCAACTCGTCGCGGATCCAGCGATAGGCCGAGAACCCCCGGCTCTTCTCGACGTTTATCGTGCCGAGATCGGAGAAGATCATCTGTGCGGCGCCGGCGACCTCATACGGCTTGCCGTCAGTCCGAACATAGGTTGCGTCCGTGGTTTCCCGCCAGATGCGTAGCGCATTCTCGATCAGCAGGTTGAGCTTGTTCTCCGCCTCGTTGTCGTTGTCGGGATCGACCAAGCGCAGATCGATCGCGGCATGGCGGCCGTCGGTGATGACCGAGAGCAGGATGTCGTCGCCGGGCTCCGGCGGCCGGTCGCGCATCTCGATCGCCTTAATGCGTTCGTCGAGCAGGCGCTGGTACGATTTCAAGGCCGACGTCGGTTTGGCGGTCAGAATCTGACGGCGGCCGGTCGAAATCGCCGGCACCTTCACATAGCGCCGCAAATCGTCGGGGAGCACGACATCCGCGAAGGAGCGGAACATGGCGATCAGTTCGGGCACATTGACGAAGCTGGCGAAGCGCGAGACCGGCTTGTATTTGCCCGATGGCTGCAGCTCGAGTTCGGTCGTGGTGTCGCCAAAAGTCGAGGCCCAGGCGTCGAACTCGTGCAGCCCCCGCTCTCGAAGCGCGGCATGGTCCATCAGCCGCTGCACCGAAAACATCTCGCCTAGCGTGTTGGTGATCGGCGTGCCCGAGGCCAGCACCAGCGCCCTGCCTGGGTTCTTCGTCTCGACGAAGCGGGACTTCACATAGAGATCCCAGGCGCGCTGCGAGCCGTTGGGATCGACACCTTTCAGTGTCGACATGTTGGTGGCGAAGGACAACTTCCGGAACTCCTGCGCCTCGTCGACGATGATCTGGTCGATGCCAAGCTCCGAGATCGTCAATAGATCGTCCTTGCGGGTCGCTAGCGACTCAAGCCGCTCCTTCAAGCCCTCTTTCAGGCGTTCGAGCCGCTTGCGCGAGACGCGGTCGTCGGTCTCAACCTTCATCAGGAGACTCTCATAGAGTTCGAGTTCGTCCTGGATCATCTGCTGCTCGAAGGCGGACGGCACGTCGATGAAGCGGAAGGCCGAATGGGTGATGATGATAGCGTCCCAGGTCGCGGTCGCAGCGCGCGACAGAAAGCGGTGGCGCTTCTCCTTCATGAAATTGCTCTCGTCGGCGACGAGGATGCGGGCGTTCGGGTAGAGCGCCAGGAACTCACGCGCGACCTGCGCCAGGCAATGGCCCGGCACAACCAGCATGGCCTTGGCGATCAGCCCCAGCCGACGCTGCTCCATCACGGCGGCAGCAAAGGTCATGGTCTTTCCGGCGCCGACCGCATGGGCGAGATAGGTTGAGCCGGCAGCAATGATCCGCCAGATGCCGCGCTTCTGGTGCGGGTAGAGGGTGAAGGCGCCGCTCGCGCCGGGTAGATTGAGATGCGAGCCGTCAAAAGCGCGCGGCGCGATGTTGTTGAAGCGGTCATTGTAGACCCGCGCCAGCCGGTCGGTGCGGTCGGGATCGGACCAGACCCAAGCCTGGAACGCGGTCTTGATCTTCTGCAGCTTCTCCTTGGCCGCTTCGGTATCGACGACGTTGAGCACCCGCCGCTCGCGGCCGTCCTGTTCGACCGTGTCGAAGATCTGCGGGATGCGGCTGTTCAGCGCGTCGGTCAGCAATTCGCCGGCATGGCGGCGGCCCGTGCCCCAGTCAGATGTTCCCGCCACCAGCCAGGCGAGCTGGCGCGCATCCACTGTCCATGAAGCCAGCTCCGGCATGTGGCGGATCGTGATGTCCGCGCCCATCGTCTCCTTGACGAAGGCGACGACGTCGATTGCCGGAATCCAGGGCGCGCCGAGGCGCGCGGTGATGTCGGACGGCCCGAGATCGGACGGCTGGACCGCGGCCAGCGCCCGGACATTGCGCTCGAAGGCAGGGTCGAGCGTGGCCGCGGCTTCGGCAACCTTCAGCTTGTCGCGCACCGGCCCCGACAGATAGGCGTCCGCCATAAGCCAGGCGCCGTCGGCCGGATTCTGGAAGATCGCATCTCCGAGCTCGAAGACGACATCGGCGACATCCCGATGGAGAAGCTCGGCGATCTGCTCGAGATCGACCCGACCGCGTTCGTTCAAAACGACGGCAAGGGCGTCCGTGGCGCAGGTGATGACGGGCGGAGCAGGCGGCGCGATGACGCGCTCGCTGAAGAGAGGACCGGGCTTCGCCGTGTCGGTGTCGAGATCGTAGTCCTCGATCGAGGCGACGAGCCAGCAATCGGGATCGTCAAGGAATGGCTGCAGGTTTGGCCGGCGGTGAGATTCGCGGACCTCGCCGGTCGTCTCGTCCTCCGAGATCGAGACCGTCGTGCGATTGATCGGGCCAAAGTCCCGCAAAAAGCTCGACCAGGCGATGCGCATGCGAACCTGCGCGTCCTTCCATGGTTGGTCCTGTTCCTGGCAGGTGAGGATCTCGCGCACGGCGTCGCGGATCGGGATCAGCTTCTGGATGATCCGGACGTGCTTTTCCGGGATGCCCCCGGCACTCCGCCCTTTCCGGACTTTCACCGAGACCGGCTCGCCGTCGATGAGCTGCATCAGCCCGCGGCGCGTATCGACGAAGTAGCTGCCCGCGCGGAGGCGCGCTGCCTGCGGAAGCGTGAGATTGGCGTCAGGTAATGCGTCTTCGTCCAGATCGACAAATTCCGGCTCGCCGTCATAGAGACCTTCCGGGAGGAGGCGAATTGCTGAGTCCAACGCGGCATTGAGCGCGACGTCGGCCTGGGGCAGGCAGGTATAGGCTTCGCCGAACGGGCCTGAGGCGAGCGCATGCGTGCCGAGCACGAAGCCGGGATTGCGCACGAACCAGCGATTGACGCGGATCGCACCCTCGTCGACTGTGGCCGTCCGCACCTCCTCGATATCGATCCACGCGAGATCTCCTTGCGGCTCGCCCGGCTTCCGCTTCCGGAAGAACAGGATGTCGACTTGCGTCTCCGTCCCGGCGTCGGCGCGGAAGCTGCCTTGCGGCAGGCGGATGGCGGCGATCAAATCGGCAACCTTCGCGATATGCTCGCGCGCTGACGCGTCCACCTTGTCCATCGTGCCATGTGAGGTGACGAAGGCCGCGAGCCCGCCGGGCTTCAACAGATCGATCGAGCGCGCGATGAAGTAATCATGCAGCCGCAGTCCCATCGATCGATAGGCGCGATCGGAGCGGACCGTGCGATCGGAGAACGACGGGTTGCCAATGGCGAGATCGAAATTCGCGGGCAGCTCTGTGCGTGCAAAGTCGCCGGTGACGATGCGAGCGCGCGGCTGCAAAAGCCGGGCGATGCGCGCCGTCGTCGGATCGAGCTCGACGCCGGTGACGTGAGCGCAATCGCGAAAGGCTTCCGGCATGAGTGCCGCGAACAGCCCGGTTCCGATGCCCGGCTCCAGGACGCGGCCACCGCGCCAGCCGAGCCGCTGCAGACTGGCCCAAATCGCCCGGACGATGAACTCCGGCGTGAAATGGGCGTACTGAGTGCATCGCGCCAGCGAGGCGTAGTCGGCGTCGCTGACCGCATGCTGCAGCGCGCCGCCGATCGTCTCCCAGCCCTTGCGAAACGCCGTCTCGCCCGGCCGCAGGAAGACGCCATTTGCGAGGTCGGATGCGCCAAATCCGGTGAAGCGTATCAGCCTGCGCTGCTCGTCCGGCGTCGCCGGTCGCTGCTCAGCTTCGATTTGCGATGCGAGCCGGATCGCAGCAATGCTGTCGCGGGCACGATCCTTCCAGCCTGCGGCGAGGCCGCGATCGCTGTCGAGGACGAAATCGACGCCCCGACAGAGCGCGGAGGGCCGCGTCGCGGGCGGAGTGATCCGCTGCGCTGGCGAAGGCGGCGTGGGCTCTGGGTCATCGTCGTCATTGGCTACGACGTCGCCGGCGAAAGCCGTCACGCCGAGGCTCAGGCCCGATGAGAGCGAGGTGTCGTTGAAGAGATCGATAGTGAAGGGATCGAGATTCAGGCGGTGATCTTGCGCCATGGCGAATTCTCCTGAGTTCGGGCGCGCGCCGTCGTTCCCGCCAGATCAGGTCCGACGAGAGTTGCGATGGTCGCGAGACGTTGGATGGGACGGCTGGTCAGCCCGGCGGATCAGCGCCGGACGAGGGCGAGCGACAGGGCGTTGTCGGTCATCGCGATCGTGAGGTGCGTCGCGGTCGGTGCTGCGTTGATCAGCTTCACGAGCACTGCGGCATCGAAAAACTCGACGCCGTCATCGCCGCCAAAGTGTTGGCGCTTGTAATGCCAGTAGTCAGGGTTGGTCTTGGGATCGCACTCCTGCGCGTAGACGACGAGCGGACGCTGATCCTCGGCGAGCTTGCCGTTGGACATGATGTAGACGCCCTCATCGCCGACCAGCCAGAGTCCGGGCCGCTCGTTCTGGCCGGGGGTGAGGCCATGCGGATTGCGAAAGCCGCCATTGAGGACGGCGTCGATCCGTCCGCGCGTGATGACGGCACGGACATCCGTGACGGAAAAGCTGAACATCACCGGCGCCCATCACGCCGCGACCGCGTCGGGCAGGTAGCGCAGATGCACGGGCAGCTTTTCGCTGACCTCCGCATCCGTCAGGCCATCGAGGAGCCTCAAACTGGTTCCCTGCCGGCTGCCATAGACGGTGACGGTGCGCTTCCCCCGGTCGAGCACGGGCCAGCGCTCGCCGGCATAGCCGCGATAGTCGTCATGGGTGCTCGACCAGATGTGCTCCAGGCGCTCCTGCCGCGTCATCGCCCGAACCGGGCGGGTCTCGCGCTCGATGATCGCCTCGCGCATACGCCTGCCGGAATCGATGTCGGCGAGATCGCAGTAGCTGTGGAAGTACCGGGCCCGGCCGTCGATCCACAAGGTGAAGAAGACGCTGGTGATCGAACCGGTCAAGAACTCGCGCAGCGCGAACATGTCGACGCGCAGGATCAAAGGCGGCAGGACCTCGAACATGTAATCGTGCTCGGCCTGCCCGATCTCGAACCACTCTCCCGCATAGAGCGAGCGGCCATCATCAGGTCTACGGTCGGGCCGCTGGGCATGACGGTCGAACAGCCGAAACATTTGCCGCCGGTCGGCGACGCCCTGGAACACTTTGCATATGGGGAAGACGGTCATGGGCTGCTCCTGTGGTCTCGTCAGACCGGAGCGCGGCTCATCCTCGCGACATCGCCATCATCTTCGGCTCTTCCTGACCCCTCCCCCGCGGCCGCCGTCCCGTTCTGTCGGGTCAAGGGCCGGCGCAGCCGGGCGAAGCGTCACCCTTGATGCGGCCGGCGGGCATGCGGCAGGCCTCCTCTCCTTTCTCGTCTTTCCAATTCCTCCCTCGCATTCTCCTTCAGAGCGTCGTTCCAGTCATCGCCGGGTGGCCTCAGCCGAAACCAGTCGCAGCCGGCGGTCTCGGCGATCTCACGCAACCGCCCGGCATATACCTCACCTTGGCTGTTGGCGTCCGTCGCCGCGACGAGCTGGGCGCCAGGACGCGCGGCGAGCGATCGCACCGCCGCATCTGTCGCAGGCGACCAGCCGCCGCCGGTGCTGAGATAGAGGCTGCCATCCCGCAGCCCCTCAAGCGCCGCGAGGCTCATCGCGTCGATTGCCGCCTCGGTGACGCAAAATCTTAGCGCTTCGGACGCGCCGATCCGGAACAGCACCTTCGCACCGCCGGTCGAGAAACCGCGCCATGCAGGGCCGCGCTCCTCCCAGCCGGAGACAATGCCGCCGCTGTCGGCATGGGCGGCCCATAGGCTGCCATGTGGGCCTTCCCGCAGCCGGTCCTGACGGATCGCGGCGCGCAGCACGCTTTCGGGGAGATGGCGTTCGTGACGCAGGTAGCGCCAGGTGGCAGAGCCGGGCCGAAGGGCTGGCCTAGCCCGCCAGCGTTCGGCAAGAGGAACAATGGGCTTTTGCGGGCTTGGTCTTTGCCACTCAGGTTCGGCCGGTCGAAAGCCGACCAGCTCGGCCGCGCGCGCAAGTGCCTCCGTGAAGGCAACGCCGTCCAGATGCTGGATGAGCGAGAGCACGTCGCCCTTGGCGTCCGACAGCGGGTCGAACCAGCCCCTGCCCTCGTGGATCACGATGACGATGTCGCTGCCGCGCCGATGCTTGACGGCACGGCCCGTGCTCTCCCTCAGATCGATGGCGAAGCCGGCTTTCTCCAGCACCGCCGCGCACAGCACGCGCCCCTTCAGTTCCTCGAGTTCTCGTTGCTCCATCATCTTTTCCGGCGCCTTCCGTCCGGCCTCTCTCTTTCATCCACCATTCCGCCCATCTCGCGGCACCACCCCCCCCGCCGCGAAGAGCGGCGCGTGCAAGGGCGCGGATCGACGGTCGACGGGAAGTTGAGATCAATCGTTCGCGGCGCAGCCTCCCTTGCGGGCGACTGCTCGCCAGCGGCACTAAGTGCCGGCTCAGTGAGCCGGCCGGCGATCATGGGGGTCGAATTCGTGAATGACGTGGAGCTCGTCATCGGCGTCGATCTCGTCGCTCGGTAGCACTCCATAAGCGCCATCGATCTGGAAAACCGTGACCGCGACCATCAGCATGCGGGCGAGTGCGAAGGCGTGGCTCTGGGCAAGGACAAGATCGTTCGACATCGTGAGGCTCCATCCGGGAGCGGGGCAATTCCCGCTCGATGGCTCCTCGAAGGGCTGGTTCCGGTCGCGATCACCGCGAAGGCGAAGCCGCAGCGGCGGCACGCTCGCGTAGCCGACCCCTTGCGGGTTGATCGTGGAAGATCCGGAACCGGACCAGGACGCCATC